>JADMIO011201659.1_pt1 | contig 110771 bp, 85 predicted proteins | sample 8958161 | NCBI WGS metagenome assembly JADMIO01 (sample SAMN16585339, study PRJNA669376) | soil metagenome | isolation source: Crop rotation soil | place: USA: Cullars Rotation, Alabama | collected 2011 | reverse complement strand
CGCGACAACTTGTCCACGTGGAATTCTAAGCTTAGGATCCCAATGTGCTGGAAAGCATGCGTGAGCGTAACGGGGCCGTCCGCCAGCGCGGCCTGAACCATGGCTCGATTAGTGATGCTCTTGGAACCCGGAACCTCAATATCCAGATCAACCGGACCAGTGACGGGCTCGATGGTTAGTTCTTTAGGAAGGGCGGCCAGCGCAGGGAGCAAAGCTGTGGATGGTTTAACTCGGGTCATGAAAATATTTCTAGAATAACCTCTTGGGCTTGCAAGGGACGAAATGGAGGGATTTAGAATTCTCAGAGGGATTGCGGTCGAAGGATCCTAATTGTAAGGGACCTGATTGCATGGGTTGCGGCTGCAGGAACGTAATCGTATGAAAAACGGCGGACTTGCGCAGGTCAAAATCATCAGAATAATAGACGCGCACCTCGATCAGAAACTCCCGTCCATAATCCGGGTACACCCTCGACGTGGCGAGGCGGAGATCCGTTACTTTTACGTCGTATTTGTAATCGGGATAATCTTCGTGAACTTTCTTGAAGTCGGATGGCGGCGTATAACCGCGCGCAAAGAACGAACGGTATTCGGCGAATACCGTCTGGGCCAGTTGTACGGCGGTGGTTTCATGAATGGCTTGCCGATGGCTGCGGTGCGCGGTGCCCAACAAGGCCAGAATGCCCACCATTCCGAAAGCGAGAATCGCGCCGGCCATGAGCACTTCCACCAACGTCATGCCGCGCGCTGAACCGCGCCGCGCATGCCGCAAGGAACTCAGGGCCATGGAGTGTAACCGGCTCGGAAGCATGACCATCCTCTTATTGCTTCATCCAGACACGTTCGTCTTCGCGATAACACGGGATATTGACGACACGGCAAAAGGTCTTCCCCGTGCGTATGGTGCTCCCGGCCACATGAGACTTCTGAATGCTACCACGCGCACCGCGTTCATCACACACAAACCCGTCCTCGTTCTTCTTCTTGTAATGAATCCATTCGTCTTCCAGCAGGATATATGAATCTTCGGTGCCGCCTGCCGGAAAGCCCTGCGTCGAATCCACGAAGATCATGCCATCGTACTCGTTCACTTCGTCAATGGTTTTGGTGTTCACACAACGCGGCATGGGGGCATCAACGGTAATGGTGATGCGGATTTTCTGCGGGAAGACGTGTGAATCGGAATCCAGCAGTGGGCCGACGGAATGCAGAACAAATTTGGAAAGCGGCCCGGCACTCATGCAACGCGTAGAGTCCCAGACCTTTTCAGGGCCACGAGTCTTGGAATTGGGCGCAGTGTACTGCCAACTTTGCGTGAACTGGCTCCAGTAATCGAAGGAAAGATACAGGACGTCTTCGGAGAGCGGAATTTGAGCAGCAGGACGCAGCCACTTTTTAAATTCGTTGGTTCCAGCCGCGGTCATGGCCGGGGGAATGCCCGGCACCGGTGCGAAGACTCCCCGGTACAATACGCGGTCTTCCACAAAATAATCGACCATGGCCATGCCACCGAGCGGCCCGAAATTTCCCGAGCGCAAGCCGGTAAACGAACCCGCCCCGGGGCCAACACCGCCTCCTGCATTGGGATCGGCACCGGGTTGGAGAGGATGGAGGTCACTGTTGATAATCGCGCGTTCAGGCCCGGATTCAAACGAGCGCGTCATGCGCAGCTGGTTCTGCCCGGTTTCGGCATCGTAATAACCGATAACATAGCTTTTAATTTCCGTGGAGTTGGGCGGATCGCCGGCCTGAATAAACCCGATATCATCGGCCATGCGGTCCAGCGCAAAGGATGCACGGTCATAGATCATGCGCTGGCGTTCGTACGTGGTCCACTGCCGGACAACTTCCTTCACCATCCAGAACATCATGCCCGCCAGCACCAGCAGGATGGACATGGTGACCAGCAGTTCAACCAGCGTTAGCCCGCGCGAACGGGCGGCCGGGGTTTGAATCAGCCAGATGCGCCGTGGGCCAGGGGTCATCGCTTCTCGATCTGTTCCACGCGGTGAAGTTTCATGGGATGATGGTAGGTCGCACTGAGTTCATCCAGGCCAAAGGTGCGTTTCCAATCGGCGTTGGGTTGGAAGGCGGACTTATACTGCCAGTAGACGCGCACTTCCATTCGGTCGGCCAAAATACCACCCAGTCCAAAAGTTCCGGACCCGTAGAAAGCAAACAACCCTCCGGGCTTGTTGGTGGGCACCTGATCCCAGTTGGGCTTTCCATCGTAGCGAACCAGCGTGTACGGCTGCACTCCATTCGGCAGCGACTGCCCTTCCGACGGAAGTGTGCGAATAGTCAGGCCATCCCAGAGCGCGCCCTGTTCACTCTTTCCAGTCTGAAAGAAGGCGATTCCGGGGCCATCATAGGCTTCCGGACAGCGGTCAAAATAGCGGTGCGGCAAACAACGAACCAGCGTCCCGGCCACGTGATCTTCCTGAGACGTCCCATAGCGTCCCCGGAACGGACGGCATCCGCTAAAGCGCTTTAAGTGGCCGATCACTTCATCATCGATCCAGACGTAGCCCTGTTCGGGGAATCCCACCTCGTTGCTTAATGTAAACGAGTCTGCCGTGGACGACATGGGCCCGCCGAGCAGACAAACCGGCATGGAATCGTAGACCACCAGCGGAGCGCCCGGGGTGTGTTCGGCATCGGTGGAACCCAACACGCCGCGTTTCAAACCGGATAGCCGGATCGTCTGGCGGGAGTGTTCGGGCCGGATGTACGGTGTGGGGAGACGTTGCAATTTATCGGCGTAGGTCGCACGCGTATCGCACGGATATCCCCCGCCCCCCCCGCCTGCATAGGTTCCAGTGCTCACGGAGTTATAATAGATGAGTTCGTCATCTATGCGGATCAGACCTTCAGCGGGGAATTGCGGAAGCTGCGTTTCATCGGGTTTGCGCGAATTCTTGTGCGGCCCGTCGTAGAACCAGGCCAGTGGGGCTTCAATATCCACAAACGTGGTAATGCCCGACGGCAGCCCGCTCATGATGTCCTGCCCGCGCACACAGGGCGCGACTACGGCAGCGCCACTCCGGCCCGCGGTGGTCTTTACTTCATCCACCTTGCCATCGAAGCGGCCTGCGCCGGAAAGATCCGTTAGAACTTTGCGCGTGCTGTTCACCGAATCCGGCATCTCTCCGCTGGGCCACCGGATCAACCGGACCTGTTGTTCGTTGTAGTCGTGTGCAGTGAAATCGTCGAACGCGGCGAGAAACTCCGTATTCCAATGCCTGAAGGTGTAACTCGGATTGGCCGCCACTTCGGCGATGCGTTCCACGTCGAGCTTGTTCCTGGCGACATAGTTTCGTTCGTTATTAAAGGTGTCATCGGTCGTAGTGGGTGTGCCTTTGGTATCTCGATAGCCCCAGACCGCATACACGAAAGTCCAGGCTCGCTTCGTGTAGCGTAACTCGCCGCCGTTCTGGCCTTTCATGACCACGGAAAGCGTGCTGATATCGTCATTCATGGCCTGGCCCATGGGCGAAGCGACATCACCCAGCCACGGACCGGCCAGTTGTTGCACCGGAATCACTTTGGCTTTCGCAGAATGATCGACCTCGGTGGTCATGCGGCGGGCACGGAACGCGCCCAGGCGCCGGACATAATGAGGCGGATTGGGCGGGGCGGGCGGACCGGGATGCGATGCGATGTCATTGGCCCCTTCGCCAATGGGCGGATCAAGTTTGGCCAGCAGGAACTGTCCCTTTCGAATGCCTTCGTATTGCAGCCATTCCACCTTTCGGCTGTCCGTGGCGTCTTCGATCTGTACCAGATTGTCGTACGCTTCTCCGGTATACGAGCTGTACCCACTGGCATTCGTGACCGAGAGGCTGATCAACCGAATGGATTCACCGTGCTTGTGGGCCCATTTGCTCGTGCCTTCCAGGCCCCGCTCCAGCTTGCCCAGCGAAGTTGCCGTTTTGACTCCGTAATAAACGATTTCACCGTTCATATCGACATAGCCACTGGACGGAAAATTCACCGCGCTAACCACCGGAACGACATCATCGGTGTCGGTAATGGACAAATTGGGCGGCATGTTGACGGTAGTGCTGATATTGGTGGCAAGCCGGTCGGTGAGCTGTCCACCACCGCGAAGTATGGGGCGTTGATTGAGCGCCCGAGCCGCATACCCATACGGCTGCACGATTTCTCCGGCCTGATGCTGTATCGCAAAACTCATGCGTTGTCCGCGGCGGCACTGTGTGAATGAGTACCCGCTGCGCTGCTTGTATTCGATAATTTCCTGCCCGATGCGGATCGCACCGCCCTGGGAAGGAAAATGATGGTCGAAGTCTGTGGCGTCTTCTGGCTCTTCCACCGTCACATTAATCGCCGTTTCAGAAAGCCCGCCCGCCAGTTTGCAGGATGGCCGGAAAGAGATGTCACCTTCACGTGACAGCGGATTGGCGTCCAGCCGCGCTTCCATACCGTTGTAGGTCGAACCGTGCCATGAGCCCGCCACGTGGTACCATTCATTGGCATTCAACTTGGCAGGATAGAAATATTCGACGAACTTGTTCTGCAGGTTGGCATCGAAAATCCGGATCGCCAGGCCGCCCTTGCCCGAATCATAATAATACGAGATGCGATTGCGGGTGGGCGAATCTTCCGAACCCTGGTCAAAAAGATAGAAATCACTTGATGCACCAGGTTTTACCCAGGCCTCCATGCCGCCGGGACTCATCCAATTTCCGTTGAGCTGATGCAAACCAGGGTAGGAATACGCACCGGGAGCACCCTTGGAAAAATTGTAGCCTTCCTGGAAGAAATTCGCGTTTTTGTAATCGTCGCAGTGATCCACTTTTGATTTTTCGATCACATTTCCAGTTCTGTCGTCACAGACCCCGACGCTCAGGCGCAGATCGTTGGTTCCATTGGACGGGTTAACGTCCGGCTCTTTCAAAAAGGGCTGGCGGCGGCCTTTATTCACCGGAGGCATGGCGATCGGCCATGAAACCATCAGGCTCCCGTTGCCTTCATCGAGAATCTTTTGGAATTGTGTCTGCGTCTGGATCAAGAAATCGCCTGGCGGAGGGATGGGCAACGTCACCGCCTGGCGGATTTCATGCTTGGCCAGTTGCAAGCCGCTGGGGCCGTTCACGATGCCCACGCCGTCAATGGTGTAGCCGCCGTAGGACCTGAAACAAAACGTGGCCGTGGGCATGCGTATACGCGGGCTGTTCGGCTCAGTCGCATTGATGTAAACGGCATCGCGCATCTGCTGGCTAAAGGTGCCGCCACGAGCGGAAACCACCTGCTGGAATTGTTTGAGCGCATCCATCAAATCACGCTCGTCGCGGTACACGCGCTTGCGGTCGGTCAGAAACGCCGCTAGTTCACGCGCCATTAACCCGTCCACGGCCTGGCCTCCGGTGGCCATCGACAGGCCTTTCACGCAGGCTTCCACCACTTCCGGGCGCGCGGTGTTGATATTGATGGGGTGACGCAACTGGGGTTCGAGAGTGATTTCGTTGCCCACGCCCGAGCCATCCACCTGGATTGAGATGGGTTCAGTGAAGACCACGGTGGCGGGCTGTGTACCGCGCGGCGGATTCACGTACCACACCAGTTTGTACGACGCGGGTGAGTTCTTCTGCACGAACCGGACGCGCGCGCCCGGGCCCATGCCCACCGCACTTTCCACCGGAATACCCTGTGACGGCGGCGTAAGATTGGTGGCCAGATTCAACTGTCCATGGCCCCATTCGTTTCCGGCGCGTCCCGAATAGATGGTGATGAAACTCTCGATGCGCGCAAAGTCGTCATTGCGAAACTTCCCGATGGCCTTCACTTCATGCAGCGAGCGGAACGAGCGGCTCTGATTCTCAGCCGGATATGGATAGCGCAACAGTTCCATGGCCCGGCCGTCGTAGACCAGCGTGCCCTTGGCTTGCTTGCCATAATTGGAGGGCAGTCCCGCACCCAGCAGAATCCGCGTCCCGGTAACGTGGACATACGGCACGGGTTCGTTCATGCCCATGCAGATGTAACCATCCACTGTCGCGGGGTCGCCGTCAGAAAACAGGCTGGAGGCATCGTCCACGATTAATTCAGTGGACCCCACACCGGCGGCCTCCATCAACACCGCCGAACCCATCAAGTTTCCAAACAGCGCCGGCGACGCCGAACTCACATTGATTTTGCCCTGCTCGTCTTCAATTTTGGCCGACCAGAACAGTCCGTTGGGATCGTTGATGTCGACAGTGTTGGGCGGCAGATTGAAATCGAGTTTTAATTCATCCAGCGTGTCCCAGTCTGGCGTCTGGTCAAAGGCCTGGATTCTGTTTTTAGGGTCTTTGTACTTGATAAGATTACGGAACAAGTGCCCCATGGCATGATCAACAGCCGCACGAGCGCCGCATTCGGCCTTGGCCTGATTCAGATCGCTGCGCGCCGAACGGCTCTGCTGGATCATCGAAAACACAAACGGCGCAGCCAGCGCAACCAGCCCGGTCAGCACCACCATGACCATTAGAATGGCCACGCCACGCTTACTGGATTTCAGGCGCCGGGCCGTGCGTTTCATCCAATCGGAAAACGCAGGTCTCATGGTGCGGTCTCCACAGTGGCATTACCGCCCGGCACAACCGTATCCGATGGAGCTTCGGGATCGGTTGCTTCGCCCGGAACGCCGGGCTTTCCACTCTTTTTAGACGACGCACGTTCCATATCGTCGTCCATGTCCAACGGAGGCGGCGGGGGTACTTTGATGGTGGGTTTCTTGGGATCCAACTTTTTGTTCACAACGGGTCTGGGCTTGGCGGCGGCCATGTCGGCCAGTACTTCCTCGTCCTCTTCCAGCTTGGGCATTTTCTCCACTTCACCCCGTTTGGTGGCGCCGAGCATCGAAACATAAATGCGGCGCTTCTTCGATTCCGGGCTAATGACGTCGATGTACACCGGACCCGTGTGATAGTTCATATCCAGCGAACCATCGGGCGCAAAAAACACGGCATTCCACGGCGCTGTATCGTGAACAATCTTCGAATGCGGTGGGATGTTAAGGGCTTTCCCGGAGAACACGGTCATGATCTTCACTTCATCACCGCGGCCCATCAGCGAATTATTATCATCACCGAAGAGCAGCGATTCAGAGGGGTTATAGTTGGCCGTCATACCTGGCCCGACGGCATACAGCGCATCATCAATGAAAATGCGCGACGAATACTTATCCCAGGCGAAGGCGACTTTGGTCCAGCGCCGCAGCGGCAGCGAATACTCACGAACCTTGATCCGGTCGCTACCTGCCTGCCCGACCAGATATCCACCCACATCCACCGACAGGCTGTAACAGCCCTTTTTATTAAAAATGAACTGTCCGCCCGACCAGTCCATCGTGCCCATGATCCAGGCTTCGATCCAGCCGCCTTCCTTCATGTCAAAGTCAGCATTGGAGCCGAGATCCAGGAAGCCCGAGTACGCACCGCCGTTTTGAGGAGCGCCCGTGCCGAACGCGATGCCATTGCCGAATTTTCCTTCCACCGAAACACAACCACGATTGAAACCGTCAAGTCCCAGCGCGCCTTGTGTAATTTTCCCACCGTCAAAGTTCCACTGCCCCACCACCTTGTAGGTCCAGGGCATGATCTTGGGATGTACGGGGTCGGTTTCGGTGTCGATGGTGACGAAAGAGGGCCCGCTATTGTGCGCTGCGCGCAACATAATTTCAAGCTGAGCGGCCGCGCCTTCTTCGCGCATGCGCGAGCTGGAACGAATATACGCCGCCGCACCCAGACTCATCATGGCCGCGCAGATACCCAGCACCACCAGCAATTCCATCAGAGTGATGCCGCGCTGGAACGATCGGGAATAACGAAGCATGTATCGTTCAGCCTTTCAAGAAATTTCAATTACTCGGGATTGTTTTTATCCCAGTTCACAATGTCATCGGAGCCGGGATTCAGAGGATCATCCACGCCATCCGGGCCGACCGACCAGAGCCGGTAACTATCGCGATTGGGTTTCTGACGTCCGTAATCCTTGCGATTCAGGTACCGAAACGGCTTGCCCCAGTCATCGGCAATTTCGAACAATCCATTCCCGTTGGAATCGACGGTCTTGACATCCTTGGCCCTCAAGTACGGGCCATTCTTTTCATCGGTCTGCAGGACTTCCATCAGGCGTTCGCAACCGGCGATTCCATCCTCCCCAACTGAGGGTGGCACGTCATTGAAGTCGGTTTCATAGGAATGAATGACGGCGATGATCTGGGTCTTGCGCATCTCGGTATTCTGAATCCGGGCGCGAGCTCTGGCCGCCATCACACCCGCAGTAATCAGGCTGGCCAAAATCGAAACTATGGCTAGCACGACGAGCATTTCAATGAGCGTGAAACCCCGCTGTGAGCGCCGCACGAGTATTGTGTTAAATTTATTTGCCACCAGCAGGCTCCTCGGGCTTCTCATCAGGTGCTTTCAATTCCGTTCCGCCAGGTGCAATTCCGCCCTTGTCGTTGCCACGCTTGTACAACAAGGCCACGTTGTCGGCACTGGCGTCAATGTTTTCATTCGGCGGCGCCTGCAATGCCAGTCCCGCTGTGATGCGCGTGGGGTTCTTGAGTTGCAGCGTCATCTTGCCTACATTCCTGCCGTTGAAGTACAGCGTAATATCTCCGCGCGTTAGATCGCTGGATTCGATGGCCACACGAGCTTTTCCGCTTTCCGGCCAGGGCATCGGTTTGGGCAACGGCTTCCATTCCATCGCGACGCCTGCGTAATCGCGCAAGCGGTAGCCCACATTTCCATTCGGATCTTTGCCATATTCCAATTCGAAGGTAACCGCCGAGCCGGTGCGTGAAGCCACACGCAGCGCCAGGCTCGCGCCTGAATTCGGAGCAACGCGCAGATCCGCTTCCACCCGCTTAAAACCTTCGGCCTGGATAGGCAGGAAATATTCCTGTTTTTGCATGTTCACGGCTCCCGTGCCGGAACCCTTCCATTCCAGGCGGCCATTGGCCACCTGGGGCTTCAACAGGCCGGAGCCTTTAACCGTCCAGCCACCGGAGGCAGCCGTCGTATTGTTAAAATCAACATACTGAAAAAGCAGTTCGCGTTGTTCATACATTTTCTTGAGAGCGTCGGCGGCATACGCACAATGACCATCCACAGCAATGGCCTGCTGGAAGAGCGCGCGGGCACCGAGTTCGTTGGATTCGAAATTGGCGATGTATCCCATGCCACACAGCGCGGGTACATTGGCGCTGTCCAGTTCGAGTGCTTTCTTCAGGCGCTCCTTGGCTCCGGGCAAATCCTTCTTGCCGAGCAAGGCTAGTCCGGAACCGGCGCGAGCATCGGCCAAAACGGAATCAATCGAAAATGCTTTGTCGAATGCCGCAGCGGCTTCGTCCCATTTGCGCAGCTTCAGCAACGTCGCGCCAAGTGTTTGATGTGCCTGAGCGTACGTGGGAGTAAGGACCGTCAGGCGGCGGACCAGTGGCAACGCTTTTTCATATTCACCGCGCCGATAGAGACGTTCGGCGATCCAAAAAATAACCACCGTATCACTCAGCTTTGCAGCATCCAGAGCTTCAAGATCAGCCTGGATGCGGGAAGCTTCGTCTTTAAAGGTTACGACTTCGTTGGCTTTGCCCAGGCGTTCGGCGGCTTCGGCGCTGCGTTCAGCCAGCCGGAATTGAATGATCTTCATCCGTGGGTCAGTCAGGTCTTCCTTAATCGCCGTCCCGAGTTTTTCCCGAGCCTTGTCCAGATTCGCCGCGAGGACCGTATAATCTTCGGCCGGGGCCATCATGCGTGCATACGCCTGCAATTCGTTCACTTTGGGAATTACATTTTCGTTCCGGGTATCGATCATGAACACGCCATCAGCTGTTTTATAGGCCGCGTCAAAATCCTTGCTCAGTGATTTGCATGCCGAGAGGCCCACCATCCCCTGGATGCTCTTGGCATCCAGTTTAATGGCTTGTTCGAACTTCTGGCCAGCGGCTTCGATTTCACCCTCCTGTAAGAGGAGCTTGCCCAGTCCAATCCAGGCACTCACCTGCTGCGGATTCTTCTTGAGGACGTCTTCGAATCCAGCCTTCGCATCGTCTGAGCGCCCGGTAGCGTTCAACACGGAGGAACGGGCTACTTGAATTTTTTCGTTGCCGGGATCAAGTTCGCTGGCTTTGGCAATGGACTTGGCGGCTTCGTCAGCTTGTCCATTCTTGGCCTGCGCCATACCCAGGTAACACCAGCCCATCGCGCTGCGCGGATCTTTCTCGACCACCTTGCGCGCACTGATTTCGGCTTTATCAGCCTTACCCTGGCCCATGTAGAGTTCGGCCATGTACAGATACAGATCATTATCGGGTTTGCTTCCGGCCAGTGTTTCCAGGCGCGACATGATCTTGTCTTCAAAACCGCGCGTGGTGATTCCGAACTCGCGGAGCTTTTCCACCAAGATGCGAACGTTGCTGGAGTTCTTGGAGAAGATGCCATCCAGAATCGTTTCGGGAGTCCGGCGTAATTTTATTTTCTTGATGTCTTCGGCGCGATACGGGGCGCGGCTGGAGCGGGTCTTGAGAATGATGACATGGGCATCATCGCTGGCTACGATCTCACCTTTATAGCTATTGCCGTCCTTCAAAATTACTTCATCCTGAGTACGTACCGAACCTTCTCCACCTTCTTCTTCGACCAACGGCTGAAAATCCGGTCCAAGCTCAAGTGCAGAAGCCTGAAAGGAAAAGCCTGCGACACAGCCCAAACAAGCCAGCAAGCTCAAGCGGGCGATAGGGTTATATAATTGGCCAAATCTGTTCATTCTCACGCGTTTCTCCCTATACTCACAAGACGAGAAATCTCAGTACCTTACTGCAATGTGTAACCCATGAAATGGACGAGAAAACCCAGCACTTTCCCAGCCTCAAATTAGCCCAACTAATTGGGTTTCTTGGCAGGATCAGGCGGCGTATTTTTGGCTGGATCGGGAGCTTTATTGGGGTCGATGGGCCGTGCTTTGGGATCCGGCGGAGCGGGCAACGGAGGCATTTCTTCGCCCCAACGCGGAAGCTTGCCCGATCCAGGCAACGACGGTCCTGGGCTCGGCAATACCATCGGACCGCGTTGAACCGTCGCGTCCGGAATTTCCAGCGTGACCGCTTCGTACTCTTTAATTTTCTCAACTCGTGTGGGAAATATCTTGCGCTCCGAACCTTCAAGATCGCCAGCCAGGGTGACGAAGAACGCTTCGGGTGCGCCGGATTCCACTTGAGCCACCCGCAATTTGACCAGCGTTTTGTTGCCCAGCGTATCCAGAGCGTCAACGTTTTCGTATTCCACGGGAACCGGGCGGTTCATAATCGCCGCCGTCACCGCCCACACCACCGCGATGGCAAAGAGCAATTTCCCCAACCAGTTGCTGAGCAGTTCATTCATATCGCAGTCGCAGCCTTATGGTTTCGATCCTAAACAGCCCAACATTATGGCACATTGTAAGAGGGACGGCCGGGCAGAAGTCCTGAATTTTTCTCCGCCATCTCGATCTTCCATTCCTTCAGATTCACCTCGGAGAACACGGCGCCCAGTGCGATCTCGACTTCAACCATACCGGTATTGGAGTCCTTTAGCATGGCCGAGAACCCTCGAATGCTGAAAAACCCGTGATTCTCCGTGGAAGGCTTCTGTAATTCTTGCAACAACACCGTGAACTTGCGTTCTTCCATCTTCAGTCGCACTACCAGCGGGATTTGCCCCAGTTGAGGTGGCGGAGCGGCTTCGACGGATTCTTCTTTTTCCTTGTCTTTATCCGGAGCGGCCCCACGGCGGCGGCCCGTAACGACCTGAACCACTTGAGCTTTTTCAATATTCGGGTCATCGGGCAATGGAATCAGGAAAGGCTTGGGGTAATGGATCGAAACAATGGGACCAATATGCACTCCGCTGGCGATGTCCAGGAACTGATTGAGGATATACAAACGTGCCAGATTGAGCGGCGTTGGATCGTCGTTGAGCGAAGCCCGGAAACCTAAATCGTCCCAGCCCGCACCGAATTTCAATCCCTTGCCCTGGGCAGCCTCCAATGCTTCACGGCGTTTCTTATCAAAGTAATTCTTGGGATCTTCGCCCGCCTTCACATCCTGAATCTGATGAGCGGGCAGTTTCTGGGCGAATTCAATTTTCTTGAGCTGGCTCATCAGGACGTCCTGGCGCTGCTTCTCAGCATCCAGCACCGCAACCGAAACAGCCAGAGGCTTCAAGTCTTCCTTAACTTTCGGTTCATCTTTGGCCTTGGGATCAACCTTCGATTCGTCCCGGACTTTTTGCTTTTCCGCAATGCGCTTGATCGTGTCATTTGAATTCTTCACGTATTCGTCGCGCTTGGTCCAGTCCCCGGCAACAAACACGGAATACAGGATCAACCATGCCACCACGGCGATCCCGGCTCCGATAAAGTACGGCTGGTCTTTTTTGTTCATAAGCGCCTTCCCATTCCGAACGTATGGTTACTCAAGGCTTCGGTGCTGCTGGAGCGTCTGTATTCGCAGGCGCTGCCGTTATCGGTTCGGCTGCATGCCGTTTGGGTTCCGTTGCTGGCGCTGCGCCGTTAGCTTGAGCCGGGGATGTGGAGTTATTCAACGTCAGCGGCTTGTTCGGCCCGGCCAGCGGAATGGTGAACTGAAAGCCCTTCAAGCCCGGCGGCAGACTCATGTCCTTGTCGTTAAAATTCAGATCCAAGCTGGGTGTATTCACACCGGGAACTTCCTGGAGTTTTTTGAAAAACGCCGCATGAACCGTATTCGGATCGGTGACCTTGTCGGATTCATAGTAACCACGCACCATCAATGACGTGAGACTGTCCATGAGAGTCGCGGGATCCGTAAGCAGCGAACTCTGACCGGTCCCGGCGCCCGTGGTTCCCAATTCAGATGGCGGTCCAATGTAGGTGAAGTACATACCTTCTGGAGCCTGATCGCGAATCTGAGCAAAGAGTTTGAGGTAAATTTGCCCGGAACGCGACTGCCGGGCGTAGTAATCCACCAGCCGGCCGCTCTGTTGCAACGCGGCCTGGCGCTTATTGAAATCCTTGACGAGTTGCGTCTGTTTTTTTGCCGCCGCATCGTGTGTAGCCATTTTCGCCTGGGCTTGAGCGGCTTCCGACTGGGCATAGGAGTACGGCAGGTACAGTCCGCTCATCAGTACCACCGCGCCTGCCGCAGCAAAAGCGGTCTTGCCCCAGAACTCACGGCTCTTTTGCAGGTTTTCGGGAAGCAGCTTGAAGTGGAAACCCGACGGATCGGCATCGAGAGCAGCCAGCCCCACGGCCACAGCCATGTCAGGAATTTCACCATCGAAGTACTTCGCGCCTTCTCCGCCCATCTTGCGCAGATCGAGACTCGAATACAAGTCCAGCACCTGCACCGGGCGCTTGGACTTCTGTTCGAGATACTCTTTCAAGCCTTTCAACCGCGCACCACCTCCGGAGAGATACACGCGCTGATAATCGAGTTTGGGCAGCTTGGCCTGCGTACGGCAGAACATCACGGCCGCGCGTATCGCACCGGCAATGCCGTCTGCGCCTTCGGCCAGCGATTTCTGGACCTGGAGTTCCTGCGCCGAGTTCAGCTTCTCCCCTTCTGGAAAGAGCCGCGCGCGTTCTTCCTTAAAGGAGCGGATACGGTCGGAGCCTTCGCCCTTCAGGCTCACGCCGCCCATTTTCAGGGACTGTTCGAGCGCGGCTTCGAATTTCTTACCACCACCGAGGGATGATCGCGCGAAGTACACATTCTGTTCGAACAGAATGGCCATTTCGATGTTTTCGTGGCCTACATCACACAGGACCACCGTTTCGCCGGGCGGAACTTTTTGAGTGCGCAGGTACGTCTGAACCAGCCCAAACGCCGAGGGCGTCGAGGAGTTAAAGGTGAGCCCGGCCTGTTTGCCGCTCGCGTACACTTTGTTGAGGTAGTCACTGCGGACGATCCCGGACATCACGGTCAGGTTGGCGTTCAATCCTGCGGGCGTACTGAGAATGCGGTAATCGTAGGTGTTGGAAACATCCTCTTTTTTGCCACCCGGCGCTTTATCTTGAATCTGCATGTCGATATACAGCTTAATGCGCGCAGGCGGCATGGGCGGCAGATCGAAGTATCTGAGATTCACTTCGCGGCCAGTCAATCCGATCAGCCCTTTTCGAGCGATGCCTGCTTTGATCAGCGCTTCACCCAGAGTGGGCAAAATCTGAGTTAATGGATCAGGCTTGTTGGTTTTGCCTTTGGCACCTGGTACCGTTTCGTCTGTGCCCTCCGCGACCGCATCCGCATGAGGATTCGGAATCTTAAGTGCGCCCGTTACCACAAGGTTCTTGCCAGAGACCTGCACCTGGACAACCTTGATCCACAACGATCCGATATCGATCCCAACACCCGTCGACATAATGCGCTTGTGACTCCTGTAAAAGTTGTACCGGCATTGTTTTACCGTGTGCCGTAAATGCAAGGACGGAAATTAAAAATAATTAACTGCATGAATTACCAAATCTCCGGACAAATTATTTGTTAGGAAAAATCGGCTCAGAAAATAATAAATATATGCACTTTTGGTGCAGAGACAAACGACAGACCTTGGCCCCTAATTTATTCAAACACTCGCCAGGGCAACCATGCTCTTGGCCAGATAAGGTATACGTCCAACACGCTTAATCTGAATGTTCTTGAAGCCCGCCTCACTTAGGAGCTGAGTCAGACTCGCAACCGACCAAAATTTGATGTGCCCATGATCCCATAACGGCGAGTGATGCGTATCCCATTTCCCTGCCACAGAAAGGGCCAGATTCTTCCAATAACCATGATATGGAGTGGAGATTATCGCCCTGCCACCTTCAGCCACTAACGCCTTAAGATTGACTGCGAATTTTCTTGGGTCGTAGAGGTGTTCGACCACTTCCAACGAAAGTACCACTGGAAACGTGCCATACTGCCCGGCCAGATCGTCATAGGCTGAACCTTGATGTATATCCAGATGCGGGTAGGAACGCCGTGCCCATTCGATGCCTTCTTTGGCCGGGTCAATTCCGGTTATTGAATACCCGAGCGCAGCCAATTCGTTGGCTACAGCCCCGTTTCCACAACCAAGCTCGAAAATACGCTTGGGGGACTGCCTCCAGGGAAAATCAGATAACAATTGAGTGATGACAGGCAATAGATACGCGTGATGATGCCCTAATCCACCGTCATGGTATTGATAGGCTTCGGCATGGGAACTCACGCGCTTAACTCCCGACCGTCTTTTGGTACACCTTCAACAGCGGTTCGATCCGCCCCAAAACCGCCTCCGAGAGTCCCACAGAACCGGCTTGGTACGTCTCTTCGATTTGCGAGGGGCGGCGCACACCTACAATGGCACTCGTGAGTTCCGGACGGCGCAGAGTCCAGGCCAGCGCTAGTTGGGATACCGTCAGTCCTAATTCTTTAGCGATGGGTTTCAAACCTTCCACCATCTCAAGCGCCGCCGAAAATTGCGGGTCCTTGAAGCGTGGATTGTTGCGGCGGAAGTCTTCGGGAGCCAACGTAGACAGCCGTTCTTTGGAAAACGTCCCAGTGAGCAGCCCATTCTGCATGGGACTGTAGGCCAGCACGGCAATCCTATGCTCTAGACAATAAGGGAGCAGGGCTTTTTCCACATCGCGGTTAAGCATGCTATACGGGGGCTGAACCGAAACGACCGGATGTATCGGCTGCACACGCTTGAGTTGTTCGACCGAAAAATTCGAGACTCCGGCATGGCGCGCCTTTCCTTCTTTCACCAATTGGGCGACCTCGGTCCACGCTCCTTCAATGCCTTCATCTGGAAGCGCCCAGTGAATCTGGTACAGATCAATGCAATCTATCTTCAGGCGGCGGAGACTGTTTTCGCAATCCTGACGAATAAACGCCGGTGACAAATCAGAACCGATTGAGCCGTCCGGATTGGGCTTACGGCCACATTTAGTGGCGACTAACGGACGGGTTTTTACACCATCCAGTGCCCGGGCAACCACATTTTCGGAGTGACCGAAGCCGTAAATCGCAGCCGTATCGATCCAGTTGACACCCAATTCCAGCGCTCGGCGGATAGCAGCAATGGACTCATTATCGTCCTGCGGTCCCCACGTGGCCTTCCAGCCCGTACCACCGGCCGCCCACGTCCCAAACCCGATCACGCTTATCTGAATACCGGTCCGACCGAGTTCGCGCGTCTGCATGGCTTTGAATTCCCTTCGATCAAAGGCTAGGTACGGCGCAACCAAATGTCTACGCTTAAGGCCGCAAACAACAATAACACGCACACCAGCGGATTATACGTCGGACTGCGAGACTCCCGGTCTTCAGCATCAGGCACTAAATAGGGGACAAGCACATTCGTCAGGGCCTTCATATCATCATTCGTGGGAAGATAGGCTCGATGAGTAGCCAGGGCCGCCTCATCGGATGCTCGCGAGTTGGGAATCGTACGGGCCTGTTCAGCGATTTGCTGCAGCGCGGCTCGATCAGGGCGACTGGCGCTGAGTTCCACAGAAGAACCACTGGCCGTCACGTATTGAGCATCCGAATCCAGAACCATCCCCTGAGGGTCCTTCACTCGCACGCAGAGTTGCCATTCACCACCCGTCTCCAATGCAGGAAATACTCCACTCCAGTCGATGGATCTGGCGGCTTGCCCCACACCGGTAATGCGCTCGGCCTGCAAGGGTTCCCATGGCGTTTCATCACGAACTTCTTCCGCATCTTCCAATCCAAGCGGTGGAAGATCTCGCGAGACTCGGACTATTCGCGCTTCGATGGAGTACTTTGATGCGTTTGTTATTCCACCACTATCCGTAAGACTCACTCGCCCTCGAATGCGTTCACCCAGCGGCTCCTGCCGCCGGGGCAGACGCAACCGCACTTTGCGCGTGCCCGCCGGTGCCTTGCCTTCGGCCCATTCAATCACATGCGACCAGAGCTCCCGCATCTGCATTCGGGCCGCATAACGATCAGCGCGTTCAAGCCGCTCACCCACACCATCATCCAAACCGGCCGGAAGTGCCGAGAGCCAGCGCCAGTGTGCCGCTTCAAACCACCACGCCATGCGTGGTTCATTGATTGCCACACCTGATGAAACCGCCAGCCAGGTACGAGCTCCGGCCCGCACTAATTCACGTTCTGAAGAAACGTTGCCCCAGCCCTCCACGACGTGCGCGTCGCCCAGCTTCAAAAAAGGATCCGATGCATTTTCATTGTCCCTGCCTGCACCGTTGCCCTGATTTTCGAAGCTCCAGCGCGTAGCAGGATGCTGCCTGGCTAGCGGAGTGGCATGCAAAGCCGCATTGGCATCTACATTTGGCGGTGTGTTGAATGAAAAGTGACTGAGCAGTGCGTCCTGCCAGCGCGGAGTCCATTCCGCTGGCGACGTTCGAACGAGGCCCACCCACCCCACTATGCCCGAGCGCAAAGCCGCTGCCAACCGCGCCTGAGTTTTCAGTGAAAGTCGTCGCGGGTCGGGATCATCCCAGATAAACACACCCCGGCGCGGGAGTACAGAATTTTCATCCGGGAGCCAGCGCTGCAACGCCAATTCTACCGGCCAAAGATTGGAATTGGGCGAATCATCCACGAAGGGACGCACGAAATCAGCGACGATCTCGAGATCTGCACACTGATCCCCTTTACCGGCCCATTCCGTAAGCATACTCTTCAAATATCGAAAATCATGCCCCAAGGTACTGGAAACAAACAGGACGCGCCGCGGTTCTGGCAACACGGTCAGCTCCGTGTAGGCCACATTATTAGACAAAATACGTTCGTCATGAAGGGCATCTAACGTCAGGCGGATACGGTACGTTCCCGCTTGAGGCGGCGTGAACGCGAGCCGAACGGCTATGGTTCCAGGAGCAGGAATCAGGCGATGCCGCAGCCCTCCCATTTCTTTCCAACCGTTACGCACATCCTCAATAGGACCTTGCACCCATAGATGAGCAACCGTATCAGCCAATGGACCATTCAGATTCGGCCCATCTGGCCGCAAACGTGCCTGGGTTTCGAGGGTGACCCGTTCACCTGCATGAATTTCACGCCGCGTCAGCGTAACGGCCGGACCGTTCTCGGGCGTACGCTTCAGTGTCAATTCAGAACACTCAACATCAGGAGTCGTCGGAACGTCGTCACCCAATTGCACTGGGAAAATGGGAACTCCCCGTGCGGTCCAGAGCTGCGCCGCGTGGGCCAGCGATCGCCCGCGGTTGACGCAACCATCCGTCAGAAACACCACGGCAGAAGTTTGAGGCGGCGCCTCACGACTGGCTTGTTCAAGCACATCACCCAGCGCGGAGTGTGTCGCACGCTCGGAGAAATTTATATCATCACGATTGCGCGGCGTCAGGACTTCTCCAGCATCATAGATTGAGAAAGGCCAGCCTCTGGCATTCGCCTCGGCCACTAGTTCCCGCATCGCCACCCCACCTTGCTCCCCACGAGAAGGCGTTTTCGGACCGGAGCGCAACAACATACTTTGGGAAGCGTCGGTTAGGATCAATAGGCTTTTCTTGCGTTCAATGCGCTGAGACAGCACGGTTTCGGGTCGCAGGATGAGCAGCGCCGCACAGACCAACGCAATGCTGCGCAAGGCCAGCGAACAAACATTAGCCCAATACGGCCACTGCCGGCGCGAACGTAATCCCGCGCATAACGCAAGCAGAATCAACAGCGCCAGACCCCACTCTAATAAGGAGGGCGTAAGCAGAGGGTTGATGGCGGCAAGGATCACGCGGCTCGCAGGCTCTCTTCCATATCATATGTGGTGATATTTCGAGAGCAGTATACCGGATCCCCCTTCGTCCAGACTGGGAAATTTGAATAGCCGAAAGCGCAGGACTGTAACAGGCGGAATTCAATCAGTCGTTGACGCAATCTCAAATGCGGATAATCTTCCTCGCGTTGAATCTTCCAACCGGCCCAGCACAACCGGCTTAGCAAGAATCACGATTGAAAAGTCCGCTGTAAATTCTTCCAATGCCACCTTAGCTCAGCTGGTAGAGCAATGCTTTCGTAAAGCATAGGTCCTCGGTTCAAATCCGAGAGGTGGCTCTTCATTTCCATCCCTGAATTCTCCCTCGTAACACGGGCTATTCCTTCATTGCCGCTGGACTTACAAATCTTGTTTCCGCCTTCAATTCTTTGCGCCGTCTGTCCACTAACGTCTTTGGAAATCCCCTGTTTTCCACCGCAAAACGCCAAGTGGGACGCCAAGTGATTGCCCGTCGTTCCCTCTGCAATCGATTGTGCGATAGTCGCAACCAACTCCGGCAACTTGGCTACGGCTTCGGCGCGTTGCTCCATGACGGTATGCGAGTAGCGCGACAACGTAAGGTTAATATCGGAATGCCGGGCCAAGTCCTGTGCAACCTTGGGATGCACCCCCGATTGAGCCAGATTGGTAATGAACGTATGGCGCAACGAATGGAAGTCAGCGAACCGGCCCGATGCATCCAGATATTTCACGTCGGCAGCTATCAAGTCTGCTTTCAGCATCTCGATTACGTCCCATTTGGGCGGCATCTTGAATAGCAATGCCGAAGGCAGCATATCGGTGGTATGAACGGCCAAACGTAAGGCCAAATCTTTTCGTAGCGGCAGAACGCTTGCCTTGCGGTTTTTGGTCTGCTTGGCATCCAAGGTAACGGAATGGCGTTCAAGGTCCAGACTGGCGCGTGTCAACTGGCGCAACTCACCGGCGCGTATCCCGGTGTTAAGGGCCAATTGGTAGAGCATGGCACGAGCAGCGCCGGTCATTCCATTGCGAACAGGGCCAGACTCGGCAGCGGCAATCAGTTTGGACACTTCAATCGCCGTAAGTGCCCGGCGGTCATGCCTACGGTCAGTTTCAACGGTCAGCTTTCCCATGCTCTTGAACGGATTCACGGTTAGCCGGTCAGTTTCGACCAGCCATGCGCCGAATTGCTTCAAGGCTTGAACCGTATCGTTGTATGTTTGAGCCGATATGCCGTCTTTCAATGCGGGACGGTCTTTGACATCTTCGGCGGTCTTTTCTTTGGGAGCTTTCCGGCGTTCGGCTAAATGCTGTTTGGTTTCCTCGGCATCAATATCACTGAGATACGTGAAACCACACACGCTCATGGTGTGCGTAACCCGGCAATGCAGTACTTGAATTCGGGCCGGGCTAATTTCATCGGCTAATAGGCTGGACTTCCAATCGGTCAAATGGTCAGTCAACGGCTTTAAGGTTTTCGCTCGTTGGCCTTCCACAAGTCCTATTTCTGCCAGCTTGTCCTTTACACGAGCTTGGATAGTTTCCAGCCAGCGGGTTAGCGGTACGTCTGGCGCTTCTCCGGCAATACGCAGCGCAACCAAACGCTCTAGCTTGCGTCCAAATTCGGCGCTGGCCTTCTCATCAACGAACAGAGTGATTCGCCGCACGATTTCCAAGTGGTCTCTAAATTCCACTGTCCACTTGGGGGCCTCTTGAGTCTTGCCGCTGGTATCGCGATAAGTGGCTTTGAAAAGTCGCATGGTTATTTCCCTTTCGGCGTTTGGACGATCACTTGTAGGCCAAGCAGAACAGCTAAGCGGTCCAAGCATTCTTCGGAAAGAAATCCTTTTCCACTCATGAACCGGCTCATAGTGGCCTGATCTAGGTCAATTTCTTTGCAAATCCGGTAGCGGCTCATTCCGCATTCATCCACGGCTTTGCGTATCTGGTTGGAAAATGTCTTGTTCATGATTACACTAAACCCTATACATGATTAATTGTCAAGTCCTACGTTTTCTAATCGTTTCCCATGCACCGCGTTCCGGGCATCCGGCCAATACCCAGTGTTCTAGCTCATCCCTACGCCACCGCACAGACCGGCCCAAGCGAACAGGCAGCGGCAACCGGCCCGAACTATGCAGCTTGTAGATGAACGAACGACCAACATTCAGCAACGCGGCGGCTTCGTCCACGGTCAGCAAGAGCGCATCCGGCAATTGAGTATCGGTTTCGGAACAGGAACCATCCGTACCCATTGTTATTTTAGAAACTGTATTTTCCATGTCTCGTTTCCTTTGAGTTAACTAAAACCGCTTTTGGGGCTGTTTTCGGCCTGTTTGGTCACTTTTTTAGTCTTTCCCAGTTTGTTTTCATCCGTACCTAAATTTCGTTAAATCCATTGGTGCACAGTAATTCGCCTAATTCCGAGGAGTAAAGTGAGTAAAAGACCAATGGGTATACATGGTTACTAAGATTCGTCCCCAAACTCAGTACACACAGTTCCAAGGTAGTGAGATAGAACTTCATTTCCCATCGGTATTCACTCCTTTGTTTTCATGCATCCGCGCACTGGGTAGAAATGTTTACTTCGACTTAACTAGCCCGTCTTTCCCGCCAGTTTCCCATTGAAAAGCACCATTTTCTGATCGAAGCCACAATTATAGGCGCACCACGAGCAATCAATTTTTTCTGCGTTAAATAATAAACGTATATACATTTCCACCTCGTGTTCCTGTAATGCATTCGCTTTGTTGGCTTAACATATTCTAAATTCCCACTGGACCGGGTTACTACCCAAAGCATTACCTTTGGAAAACCTAACAAAAAACTATGTTTAGTTTTTATTATAATTTCTATTCATTCAAGCACGACATAAACGACCAAACCAAACACTTGAGTCGTAAATGTCGTTTATGTCGTACAAACTGGGCCGTTAAACCAGCGTTCCACATTCCGGCCTCCTTGATTACCTTCTGGCTTTTCACTGATAAAGTGTGCCCGGCGCGACGTAATGAGCACTGCGAGCGCACGATCTATCTCATGTGCTTTCCGGTTGCGTTTGAATAGGTCTCTGATTTCAGTCCGGGTCATACCAGCGGGCGTACTCCGCAACGCATTGGTAATTTCATCCGCTACAGGATCGCCCAGGGAGTCACCGAAGATGCATTCCGCCGATTGTTCACAGTAGCGCCATACAGCCAAGCCAGCTTGTAGATGTACCAACTTGATTTCAGTATCCATATCGAGCACGGCGTAGATGAGAGCCAAACGCATTACTTGGGCGGTTCCTCGGGCCGTAATTGTGGCAGCCAGTCCGTTGCGTTCGGCGGTAAGTTCCGAATATATTTCGCGCCATAGCTTTTCCGCTTCGGCGTCCCTGTTGTAAGTGCGAACTTGTCCAGTGGTGAAGTACGCAATTGCGGCGATACGTTCCCTAATATCCTTCAGGTCTGAATCCTGTAGGTTTCCACCACTTGGCAATTCTTTGGAGCGTTTCACACACGCCCATAGAAATCGATTTGCAAAGCCGTTTGCTGTCTCAGTTGAGTGTAGATTCTGAATTAATTCTTGTTTCGTAATGTGACCTATTATGGATATGTGCGCATCCGTGGCCTTTGCCGGGCTATTTTTGGTGAGAGACTGTAACTTGCCAGACTCCCATGCTACTCGAATTAGTGCAGACAACGTGTTCCCGGCGCGTTCGGTCTGACGCAACACACTACAAAATTCACTCTCGACAACCAAAAGGCGCTTATCCTCAACTCCAGAATCAATATCCTCGATCTCACCTGTTACAGGATCGATTTTTTGAACTGGGTCACGAACAGCCCAAATCAGACCTTCGGAACTTGATAACCCGGATACTTCACGTGCGAGCCATTTATCACCAGCGGGGAAACCGACAAATGCCCGTCGCTGCGAACGGTAGGCAGTACCCTTTCTACCATTCCCCGTATTACCTACGAGAACAACAAAAATATTTGTATAGTGTCTATCTCCATCAATCGGCCAGTAACACGACCGGCCAATTAGATTTCCAATGCATAAAAGGAATTGGATGAGAATAGCAACAAGGGCGCTTTCCGAATGAGGTTCAATGGTGCGTACCACATCCCCTGCAAGACCGTGCAAAGCATGCTCGCCAAGTTCATCAGGCCAGTTTTCATTGTCACGACTGTACGACTTTGACGACATTAACGACGGAACACTGGGCCGTTTTGGCTCTGTATGCTTGCTACCCACGGCACCTTTACGATCAGCGCCACGCCATGCACTGGTTATGGTGGCGTTTGCTTCTCTGTCCGTCAATGCAGGGTTACATCGTCGCGCAAAATCCAAACCCATAGCTACGAATTCCGATTCCGACACACCGGGGAAGCGTTCCCGAACTCTATAGAGCAATCCGTTTAAAGTGTTGTTACGGTTTCCGCTTCCTTCACCGTTCACGGAGCGTACATAGTTCCAAGCTCGTTCCGCATCTCCAGCACCATCTAGTGGGGAAGGATTGTCCCTTTTCGGTTCTGGTATTGGCTCTACCGGCAGCAATGGGAGTCCGTTAAGAATATCGGCAAGGGTAGCCATTATTTGCACCTCTCGAAATGAACGAGCACAGGATTGGATTTACAATGTAGGAAGCCAGGTACGCGCATCACGCGGGGAAGATCATGTATTTTCGGGTCAGTTCCGTACAAGTTCGCAAGGCGCTTTTGCGTCTCGGTGAATTGCTCCAAGGGGCAATCGTCAACAATCCAGTACGCATGCCAGTGCAGGGGATCGCGCCAAGTTAGAAAGTCAGGTGTATGGTGCCAAATCTTAGGACGCGGAGTTCCGTCTGCATCAATAAACACAGCGCGTACCGATTGGATACTTTCGGCCCTTCTCGCTTTTCCGTCTGTCTCGTTGACGGTTACAAAGATACCCGCCCCTTTTTCGTTCAGGGTCGCCAATTGGGGTGCAATGTTAAGGAAATTCCGAGCGTGAAACACCTTCACGAGTTCTTGACGCTTCTGTTCTGAATCGTCGAAAGTCTGAAACGTGTACAGACCGCCAAGGTCCAGCGCATCGAGATAAGCAGCCGCGATATTCAGGTCAATCCGAACCGGGTCCAAGTCATTGCAGTCAGCGCAGGACTCTAAGTTCATGCGTCACCACCTTCGGCACCGGCAGCGCATAAGTTTCTGACTTCAATACCGTCCAATCCAAGAGCTTTTGCAGCAGTTAAAACATCACTGACAGACCAAAAGCGACGATTAGAAACCATATTGGGCGTGACTATTCCACGTCGCACAAGGTCGTGAAGCCTATGCTCTGGACATTTCAGGATTTGCCGGGCTAAATCGCCCGTTGAAACTGGAAATTTTACAGTCATTGTTCACGCCCTCCCTGCTTAGAATGGAAGGCGTTACGTTTGATGTAACATTGTTACGTTGAGCGTAACAAATCGGAAAATAGTTCTATAAACTCCAATCCATCTTCTGCGCGGGCTTGTAAGCGCATAACTGGCCAGTGCTTATGTGGGCTTCAAGGTGTTCATGCAACACTGGCATATGTTCCTTAATTTTATTCTTGGCCCGATCAATACTGTTTTTGACGGCGGCGCGGTGGTTCCCATCGCCCCCCATGTCTCGTGACTTCCCGCGAATATTAACATCCTTGACCAGTCGCCCTTTCAGCTCCAAAAGTTCAAATTCGAGCTTCTCTACCGAATTGCCGCCAAGTTTTTTCATTTCAGCAAGTTCAAACTCCTTATCTTCGATTTCCTTCTTTAAGCTCCCAAGGGCGGGCGTATCAAGTGTCTGGTCTTTTCCTCCAGCACTTTGAGAAAATCCATCGTCGAGAGATGTTTTGTGCCGTACTTCGGGAGCAGGTGAACAAATTCTATAGAGTTCGTTCACGTCTACATCTTTCCCCTGATTCAAAATCAGGTGGTGTAAGTATGAAATTCCGTCCATATGGGGAATTCGGCACTTCTGTCCGTTAAAAGAAAGAATCCATAAATCAAGGTTCTCTTTAGAAAAGGTATTATCTAAGGGCGAAGATTCATTCGACGGTGGTACGACGGCTTGAGTCATGTTATTCGTAGGCCCGGCATTGGTCAAAATCTGAACAGGCACGGCCTTATTACTCTCCAACACACGATCAGCCACGGCGCGTTTAACTATGACATCCACATATCTTTGAAACCCAAGTCGAACCAATTTAATGCGCTCATTTATCTCCTTTTCACTTCCTCCACCAGTCAGGCCGCGTTCTCGCATGGCCTTCATATCTTGTTCATAAATCCCAAGAATTATGCCTTCTATAGCAGCAATGGCTCTGGAATTGATTTGCGCAGCCTGTTCTAAACTTATCTGGCCGTGAATGTTCCCCGCGTCCAGCGCTACAGATTTTTGAATGCGTGAGTATGCATATTGATTAACTAGACCATTCTTGCGCTCGTCTGCATAACTACCGATACTGACCCCAGAATCAGACAACTCATTATCAACTTTTAGTTTTGCTTCCTGATATTCCTCGTCAATTTTCTGAAATTCTTGACGGCGAAAGACTTCCCGCGCTTCATCAATACTCATAAATGTACCAATTGGTTCAGGCTGGTTGGTTTTGGACCGATGAAACATGCGCGTCTTGATTTGTGTATCCAGGTCTTGCAGGGATTGCGCCTTATATTCTGGAATCGCTTGTCCAAACGTGTCTGCACCTAACCCACGCACTTTTAATTCATGGCGCAACGCATCATTTAGCGTATCGAATATTCGGATAATTTCTTGCCCAAGACGCGCCGTGATTTCCTGCACAGCTTGTGCGGTGGGTTCGCCTTCCACGTGCTGGAATTCCACGTCGAGCCAAGCCGGTATCAACTCCGTAACCTTTTGGATCTCAAATTTTATCCATGGGGTCAGTCGGGCCGTCGTGTTCGTCTGACCGTCGGAAATGAATTTCTGATTGGAATCGCTTTTCAGATTCAGATATTTCTCGTTCAGGTCATGCAGAATTTTCACACACCGGCGCTCACGTAGAACGTCGGAATCAGACTTGGGATTCGTGGGCGTGGGGTTCTCGTCCGTCATACGTCATTCTTCATTATGTTCACCCGCCAAAGGGATCGGTACTCTGTAAATAACCTTTCCATGAATTTCGATTCTTTGGATTGTTCACTCCGTATACTGCACAACGGTCCAGATTCGCTTGAGCGGCAATTCGGCTTTGTTGACTTCACCTAATGGCCTCCCCAATGGAGTAGAGCGCCAGCATAGAATTCACCAATTAAAATGCCACCCGGTGCAGGGGTCTAAGAACGGAGCGCGGTGCGTTCCATCGCCGGGCCTTATGGCTTCGGCATCCCTGCAAGGATGGCTTTTGGGTTGTCACCGTACTATGGCGCGTACCAGTCTTAGGCCAGTAAGCACTTTCTGAAACAAATCGATTTTACTTAACCTGCTTGAAGGACTCAAACATTTTATCGATCTCTGGAATATTCAAATATTCCTTATTGGTTGACATACACCAGACAATGAAAACCTTGGGCTTCGCTAGTACTAAAATGGCTCTCCCATACTGAACTTTCCCCTCCACACTTATTTCATAGTAAAATTCAGAGGCGGTTAGCCCATTCACTTGAATATCTTTTGATGAAATCAACTTTCCTTTCTTATCCAATTCATTCTCATACAATCCTCTTTGGGTAAACTCCATGAGCTTTTTTAGGTCAGCTTTCGACCAAAAATCTAGCGTATAAGTCGTAATGGATACGCCATATGTTCCGCCAGTTCCTTCCCAAACATGTGAACTCAACTGGAATGTCCCTACCTCACTTTTAACATTTTCAACCGACACGTCAGCCTTTGGACAATCTATTGGAAGTATTATTTCAAACCCAGAATTTTCTGGAGCATAAACCTTATCATTTTCTGCTCGTTTTATTAGGAAAGCTTGTTCGTAATATTTCTCGGCAACTTGAAAATCTCCCGAATAATATTCGCATAGACTAAGCATCAAGTATAGCTCTTCATCTCTCTTGTCTTTGTAAATGCTCAATGCTTTTAGCAATGAAGATTTCGCATCATTGTAATATTTATCGCGCAGTAATTCACATCCGCGATTATAATGTCCAATGTAAAGCCGATATTTTTCTAGCCCGTGAGATTTGATGAACACTTCTTTGTCACTAGTGCTTATGTCTACGATGTTACTTATTGTAAAGTAACTCAAATCTGCTTTCTGATGCAATTCGAGAGGCCATATCTGGCCTTGCGTTTTATATTGCCCTTTGTTTTTGAATTCGGTAATCCATTTATCCATTTTACCATTCTTCTGAGATATAGCTTGTGGGGCAAGCGGTTGGGGCAAAGCGTGTGAAGTACTATCTAAAAATGCATATGGGTCACTTTTTGTGGTGGTAGGAGGTTTCGCTGTATTACTTGAATTGTTTAGATAGAGCACAAATCCAATGGGCACAAAGAGGAGTAAATATATCCACTGGCGACGGACTAAATACGCCCATACTTGAACAAATTGATTTGGCTTTGATCCAGCAGGTGCATTAATTGGGCTGTTTCCAATACCGTCAACGCTTGAAATTTTGGTGCGTTGCGCTGCCTTGACTGGTGTAATAGGTTTAGATTTCCGACTGTATCTCGCAGGTACAAAAACGAATGAACGAGAAATCACGAGTCCAATAAAAATAACAGTGAATCTAATCAGACTGCCAGCAAAATCCTTGCTTCCGAAATATAATTCCATAGCAAGGAGCACTGTAACGCAAATTCCTGCTTCCAACGCGGCATACTGGTATTTGTTTAACGAGTGACCTTTGCTCTTGCGGCTTTCGAGACTATTTCGATCTTTTTCATCAATAATAGAATGGCACCAGTTACATTTGCTGGAATTCCATAGTACATTTTTGGTGCATTTAGGACATTCGTAAAATCTTGGATGATTACTGGCTTGTGACATATTTTTTGGGGTGATAGGTGGGGCCTCATGGTGAGCTAACAATGGGGGATCATTCTTTCCCGTTGCTTCGGTGTTGCGAGCAAGTTCCAAATATGCCGATTCAGGGGGAATAACTTCGAGAGATTCACTTTCTCCCTGTTCATCGGCGGGTAATGCAATAGGAGAACGAAGTTTGGTATTTTGGGAACTCATGTTTGTTTCAACAACCTGTATTAGCTCTATAGGCTGTGGCGTTGGTACTGAAACAGGAGGAGGTGTTTTGAACAGGCCACATACTTTGGCAGCGGGCACCCATTCGGGCAATCCTTCTTTCCATACGAGCGTATGCCGTGAGATAATGCCGTTATCAGCCAATACTTTAAGCGTTCCAATGTCAATTGGACCTTTCCGTCCATCCACTTCATAAAACCAAGAGTCATCCATAAACAACCTCCTAAAGGTGTTGCAGACCTGCGCATCCATTGCTATCAACTTGGTAACATTCTACTTGGCAAGACATACTTCGGGCAATGGAGAAATCGACTCATTCACCGTTGTATCGTGCTTTCTGTAGGCGGTTGGTGGCTATGCGAAAAGAAGCCAGCTTATCGCAACGTGATTTCGCAAAACTACTAAAGCGTGACCACGTTTTTGTTCACCGCATTGAAAATGGAGATCGAAAACTAGACCTCCTTGAATTCTATTGGCTCTGTATGGCGCTCAATAAAGAGCCGAAAGCTATTCTTAATCAAATCTATGATGATTTTGACCGTATGAGTCTCCGTCATTCTCGTTCAAAACCTAAAGCCTAATTTGTTGTGGCGTCAGTCAACCCACCAACTCCCCGCCACAGGAACAAACCCCACCCCCGAACCAAGTACGGTCACACAACACGCAAATGGAAAGGTTATCCAGCTTGTAAGTATCTCCGGTGCGATTGCAACGAAAACGGGAACAGAGCACAGAATGCCATGCATCCTCATCAACGGCGGCTTTGTTAGCGTCGATAAACTCACTGAGTACAAAGCTGCATTCCGATTCATGCTTGGAGCGCCAGTATAGGGAAACCATACGATCCCAGTCTTTTGTGAGCAGAAATTCCGGGGCGTTCCCGTTCTTATCCCAACGCACGGCTAGGCGTTCCAATTTCTCCGCATAGCTTCCTTTAATTTTCGGAACGTCGAAGCTCGAATAATTCACCGAATGTTTATTGGCTGTAACCATTCGCATGACCTCATCCAATCCCCCGTCGCCTACTCCTCCCGCACCGTGTATGTCATCGGTGCAACAATAAAACTCGTAGTACGTCGAATCTGGGAACATGAGAAAGACCCGATAGCGGGGTGATCCTGTGCCGGTATCGTTCCGGGCCGCGATTACTCCTGAAATCGTTTTGCCTACGATCCCTTTCACGGCGGTTTTCATGCTCTTACCTCCCAGTGACGGGTAAACTCAGCCCCCACGCTTGCATCAATTGCACATGTGCATTCAGGTGCTTAAGTAAACCACATTTCATTGCTGATTGTCAAACGATGTGAGCATTAAAATTCGTTTTTCTTACGATGAGTTATTTGGGGTGGTGACTATTTTATTAAACCTATTCCAACTTTTTCTTAACCACTTCGAGCATATACCCAGATAGACATCCAGCTTTTCTGAATGGGTATTTATTGTATTCAAATCGTAATTCATTGTTCGTTAGGTTTACAAAACAATCGTCAGTCAAACCTGTTGTTCCAAAATCCTCGCTCTCTTTCAGGAATTTAACATCGCGTCCAGGCATGTAATAAGTACCAATTTTTGTAGAGATTACGTATAGATATAAAAACCCTTGAGCACTATCAACAGAGGCGACTAAAAAGGGGTGCGCCCATGTAGCTTCACCAATTGGAATGTATTTTGGATCGACATATATTATGTCATATTCCTGCATGAATGCTCCCCAATTCAAATATCAACTGGGAATAACTTTCGAGCATCCTTGGCATCGAAAACGTCTCTACCATTTCGGATTCCGACTGGCTTCACGACATCGGGTAGGACAATGTTTTCTTTTTGAAAAAACGATTGCATTGAGTCCTTTGTGATTTCAGCATCACTTTTAGCATCAGCCGGAATGCCTTTACGGGCAATAACCCAAGGCTCTTCTTTGTGTGTCTTCTCACTTAACGCTGTACCGCTATAAGAGCGTAATAGTTGCCAGATTTGGCGAATGAATACACGCTCTTCAAGAGCTAATGAGTTCCCCTTGGTCGTTTCTGTAGGTATCTTCCAATTGAATTCTTTATAGTCATGCCATACTTGGGGCACGACTGGCCCTTCCGTCCAAGCTTTTATCTTTTCAGGAAATAACGGAGTGCCATGTTTGGCCAAATGAAGTCCTTGCGCGTAATAAAGTAATTTTTGCAATTTTCGTGTGCAAAGCGCCTCTGAACCTGCTTCACTGGTAGCAAGATGGATTAAATAATTTGTTACATCATTAAGTTTTGACATGTTTTCACCATTTTAAACTATGGCGCATACAGCACAATAGTAAAACTATCCTTCCTATTAAGTATCCCTCTAAAATCGATTTCGTCAAGTACATGCGTACTATGTTATCCCGTAATGCCTATCGGGAACTGATTTTAAAAAATTAAAAATCCTATATTTGACTCGTACCATTGGGTCTACATACCACCTAACTATAGACCGTTCAAAGCATGATGTACCTCAAATTATCCCCGTGCCCTCTGCCAAGGGCATCCTTTGTCTTGACCATATGCGTACAACCCCCGACAATTCTCGCATGGATGAACTAGAACCCGGCGAACGGATTTGGATTCACGAATACGAATGCGACGGCAAGGGCTATTGCGCACCGCAAAAATACACGCTCTATCATACTGGGAAACGCCCACGCAATGACGTTCTCTGGTATTGCCCCGCGCCGTGTCTCGAAAGACACATCATACTTAAATCTGAATCAGTGGAATGGAATGTCGTAGACGAGATTCCATCCGGCGCGGTTGATACCCTTATTCCTGAATTACCGGACAACCTTGAAGACTTTTTCAAGGATTAGAATAGCAAGTTTTCCTTTTTCGGCTTGTCCCAACACTTCGGCCCTTCGTTCCGCACGTTGTTAACGAATTCGTTTACCTCTTCGCACGCCAAAAGGTCAGATGGGTACGGGCATTTGTATTTTTCGTATGCGGGTCCGACTATCTCTCCACTCATCAACCATTCCTCTAACTGGTCTGGCGTGAGGATCACCGGCATACGGTCATGTATTTCCGCAATCAAGCTATTGGGTTCTGTCGTGCACATGCACACGCGTTTAATACGTCCGGTTTCGTTAACGCTATCCTTCCACAATCCAGCCATGAACAGCTTGCCGCCGTTCCTGTTGGTGATCTTGTATGCCTGCATCTCTTTTTGACCGGGTATTTTTGCGAACTCATAAAAGCAATCCCCCGGCATGATGCAACGTTGCCTCTTGAACGTGGCGGCGAACATTGGTTTTTCTTGAATGGTTTCCATTCGGGCATTGAGTACCGGCTTGCCGTCCGGCAACGGGAAACCCCAATACATCATTTCATTAACCTGTGTTCCCTGCTCGAATCGAATCACAGGGACTTGGGTATTGGGGGCAATGTTGTAGCGCGGTTGCATTTTCAAATCCTTTATCATTGAGCCTATGTCGAGCTTTCCCAGTTCGGAGAATTCAACGAACCCGTATCGCGTACACATGGTCAACCCTCGGCCAGGGACTCAATGCTACCGTCCTTCATGAGGGTCTTTTTTATCCGCTGTGCGGGCTTTTTGTACTCAGGAATTGTTGTGTATGCTATGCGGACGGGCGCGGCATCTTTTACGCCTATCATGGGCGCGATAAAGATTTTACTTTCTCCGAACCGGTCGTTAATCAAGTCCATAGCCTGATTGAGCCGTTGAAAGCGTTTGTCGCCCTCGAATAAAAAATCCGTAGCATGCGCCGCTGGCTCCACGTGAGTTAGTGACACCCCTACGATGTACGGCGTGAGGTACATGGATTCCGCCGGATTGGTTTCCCAAAGCGCGTCCAGTACTTTGAGTAATGCGAAAATGTCGGCATGGGGCGGGGAAAGTTTCAGTTTGTTGAAGAAAACGCCGTTGTCTGTGTGCTCGACGAAAATCACCAGTTCACCGGCGACGTAACCCATACTTCGGGCCCGCTTGGAAGCGCGATGCACCAATTTTTGGAGTACGGCCTTCGCGTCATTATGATTGCGGTACTTGGGCCTTAAAACGTGCTGGCCACCGATTATCTGCTTTACGGTTGGCGCTTCCCAAACATCACCACCCCTAAGCCACTCAAACCAGCGATCACCCCAAACGCTTCTAAACGCCCGATGCAAATCCTCTTTGCTGCGTGTCGCCAAGTCTTCAACGGTATAGATTCCATGAGCATTAAGGCGGCGTTGGTTCCTTACGTTGATTCCGGGAAGGTCTGTTAGGTTAAGTTCATAGAGCCGTTGTGGTAATTCGTGCTGCTGGATGATTGTCAGGCCGTCCGGCTTTTGCAGATCGGCGGCGATTTTGGCAATCTTCGAGCTTGTGGAAATACCTATCGAAACCGTGATGTATTTGCCAACTCGTTCGCGTATCTGGCGTTTGATTTCGTGAGCGATAGCCAGCGCGTTGGATAGCTCCCGCTCGGCACCAATGAGCGAAACTTCGCATTCGTCAATACTTCGCTCTCTATGGAGTGGAACCACTTCATTGATTGCGGCGTGAATCTGCTTTTGAAACTTCACATACTGTTCTGGCCGTTGATCGACCAGGATCAGGCCGGGGCATTTAAATTTACCCTCTCTAATCATCGTTCCGCACTTCACGCCAAAGGCTTTTGCCTCTTTAGACGCCGCGATGAAACACGTAAAATCCGTACCCTCTACCGGAACAATGCCAACCGGCTTGCCGCGTAGTTCCGGGCGCAATTGCTGCTCGCAACTCGCAAAGTAAGAGTTGCAATCAATAAACAATGATCGAAGCATTTTCCCCCCGGAAATGGTTTGAGCCCTGTGTGTGCTCACTCGATTTTTGTTTTTGGATTTAGTTTTTTGAAATCTTGTCCGTCCCCGCTTGTTCCCAGCCATTCGGGAGACGGTTCACCCGCTAGGCCCGCTTCGTCTGGCAGATCGTTTAAAATCGGATTACTGGTTACCCGCTCGCTGGCCAGCAACGGGGCCAAGCTCTGAATTGCTTTTACGTGCCTATCGCTCAACTTTTTCATGACTCACCCCCGTGAATGCTCGAAAATACGTCTGTACAGTTGCATAGTACAATCGTACTTTGTCCGGTCAACGGAGATTTTTAAAATTGGGCTGTACAAGGTGTGGGTGTTACTATGGATTGTGGGTGTTATGAGCTTTGACTGTTCGATTTATTGAAATTTACGGGCTACGAGCGGTGAATATTCTTTACGAACGCGATAAGTGTTAAGGTACTGGACGATGAAGGGCGGGCGGTCTGGTTCAAACGTTTTCACGTTCCAAAGTACTCTCATCCCAAAACAAATTTCAAATCACTGCATCCACCGCTTACGAAAACGCACGCAACCCCGGAAGCATCCGAAGCCGATTTCACCCGGCATCGTATGGCTGGAAGTTCTCTACGTTTGTTTGGATCGTGTGCGGGTGTCTACTGGCCGGTGGATTCTTTGAGCGTGGCGGGTGTCGTGCTGGCCGTCAAGCCGTTGTCCCGTCTGTTAACGGAACCGCATCCATGCCATGTTTCCTAAAATACTCGTACTCGTTGAACGTATGATAACTAATCGGATTCCAAGAAAAACGACCGGCGGGGGTCGTCAAGAAAAAACGCGCCCCTTACCATAACCCCGAAACTTTCTTGATCGTCTCTTAGTCGGCGCACGATGCTGGCCCGTCCTAATCCGGGCATATTTCAACGCTGTTCTGGCCTGTTTAATCCATCGTTGGCACAATCCCCGTCATGCAAGCCGATGCGCATCCACAACGCACCGTATCGCAGTGCTGGCCTATTTTTCGGGCCGCGTTGATCGTGGCAATAATCCCGATTCGGTTTCTGTGGATTGTGTGCATTCTGTGCAAGCCCGGCCCTGTTCGGGCCGCATCCTGCTAGGCCGTACACCGTTCTAAGGCTTGGGTGTACTGGCTTGAACCATGGCCAGTATCCCGGCTTTCAGCGCATCCGGCAACAATGGCCATGCATCCATCACGGCTTGAAGGTCAGCGGGAATATCTTGCGGTACGTTCCCTGTTTGAGAATCCGAACCCCAAACGCCAAGTGGGACGCACTGAGAAGTACTTGTTTCTTGTATTGTATTGCTGCCATTGTCCTTGCATTTATTTTCAATGCTTTCGTAAAGCATAGGTCCTCGGTTCAAATCCGAGAGGTGGCTCTGTTTTCGATACAACTTTCTCAATTTGAGTCCGGCCTCATCACGTTTTATTTGCTATAAAACATGTGCTCTTCGCTGAGCTAGCCTCACTCAGCGAAGAGCATTTCTCATTTACTTTTTGGCAGGCAATGCTTCTCGTTTAATCGTACTAAGATTTCCAATACTATCGGCAACGATCAATGGCTTGTCATTAATCGTTCCCACAAATCCGGTGGCAGCTACAGCCTTGCCTTCGGAGAGATCAACATTCGGAAGCGCAGAACTCAACCCCAGATCCAGCATGACTACTCCCTGATCAGTCTGGACTTTTGCAATTACGTGTTCTTCGGATTCGCCCTCAATTTTAAGCTTACGGCTATTCATCACCACGCCTTCAATGGTTTTGACTTCCATATCCGAATCAAGCATTTCTTTCTTCGGCTCCTTTGAAGGAGAAACAGCCGCCGAAGCATCCGTGGTAGCACCGTCCTTGCGGGCTTCTGCATGCTTTACAGATTCCTGGCGCAGTTTCTGGCTTCGATTAATCGCAATCAACTTCGTTGTGCTCACTTGTTCGGCCAAAATCAGTTCCTTTTCATTGATACGACCGATCCGCCCCAAGACCCACAGTTGCTGACCTTCCTTGGGCTCAAATCCCGTGCTCTTCAGTTCAGAAGCCAGGCCGAAGTCGACAATATCAACTTCTCCGTCTTCGCCTTTGATCTTGCCCATCATATGCTCACCAGATCCCACCAAATCTACAACCTTGGTGCTTATGACGGTGCCTGACGCATCCGCACGTGAACCAACTCTTGCGGGTGCTTGAACCGTTTCGGCGCTTACCTTCACAGGGGCGTCTTCAGCTTGGCACACCTCAGCCTGGCAAATACCCGTCACTGCCAGTGTAGAGAGAAGTACTGCGTTTAACATTTTCATGGTTACATTCCTTTTATCAGATGATTAAATGAAAATTGATTCAGTTTAGTAGTGACGATGCCAGTGCCGACGATATCGATCGTGTCCGTACCAGGTATTATATGAATCGGAACGATAGTAGTATGGATAGTATGAAGGTTCACGGTACACATACGTGGTGGTGCTGGGATAGTATGTGGTGTAGGTTGGGTCAGACGAGCGAAATTCAACGTATCCACCGCTATGACGTCGTCCACCAATCCCGATTCCAAACCCCAGATCCAGTGCTGAGGCTGTTTCACTTGCGGCTATCGCAAGCACAAATGCGAATAACGGCAAGACTAGGATTCTCGTTTTCATTGCTTCCTCCGATCCTTATAAATTCTGCCAAAATTGGCAACATTCCATCACTACAGGAAATAGTTGCAACCATCAGGCCAGATGGAGGAGATTCTGTTAAGGCATTGATATGAAGGAGATATGGCTTTCAATAACCCAAATCCTGCCGAAGTATTGACAAAACCGTGTTGGAAACACGGCGAACTAGACCACAATATTTCCACTCGAAACACCCATGAGAATTGTTTAATGCTAAACATCATTATTTCATGACTATGCGAGTATCAGCAGTTTCGCGATTTAGCCAACTAATGAGCTGTTTCATTTTTTGTGCAGGCATCCGATATTCCATCATCTCCGGAATCCGATAGCCCTTTTCCATAAACTGAATGAAGTAGTAACAAAATTGAATCATAGTGGGACGATCCTTTTGTTCGAGCTTACTCTGATTACTCATGCCCCAACCGAGCAAGAATGATCCCATCGCATCTTCTTCGGTTACTCCACCATCTTCTCGAATGCTTTCGATGCGATTTTTGAGTTTCTTGCTAATGGAATCCAAATCATTTTTTGTTGAAAATACATTCAAGTATCGTTCAGTGGCAACTCGTAATTCACTATATGGGCGATTCTCCTGAGCTTGAATACGCATGCTTGAACAAAGTATCATTAGAGTGAACATAACGGCTACTGATGCAATCGACTTGAACATTGTTGACCTCCTTAAATGGAAAGCGCATTTCGCTGCAAATTACTTATACGAATAAGATGCCATTCAATGCTCATGTGAATGCGTTTTCGTAACGCTATGGATCAAAATGATTTGCGAGACTAGCGCATCCTTGCTCGCGCCGGGAATTCGTCGTACTGCCGAAATACAGACGTATTTTCGACATTTAATTGAGTCTTAGTGACTTGCATGTCAATAAAACCAACCCATCATGACCAATGCATTGGTGGTTGACGGGCGGCAGTTAGCGGTTGATTCTAGGAGGCAGATAATTTCTGAATACGTAACTCTACATGATGCTCTGAATGATCGTCACAGAGTTCGAACTTATCAGGAAATTCCTGTTCAACTCCATCAATCGTCAGCGAACCCCGTTCATTGCCTTGTGAGACTTTAATCATATAGAGTGCAGTCCCATAGCGGTATCGAATGGTGATTTCGTTCCAGCTCTTGGGAAGCCGGGGGCGAATTTGGAGTGATTTTCCTTCTTTCAAAATTCCGAGTAACGACTCCGTTAGCAGACGATACATCCAACCAGCGGAGCCCGTATACCAAGTCCATCCGCCGCGCCCTATATGTGGATGGCATCCATAAATATCAGCCGCCATCACATAAGGCTCAACTTTATACCGCTCAATCGCTGAACGGGAATTTCCGTGATTGATGGGATTTAGTAAATTGAATAGTTCCCATGCCTTTTCATTTTCTCCCTTCAAGGCAAACGCCATGACAGCCCAGATCGCCCCATGAGTATATTGTCCCCCATTCTCACGAACTCCCGGCAGATAGGCTTTAATGTACCCAGGATTGAGTTCCGTGCGGTCAAACGGCGGGTCAAACAGCTTAATTAGCCCTTGGTTACGATGAATTAAACGCTCTTCCGCATGGCTCATGGCCGTTTTAACTCGTTCCGGAGAACCTACTCCAGAAATTACAGACCAACTCTGTGGTAGAATATCGATCTGGCATTCGTCATTTTGCTTGGAGCCCAGCGGAGTACCGTCATCAAAAAACGCACGAAGATACCAGTCGCCATCCCAGGCATTTTTCTCAATGAGCTGGGCCATCTTCTCGGCCTGTTCCTGACATTTCAATTGTCTGTCAGAGTCCAGGATACTCTCTGCCAGATGAGAAAACTTTTTTAGAATCTCACAGAGGAAGAAGGCCAGCCAAACACTTTCTCCCTGGCCTTTAATTCCCACTAAATTCATGCCATCATTCCAATCGCCACATCCCATGAGAGGTAATCCATGTGCGCCAACACGAGCAACTGCTCGCTCCAAAGCGCGCGTGCAATGAACATACAACGTATCCGAAGAATTCGCCTGCTGCGGCAAATCATAATACGCCTCTTCTTCAGGCCCTTTGACCGCCCGCCCGGATAAGAAGGATACCTTTTCGTTTAATACTCCTGTGTCACCCGTAGTTCGAACATACATGGCAACGGCATACGGTAACCACAAATAGTCGTCTGAGAATAAAGTGCGGACACCGCGGCCGGATGGCGGGTGCCACCAATGCTGGACATCGCCATCCGTAAATTGCCTGCTAGCGCACTTTAGGAGGTGCTCACGAGCTAATTCCGGTTTGGTGTGCAATAAGGACAAGACATCCTGGAGCTGATCCCGGAAACCATATGCTCCGCCTGACTGATAGAAACCGCTCCGAGCCCAAAGTCGGCAGGCTGTGACTTGATAAAGCAGCCACCCGTTACACAGAAAATCTGTCGATGGCTGGGGCGTGCTGACCTGAATGGCCCCCAACAATTCACTCCAATACGCTTTACAGCGCTCTAATGCAGAATTGGCTGCTAACGAGGACCCGAATTCCTGCACCAGCTGCAACGCTTGTTTGGCATCTGCTCCAGAACCTAAAATGAAAACCACCGTCCGCTCACTACGTGCATTTAGTTCAATTGTGGATTGGAGCGCAGCACATGGATCCAAAGCGACGCCGTTAGTCCCTTTCAATCTCATTCTCGATAATGCAGCCGGGAACTGAAGGGATCCGTTTCTGCCAACAAATTCTCCACGGTCACAGGTAAAGGAACGGGGGCGTTCACTTGAGGCAACCACACATACCTTACCGCCAAATTCCGAGTGATATGGGTTTTGGGCTAGCAGTGCGCCGGAATGCAGATCGACTTCGGTATTAATATGCATCCCTGTCTTGGTGCGCATTTCACCAAGCACCCATTCCCAATATCCAAATATCGATAATCGTCGTTTCCGTTTATCGAGGTTATTGAGTTTGAGAATCGCGACCTTCACCGGTGCATTGGGGGGAACAAAGATGGTTAACTTGGAAGAAATCCCTTCCATTTCATGATCAAAAACTGAATACCCCTGGCCGTGGGTAACCGTATATGCCCCTTTCCCTCGCGATGGCATTGGCGTAGGTGACCAGAACATCCCGGACTCTTCATCGCGGATATAAAAATGTTCTCCACTAGAGTCTGTAAGTGGATCGTTATTCCAGGGCGTGAGCCGGAACTCATGCGCGTTATCCGCCCATGAATACGCGCTGCCACTTTCCGACACAACCGTTCCAAATTGAGCGTTGGCCAGTACGTTGCACCACGGCGCAGGAGTTGAAACTCCGGGCTGTAAATGCACCACGTACTCCCGGCCATCACTAGAGAAACCACCGTACCCGTTAAAGTACCGCAATGAGTGCTGATCATGAGAATGGGTTGGAATTTTCGGGAAGAGCAATTTAGGCGGTGTGAATCGTGTTGTAGATTCTGCTTTTAACGCACGCTTTAATTGTTCAACCAGTGCTCCTCTACCTTCAAATAGCGTAACTCTCGCTACGGTTTGCAGAAGCACCCGATCCTCTTCGGTAATTAAGTCACCTCGTTTAACAAAAACGCCGCCCGGTTGATCCAGTAAAACCGCTTCGGATCCAGAAAGCACCAGTCCCATGATTTCATCGTGCAACGTCTGTCTGTAGTTGGAGCCATCTTCATTCCAAATAACGAGGTCGAAAAGTAACCCTTTCATGCGCAGATATGCATGAGCGCGAAGCACTTCGGCAGCCAGCGCAATACCTGTATTGTCAGAAACACGCAGGAGAACAATGGGGTAGTCCCCTGATATTCCATACACCCAAAGCCTGGATTGCCCCTGTCGATTGCGCTCCAACACTGGAGCGGCGGCTCTGAACGCAGGAGATGCGAACAGAATTGGCCCAGCGAGTTCGCTATAGGTCTGCCCGTCAACTTCGGTCGAATTGAGTTGAGCAAGCACTACCCGGCTGTTGCTCCACGCCACATCAAATGCTCGTTCACACAATCGATAGTCGTGGAATTTATTCACCAGTCCGATTGCGATTTCACGCGATTCCGCAGCTCCTGTGACCAACTCAAACTCGCGGGTTTCCCCAGGATTGAGCGTAAAGGAATGCCGCAGTGCAACGATGGGATCCAATACAGCGCCACAGGTATTCGAGAGCGGTTTGTTCTCCGACAATACGACAGCGTCCCCCACCGAGCGATTCCGTCCTACAAACTTGGCGCGGTCGGTTTCATACGAAATCGATGCATGGGGAGCATCGGGAACCGTTAACAAGTGGAACATCCACGGCTGCATGGCATCGTGACTGCGCGGGCGCCGTGTGCAGAGAATAGCCCTTCGTTCTTCCAATATTTGGGTATCGATGAACAAATTCCCAAAAGAGGGATGAGCGGCATCAGCAGCAGCCGGATTCAGCACTACTTCCGCATACGTTGTAAATTCCAACTGTCGCTGTGAGTAACCCGTATTGGTTACTTTCAGGCGCCGGATTTCCACATCATCTTCGGGTGATACACAGATGGAAAGATGGGTCTGTATCCCCTCATCGCGCCGTCGATACTCGACATTTGAATTCGTAAAGAGCACGCCATAGTCCTCAGGCAATGCCGATGTCGGCTGATAGGTGGCCGACCACACTGCGCCGGATTCAGTATCCCGCAAGAAACAGAACTGGCCCCAATGGTCACACGTAGCATCTTCTCGCCAGCGCGTTAACTGTAAACCCTTCCACTGGCTGTAGCCGCCTCCGGAATTGGTCAGCATGACGCTGTACCGGCCATTCGATAGCAATTGAACGTGAGGCCTCTCCGTATTGGGTGTTGAAAAACTACGCACCGTCGATTGGTTCGTTTCCGGATTTTTTGTAACCGTATTTTCGTCCGCATTGGGAAGTTCTATGGTTTCAACTTGGCGAGGAACACGTTCTTGGAGCAGCGATTCAATGGCTTTCAGGCGCGGATCTTTTAAAAATCGACGCTGCATGGGTTGCCCCAACAATTCGGAAGCAAGCGCAAGAAAAGCCATACCCTGGTGATGAGCCATGAAGGATCTGACCAAGGCCATCGATTGGCCCTTCATTAAACGGGTTGGCGTATAATCAATAGCCTCATAGAAGCCGTAGGAGGTATAGGCTCCCATCTTGACAAGTTGTTGTAAATTTTCGCAAGCCAGAACAGGGTCAACCATGACCGCCATTACCGTGGCGTAAGGCGCTATGACCAGATCATCCCGAAGGCCACGCTTGAAACCAAGGCCGGGTACTCCAAAAGCGTGATACTGATAATTCTGCTGGATATCTCTGGTGTTAAAGCCAGATTCAGAAATACCCCACGGAATGGAGTGTTCATTTCCATACTGTTCCTGGTGTTCAACCACCGCGCGGCATGTCTGGTTCAAAATACTGCCTTCACAGGAGGGCATAACCAGCGCTGGCATAAGATATTCAAACATAGAGCCGCTCCATGACACGAGGGCGGCGGACTTACCCGCATTGGTCAGTTTTCGGCCCAGCTTGAACCAGTGTTCACGAGGAAGTGCTCCTACGGCAATACCCAGATAGCTGGCCAATCGAGCTTCGGATGCGAGCAAGTCATAGAAGCTGTTATCGAGCCGGTGGTCGGAAACATTGTACCCAATAGAGAGGAGCTTCTTATTTCGATCAAACAAGAACTCAAATTGCATATGTAGGAAAGGGTCGAGTTGTGCAATGAGATCATTGGCAGTCTCAATAACTTCCTTCGCATGGCAAGTGGAGGCTTTCCAATCTGTGGCATTGCCCACATTATCAAATTGTGCCAGTGCTCTTAGATTCGGAGTTCGCTCAAATGCCTTAAACTCGCTTTTTGCGACCATTAATTTTTGGAGTTCAGAGTCCGCCAGCCACGGGAATAGAGATTCCGCGTAGGCACAGAAGTCTTCCGTTTGATTCTGTAATGAAGTCGCCCACCCCGCTGCAGGTGAATGGGATAGCTCCTTTAAACAAGTCTGGTTAAGTGTCCGTATCGAATTTCTAATCCAAACCAGTTCCTGATACACCTTGATAAAATTGCCAGATCCGGCATAGGCATGCTCTTCCATCTCATCCACGGATTTTCGAACTGCTTGAAGTGTTTTGATATTGGTACCGCTTTCCTTAGCGGTCTCCATCAAAGCTGCTTCGAAACACCGCAGTGTATCCAATACCCCATTTAAGTTTTCTGGGAGGATGGGGGCCGTGCTGATCTCCTGCAATCCGACTTGCAGGGTTAAAAGATGTCCAAAGAAATTTCCACTATCAACGGTCGATACGTACAGCGGTTTGAGAGGCTGCAAGGATTCAGTATCGTACCAATTATATAAATGCCCGTTGTACTGCTGAAGCTTCTTCATCCCGTCAATGGTGCGTTGCAACCGCTCCAGCATGGTTTTGGATGAAATGTATCCAAAATCGCGGGCTGCCATGGTTGACAGCAAAGCCACACCAATATTGGTTGGAGACGTGCGATGCGCCACCAGTGGCTGCGGAGTCTCCTGATAGTTATCCGGAGGGAGCCAGTTGTCACGATCAGTCAAAAATGTCTCAAAGAAATGCCAGGTTCGGCGGGCCACTTCCCTCAAGAACTGTTGTTCCCCGAGATCCAATTGGCGTTGTTTTAGCTTATGTGGCTGACTGATGACCCAGGCGACAAAGGGTGCGCCTCCCCAGAGCAACAATAGCGGGAATGCCAAAAGAAAATTATGGGGAGAAAATATCGCAACTTCAACGCCCAAGATCGATACCGCCGCGCAGGAATATCGCATTTCATAATACGTACCTGCAAGGTCAGTCTTCACCATGCGTTCTGCATCATTCGCCGTCTGCCATTCGAGCAAACGACGTTTTGATACATATAAACGATATAGTGTTCGCAAAATGGCATCTGCATTCAGAACGGCGTCGGAGCACAGAAACACCATATCCAACCCAAACTTGATAAATTGCGTCTTTACGGATTCTCCCAAACGCATCGATCGTCTGCTTGGGGAAGCCTTACATAGTGCACTTAATGCATCTGCCAGTATTGAAATCAACTGAGGAAGAATTGGTAAAGACAATAACAGCAGCGTGACCAGACAAGCCGCAGAATTATCAAGCAGAATCCAGGACAAGAACATTGCCAATATCGTTACGGGCGCAATGAGGCTTCGGCGCAAGTTATCAAATATTTTCCATTGTGAGACGTAAGACAGCGGATTTACTTTGTCCTTAGCATGGAAACTGGGAACTTTGGACCATAGCCATCCTGCAATTTGCCAATCCCCGCGTATCCAGCGGTGACGCCGCCGGGCGTCCACAACGTAGCGAGATGGATAATCTTCCATTAACTCCACATCGCTTAACAAACCTGAACGCGAATAACAGCCTTCAATCAGGTCATGGCTTAATATACGATTCTCTGGAAAATGCTGACCACAAGACTTCTCAAACGAATCGATGTCATAAATACCTTTGCCCACGAAAGAACCTTCGCCAAAAAGATCTTGATACACATCCGATATTATTCTCGTGTAAGGGTCGATGCCCGCATCCAACGAATTGAGCCATGAGTAGTATGAAACTCCTGCCGTGGACAAGTTTAACGCAACCCGCGGCTGTAGTATTGAATACCCGCCTACTACACGATTGCTCTTCGCGTCGAACACGGGCGTATTCAACGGATGTGCCATTGCTCCTACAAGTTCCTTGGCGGCATCACGCGGAAGCTGGGTGTCTGTATCCAATGTGATAACATAACGGAACGTGTGGAGTAAATTCTGCTCTCCTACAATCTCCATGAACCGTTCACTGCCGTGACCACGCAATACACTGTTAAAATCGTTCAATTTCCCGCGTTTCCGTTCATAACCCATCCACACACCTTCCGACTCATTTTTCCTTCGTGGTCGGTGGAATAAGTAGAAGATGGATGGACGATCGGAAGCGTACTTGGAATTTAAGGCCTGTACCGCATCCACTAATTCCGAAAGAAGTTTTCGCTCTGCGGTGTTTATTTCCAACTGCGCATCCGGGAAGTCCGTGAGCAGTGTGAAGTATAGATTCCGATCCACATTGGCCAGATACCTTACTTCCAGTCCTTCGATCAAATGTCGAATATTCTTCTGGCTGGACAGCATCGTGGGAATGGCGACGATTGTACGGCAGGAATCGGGAATCCCCTTGCTGAAATCCATTCTGGGAAGTTGAGTCGGCCTATTAATAGACATGGCCACTGTATTGACTATTTGAATCGCCACCTGACTCAAACCCAACCCACAGAACAAGGATATGACAACCATTAAAATGAGTTCAGTATCGTATTGATAAAGCCCATACAGGATGGGCAGGGTCAGTAACGCAGTAACCATGGCAATGCTGCCTAGATAAATCGCGCCTTTTGCATTCGTCGAAGTACTGGTTTTATTATCCAAACCGATCACGCGACATTTATACTTCGTCAGAAGCTCTGCCAACCCCCTGTCGCGCAAGTGCCAGCCAATATGACCAGCAACATTTCCCGGATTTATGCGAGAGATACGGCGGGAACGATCCACGATTTCCTGCGCCACCACTTCTTCAGGTTGCCTGCCCTTTTTTGATATTTGTTCAATAATCCGGCGATAGTGATCTCGTGTATTGAAATCCATATTTGAATAAATGCCTGCGGGGTCTTCACGAAGGATCTTTTCCATCGTGCTGTTCTTTTCGACAAAATCCTGCCATACAATGGCCGAAAGTCCCCGCATGCTTGTAACCGTATTGCCCATCGAAACTTGATCCGATGCCTGAGATTGGCTTTCTGCCAAAATGAGTTGCTCGGAGGTTAGCCCCAATTCTGTAAGGCGCTGCTCAAACCAGCTCAAGGCCAGGGCGAGTGTGGCACTCTGCCCCTGCAAGCGACGGCAGAATTCGGAAACAAATGAACTGGTGGTAGGAAGTTCGGCATTCGCCATTTCGGCCAGCACCAATACAAGATTTTTGGGATCCTGATCCGCCATCTGAATTAATTTTCCAGACCATTCCGCAGCCTGTTCGTATTCATTTCCGGCCATGCAAATCCGCTGTGATACCCGTCGTACATTTTCCACCAGGGCCAATCTCAGCATGATGGGAATCGCCCACAATTCCCCCAAATTGAGATGCACATGCTTCTGATATCGATTTAAAAAGTGTGCTAAATTGGCGACATCAACACGGCCATCCACATGGGAAATGAATTCGCTGGCAAGATGATAAATTCGCGGATAACCCATGAATGGCCCGTTGGACAAAATGGGAAGCTCACGGCTATATTGGTTTGGGAGGTGCTCTCTAATCAGTGTGCATTGCTCTTCAATAACATAATAATTATCCAGCAACCACTCAGCGGCCGGTGGAATAGGCTTTGACGCATGCACCATCTCAGCAACCAGACGGTATGACTTCTTGATCACCTCTTGATTTTCACGCAAACGATGGAGAAGTTTGTCAGGATGCCGTTTAGTGGTTATCGAATGCGTTTGCGCTAATGAATCTGCATGTTGTTCGAGTTGCTCCGGGCTGAACAATTCCGCTCGTAGGGGAGCTTCATCTTCGTTTAAAATAGGATGCGAATCTGAAAACGCTGGTTTAGGCCCAAAAGCCCTCGAAAACATCGTGAGAACTTTTTTCGGCCAAGGCATTGGGAGCGCGGTCATCGGATGCATAGCTAGTACCAATTCATGAATGAGATTCGGTCAAAACAAACATAAAACAAATGATCAGGCTCATCCTACTTTCTAATTATTGGGGTCATGCATTGAACAACGTACCTCCAATTCCGGTTGTATTTTTCTAAATTGCAATACGAACCACCCGTGAATGACGAGAAGTGTAGGCGGAGCCTTATGAAGATACGCAATTGATATGCCGAGGGAAATATGCGCCGAAACTGAGGCAACTATGCTAGCTGTTGCCGATTTTAGCCATCGATTGTGACGAACGGTTGGCAAGACTGCTTACGACCATTATCAATTCACTGGGCTCGACCGGCTTGGCAACATGAATATGAAACCCAGCGCGTAACATACGAATACGATCTTCAGGCCGGATATAGGCTGTTAAGGCCATGGCCGGTATGGCACCGCCATCAGGGGCTGGTAAAGCGCGGATCCGGCGAATTAGTGAATAACCGTCCTCTTCGGGCATGCCGATATCGCTAATTAGGACATCAAAGCCATGCTGTTTAAATGCTTCCCATCCCTGTTTAGCAGAGTCTGCGTCCGTTACATGCGCCCCACTGCTTTCCAGAACAAACTTCAAGAGCTCCCTAGTATCCTTTTCGTCTTCAACAAGCAGGATACGAACGCCCTGTAGCGAGGGTTCCTCCGCGACGACAGGTTTGGACTTATTTAATTCGCGCACCTTTGGAGCCGCACATACCGGTAGTGTTACAATAAAGCTGGCCCCTTTATTGATACCTTCACTTTTCGCTTCTACAGAACCGCCATGAGCTTCTACAATAAACCGCACAATGGACAAACCGATACCTAATCCACCGTACGTTCGTGTCGTTCCAAATTCAGCCTGGCTAAAACGCTCGAATACAAAGGGCAAATAGGCTGGATCGATACCTTTACCGGCATCAGTGATTACCACTTCAACATACTTGGTCCCTGGTTTGATCGATACGGTTACACTGGAGCCTTGTGGCGTAAACTTGATGGCATTGGACAGGATGTTCCAGAATGCCCGATTCAGCCATTCCATGTCAGCCGAAATCCAGACTGGCGGACCTGGGGGAGGCGTCAATGAAATGCTAATTTGTTTGGCTTTAGCAGAAACTTGCAGTGACTGCATTACAGTTGAGATAGCCACAAGTAATTCACATGGATGCGCATCGAGTTCAAGGCGCCCAGTGCTAATCCGGGACAACTCAAGCAAATCGTTGATGATTTTACTTTGTGCTTTAATACTGCGTTCCAGCGAATCCAGGGCTTTCGACTGGGCAGATGGCGCCAACTTGGCATCTCTAAGAAGCTGAGTCCATCCCAGCATGGCCTGCAAAGGCGTTCGCAGTTCATGGGAAAGTGTGCCCAGAAATGCATCTTTATACAGAGCCGCAGATTCTGATTTCAACGTCTCCAGGTGCAGTCTTTGATTTAACCGGATTTTTTCTATGAGATGCCCTAGTACGGCTAAATACTGTTTAAGCGCATTCGCATCCAATTCGGTAAACGGCGTGGAAGACCGCAGGATGGTGATGATTCCGATGGGCTTTCCAAGACTAAGAATCGGAAGGCTAAGCGCCATTTGTGGCGTATCCAGTTTGAAGCCAGACCCGTTGGAGTCCTTCGACAGGCCCAGATAGCTTGCCAAATCAGTGACTGGATTGGTCATTACATACCGACTCGTACGCAAGACTCTGGCCGCCGTGGGAAGTGCCCCTTGAAACATGGGGATCTCTGACTTCAAAAACTTGGCATGGATCTGTAATTCTGCAAGTTTCGACTTGAATGCAATTCGGCGAATAAGTTCATCATCACCGATTAAATCAATGATGCATGTTTCGCCTAACTGGGAAATCGCTATGTCGGCGAATTGCTCCAAAGCCTGCTCGACTGATAATTCTCTGGTCTCTGAAAAGATGGATTGCAGATTTTGCAAGAGTTGCATTTGCGATTTTACATCGTGTTCGCAACTTTTGTCGGTGCAGACCTCCACCCAACCTTGAATTGTGCCGTCGGCATCCTTCAATTGTTGCCGGCGGGAATACAAGTGGTGCATCCGGCCATTGTGGCCACGATAGACAATATCTCCCGACCAGCTCCCTGTGGACTTTAACGCACTCTCAACAATTGCATTTTCGCTGGAATCAATGGGAACGAGTACTTCACTTCGCAGTTTACCTGTCGCCGTCCCTGGTAATATGTCAAAATATTTTTCGGCAGCAGAATTCCAAGCTAGAAGCCGGTGATCGATGGACTCGACCACCACCCCCTCTGATACCAGGGGCATGAAGCTCTTTAGAATACCAAATTGATCTGAGGCCACCGGCTCCTCTCCAAATCCTTCACAAATTCTATCAGACCTGACCAGCCATACTTTGAGAGGCCTCGACGGGATGCGGCTCCGCATGTTCTACTGGTTTCGGCGTCGTCTTTAACTTGCTTTGCAACGTGGTTCTGGGAATGGAAAGGAATTCGGCTGCCTTCCCCTGGTTTCCATTCGCTTTGGTCAGCGCCCACAACATAAGTTCCTGTTCGAATTTGTCGATGAGCTCGCGCATATCCACTCGAGAAGCGTCCTCAAGGAAAAGGGAGAACAACGAGTTCCCTACTGCCTTGGTTGTGGACAAACTGGCAGGCAGATCTGCGGCAGAAATCTCCGGACCATTTGCCATCGCCATCGCGTATTCCATGGCGTGACGCAATTCCCGGACATTTCCAGGCCATTTATGATTCAGTAAAATGGCCATGGCGTCTGATGAAATCCCCTTGGGATCAGCTTTTCGGAGCACAGCCAGCGACTGTAAAAAATGCTTGGCGAGCAAGGGAATGTCTTCGCGGCGTTCGCGCAATGCCGGGAGAGGAATTACCAACACTCGCAAGCGATACATCAAGTCATCCCGGAACTTTTGTTGAGCAACTTGCCCTGAAAGATCGAGCTTACTGGCAGAGATAATGCGCACATCAGCGGTCAAGGTTTGTTCACCACCGACGCGTTCGTACTGCCGTTCCTGAATAACTCGCAATAGTTTCCCCTGAAGTTCCATTGGCATATCATCGATGTCGTCTAAAAACAGCGTGCCGCCCTGAGCCATTTCAATGCGGCCCTTACGCCGACGCGTAGCCCCCGTAAAAGCACCCATTTCATGCCCAAACAACTCACTCTCCGCCAATTCCCGGGGAACATTCGAACAGCCCAAGGCCACAAACGGCCCTTTCGAATTCGAACTCATCGCGTGAAGCGAGCGGGCGACCTGTTCCTTGCCGGTGCCCGTTTCTCCTTCAATGAGAATGTTGGAAGGGTTGTCCGCAAAGCGTTCAACCAGTTCAAATACGCGGCGCATTTGTGGAGAAGCGCCCACCATTCCACAAAACTCAAGCTGTCCGCCCACGCTCTTTCGGAGCATGGCCACTTCCTGCCGGATCGAACGTTGCGAGCGCAGGTTTTCAAGCCGGATCGTGAGTTCGTCGAACGAGAAAGGTTTGGCCATGTAATCCACGGCGCCATTGCGCATGGCATCCACGGCGGACTTCACATTGCCAAATGCGGTCATCAGAATAACCGAGGTCTCCGGGCTTCGAACTTTGATCTCTTTCAAGAACTGCATGCCGTCCATGGAGGGCATGCACAAGTCCGTCAGAACCACATCCCAAAGCCCGTTTTCCAAAGCGGTCAGCGCAGAGAACGGAGACTCATGCGCTTCAGCGGTATACCCTTCGGTGTTAAGGCGTTGCGCGAGAATGGTTCGATTGACTTTTTCATCATCAACAACAAGAATTCGCAGGCTCATGGCGCAACTCCTTCATTTACATGATGTTTAAGTGGAATTAAGATTTGAAAGGTGGTTCCCACGTCTGTTTTTACGATTTGAATGGTTCCATGATGAGCTTCTACAATCTTTTTCACTATGGTCATGCCCAACCCAGTGCCCTTGCCAAACGGCTTTGTAGTAAAGAAGGCGGTAAATATTTTGCTCTGCACTTCAAGAGGAATGCCTGATCCATTATCGGAAACTCGCAAATCAAGAGAATCCTTATTTTCAGGATCAATCCGAGCGGAGACCGTAATGGTGTTGCCTTCTTCGCACGCATCGATGGCGTTGTTTAAAAGATTTAGCAATGCCTCGGATATCCGTTCCGCGTGCATGGTGACCTGCGGAATATCCGGTTGTATTTCTGTTCGAAGTGAAACGCCGGCTTTCTGCGCCCGTGTTCTGATAAAGGCACACGAAATATCGATACATTGAGCAATGTCCGACGGAACCCGTTCTCCTTCGTCTCTGCGAGCCAGACGTAGCAGGCGTCCAGAAATATGATCCATCCGGTGCAGCCCCTCTTCCAGCAAGCTAACGGTGGCCAACGCCTTCTCATCATTTTCACAATACGCACGCAGGTTTTCGATGCAGTGCTGGATGCCCATCAAGGGATTGCGAAGCTCGTGGGCTACACCAGCCGACAATTCTCCGACCAATGCCAGCCGCTGCTTGCTAACAGCTTCTTTTTCCAGCCGTAACACATGCTCACGGGCATGTCGTAATGCCGTAATATCTTGAATGATACCCAATACTTGTTCAGGCTTCCCATTCTGACCTCGGGTGAATATTACCGTACGGCAATATCCCAGCCGCCATTCACCGCCCGAATGCTTCATGCGGAATTCAGATTCAACGGTATCGCCGTCTTTCTGCTGGGCACACTCGTCCATCTGAATTTCAAATCGCCGCAAATCTTCGGGATGAAGAATGTGTTCAAAAAACTTCCCCCCCATCGATTCTATTTCGGAGGAGGAATATCCCAGCATGGAGGCTGTTTCACGATTGAGGTAGACCTTCTGATCCTTGACCAGATCGTAAATGAATAAGATATTGGGAATGGTATCATTGATTCGTTGAATAAATTGATGGCTGGCCAATAACTCCTGTTCGGCTTGCCGCTTGGCGGTGACATCGCACATGACGATGCTAAACCCGCCTCCATCGGCACCAGGAACCGAAAAGGGTGTTATTACAGTATCTGATAGAAACCGGGAGCCATCTTTACGCAGATACCACAGCTCTTTTTCAAAACGCCCCTTGGAACTGGCGATCTCAAAGGCTTGCTTGCCATCGTGACTGGGATCTTCGACTCGTAACAGACTTAATTCTTGTCCGACAATCTCCCGAGCTGCATACCCCGTAATCCGAGTCGCGCCGGCATTCCAGCTCACTACATACCCGTCTTTGTTCACTGCAAAAATGGCATAGTCATTGACTTCATCCACAAGCAGCCGGAAACGCTCTTCACTTTCCTTCAAAGATGTCGCAGTGCGTAAGAGTACGTTGAGTTGATGAAAGCCGATGTAACCAAGCACCGCCAAAGGACCCAACACCATCAAAATCACAATAGGCGTCGTGCTGAATAAGGACATCACTGCGAATACAACGATCAAGATACCCGCAAAAACAAAATAACGTTCCCGTTCACTAAGGACGGTCCAAAATGCGGGCTTGGCGACCTCGGTATATCTGGGCGTCATTAATTGCGGTTCCATTATTTTTTTCACTGAAGCACCTAAAATAGACGAAGTTGAGCAAAGCACATGCCTGCAATGGAATGGATGAATTCTTTGTACGGAAAGCCCACCTTACGAGGACACGGCCCAACTATTCTAGACCATCTATACTGCCTAGAATAACATCATCTGCCGATAATTCGTCATAATACCATCATTAGGTGCCGCACATTCGTTTATAAATCGGCAATTAGACCCACTCAACTCAATGGGATTAGTATAAGATATTCATTTTATTGAACTAACAAGATACGAGATGAATTATCCCGGATGGTCTTTTCATTGCTTTTTCCAACTTCTGTGTAGGACCTTACTGTACCAAGGAATAGTAGAAAGGGGTTCAGCTATGTTAAACTGGGCGCTTACTTTTTTAGTTTTCGCATTGATAGCTGGTCTACTCGGGTTCATCGGTTTGGCAGGCGCAGCAGCCGAAATCGCTCGAGTATGTTTCTTCGTATTCTTAGTTATTTTCTTAGTTGGGTTGATTCGCGGACGCACATCGTGACGGTAGCGGCTGTGCAAAGATTGCTATTGCCGCTTTCAGGCAAATCCTCGTGAACTCTATAAATTGCCAGGCTCAGAAGTTGAAGCGAGTTAGCGCAGTGTGTAGTTTGAAGTTATTTAGTCCATTTCAATTGGAGGATACAGCCATGAACGAAGACATTATCAAGGGAAAATGGAAACAACTCAAAGGCAACTTAAAGCAGATATGGGGAAAATTGACGGACAGCGATATTGAAAAGATCGACGGTAGCTACGATAAACTGATTGGGAAAATCCAGGAACGGTATGGACATTCCAAAGAACAGGCGGAGAAGGAATGCCGCGAAAAATGTAATTTCTAAAAATAGTGAATGCTTGAATATGTGGGATCAATATGGCACCGAAAGGTGCCATGTTTTTTTCTAAAAGCATCCTGCCGATTTCAAGTCGCACACTGACGCTAGAGCAGCACATATTAAAAAATAATCATCCTCATTTACCAGATATGCCCTCCTTAACTCATTTAAGGGAAGCGCTTAACAGAAATGATTTATTCCAGGCTATCCACGGCATTGAGTTTGCCTTCACCATAGTAGTTATGGACTCTGACAAAGGAGCGAACTCATGAATACCTTACTTCTAGTCATCTTAATATTGCTGTTAGTAGGCGCAGCGCCCGTTTGGCCCTACAGCGCTAATTGGGGTTATTACCCCTCGGGCGGCCTGGGCCTCGTGGTTCTTATCATCGCTATTTTGGTTCTAACAGGCCGTGCATGAGTCACCCTGACTTGTGTATGGAGAACAATTTTCCCAAGGAGAATTACCGTGAAAATTCATACGCTTAAATCCACGCTCGCCCTGGCTCTGCTGGTCTCGGCTCCCATTGTTGTGGTGCAGGCAGAAGAAACCATCAAGGTGTCTTTCGAAAAACGCAATTTCGACTCGAAAATCAATAGTTGGGTCGAAGGTACCATCATGACGATCGATGCGGACGCGGGACGCCTCGGCGTCCGGGGTTCCAAGCGAGTATACGCTTCCACCTATGCTGAAATGCTTCGCGATATTGATGCGAAAACCGAAGGCTTGGGCGAAGCGGAACGCAGCACTAAAGAGCAGGAAATTCGCCAGAAGTGGGCCACCCAACTTGACGCGGCTCGTGAAGCGAAAGAAGAAAAGGAAGGCGATTTCACCTTCTATCTGCCAGAGAAGGGCAAGTTACTGAAAGTGAGTGACGAAACATCTCACTACGATCTGTTGAGCAAACCCCTGACTCCTCCAGTCAACGTAAAAGTGACTGAGAACGAACACAAGGCGATCATGGCATTCAAGGATCTCAAGGTGGGCGAACGAGTTGTGGTGGGCTACGAATCAGGCGTAATCTACAACAATGCGTATGTGGTAATCAAAACAAATGCCAATAAGACCGATATCGTTCAGACCGACGTCACTCCCAAACTGGCGCCACCTACGATTGGTGTGATCGATACCCCGCCGGAACCAGCCCTTAAACCTGAATCCAAAGTAAAAGTTAGCGAAAAAATCGATAACGAACTCCTCGCTACAATTCGCCGGTCTTTGGTCGAAGACAAGAACCTCTCGACCATGGCGCACAATGTGAACCTGACTCGTGAAAATGAAATGATCACGTTGAAAGGCAAAGTAGAAACTCCGCTCGAAAAAGCAGCGGTGGAACGGAAAGTCGCCGAGTATGTCGGTGCCGATCACGTGGTCAATCAGCTCGATGTTGACAAGAAGTAACCGCTGTTTTGTAACAGGCTGGTGTTTCCAGAAGTTTTATGCCGTTCGGGGGTGGGAGTCGGTCCTGCCCCCACATTTATTATTCGGACAAAGGAGTGATTCCCATGGCTAATCAAGCGGTTTTTGGAATCTACAGCACACGCAGCAGCGTAGAGCATGCCGTCAATCGTTTAAAGTCTGATGGATTTAGAAATACAGATATCTCCGTACTATTTCCGCATAATGAAGGCTCCAAAGACTTTGCGCATGAAAAGCACACCAAGGCACCTGAAGGCGCTGTGGCAGGAGCCGGAACAGGGGCTGTAGTAGGTGTGGCTCTGGGCTGGCTGGCCGGAATCGGTGCTCTGGCCGTGCCGGGCGCAGGTCCGTTCATCGCGGCAGGCCCGATCATGGCTGCACTGGCTGGCGCTGGCGTGGGCGGAACGGTAGGCGGTGTGGCAGGGGGGCTGATCGGCTTGGGAATGCCTGAATATGAAGCCAAGCGCTATGCCGGCCGTATTACCAAAGGGGAAATCCTTCTCTCCGTTCATTGCGATGATGCATCGTGGATCGAACGCGCCAAGGATATTCTCAAAGAAACGGGTGGCGATGATATCGCGACGTCGAGTGAAGCACGGGCCGATTTCGACCAGACGGATCATCCTCATTCTCGAAACAAAGTGGTAGCGCGGTAATGTGAATAGCTGGAATTGGAGGGGACTTACGTCCCCTCCAACTTTTGGAATGAATAGACCTGAGGCTCACATGCAACTCAATACCCTGGAAGATCTTTTCGCCGATGAACTTAAAGATGTGTATCATTCAGAACTGCAGCTTAATCATGCGCTGCCGGCCATGATCAAAGCGTCCTCCTGCGTGAAGCTCCGTACGGCGTTGGAAGGACATCTGGTGGAGACCCACACTCATGTGGTCCGCCTCGAACAAGTATTCAATCTACTCAATCTGCCGGTCAAAGCCAAAAAGTGCAGCGCCATGGAAGGTATTTTAAAAGAAACCGAAGATATCTTTGCATCCAAGATTCATAGCGATGAAATCCGAGATATTCTAATCATCTGCATGGGACAAAAGATTGAACACTATGAAATGGCTTCCTACGGTACGGTATGCGCATGGGCTGAAGTACTCGGGCACCATGCCATTGTTAAACTGCTTGTCCAAACCTTGAATGAGGAAACTAGGGCCGAAGAGCACCTAAGCGAACTGGCTACGAACAAGATCAAAGCTGCCGCCATTGAGATGCATATAACTTGTGCAGAGGGCTATGAAAACTCCCAGACTTAGCCCACTCACGTAAGCGAAAACGGATACAAACTACCCGTCAAAAGTAGAGATTGTGCCGACACTCCGGCACGATCCGGCCGAACATTCGGCGACTCGTAACCTACCTGCCAATGACTACAAATAGAAAGCCCTTTGGTTTTCAATTTGCGAGTGCCCTCTTGAGGTCACCTGTCACAATCATAGTGCTGTCAATCTGTTCGCATGGTGCTTTCCACGAATCGGGATGAATCTCATGAAAACGAAATCCTCTGATGCCCTCGCTACTGTACCTGAGCTTTATGGAGTGGTTTCGTTGGAAGTGCCTATAGATTTTAGCGAACGCTTACTAAACAGCATGAATGCCATGAAACGGGGCGATTTCTCCAATCGCCTCCCCCAAAGCTGGACGGGGGTGTCGGGTAAAGTCTCCGACCTTTTCAATGAAGTCATGGAACAAAATCAGCGCATGGCCGAAGAGCTGGAACACATCAGCCGCGTGGTAGGTAAGCAAGGCAAACTGCATCACCGCGCCAATGTGGCCAACATCGGTGGTGCTTGGGGAACCTCTCTAAACTGCGTCAATCAGCTCATCAGCGATCTGGTCCATCCCACCACTGAAACTGCGCGCGTAATCGGCGCTGTGGCCAAAGGCGACCTTTCCCAGACCATGGCCGTCGAAATCGATGACCGACCCCTGGAAGGCGAATTCCTCCGCACAGCGACCACCGTGAATACCATGGTGACCCAACTGGGCTCCTTCGCCGCTGAAGTAACGCGCGTGGCCCGCGAAGTAGGCACCGAAGGTAAACTCGGCGGCCAGGCGCGTGTAGAAGGCGTCGCCGGTACCTGGAAAGATTTGACCGACAACGTGAACTCGATGGCCGGTAACTTGACCAACCAGGTGCGTAACATCGCGACGGTAACCACGGCCGTGGCCATGGGCGACTTGACCAAGAAAATCACCGTAGACGTGAAAGGTGAGTTCCTCGATCTGAAGTCCACCATCAATACCATGGTGGACCAACTCAACTCTTTCGCCTCGGAAGTGACCCGCGTAGCCCGCGAAGTAGGTACCGAAGGAAAACTAGGCGGGCAGGCGCGTGTAGAAGGCGTCGCCGGTACTTGGAAAGATTTGACCGACAACGTGAACTCGATGGCCGGTAACTTGACCAGCCAGGTGCGTAACATCGCCGCCGTGACGACGGCCGTGGCCAACGGCGACTTGTCCAAGAAGATCACCGTAGACGTAAAGGGCGAAATCCTCGAGCTGAAAAACACCGTTAATACCATGGTAGACCAACTCGGCTCGTTTGCCTCGGAAGTAACGCGCGTGGCCCGCGAAGTAGGCACCGAAGGAAAACTGGGCGGTCAGGCCGAAGTAAAAGGGGTGGCTGGTACGTGGAAGGACTTGACCGACTCCGTGAACTCGATGGCCGGTAACTTGACCAGTCAGGTGCGTAACATCGCCGACGTAACAACTGCCGTGGCCACGGGCGACTTGTCCAAGAAAATCACCGTAGACGTGAAGGGCGAAATCCTCGAACTCAAAAACACCATCAATACCATGGTGGACCAGCTCCGCTCCTTCGCCTCGGAAGTGACCCGCGTGGCTCGCGAAGTAGGCACCGGCGGTAAGCTGGGCGGGCAGGCTGATGTGAAAGGCGTGGCCGGTACGTGGAAAGACTTGACCGATAACGTGAATCTGATGGCCGGTAACTTGACGGCCCAAGTGCGTAACATCGCCGACGTGACCAAGGCCATCGCCAACGGTGACTTGTCCAAGAAAATCACCGTAGACGTGAAGGGCGAAATCTTGGAAATGAAAAATACGATTAACACGCTCGTCGACCAACTCTCCTCGTTCGCCTCGGAAGTAACCCGTGTGGCTCGCGAAGTCGGTACCGAAGGCAAACTCGGCGGTCAGGCTGACGTGCGCGGCGTAGCCGGAACGTGGAAAGACTTGACCGACTCCGTGAACTCGATGGCCGGTAACTTGACCAGCCAGGTGCGTAACATCGCGCAAGTAACCACCGCCGTGGCCACGGGTGACTTGTCCAAGAAGATTACCGTGGACGTGAAGGGCGAAATCCTCGAACTCAAAAACACCATCAATACCATGGTGGACCAGCTCAACTCCTTCGCCTCGGAAGTGACCCGCGTGGCCCGCGAAGTAGGTACCGAAGGAAAACTGGGCGGCCAGGCTGATGTGAAGGGCGTGGCCGGTACGTGGAAAGACTTGACCGACTCGGTGAACTCGATGGCCGGTAACTTGACCAGCCAGGTGCGTAACATCGCGCAAGTGACCACCGCCGTGGCCAAGGGCGACTTGTCCAAGAAGATTACCGTGGACGTGAAGGGCGAAATCCTCGAACTCAAAAACACCATCAATACCATGGTGGACCAGCTCTCCTCGTTCGCGTCGGAAGTAACCCGCGTGGCTCGCGAAGTCGGTACCGAAGGAAAACTGGGCGGTCAGGCTGACGTGAAGGGCGTGGCCGGTACGTGGAAAGACTTGACCGATAACGTGAACTTCATGGCCGGTAACTTGACCAGTCAGGTGCGTAACATCGCTGACGTAACCAAGGCCGTGGCCAGCGGTGACTTGTCCAAGAAGATCACCGTAGACGTGAAGGGCGAAATCCTCGAACTCAAAAACACCATCAATACCATGGTGGACCAGCTCAACTCCTTCGCCTCGGAAGTGACCCGCGTGGCCCGCGAAGTAGGTACCGAAGGAAAACTGGGCGGCCAGGCTGATGTGCAGGGCGTGTCCGGTACGTGGAAAGACTTGACCGACAACGTGAACTTCATGGCCGGTAACTTGACCAGTCAGGTGCGCGGTATCGCCAAAGTCGTGACTGCCGTGGCCCGCGGTAACTTGAAACAGAAGCTGACCGTGGAAGCCAAAGGTGAAATCGCCGAACTGGCCGACACGATCAACGGCATGACCGACACTCTCGCGACCTTCGCCGACCAGGTAACCACCGTGGCCCGCGAAGTAGGCGTGGAAGGCGAACTGGGCGGCCAGGCCAGCGTGCCGGGCGCGGCCGGTACGTGGAAGGACTTGACCGACAACGTGAACCAGCTCGCCGCCAACTTGACCACTCAAGTGCGTGCCATCGCCGACGTCGCAACCGCCGTGACCAAGGGCGACTTGACGCGGTCCATCATGGTCGAAGCCAAAGGCGAAGTGGCGTCGCTCAAAGACAACATCAACGAAATGATTCGTAACCTGAAGGAAACCACGCATACCAACAAAGAACAGGACTGGCTGAAGACCAACTTGGCCAAGTTCTCCCGCATGTTGCAAGGCCAGAAGGACCGTGTGGCGGTAGGTAAACTCATTCTGTCCGAACTGGCACAAGTCGTCGGCGCACAACAAGGCATGCTGTACACGCTTGAAAATAATGAAGTGGATACGGGCACGGAAACGCGGAACGACGAACGTTATCTGAAATTGCTCGCCAGCTATGCATACGACGACATCTCAAGCATTGCCCGCCTGAAGATGGGACAAGGCTTGGTCGGGCAGTGCAGCATTGAACGTCAGAAAATCCTGATGACCAATGTTCCCAGTTCATATGTTCAAATCAGCTCCAGCTTGGGCAAGGCCTCTCCAGCCAGCATCCTGATTCTCCCCGTGCTGTTCGAAGGCGAGGTCAAGGGCGTGCTGGAACTCGCCTCATTTAGTGAGTTTGGACAAACCCACCAGGTGTTCCTTGACCAGCTCATGGAATCCGTCGGCATCGTGTTAAATACCATCGAAGCCAACATGCGCACGGAAGAGTTGCTCGAACAGTCGCAATCGCTGGCCAAGCAGCTTCAAAGCCGGCAGGAAGAACTTCAGAAGACCAACCAGGAACTTGAAGACAAAGCCAACCTGCTGGCCGATCGTAACGAGGAAGTGGAACGCAAGAACCAGGAAGTCGAACAGGCCCGCAGCGCGCTGGAAGAAAAGGCCAAACAGCTGGCCCTGACCTCCAAGTACAAGTCCGAGTTCCTCGCGAACATGTCACATGAATTGCGTACGCCTCTGAACAGCCTGCTCATCCTGTCCGACCAGCTCTCCAAAAACGTCGATGGCAACCTGAATCCGAAACAGGTCAACTTCGCCAAGATCATTCATGCGTCCGGCAACGAACTGCTCTCACTGATCAACGACATCCTCGATTTGTCCAAGATCGAATCCGGCACGGTTACCGTCGAAGTCGGCGGCCTGCCGCTTGCAGACCTCCAGGATCACATGGAGCGCATGTTCAGCCACATTGCAGAAAGCAAAGCACTCAAGTTCGATGTGACGCTGGACAAGAATCTGCCCCTGGTCATGCAAACCGACGCCAAGCGTTTGCAACAGGTACTCAAGAACCTGCTTTCCAATGCGTTCAAATTTACCGAAAAAGGCCAGGTCTCGTTGCATATCAGTTCGGCGACATCGGGTTGGAGCTCTGCAGCGGATGTCCTGAACCGGGCGCCATCCGTCCTGTCGTTTACTGTCCGTGACACCGGCATCGGCATCTCGGCGGACAAGCAACAAATCATCTTCGAAGCGTTCCAGCAGGCAGACGGCAGTACCAGCAGAAAGTATGGCGGCACCGGCTTGGGCCTGGCCATCAGCCGCGAAATCTCCCGCATGCTGGGCGGCGAAATCCGTCTGACAAGCTCTCCGGGCGAAGGGAGTACGTTCATACTCTATCTGCCGCGCACCTATACACAGCCCAAGGCGATCCGCAAGCCCAGCACCGAAAACGTCATCACACCTCCTGCCAGCGAAACGCCTTCGGCTGTGACGGATACGGCTATTCAGGAAACCATGGCGATGCAGGAAACGCTGTCCGTGGAACAGGCGTATACCGCCGATCTGGCCGATGATCGCCGCTCGATTAAGAAGGGCGACCATGTGGCTCTCATCGTGGACAACGATGTCGGCTTTGCACGCATCATTCTCGATTCAGCGCGCGAACAGGGCTTCAAAGGCGTGATCGCGACCGACGGGGTCATGGCTATCTCCATGGCGGAAGAATACAAGCCGGATGTCATGACGCTCGATATTCGGCTGAAAGATATCGATGGATGGAGAGTACTGGATTACATCAAGCACAATGCAGCCACACGCCATATCCTGGTCTACACGGTTTCAGCGACAGACAATATTGACCGCAGCTTGAGTTTGGGGGCTTTTGGCACGCTAAGCAAGCCACTGACCACCAAGGCCCCTCTGGATCACATGTTCTTCCGGATGAAAACCTATTTGCAGCGGCCCAAGAAGAAATTGCTCATGGTTTCAGCCGACAGCAAATTGCTGGAACAGTGGACGGCCTTGATCGGAACAGACGATGTACAGGTCCTTGTGGCGCAAACCGGAGCCGATGCCCTCAGAATGGCACTGGACCAGAGCGTGGATGGCATGCTTGTTTCCGATACCCTTCCCGACCGAATCATCCTTTCATTCGTGGAGACCATCGTCAAGGAAGGGCACCTCAAAGAATTGCCCGTCATTATTAAAACCACGCCGGATTCAAATCTGTTTGACCTCGATTTACTGAAGAAAATATCGGCCGGACGTCCGGTGCATGTGGCCTATAATGATAACCAGTTGTTTGATCAAGCGTCACTGATGTTACATCGCCGGATCGAAGTACTGCCAGAAAAAGAACGCCGCCTGCTGGAAGCGCAGGAACAATCGTCCTTCGAATTGATGGGCAAGAAAGTGCTGATTGTGGACGATGACATCCGGAATATTTTTGCCATGACCAGCATTCTGGAGCGTCAAAACATGGAGATCCTCCATGCAGAAACAGGCAAGGATGCCATCGATATCATCAAGAGAACGCCGACGATTGACGTAGTGTTAATGGATATCATGATGCCTGATATGGACGGCTATGATACCACCCGGTTTATCCGAAGCATTGATGGCCTGGAAAACCTGCCCATTATTGCCGTGACGGCCAAAGCCATGAAAGGCGACCGGGAAAAATGCATTGATGCCGGCGCCACGGATTACCTCTCGAAACCCGTGGACACCCGTCATCTGCTTTCACTGCTGCGTGTGTTGATCAACCGGTAACTTCTCGATTCAAGATTGGACGTGAGTATGGGTGATAAACAAATGGAAGCCAGGATCCTTATTGTTGACGACAGACCCGACAAGGCTGAATCCCTGGCTTCGCTGGTATCTGACCTGGGGCAACTGGTCATTGTTCACTCAGGAAAAGATGCGTTGCGGGCTCTTTTAAACGAGGAATTTGCCGTAATCATGCTGGATGTAAATATGCCCGGCATGGATGGCTTTGAAACAGCGGCGATGATTCGCCAGCGCCCCAGCTTTGAACGCACACCAATCATTTTTATCACAGCATACAATAATACCGATACGCATGTCACCCGCGGGTATTCACTCGGAGCAGTAGACTATATATTTGCACCTCCCGTACCTGAAATTCTCAGGGCAAAAGTGGCGGTTTTCGTGGATTTACACAAGAAAACCCTTGAAGTGCGGCGACGGGCAACAGAAAGAGTACAACTGGTACGTGAACAAACGGCGCGTGTCGTAGCAGAGGAAAATGAGCACCGTGCATCACTTCTGGCTGAAGCAAGCCGTTTACTGGCATCCACCTTTGAACCAGAAAAAGTTCTCAATAAAATTGCAGACCTCCTTGTGCCCCGGCATGGCAGCGTATGTTGCATTGATCTTTTTTCAGACGATGGGGAAGCCAAACGAATTGTTCAGCATCCGTACGACGGAATTCCATTTCCATTGATGGGATCTGATGAGATTAAATTGCCCTTAAGCTCGCTAATTATTCCAGAACTGTCCGTCGCCATGCAGGCATTACCACCGCACATTGCTGAAAAACTTGTGCAGCGTGGAATACGTTCAATGATCATAAGCCCCATAACCTGTGCCGGGCGAAGTAATGCCGGTTTTATTATGCTGGCTCGAAACACAGATCAACCACAATACGCATCGGCCGAAAGAATCCTCGTAGAAGATCTTTCGCAGCGCATAGGCATCGGCATTGAGAATGCCAGGCTGTATCGCGAGGCACAGGAAATCAATCGGCTCAAAGATGAATTCCTCGCCATCGTATCGCATGAATTGCGTACTCCACTGACTCCGATTTTAGGCTGGATACGAATATTGAATAATCCCAACGCCAACCCGGAGATGGTTTCGCGTGGATTGGAGGTCATTGAACGGAACGTAAAGGCTCAGGTAAAGTTGATCGATGACCTTCTCGACGTGTCCAGAATAGTTACCGGGAAACTTCAGCTAAACATGCGGGATGTGGATATTCGCCAATTGGTAAATAATACGATGGAATCCATAGCAGTAACTGCAAATGCCAAGAACATCAGCCTGCAATCCAATGTAGCGGAAGACATACGGTCCATCCACGTAGATCCCGAACGAATTGAGCAAATCCTTTGGAACCTACTGAGCAATTCCATCAAATTCACCCCATCTGGCGGCAAGGTCAAACTGATCGTTTCGCGAGAGGATAAAAACATCCTTTTTAGCGTCATCGACAATGGCAAGGGCATCAATTCTCAATTCCTGCCTTATGTATTTGACCGGTTCCGCCAGGCTGATGGAACCTCCACACGTAATAGCGGCGGATTGGGGCTGGGACTTTCCATTGTCCGGCATTTGGTTGAATTGCACGGCGGTACCGTACGTGCCACAAGCACCGGCGAAGGCTCTGGCGCTACGTTCACTGTTTCCATTCCGGAAGCAGGATGCCGCGATCTCATGGATGTGGAAAATGCGCTGATCAATACTGACGGCATTGAATCGCTGGGCGATTATGACCTGACCACCAATCGAGTGTTAATTGTGGACGACGAACATGATGCACGGGAGATGATCTCACAAATCTTGAATTTTACTGGAGCGATAATCCAAACGGCCTCTTCTGCAGAAGAAGCATTGAAATTACTCGCCAATCAACCATTTGATCTGGTCATTTCTGATTTATCAATGCCTGGAGCAGATGGATTCGAATTATTACACCGTATGCGAAACCAACTCAACCTTACAACTCCTGCCATTGCATTCTCAGCGCTATGTCGCCCGGAAGATATTAACCGGGCTTTGGATGCGGGTTTTATTCAACATATATCAAAACCCGTCGATCCGTGTGCTCTCGTCAAATTGGTATCTTCCAGTTTGATGCATGGCGAGAAAATCCGTGCTTCTTAAAGTATTTTCGATTACCACACACTATTGCCGTATTATCGTCAGTGATTTAATGCTGGCATGACGAATTTTCGAGTACTCTACCTTCGTCTTTGTAAACAATTCCTGGCACCTCTTTTTCTATAGAAAATTGCATAACCTTAGGGAGTTTAATATTTTGTAGTAAATCCATGGCCGTAAACTTCTCATATTTGAAGTGAGTAAAGATTTGGCTTTGCAATCGCTATCAAATTTTACGCAAGGGAATTACCCCGCGCTTAAAGGAGCTAACCAATGTCTAATTGTAGACTTATCGTATCTTGTATTATGGCAACCGTATTCACACTTGGCCCTAGAATTACTTCCGCCGCCGAAGATATCCCTTATGTGGGTGGTGATCGCCCTCCGCATGCAGCACCTGGTGAAGTCTGGTGTATTGTTACTCTCCCTCCACAATACAGAACGATTTCAGAACAGGTAAAAGTGAAGGATGCCACGTGCACCTTCGAAACGATTCCAGCCCAATTTGAAACACGAACGGAGCAGGTTTGCTCCAAGCCCGCCAGCAAGCGGCGTATTGAAATCCCCGCCGAATACCGCACCGAATCCTATCAAGCGTGCGTGAAGCCTGCCTCGTGCCGCACCGAAACCATACCTGCCGTCTACGAAGACCGCGAAGAACGGGTTTGTGTGAAGCCGGAAAGCAAACGCCGCATTGAAATCCCGGCCGAGTACCGCACGGAGTCCTATCAAGCGTGCGTGAAGCCTGCCACCTGCCGCACCGAAACTATTCCCGCTGTATATGAAGACCGCACCGAAAGCGTAATGTGCAAGCCTGAAGGTCGGCGCCGCATTGAAATCCCAGCCGAATACCGCACGGAAGAATACCAGGCATGTGTGAAGCCAGCCTCATGCCGCACCGAAACCATTCCTGCCGTCTACGAAGATCGTGAAGAACGGGTTTGCGCGAAGCCGGAAAGCAAGCGCCGCATCGAAATCCCAGCCGAATACCGCACGGAAGAATACCAGGCGTGTGTTAAGCCAGCCACGTGCCGCACCGAAACCATTCCCGCCGTCTATGAAGACCGTGAAGAACGAGTGTGTGTCCGAAAGGAATCGGAACGCATGATTACCATTCCCGCTGTCTACAAGACGGAAGAGTATCAAGTCTGCAGCACACCGGCCTCCACTAAGTGGGAAAAAGTTCCGTGTGATCCGACGACTCTTAAGCCCGGTGAAGTTAAGGATGATTGTTTCACGATGGTCACCATTCCCGCCAAGTATGAAACAGCTACTCGCAGAGTGTGCGTCGAACCTCAGCGCTGCGAAAAAGAAACCATACCGGCTGAATACAAAACCATCACGAAGAAAGTATGTGTAACGCCCTGTAGTGAACGCAAAGTGGAAGTTCCCGCCGTGTTCGAAACCCGAACCCGTCAGGTCTGCTCCAAGCCGGCTTCCTGCACCTTCGAAACCATCCCGGCTGAATACAAGACCATAACCAAGAAAGTGTGCGTCAAGCCCTGCAGCGAACGCAAAGTAGAAATTCCCGCCGTGTTCGAAACCCGAACCCGTCAGGTCTGCTCAAAGCCAGCTTCCTGCACCTACGAAACCATTCCGGCTGAATACAAGACCGTAACCAAGAAAGTGTGCGTCAAACCCTGCAGCGAACGCAAAGTAGAAATTCCTGCTGTATTCGAAACGCGCACCCGTGAAGTCTGCTCCAAGCCAGCCTCTTGCACGTATGAAACGGTCCCGGCTGAATACAAGACCATAACCAAGAAGGTGTGTGTCAAGCAATGCAGCGAACGCAAGATTGAAATCCCCGCTGAATTTGAAACCCGCACCCGTCAAGTCTGTGTCAAACCGGCCTCTTGCACGTACGAAACAATTCCAGCCGAGTTCACCACAGTGGAACGCTCCGTATGTGTACGTCCTGAATCCAAGCGCCGGATTGAAATCCCGGCCGCTTACGAAACTCGCACCCGGGAAGTTTGCGATGTCCCAGCTCGCAAAGTATGGCGCCTGACCGATTGCAAGCCACCACAACCCTAAACGCTGGATTTTGAATGCTTCAAGCCTATGGCGTCTCCCGGCGCCATAGGCTTTTTTGTTGGATGAGGGAAATGCCGTACCCCCTTCTCTCCAAACTCCCCTCGCCATTTTTAAATCGGCGTTACGATGGGCATATGGATCATCCCAAGCCCAAATCCAAGCACCCACTGGCACGCGTCGCCCTGCTGATTGAATCGTCTCGCGGGTATGGCCGCGGGCTGCTGGAAGGCATTGCGCGCTATCGCCGAGAACATGGCGCATGGTCAGTATTCTTTCAGGAACGACGCCGTGGCGATCCCATGCCTGAATGGCTTAAAGGATGGAAGGGCGATGGCATTATCGCCCGTGTAGAAGACCTGGAACTAGCCCGCGCCACGGAAAAACTACGCATCCCGGCCATTGACTTGCGCGGCCTCGTGCCCATGAAAAACATTCCCGTAATTGACACCGATAATCTTGAAGCTGTTCGCCTGGCCATTACTCATTTGCGGGAACGCGGCTTCCGGCGCCTGGCCTATTGTGGTTTTCCCGGCGCGGATTATTCCGACAACCGCCTGAAACATTTTATTGATGAAATGACACAGGCAGACCTGCACTTTTCCATTCATGAGCCAGCCACCAGTTCACGCATCCTGCAAGCGGATCAACTGGAACGGCACGGCCAGGCGCGTGAGCAGGATATTATGCGCTGGCTGAGCACGCTCGAAACGCCCGTGGGTATTCTGGCCTGCAATGATGTCTGCGGGCAGCAGGTGTTGAATGCATGCCGTGAAGCCGGGCATTCGGTTCCGGATGAAGTCGCGGTGATCGGAGTGGATAACGATGAGTTGCTGTGCGAACTTTCGGATCCTCCACTTTCAAGCGTAAGTCCCGATACGCGCCGGATTGGCTACCAGGCAGCAGAATTACTGGATGCCATGATGCGTGGTGAATCCGCGCCCAAAAAACACATTCGAATCCCGCCTACTGGCGTGGTCTCACGGCGTTCCACTGATGTGTTCGCACTCGACGATCGCGAAATCGCTTCCGCGTTGCGTTTTATCCGCGAGCATGTATGCGAAGGCATTAATGTCGCGGATGTAGTAGCAGAAGCGGCCATTTCGCGCAGTTTATTTGAACGCCGTTTCGTCCAGGCCGTGGGCCGGACGCCCAAAGCGGAAATCATCCAGGCTCGGCTGCAGCAGGTCATGCATCTGCTGGCCACCACCGACCTCACGCCGCAGGCCATCTCATTAAAAACCGGCTTCCGGCACCATGCATATATGTTTGCGATGTTTAAACGTTTGACGGGAGTCACGCCACGCGCGTATCGGGACAAAACACGGCTTAGGTAGCATTCATCATGGATCACTTATCCCCGACGCAATACAAATAATTCGGGGTGCGGTAATACATTCGCGTGCCTTCGAAAATCGGCGTCGAGACATTCTGTTCCTGCCCTTTGCCATCTTTGGATTCTTCGATCAGATTCACGGCCAGCTCCTTATATTGCCGGCCCGGCTGGATGATCACGGTCGTGCCCTGGTTATCCATCAGGTAAATATTTTTTCCTGCCAGCGTTGGACTCGTAGACGCACCTGCCCAATCCCAATAATGCGTCCGGGCTTTCATCGGCAGCACTTTTCGATACACAGTTTCTCCGGTGGCGGCGTCATTCACGATCAATCCCCCGCCCTCGGTCATGCGGTACAATAGTCCTTCCACGAATAGCGGTGATGCGTTGAAACCGCGGTCAAAGGGGTTCTGTTTCTTGTCGATGACCAGTTCGTTCTCAGCCCAATCCGTCTTGACCTGAAACGCCGGCGTGATTTTTCCACTCTCCGGATTGGCGGGAATTTTCCAGGCTTTCAGGCCGCCGTTCTGGTCGTTGGCGCGCGGATAACCGTGAAAAGCATACATGTATTCACCCTCGACAATCGGTGTGGGTGTAGCATCGCCAAAGACGCCTTCGCCCCAGATGGATTTTCCATCGCTCACGCGGTTGAAGAACCCGTACTGAAACGCGGCCACCCATTCGTTGCCGACTTTGAAGCGAAAGAGCGACCCATACGAGTTGTTACCCTTGGCCGGGTTGGACCAGGCCAATTTTCCGGTATCCACATCGTAGGCCCGCATTTCATTGGCCCATACTACGAAGCGATTGGCCGCCATCACGGGGCTGGCGAAATTGCCGTGTTCTGCACCGCCGCCGCCCTTGCGATCAATCCACTTGCGGTTCCCGTCCAGGTCGTAACACGCCGAAACACCGGTCGTATAGAACACACAGACGTGTTTGCCGTCGCTCACGGCGGTAGGTCCAGCGAAACCAAACACAGCCTGGCCCCAGTAGCGGCTAAATAACTTCTTGTCGATGGCCATCTGAAAATCATTGACCTGTTTTTCCAGTGCACGCTTTTTAGCGATGGGCCCACCCAACGGCTTGTACGCGCTGGTCAATGCCGTGGGCTGCATTGCGTTCAGGGCTTCCACCGTTTCCGCGTTGGCTTTTTCCAATTGAGGAATCAGCGGGGCGAGTTTGTCAGCGTAATCGGGGCTGCTCTTGCGTGTTTCTTCAGGCAGGCCTTCAAATTCCGAACAGGAACGAATCCAGAGCATGCGCCCGGTTTGTTTTTCCAGACAGACCAGGTCCATCGTTTCAGTTGTGAGAAAAATCCGTTCGCCCACGATGATGGGCATGGAAACTCCGCCGCTGGGCAACGGGGTGGCCCAGAGCATGCCTTTGACGGCATACCCAGAGCCTTCGCGCTTGCGAGACCAGGCCATGGGAGGTGTGGCTCCGGGATAGCGGCCTGTGCCGTCACCACGCCAGCCAATGGGGAGTTCGGGAGATACTTTGTATCCGGGTGTTCCGAGCACGATGGATGCAGCTTCACCAGCGTAGGTTGTGTTAAGAAAACTAGAGACAGCCAGTAGGGCTAGGCTGAGCTGGATGCGCGTGTTCATACGTTTCCTCCACTAAAACCAGGGACCCCGAATAGTGTTCGTCTCAGCCAACAGCCACCACTGGCGGACGAGCCGCCAGTGCCACGCAGGCAATGCGGAATGCCAAGGCTAGCGCCACGAGGGCAACTCCTACGGCTCCCCGATGCAGTACATCAATTCGCGGCCGCGCAGGTACATGCATTTGCCTTCGAAAATCGGCGTACTGCCGGTAACTTCCTTGCCGCCGCTCTTCATCCAGTGATCGAGGTGGTTGAGGGCGATCTGCTTGAACTCACGGCCCGGGGCAAACACGATGCTCGTCCCGCGGTTGTCCAGCACGTAGATGTTGCCACCTGCGAAGGCCAAACTCGCGCACACCCCGCCGCCTTCCGGACCGTAGAAAAGCATGGGCTCGAGATCCAGTTTCTGGCGGTAGACCGGTTCGGGCAAGGCCGGATCAAAGGCATACACAATCGGATCCTTGCTTCCAGCGCCCCAACCGCTGCGAACGGAGTAGATCAAGCCGTCGTGATAGACGTGCGTACCCACCGGGTACGGTTCCTTGCCCGGATCGAGCACCTTCGGATCCATTTTCAGGATGGTTTTGGCTCCGGCATTTTTGTCAGCGGTGGCGGGCAGTTCAGCCACCAGAAAACCTTGGCGTGCGAAAAGGAAATAACGGTTGCCTTCCACCACGGCCGAGGCGCATTCGCCATCGAACTGTCCGGACGGCACGACAATCTCGCCATCGGAAACACGTACGACCATGCCATCAGGAGCCACCGCCACCGGAATAGTACCGATGCTGGCCAATACCGGAGAACCGTAGCACGGATGGGTGTATTTCTGGCGCCAGAGGATTTTGCCGTTGGTTTTATCAAAAGCAGCCCAATGTCCGCCCGCAATCACCACCAGCGTTTGTCCTGAAATAACCGGAGACGAATTGATCCCGTGTTCACCACCGCCGGGTTTTTCGTAGCGCGTCCAGAGCCGCTTGCCGTCCAGATCAAAGCAAGCCAGCACGCCGGTTTCTCCGAACCACGCCCATATATTTTTTCCGTCTGTCACGGGCGTAGGACCGGTATTTCCCCCGCCCCAACCGATGCTGACGCGGTACGCGCGTTCGTTCTTGCGAACAGCATCGGTGATGCCTTGCGATAGTTTTTTGCGCGCATCGTCACTGGCTGGAGCCGTTCCTTTCACTAGCGCTTCGTTCATCTGTTCCAGTTCTGTAATTTTGGGGCGAAGTTCTTCGACATAATTCGGCGGCGTGGCTTCATCAGCCAGCGCGCCGGTTTCGGGTTCCAGCGCCATCATTTTAATTTGAGAACTGAATTCGACGTCCGGAACCACAGCGCCTTTTTCCGTTTTCAACCCGGTCAGTTTGACCGAGACCGAAGACCAATCGCGCCAGGGAAAGGGAACCGCAGCAGTCAGACGGACGGTGCAGCCGTTGGGGCTGAGTTCGGCTTTGGCGAGCTTCACATTGGGAATGGCGTAGGTTTCCAGTGCGATTGCGGCGGTCTTGTCGAGGGGCTGGTTGCATTGCAGCACCAGATCCGACTTGGTGTGCCGTACAAATTCAAACGTGACCTTGGCCTCGCGCTGGTCTTCCATGGCCGCATACCACACGGGGTTGGATTGCATCCAGAGCATTTTGCCATCGCGTTTGTCCAGGCAGATCAAGTCACTGGGATCGGACGTTACATAAAGGCGGTCTCCGGCCAGCACCGGCATGGACCAACTGGATGCAGGCAAGGGCCGGGTCCAGCGGATGTTCGTTTCCTTGTACTTCAGGCCCTCTTCGCTGTGCGGAAACATCGAATTGCTGAACGACCAGGCATCCTGATTGGCCGGCGCGGCCAGTTTGATCGTAATCTGATTCCAGCCTTTTTTGATGGGCTGCTTCGCGCGTTCCCAACCGCTGGCCGGGACGCCATTGAGCCATTGCTTCATGTTCCGGCCACGCCACCACATCCCGCATTTGAAATCTTCATCGGAATGAAAGTACGCCACCGCATAGGCTACTTTTCCCGCAGGCTTGGAACCGAAGACTTCGCCGAAATTAATCCCGCCTTCCCCGTTCACACGTTTCCATTTCAATGCGCCGACGGCATCGCCTTCATCCGGAGTTACCCTGGCTTCATTGGGCAGCGGTTCGCCGGCCATCGGTTGCGCGGCGTCCGGCGCGTCCATGGGCCCAAGTACCAGCCATTCGTTAATGCGGAATTCTCCTGCGTATGAAGAAAGCGAGCCGCCGGTGTTGGCGTCGGGTGCGGGTTTCCTGGCCTGAGATTTCAGACCTGTAAGAGGTGTGATCGCGGTGCGGCTAAAGTTGATCGGCGGTGTGGCAGCCGGATAACGCCCCGTGCCATCACCGCGCCACCCGATGGGATGTTCCGGCGCAGGCTGACGATCTGGCGCACCTAGCGGTTTGAGCTCTTCGGAACGTGCCATCCAAGCCACGCATGCACAGCATAGAAGGAGAATGAGTCGATGGAACAGTGGCATGCATTCACCTTGGTGGGCGGACGAATTGATTCGCTTATTAAAGGATGTGAGGAAGCGAGCGGGCGCTACTGCGTAAGTGAATGGATTCAGAACCACAGAAAAACGGTGCTAAATATGATCCCAAAGCCCGATGTTCCCATAACGTGTTTTAAGGCAAGGATATCGATGGGAACATAAAGAGTCGCCACACCAGGGGGAGGTGCCATGTTGTTCTCATTTCTGTACGTCTATATCCTCCGGACAATGTGCAGGAAATGGAGGGGCATAGACACCCCTATTTCAACATGATAGCTGGTTAAACCTAAGGCTTTCATTACGTTAGCTATCATGTGTTGATTGCACAAAATACATGATAGCTAAGTCCTTATTCTTCGAAAAGCATTGAGACGTATAGGAATGAAAACTCGATTACAACCATCGCGGAATGGCAGGGGGAGCTGCGTTGCCACCAAATGGAAGTCTATGAGAGAATTCTAGATACACAGAAATCCGGGAAACGTGTGTTTTCGATTTCCGGAAACGTTCTTGCCACCAGAAGTCTGAATGGATTAGAGGCCGCCGCGCTTGCGCCGGGTGGGCACGCTGCCGCCTGGAGCCAGTACCCCATTGGTCAGCCAGATTCGGCTATTGTCCATGCCCTGAAATATTTTCCCGGTCAGATTGATGGGCTTGTTGTTCTGCAGCGCCAGGGCATCCACGGTGCTCTGTTCATACGCCATGACCTGAAACGTGCCGACATTGGGTTCATCGATGCTGCCCACCACGCGGGGCAGCGGCTTGGACGCTTCGCTGTTGTCGAAGTGAAACGTGCCGATCTTCGGCTGCCAGGCATTTTCAGCGGACGCATGCTGAACCACGGCCATCGCGTATTTTCGGTAGAGTTCTTCGACTTTGAGCAACGCATCCGCGCGGCTTATCGTGGCACTTTCCCGATTCTTTGCGGCGAGAACCCGGGCTGGATCCTGCGCATCTAATTTTTCTTCTGCAATGGTGGCTTTGTGGAGTTTTTCTTCTTCAAGCAGGAAGGCGAATTCGGCGGCTCGAGCTTTCAACTCTAGTTCATACACTTGCTCGGCCAAAGGCGAGGCTTGCTCGGACGCCTGTAACGAAACGCTCAGGGCGATGCACAACGAGAACATCCCCACCATTTTCATGGAACTCATCGTTACACCTTTCATGCGTTTATGACAGCTTTGTACCATGAATATGACTTCTGAACAAGATGTCCCGCTACCGTTTTTCTTCAAATATTCCCAACACAAGGTGCAAGCATGGATTATGCCTTAACTTTAGCATGAGGAATTGTGCGTTTGCGAATTCTCGTACCCAAAATTACACCCCTGCGATAACGTAAAGGCATGCTGCACGTCCAAACCCTTCCCGGCCTGACGGGCTTCACGCAAGCGTATGAGTTGCAGCGTCGTCTGGCCGAAGAGCTTGCTCAACAGCCGCGCCGTGACGCGCACCTCGTACTGTTGCAGCACCAACCTGTTTACACACTGGGCCGCAGCACCAAACCCGAGCATCTGCCCATGCCCGCCGAACAACTCGCGGCATGGTCCAAAGCCGAAGTCTGTTCCACGGATCGCGGCGGATCGGTGACGTACCACGGACCTGGGCAACTCACGGCGTATGTGATTCTGCATTTAAAAGCGTGGGAAATTCCCATTCATCAACACCTCTGGAATCTGGAAGAGGCCGTGGTCAAGGTGTTGAAACACTACGGATTGCAAAGTTCGCGCGTGGACGGCATGACTGGCGTGTGGAGCCAGTCGGCCTCCCAACCACAGAGCGCCAAAGTCTGCGCGGTGGGCGTGGGTTGCAAACGCTGGGTCACGTATCACGGCATCGGATTGAATGTCGATATGGACCTGAAGCCGTTCAGTGGCATCGATCCCTGCGGACTTGGACAGAAACCTGTGACGACACTCTCGAAATTAACGGGCAAGAGCGTGAGTATCGAAGAAGCTTCGCAGAAGTTAACGCAGGCTTTTGAAGACTTGTTGCAGACAAAGTCCGTCTAACTGCTGGCCGCTTCTTTCTTCGCACCACTGGCCGTCGCTGCAATCAGCGACGCCACCAGGATCAGTCCCCCTCCCAACCCAATTGACCAGCGCCAATCTTCGGCTCCCAGAAGCAGGGAGAACAGCGTCGCGAAGACGGGTTCCATACAATAGACCACGCCCGCGATGGTGGCACTCACCTTGGGCTGTTCCTGGTTCATGAAATGAAACGCGATGACGGTACAGATCAGGATCACGCTTAAGAGCGTCCATTGGAACGTCCAGTTGGCGAATAATATCTTCAGCATGCTGGGTGCGAAGAAACTCCGCGCTTCCGGCCAGCTCAGCGCGATCAAGAGATTCAGCGCACCAACGGTTAGGATGAAGATCAGTGTTGCGCGCTGAGCGTTGGCCGCTTCACCCCAGCGGCCTAACAATAGAATCTGCGCAGAGAAAAAGAACGTGGCCAGGATGGTGAGCGCTTCTCCAAAATACGGAAACGGTGCTTTCAAGGCCGCGATACTCGAGACTTCGCCTTCTCCACCGAGACTCAGGCACACCAACCCCGCTAGGGCCAGTACGCAGGCTATCCAGAGCAGCCCACGCACTTGCTTGCCGAATAGAAAGACTTCGGCTACGGGCAGTGTGACGACGCACAGGGCCGTTAGAAATCCTGAGACCGACGGATAGACGTAGATGAGCCCCAAGGCTTGCAGGATCATACCGATGCCAGCTAATAATCCCGGCCACAGCCCGACTTTCAGGTCGGCTCGTGTAAAGCCGCGCTGGCTCTTAAAGGTGAGGAGCCAATAGCAGAACGCCGCCACTGGAAAACGCATGGCCATGAACGCCACAGTGATCGCGGGCTTGGAAGCCTCCGGATGCGCTGTAGTCATCACGTGCATGGCCCACTTCATCGCGGGAAAGGACCAGCCCCACGCCGCGCACGCCACGACCAGTCCCAGCACGGCAGTGCGGTAGCGAATGGGAGTAATCGGGAGGGCGGGATTCATTGGAGTACCAATAAAAAAGCGGACCGTTGCGGGTCCGCTTTTTTAACAGAGTCAGCGTGACCGTTATTTCTTTTCCAAGTCTTCCCAGGCCTTCAACCATTCTTCCTTCACTTCGCCCAACTGCTTGTATGAGCGGTGAATGCGGCGTTCGCCGCTGGCCAGACCGGCGTTAACGTTGAACGTGGCAATGACGGTCTTCTTTTTCTTGGCGAAGTCCAGGCTGGGCTGAATGGCGGCAAGCACCTGTTCGCGGATCTTGCTCTTTTCGCCCTTCTCCACTTTCTCGACGTCCGCCTTGGCGAATTCCTGGTGGCCATCCTTCAGCGTGGCGATCTGCACGACCTGCTCGTCATCGCGGTTCACCTGGCCCAGGAATACGTTGCCACTCTTGAGCGTGACTTTGTCTTCGCTCAGGCGCTTGCGCGGGTCGTACAACGGAATGGAACCCTTTTCGAGCGCAGCCACGGTCTTTTCAGCAGCGGCCTTTTCCTTGTCTTTCAGGCTGGCAATCTGCGTCTTGAGCGGTGCGGCCAGTTCGGTTCCCCGGGCGGCGCTGATCTTGTCTTTTTCAATCTGCATGCCCAACTGGGTTTCGACCTGCAAGTATACGTTGTCCCAATCGATGTCATTCACATCGAACACCGCCACGCGCGCAACCGGCTTGGCGTTGCTGGCATCGATCTTGAAAATCATCCCGTCCACTTCCTTGGCCTTGGCGACATCCGGCGCAAAACGATTGGTATCGTTGGCGGCGCTGGCCAGGCTGACTTCCTTCAAGAATTGCGCTTTGTAGATGGAGGAACGGCCATCGTCCACAACGGGGACTTCGACCACGGCCTTCTTGCCATCCACATCCAGAGCGACGCCCTTGCCATCAGCGCCGCTGACCAGATAGCGGACCTGCTTGAGCGTCACTTCCTGAGCCGAAGCGGTCGAGTTGCCAAAGCTGTAGGGGAAAGCCCACAGCAGGCGTTGCGAACCCGCCGGCGTAGTGATGGTCTTGTCCTTGATCTGCGCGTCCTTGGCATCAGCCGGAATCGGAACCGTGACGTCCTGGTCCCACATCCAGAGGTATTTCCATTCCTTGCCCAGGTACTTCAACGGGGTGCGGTCGACGTGGAATTCATCGTCGTTGCGCGAGAAGTTCATGACCAGAACGCGTTCCTGCTTCAGGTCGTAGCGGTGAGCGTTGTTCAGGCCGTGCACCACGATTTTCAGATCAGTGAAGTTGTCATCGAAACCGCGCCATACGGCCGCGCCCCAGCGGACCTGTCCGGGGGTGAACTTCGCGGACGGTTCGGCTTCGGCAGGCAGCTTCAAAGTGCCGTCTTCCTGCAGCCAGCTCGTGACCATGCTGGCGGTGGATTCCAGCGGAATCACGCCGTCTTTGAGCAAGGACGTATCGCGGAACCCGGCTGAACCAGCCAGCGGGCGCAGCGAGCTGTCGGCCAGTTCACGCATCGGGATCAATCCGCCCGTTTCCCACTGGAATACGCCGTTATTGGTGACGGCTACGAAGGTCGGGGCAATGCGACGGGCCTTGGTGGTGGAGTTGGCCACGGAGAAGCTGAATGCAAACCAGCGTTCGCTGAATCCTTCGCGGGTATAGTCCACAATGTATTGGGGCTTGTCGAAGCGGAAATCGGTGAGGTGGATCGACCAGCGTTCGTGCGAGTACGGTTTGTTGGCGGCCGGATAATCGACTTCGTTGACTTCGTATTCGTCGCCGATCTTGTCGACGCCAAGGGCCTTCTCGCTTGAATTCGGTTCCTTGACCGGGATGGTGTTCTCGTCCACGGTAACGGTTGCTTCGCCGAGAGGATCGATGCGGTTTTTGCGGTCTTCCATCACCGCATTCATCTTGCCCTGCAGTTCCTTGGCTTTGTTTTCGCGGAAGGCCTGGACCTTGTCGCGCATCTGCTGCTTGTTTTCGAGGTACTTGGGATAGCCTTCGTCGATCTTTTCGATCCCCGGCGGCATGTCCCGCTTTTCGGTAATATCAGCCGCTCGTAGCGAGAGCCCGGCAAACATGCCGCTGGCCATCACCAGGACCGCACTACCCAGAGACCATTGAACCAAACGAAAGCGCATCGCATATCCTCCCGTGCGAGACTTAAGCCGGAAAAGGCTGAAGCCTATGGACGTTAGAGTTGAATTTTCGGGACCTTTTAAGCCTACCCTAACCAGCCAAGCCGTCAAACGCATTTATACGGGCTGAATCCAGCCTATTTCACTCTCCTTATTAGGAGAGTGTTATTATTGTGATAATGGCCCGCCTCATTCCCATTACCTCTTGTTAATACTGAACTTATCCACAATACCCTTGCCGCCCACCCACAGCCAGAGCACCGTGCCTTCGGGGATGTCCCACGTCTCCCCGACTTTGTCTCCATTAAAGAAAAATTCGATCTGTTTGCCGGTGCGCCGGAATCCCAATGTAATCTGCTCCAACCCCGGCTGTTTTTTGGCTTTGGCGACGGTTTGCTTGCCCGACATCAGAAACGGGGGCGAGCCTTCTTTAGCCCCATATCCCCGAACGGTATTGCCTTTCTTACCGTCCGGACGCAGTTCGATGAAAATCATCGAGTCCTGCTGCATCTCGGCTTCGATCTGGAATTGCGCGGCGAAGTTGCCCCGGATCGGCAGGCGGTACATCTCATCGCCTTCGGCCAGATGCAGCCGAGTTCCCGCCCAGTAGCACGAAGACCCTGCGCCCTTGTCCCATTCATCCACGCTCATCTTAACGGGCTCGTTGAAGTCGAGAACTTCAGGCGCGGCAGCTACAGCAACCACCGGCTTGGTGTCCGCGACCTTCGGCTGCGCAGCCTCAGGCTTGCGTTCGACCCCAGGCAAGGGCGGTAGTGGGTGCTCGGGTTTCTTTTCCGGTTCAGGATTGGGTTCGGGAGGCTTGTCGGCCGCGACTTCTCCGACCTCGCTGGGTGGCTTCGGCGGTGTCACGGGTTTAGCGGGCTGGAGTTCCTTCAACTTGGATTGCGCAAGCATCAAGCCACCGCGAGCCGCCGCATCGTTGGGCTTGAGCCTCAACGCCAGATCGTAGGCGTTTTCTGCACCAGACCAGTCCTTCGCGTCCAGTTTCGAGAGTCCCTTGGCCATCAGGGATTCGTAGAGTTTCTGATTGGGGTCCTCGGTTGGTGCCACCGGAGGTTTGGCCTCTTCGGCATGAACGCCTATTGGACCGGCCAGGAACAGGCCAGCAAGCACCACACGTGCATGGATTCCGTGCTTTGGGCTACGCATAAAGATTCCCCGTCCAGACCTCAACTACTTTGAAGGCTTACCCGCATCTAACCGTTATCTTAACGCAGGTAAACGTCGGTGATTCTCGAAGTATAATGCGATTGCGAGATTTCAAAGTCCCCATTATTATTTTGTGTGAGGGGGCACTCAAGTCTCAAAGGGGGCATGCGCAGTGAAAAGCATCCTTAGTGAGAAAGTGCTGGTCTTGAACCGGTCCTGGGTGGCGGTCAACGTAGCGACCGTACGCCGGGCGCTGGGGCTTATTTGCCTCGACGCAGCCCGCATCGTTGGCCCCGACGATTTCACCACCTACAACTTCGAAGGCTGGGTCGAACTCAGCAAGGAACGCATGGCGTCCTCCCGCAAGGGCACGGGCCATGAAGACCTTGTGGTGCGTTCTGCGTGCTTTGAATTCCGCATCCCCGAAGTCATCGTGCTGACCGGATACAATGGCTACTACGCCAAGGAAGTGCGCTGCAGCCGCCGGAATATTTTCGAGCGCGACGGGAATCATTGCCAGTATTGTGGCAAGCGCAACGATCAGCGCGACATGACCATCGACCACGTGCTGCCGCGCAGCCGCGGAGGTAACTCCACGTGGGAAAATATGGTGCTGGCGTGCTTCAATTGCAATAGCCGCAAGGGCAACAAGCTGCCACACGAAGCCAACATGAAGCTGCTGGCCAAGCCGGTCAAGCCGCGCTGGGCCTCACGCCAGGGCGTCAAGGTCGGTGCGCAACCCAAGAAAAGCTGGGAACGCTTCCTGATCGGCTCGTAACATCGCACGGCTCACAAGACATCTAATAAAAGGGGGCTGTGAGCCGTCTCAACTGGGCCGTTGAATATATCCCGTACAAACAGCCCATGGAGAGACGTATCATGCGATCACTTTGTATCAGTAGTATTCTGTTCCTAAGTTGCTTCGTATTTCCCACGCATGCCGCCGAGGATCTCCCCGCCAACTGGAAGGCGCTCTTTGAGCACGCTCGTGCCGAATGCAAACCGCCTGACGGCGCCGGTGTCGCTGCGGACATCTCTTGGGGCGAGTTTGTAAAGCTGACCCAAACCGGCCTTGTGCTTGAGCACGACGGACGCATGATCGAATGCCCACAGACCAGTCTGGTTTATCGCGATGGAGTACAGGCGAAATTCGAGAACTTAAAGAAACAGGATCGCGTCGTCTACTGGGCCACGCGTTCCGCAGCTCCTCATGCGCAGAATCTTTGCATAGCACTTTCACCTGGCGAGGTGCAACGGCTGTCAAAACTGGCGGTCGTGAATAAGGCTGACAACCCTCAACCCAAGTAGTAGAACTACAGTGTCAGGAATAGGAGCGCTGCCATGAAGATCATTCCTCTAATACTTGCCAGCCTGCTTGCGTTCTCCACAGCGTCGTTGCACGCGGAAGAATCGAAGGACCAAAAGGAAGCGCGCAAGCAGCAGGAGAAAGCCGAGAAAGAAGCCGCGAAGGCTCGCGAGAAGGCCGAGAAGGAACGCCAGGAACGCGAAAAAACTCTGGCCAAAGAAATGAAAGAGCGTCAGAAGCGGGCCGAAGAAGCCGCCAAGGCGGATGAGAAACAGAAAAAGAAATGGCGCGAAGAAGAGGAAGAACGCGGTCCGGGCACCAGCAAGTTCATTGAAGCCCGTGCGCAGCGCGAAAGCCGTGGGCCGTATTACTACAACTACAGCGATCCACAAACCAAGGACTCGCGTCCATACTATCGCGACACTCATGTTGATTTTGCACGGCGTGAGCGGGAATCTTCCAGTGTTCCTCTGGGCGGGGTCTCGAGCGATTCGAGCATTCATTCCTCCAATGGCGGAACGACATACACCGAACGTGGCACGAGCGGCAGTTCCACCACGGTCACGACGACGGTCATCATCCTCGGCGACGAGTAACGCTTGCCGTCCGCCGTCCACCTGACCTAAGGCATGTGGACCGGACGGACACGCTACTCATCCATCCCAACATACCGATACCGTCATCCTGAGCTCGCGAAGTATCTGGGTAATGCCACCGGACGGCGCCTCGAACGGAGTGAGTCCGTGTGCATTTGTGTGTCCGGTGTCCACCTGACCTAAGGCATGCCGACCGGACGGACACGGGCAGTAGCTATCCGTTAGCGTTGGTAGTACATGTATGGTTGGATGGAGTGGCAAAATATGACGCCCGATGAATTCCGCAAGAATATGGAGACTGGCATATTCTGGATCACACAATCCATTGCTCAAGGCGCTTATCCAAAAGAAGACAAAGCCGCGGAACTTAAACGACAGGGCGTAACACACCTTTTCAATGTAGGCACGATGCCCAGGGCACCCGAAACCCAGCAGTTTGGATTTCAAAAGATATTCGATCTGCCTGTGGTTGATTTGCAGCGACTGCCGGATGCGTATGTGCTGAATTTTCTGGATGTATTCCATGCGAGCTTAATGCAACCGGATTGCAAGATTTATATTCATTGTATCGCTGGCCAGAATCGTTCCCCTACGCTGCTATGGCTGTATTTAGTGGCGTGTGGGATATCTGCGGAAGATGCGCGAGAATTGATAGAAGAACGAACGCTGGATGCCGTGGGAGGTCATGCTCGTCTGTATGACGACGACCTTCTGCGCCTGGTTAAGGCTCACGGGAAAGCTTTTCTGCCGCTGAAACGCGGGGATGTATTAGTTCCTGCATAAATCCCTGTCCACCGTCCACCTGACCTAAGGCATACCCACCGGACGGACACAGGAGGCTGCAGTCTACATGGTGCGCGCTCCGCGCAACACCCGTCCGAAGCCGCCACCCAGATCCTTCGCAGGCTCAGGATGACACTTTGTGAGGTGTTTTTGGCCAATGGAATTCATATTTGGCCGACAATATTTCTTGAATCCTATTGATAATCTTCCGCACACCGGTATTTTGACCCGCGCGTTACAGGACGCATCCGGTCCGCGGAAAGGACAGAAGTCCACCTGCTGATGCCGTACATCTTATACGATCCTTCTTTCAGCCCTTGATTGCGGACCATGGGCGCGTGCGAAAGGAGGTCGTCTCATGTCCGTGTCCATGCTCCCTGGTGATCCCTCACTGGATCATCTCAAACATCAAGCCAAAGACCTGCTCGAACGGCTGCATACTCGTGAGCCCGCTGCACTGGCTTTGGCGCAGGAATTCCATCCGCAGTATCGCAAGAATGTTCCTGCCGATGCAACCTTTCAACTCGCCGATGCGCAGTTGCTCATCGCGCGAAAGTATTCCTTCCTGAGTTGGCCACGCTTAAAGAAATTCGTGGAGACCTACGGCCAGCGCACCATCTCCGAAGAGGCTCAGCAACTGCGAGCCGCACTCGATGCCAACGACATCGCCGCCGTTACGAAGCTGCTCGACGCCCAGCCCGAAATGATCAACGAGCATCTCGAACGTGGCGAAGGCTACCAGAATCGCAGGCCGCTCACGTACGTCTGCCAGCGCGGCAAGGTGGAACTGGCGCGGTTGCTGCTGGATCGCGGAGCCGACCTGCACGAAGACGGGAATCTGCCCATCGCGCGAGCCTGTCTGCGTGATTCCAATCTGCCCGTGGTTCAACTATTGGTCGAACGTGGGGCCGATGTAAATTGTAATGTGTACAACTGGGGTGCCTTGATTCTGTATCCGGCCGAATGCCTCGCCCCGAGCGTCCTGAAGTTCCTGCTCGAAAAAGGCGCCGATCCGAACAGGGTCTATCCTGAAGGCTCGTGCCAGATGACCGCGTTTGAGATGGTCCTCGGAACCTACGGGCGTTCACCGCAGCAGGCAGAATGCCTCAACATCCTGATCGAGCACGGTGCGAAATTTCAGGACGGCCCGGAGATGGATATCTTCCGGGATCGCTTGGATGAACTGCGAGCCCGCATTCAAAAGCAGCCCGAACTCCTCAAGCAGCGTTTCCCGCACGTGAATTATGGCAACACCGGCGCGCGTTCGATGACGGCCAAAGGCGGCACGCTCCTGCACATCGCCGCCGAATGGAACAAGCTCGAGGCCGCCCGTATGCTGCTCGATCTGGGCGCGGATGTGAACGCCAAGGCTGCTCTCGATGAACGCGGCTTGGGTGGCCAGACGGCGCTCTTCCATGCCGTCTCGCAATACAACGCCATTGGCCTCGACATGCTCAAGCTGCTGGTCGAGCGCGGTGCCGACCTGACCATCCGAGCCAGAATTCCCGGCGATTACGACAAGCCCGGACAGGTCTTCGAAGGCACGGCTCTGGGCTATGGATTGCGCTATCCGCAACAGGAATTCAAGACCGATCAGTCTGAGATTGAATTCCTGCGCTCCAAGGGCGCTCCCGAAGAAGCCAAGATGAGCACCCTCTCCCTCAAGGATGAATTCATCAAGGCCCTGCAGAGCGATGATCTTTCGAATACGCGCACGCTCTTCAAGCAGCGCCCGGAGCTCAAGCAATTCCTGAATGCGCCGCTCTTCGAGGCCGATCAGCCCGCCATCGTGCACTTCCGCCGCAACCGACCCAAAGTGGACCTGTTGCTCAATCTGGGTGCGGACATCGATGTGCGCAGCCAGTTCTGGGGCCGCACGATTGGTGTGCTGGATGACAACACGCCCGAGATGGTCGAATATCTGAAATCACGCGGCGCTCTGGTGGAAGCCACGCCGTTCGTGGAAGCCATCAAATCCGGAAGCGTGGCCACGACGCGCAAGCTGCTCGAACAATCCCCCGCCCTGCGCAAGAAGATCAATGCGTGCTGGTTTCATTTCGGTGCGACGGCGCTGATCACGTCCAAGACGCATCGTGAGATGCTCGATCTGCTGCTCGAATATGGTGCCGACCTCAATGTCCGCAGCGATTGGGCCATGGGCAGCTTCGGCATACTGGATGGCTCGTCCACGGAACTGGCCGAGTACCTCATTCAGCGCGGAGCCACTATCGATATTCACGCCGCGTGTGAATTAGGGAAATTCGATCTGGTCCAGCAGATGCTCGCCGCTGATCCCAAGCTGGTTCACAAGAAAGGCGGAGATGGCAAGCGCCCGTTGCATGTGGCGTGTTCAACGCAGATCACCAACTATCTGCTCGACCACGGCGCGGAAGTCGATGCACGTTGCGACGATCATCATTCCACACCCATCCAGTATGCCGCGCATCAGGAATGGAAGATCAAGCTGCTCTTGGAACGCGGCGCCACGCCGGATGTGTTTATCGCAGCGCGCTGGGGGCTGCTGGACGTCCTCTCGAAGATACTCGACACTGATTCCACGGCGCTCCGGGCTCGGATTGGGCAGGATGGCTACAAGCCAGTTCCGAAAGGCAGCATTTACCAATGGGAATTGGGCTTCGACCTCACGCCGTTTCAGGTGGCGTTGAAGTATGGCCAGCAGGCCGCCTATGACCTGCTGCAATCCCGCAGCGGACCCGTCGAGCGCTTCCTGAACGCCTGCATGGCCGCCGATGAACCTATTGCACGAGGCATTCTCAAAGAACATCCCGGGTTGGTTGCCGCATTACCGGATGCCGATGCACAGCAGATCGCTCTTGCGGCGTGGGGCAATAATTTCAATGCCGTGAAGCTCATGGTGGAGCTCGGCTTTCCGATCAACATCCATGGGCCGGAAGCATCCACGGCGCTGGATCGCGCAGCTTGCCGGGGCTACGTCAAGATCGTGGAATACCTGATCGCCCACGGCGCGGACCTCACGGCCAGAAATACGTTCGGTGGCTATCCGCTCACGGCCTGCTTCTGGTGTTCGATGAATTTCCGGGATCCGAAGGGCGATTACCCCGCTACGGCGAGGGCGCTCTTAAAGGCCGGATCGGTCCTCCCCGATAATCCGCTGGCCAGCCCGGAAGTACTGGCGGTGGTGAAGGAGTTCAAGAAATAGAGGTACCCACCCTGTCCGCCGTCCGCCTGCCCCTAGGGAAAGCGGATGAGCGGACGGGGTGTTTTAGATTAGTTGTGCGCCGCTCACATGGGTCTAGGCATAGGTGACCGGCGTACACGGGATTTCATCATCCCAAACACTACACAACGGGTCATCCTGAGCCTGCGAAGGATCTGGGCGGCGGTTTCGGACGAGTGCTGCGCGGAGCGCACCCTGTAGGTGGCTGCCGCCTGCGTCCGTCCGGTCGGCATGCCTTAGGTCAAGTGGACACCGGACACAAGCAAACACTCCCAAGGACTCACTCCGTTCGGGACGCCGTCCGGTGGTAGTTGCCAGATCCTTCGCAGGCTCAGGATGACCCGTTCGTAGCTTGAGAGGACGCGTTGTGGTGTATTTGGGATTAATGAAATCCGTATCTACACCGCCGCCTTGTTCACCACCGCCATGCACTCCGCATGTCGCGTGTTGATGAACGCCACAGCCTTCTTCAGCGTCTCCTGCGCGGCTGGGTAATCGTCGTGAATCTTCATCAAGCGGTCAGCGATCTGAGCGCCTGTCGTGTCATCGATCTCAAAAACCCAGTCGCTGAGTCCGAAGTCGCGCATCATCTGGCCCTTGCGGGTGTCCGTCGGCTGCCTTAGGTGCAACGTGGGCGTGCCATGCGCCAGCGAGAACAGCGGCGAATGCATTTCGAAGCTCACCACCGTATGCGCCCAGGCATACACACTGCAGGCTTCATCCGGCCACCAGTACGAATCCCGCCAGACCGCGTTCTTCTTGATTTCTTCGGGCAATGGATCGTACAGGTGCTTCTTCGCGACCTCGACTTGGTACGTCATCTCGGGGCAGATCAGGACGCGCTTGCCAGTCTTCTGCACCCACGTCACGATCACTTCCCGCAGCTTGGCGTGATCGACCTCCACGAATTTCTGGCTCACTTCCTGCCTCGAATTGAAATGCTTCACCGCCGCTTCATCGTTGGGGTTCTTCACCGGATACGGCGTGTAGCGCAGGCGTGGAATGGCGCAGATGAATTCGCGTTCTTTCAGGTCGTGCGCCTTCAGGTAGGCCCGTGCGCGTTCGTCGTCCTTCAGATCGATTTCCGTGGCCGCGTCGGGCGTGAATTCCATGCACGGGCAGGTCACGCCGGAATCCTTGAGCGCCTTGAGCGAGAGCGTATCGCGGCAGAAAAAGAACGCGGCTCCGCTGTAGAGTTCCTTCTGATCGGCGTTGATGGTGTCCAGCGTTACGCCAAAGACGCCGTACGGTTTCTTCAAGCTGCGTGCGATCTTCAAGGCTTCCTGCGCGACGACGCTGGGGCCTGAGCTGTGTACCAGCAGGTCCATTTCGAGCAGCGCCTTGGTCAGCGGGTGGCTGGCATCCTCGCGGAACTTGGCATCCCCGCTGCCCATCACGATGCTGACTTTCGGGAAGCGCTTATTGAGGATGGCGCGGACTTCCGGATTCATCGAACGCGCCCAGAGCGTGACTTCGGCATCGGGCGCATGCTTTTCCAGCACATGCAACATGCCCGGCGTGTGCCCAATGTCCCCAATGTTCACCATCTGCCACGACGAGACCAGCACGATGCGGCGGGGCCGGTTATCGCCCGCGTGTGCGCCGCTCGCGGCCATCAGCGTAGCCACTGCTGCCGCACCGGCAGCCAGAAAGGTTCGACGACTCAAGCCCGAAATCTCCGCGTGCGTCATGGGTGCTCTCCGTGTTCCTGTGAAGTATACCCCGCTTAAAAAGGCTCATGCGGTTGAGGTTTCGGCTATATTTCTGGATAAATAGGCTACTCATAGCCCTAATACGCTATATTCTTGAACCTATGAGCCCATCCAAGCTCGCCGTGGAGTTCGAAGAGGTTCTGCGCAGCTACTACGCCGCCAGCGGCCTGAACATCGCCATGCGTTGCTGGACATCGGCGTTGAGCGACCCGCACGGACAATCCCTGATCCCCAATGCGTTCCTTTTGCACACGACCTCCTTTTGCCTGAACGTGAAACGCACACAGAACGAAGCCTGCCGCAAGTGCGATCTGCGGGACGCTCCGAAGCTCTGCCGCCCCGAGCGGCACGTCTTCACGCGCACATGCCACGCCGGAGCCGACGAAATCCTGATCCCGCTCTACCGGCAGGACGCACTGGTCGGGCTGGTGTACCTCGGCCAGTTCCGTCGCAACGCACGAGGCCCATCTGCGCTGCCGTGGATCAGCCCGGAACGGTTGAAGGAAATGGAAGCGCTGGCCATGACCCTGCGCGGATACGTGTATCAATTGATGGACCGCAACGCCGCTGCACAACGCGAAGCCGCCGATGATACTCAACGCCGCATCGTGACGTTCATCGAAACCAACCTGTCCGGTGGTGCCAGCGTTTCTGATCTGGCCAAAGCACTGAAGCTGTCCACCTCGAGAGCCCGCCACGTGGTCACGGAGCGGATGGGCAAGCCGTACCGGACGCTGTTGGAAGAACAACGTCTGCGCCGTGCGCGAGAACTCCTCACGTCCACATCCGGGAAAATAGCATGGATCGCAAGACAGGTCGGGTTTCAAGATGAGAATTACTTCTGCCGGTACTTCAAACAGAAGGTAGGCCAGCCGCCGGGACAGTACCGGGCTGGATTGAAGACCACGCACGATGCGTGAACAGATGTTGGATGGCCTGTGCGCCGCTCGCATGGGTTAGAGCAGTGGAGCGGCGCACACGGGTAGTTTGAACTAGCTGCTGTGTGCGGTGTCCACTCGCCCTAAGGCATTCCGCCGACCGGACACGGCTTTCCATCGTTCCCAAACACTTCACAACGGGTCATCCTGAGCGTGCGAAGGATCTGGGTGGCGGCTTCGGACGGGCGCTGCGCGGAGCGCACTATGTAGGTGGCAGCCGTCTGTGTCCGTCCAGTCGGCATGTCTTAGGTCAGGTGGACGGCGGACACGGCAATCTAAAATCATCGGCACACGGACCAGACCAGCTTTTCAAGCGCGGTCTGTTTCTCCAACGGGCTGCGCAGATCGAAGTTGGCCTGCAGGATGGCGTCCACGGCTTTGCGCAGGGAAGCCCCTGTGTGCTTGCGGAGCTGGTTGCGGACGGCGTTCTGCCTTGGTCCGAAGAGCTTGGCGGCTTGAAACGCCTGGAACTCATTACCGCCCTGATCGATCGCGGCCTTCACATCCTGCAACTGCGTGAGCTTGTAGGTCACGGCACCCAGCACCCGCATGGCGATTTCGGATTCGTTCGTGATGACCTTGCCGGGCTTTTTGTAATCGCCCAGCCCGTGCGTGAAGATGCGTTCCAGCGACTCCAGTGCGCGCTTGGCATCGCGGTCGCTCAAGGCTTCGGCGAATTCAAAGGCATCGGCCATGCGCATGTCCGAGCAGATTTCTTCGATCTCTTTCTCGGTCACATCAACTGGGGCTGCCCCACCCTTCCCCGGCGGCTGTGCGTTCAGGGAGAGCGCGAGCTTGGTCAATTCCTCTTCGAGCACGCTTAGGTTCTGCCCGCAACGCCCCGTAATGGCCATCAGGGCGCGGGAATTCAAATTGAGACCCATCGCGGCACCGCGCTTTTCCAGCTCCATGCAAAGCGGCGAATCGGGGCTTTCTCCGCCCCACTGATTGCGCAGGGATTCGCACATCACCACAGCCCCGGCGGCTTCCAATGCTTTGTAGAAGCGAGTGGACTTGAGGTTCCCGGGCTGACCGATTTCGAAAACCAGCACGCTGCCTTCGGGAATGTTATCGATGTTACGTTCGAAGATTTCGCGCGGCGTATCGCTGTTGGAAGATTCTTCGCCGCCTTTGCGCGGCTGAAAATACAGGTCGGCTCCACGAACGAGCACCACCTTGGGCGCATCGGGATCGCCCAATAAGGGCCGCGTGCTGACTTCATCGAGAATGGCCGAAGGCTGGAGCGGTTCGGACTCCCCGCGCATCTGTGGCGCGTGCATGACCATCCAATTCATGCCGCCGTCGTCGTTCGGGCCGAACGCCGCCACGCGCAGGCCGTTGAGGGCTTCCTCACGCAACGCAGCTTCGCTGCCCACGATCAACACTACGCGAGGCATCTTGCCCTTCGCCCAGGCTTTCGCGACTTCGGAAGGCGCAGGCGCGGACTTCCCGGATTCAGCTTTCGATTTGGCCATGTCTGATTTTTAGCGCGGATAGGACACTGCTGGCAAGTGCTTTGGCGGATTACTCGAGCTTTTTCACTTCGATGCTGGCGTACTGCCCGACCTTGTGCTCGATATTGATGAGGTATTCACGGCGGCCGCGTTCACCAATCGTGTATTCCTTGCGGAAGACCACCGTATCTACGTTGGAATATTTATTATAGGCAAATTCATCCTTCACCGCGACGGTGACTTCGCGCTGGAAATCGGCGAGGGCAATATTCCATTCCTTGAGCTTCTTCAGGTTGGGCGTAATGATGGCTTCACGGTCCAGCGGTAAGGGCACCTTGAACACGCCCGCGTCTTCAGCCTGCGCCTGAAACGCCCAGCCGCAACCCAAGAGACCGATAATGGTGATGAACCGCCAAATGGACATGACGCGCCTCCCAATCCTCCTTATTCTAATGGAATGCAACCGATGAAGCATCATATATTTTCGAAGCCGCCTGCCTTGCCCAAACGGGCCATAGACGCCAATAAGGGCTCGTGTGGGCGGGTACTGGTCGTGGGTGGATCACGAGGCATGGCCGGAGCGCCGTGTCTGACGGCACGCGCAGCGTATCGCAGCGGGGCCGGGCTGGTGCGCGTGGCCGTGCCTGAACCGATCTGGGATATCGCGTCCGTCAAGCTGGATGAATGCACGACACTCGGTTGGCCTGCGACCAAGACCGGCACCTTCGCGAAATCGTTCTCGAAAGCCCTGCTGGCCGAACATACCCAGCATGATGTAAGCGCCCTGGGCATGGGTCTGAATTCTTCGGAAGAAACCGCGAAGGCCGTGCGAAGTGTGCTCGGAAAAATCGAAAAGCCCTTGGTGCTGGATGCCGATGGACTGAACGCGTTCAAAGGCGCAGCGTTCACGGTACTCTGCAAAGCCGTGAGCGCGCAGAAACGCCGGGTGGTGCTCACGCCGCATCCAGGCGAGATGTCTCGATTGCTGGGCTGGACCACTGCGAAAATACAAGCCGCGCGCATCAACGCGGTGCAGCTCTGCGCCAAGCAAACCGGAGCCGTGGTGGTGCTGAAGGGCCATGGAACGCTCGTCGTGGATGGCCTCAACCCTGAACGGGTGTATCTCAACAAAACCGGAAACCCCGGCATGGCCACGGGCGGCACCGGAGACGTACTGGGAGGCGTCATCGCCGCGTTAATCGCTCAGGGCATGGAAGCCTTCGAAGCCACCTGTCTGGGCGTGTATCTACACGGCGCTGCCGGAGATCTTGCCACTGGAGCCCTGGGCGAATGGTCCCTAATCGCCACCGATCTGCTCGACACCCTGCCCTATGCGATTCAAGCTCACGCGGCAAAGAGGAAGCCGGTATGAATGCGCCGGGCACGCCACCGCGAACCTTGCTGAAGACGATGTGGATTGGTTTTTTTCTGGGACCGTTCGGAGTGCACCGTTTCTATACGGGCCACACTGGGCCGGGCCTCTTTCAATTACTGACCTGCGGCGTGGCCACCGTCTGGATCTTCATCGATATTGTGGCAATGATCGCGAACCACAAGAGCTATGCCTCATTCCCCGACGCGACCGTGGCGTTCTTCGGCGATCACTGGCTCATCCGGCTGATACAATTTTTTCTATTGGGCGTGGGGTTTGTGTGGGTCTCCGTGGACATGGCTCGGATTGTAGCGGGACGATTCAAAGACGCGCAAGGACGGCTGTTGTTGACTTCGGGCGATACGGACAAGAAGTGAGGCCTTAAATGGTACGGATGTTTTTTGTGCTTGGTACACTAGCCGCAGGATGGGCCGTGATATTCGGAGCTTTTGGTGCTCATGGGCTCAGGAAGCACCTAACGCCCGAACTGCTGCAGACCTTCGAGACCGCCGCACGGTACCAGATGTATCATGCTTTGGGCTTGCTGGCTGTAAGCTGGGCCTGTTCAAAACACACGAGCAGGCTGGTCAACGCCGCCGGGTATTTGTTCTGCGCCGGGATTCTGCTGTTCTCGGGCAGCCTGTATGCCTACACGCTTAGCTACTTATCCAATCCGGAAGGGATCAAGGCTTTTGCCATGATAACGCCCTTCGGTGGGGTATGCTTTATGGCCGGTTGGTTGTGCCTGGGAATCTCCGCGTTGAAATGGCCGAAGGAATAATATGCGGCTTGCCACCATTTACGATCTGCAGAACGGCGTACGCCCCGTAGCGGTGATGCGCGACGGCTTGGGTGTGGACCTCGGCGATCTGCACGGCAAGTATGGCAATGGCGGGACGCCCGACCCGAACCTCTCGCTGCACCGCTTTTTGATGCAGGATCACTTGTGGACCAAGCTCCCCTTTATGGTGGACCAATGGCAGGCGGCGTGGCGCGATCAGGGCCAGACCGCCGAAGCCAGCGGCATTCGCACCTATCGCGATCCCGCGTACTTTCCGCCGATCCTCCGCCCCAATGCCTACCGGGATTTCTACGCCTTCGAGCAGCATGTGAAGACCTGCCGAGCCAAGCGTGGCTTGCCTGTGGCTCCTGAATGGTACGAAATGCCCGTCTTCTATTTTTCGAATCCCGGCAGCCTGGTCGGCCACGAACAGCCGGTGTTCGCGCCGAAGGGCAGCCACGAACTGGATTACGAATTGGAACTCGCGGCCATCATCGGCAAGGACGGCGAAAACATCACCGAAGAAAACGCGTGGGAGCACATCGCGGGCTTCACCATCCTGAATGATTTCAGTGCGCGTGATCTCCAACGGCAAGAAATGGCCGTGGGCCTAGGACCGGCCAAGGGCAAGGATTTCGCCACCGCCACGGGGCCGTATCTGGTCACGCTGGATGAACTGCGCGACCGCATCGATGGCCAGCAACGCCTGAGCCTCGAGATGACCGCTCGCGTGAATGGCCAGGTACTCTCGAAGGGCAATTCCGGAAGCATGTACTTCACGTGGCCGCGCCTGATCGCTCAGGCCTCCCGTGATGCCCGGCTCTTTACGGGTGATCTGATCGGCAGCGGAACCGTCGGCACGGGCTGCATTCTCGAACTGGGCCCGGAAAACACCGGCGGCTGGCTGAAGCCCGGAGATGTGGTCGAACTGGAAATCGAACGCCTCGGCACGCTGCGCAATCCCATTGTGCCTCGTCCATAGCCTCGAAAGGCTCGCTTGAAACTCGCCGCCTGTATCATCGTGTCCATGCTCTGCGCACTGGGTGGACTCTCCGCAAAACCCGATGTCTGGTATCTGTTTCTCACCAAGCCCGTGGGTACACCGCCCAACTGGGTCTTCGGTCCGGTCTGGACTACGCTGTATATCTTGATTGGAATCTCCGCATATTTATGCCTGAAGAAAGGCATCCCACGCTGGATCTGGTGCTTATTCGCTGCGCACTGGGTCTTAAATACCGCGTGGACTCCGCTCTTTTTCGGGATGCACCGGCTGGATCTTTCGTTAATCGATATTGTGGTGTTGGATATCGTGGTGCTGACACTGATCAGCCAGCTCTGGAGCCATTCGAGAACGTCCGCATACTTGCTACTGCCATATATGACGTGGCTTGGTTATGCGACGTACCTGAATGCTTCGTTCTGGCAGTTGAATCCATAAGGGAAACGGTCTGTCCGTTTTTTCCAATGGCCTAGACCCGAGTGGACGGCGGACGGCAAGAATGGCCTTACTCCCCGGCCTTCTCGCTCTTTTTAGATTGAGCATCGTTAAAACCTTGCTCGTATTTCTTTTTCTTCTCGGGGTTGGCTTCGTATTCCTTCACCTTGCCCTTGACCATCTGGCTGGCCTTTTCCCAGGTAAAATCCTGAAACATCTGTTTGAACGACGCGCGATTCTCATAGGCCAGATCGCGCACATACCACGGCACCGGTTCTTTGAAATGATGGTAGAGGCCCATCCAGCACATGAACTTCTTGAGAACCTTGATATCGCCACTCTTCACGCCGGGCGCAATAGTGATGAGTTGAGTGTCGAGGAAATCCTTGATGTCGCCCCCGGCGTTGTCATCGCGCCAGGTGTCGTAGTAATCCGTGGTTTTCTTCAGGAACTTCTTCCATTCCTCGGGCTTCATATCCTTCAGAGTGACTTCGTAGGCCTTTTCGGAAGCGATGCACGCGCACTCATGCGGAGTCATGGGCTCATCTACGACTGCGGACAGCGCGGCCTTCGCGACGTCTTCGACGGCCTGCACGGAAACATGAACAACCATGCCCAGCAACAGCGCGATCACCCATGTCATGGATTTCATCGAATTCATTCCTTAATCGGTGTGACTGTGATCATTCTGAAATAACAAAAGCCACGGGAGTTCACAACCGAAATTTGTATGCTATAAGGGGTACTGGCTTGGGAACGGGGCTTATGAAACTTCGAGTAAAAATCTGCGGCGTGAAGACGCCTGAAGACGCGCACACGGCGGCCATTCTGGGCGCGGATGCCGTCGGGCTGAATTTCGTGCCAGGCACGTCGCGCTTTATCGAAGACGAGAACGTTGCGCGTGACATCATCCTCCAATTGATCCCCCTGCAGGTGCTGAGCGTGGGTGTGTTCGTGAACCTCAAGGCCACTGATATCGCTCGAAGCGTGGACCGCCTGGGACTGGATGCCGTGCAGTTGCATGGCGAAGAGAAGCCTGAGATCGCCGAGCAAATCCGGCGTGCGTGTAATCGCCGGGTTCAGATATGGAAAGCCTACCGCATCGGAACCGCTGACGATCTGGCGCGTGCAACCAAAGAAGCCTTTCCCTGCGATGCGATGCTGCTGGATGCCCGCGCACCTGGTGAACAGCGCGGCGGAACGGGGCATTCGTTTGACTGGAGTCTCCTCGAATCCTTCCGACGCACGCGTCCGCTGATTCTAGCAGGAGGTCTCAAGCCCGAAAACGTGGCCGCCGCCGTGCAGGCCGTGAAGCCATCGGGAGTCGACACTGCCAGCGGCGTGGAATCTTCACCCGGCGTAAAGGATTCCGAAAAAGTGAAGCTCTTCATTCAGAATGCTAAAGTTGCCGCTCAGGCGCTCTAATGCCGTTCTCCATGCTGAAATAATTTCCATTTGAGCCCTAAACCCCGGCAAGAACCGCCCGATCTGTTAAGCGGTGTCAGGGGGTGGGTCATGTCGTCCATTCAAAAACCAGCGGATGTGAAGCTCAGCGGTCTGGCGGCCGGGCTTTCGATCAAGGCCGAACGCCACAGCGAATTCACTCAGGAACGCTGGTTCCGGGGCAGTGACGGTCAGACCTCCATCAACTACGCCGATTCCACGCACTGGAGTTCCGATGCTTCGCTGGAAGTTTCGAGCGGTATGATCGCGGGCAACATCTCCCCCGCCCTCGGCAAAGCTTCCTTTGATCTGCAGCACCTGAATCCCTTCCGGGATACGCCGCGTCCGCCCGCGCCCCGACAGCACTCCCATTCTCCCGTGCCGCACAGCCGCCATTACAAAGATAATTCCCAAGACGGCACCAGCTTGGAAGAACTAAAAGCACTGCTGATCGAGCGTCTGTTCGGTGTCGGCCTGGGCAAGCGTCTGGATGCCGCGGAGTTGTCCAACGCGCCCGAAGCACAAGAGGCCATTCAGCAATCGCTTCAGGATGCCTATGGAAACGGTTCGCCCGCCGCGCCGTCCAATGTTTGGGTCGATGCTGGCGTAAAGCGAACCGAAGCCATTCACGAATCCGTGGAATTGAGCGCCACGCTGCAGATGCAGGTCGCGGACGACCACGGCAATTCAGTAACGCAAAGCGTGGATGTGAAGATTCGCGTCGATCGCACCATGATCCATACCGAAGAAATGACCCTCAAGATCGGCAAGCCCAAAGACCCGCTGGTAATCGACCTCACCGGGACAGGCTTCGATCTCACCGGCATTGAAAACGGAACAGTCTTCGATCTGAATAACGATGGCCATGCGGAGAAAAGCGCGACCGTGGCCGGTGGTACAGGCCTGCTCTGGATGGACCGCGATGGTAATGGAAAGCTCGATAACGGCAGCGAGCTATTCGGCGATTCCGCCACCGCGCCCACAGGATTCGATGCCCTGTCGCTGAGCGATGCCAATCACGATGGCGTCATTGATAAGATGGATCCCGATTACGAAAAGATTCGCATACATATGGCCAACGGCGCGGAACTGAGCCTCTTTCAGGCCCGGGTGACTGCACTGCACGTGGCCCACGTTAACGCCGAGTCGGCGCTCGGGCAGAACCGTCTGGACGCGCTGGGTATTTTCCAGCGCGAGGACGGGACGCTCGGTGCGCTCGGCGAAGTTCAATTCGGACGGGAAGACGGCTGATCTTTCCGTTACTCGAAAGTTACTCAATCCCCGCATCCCGCCCAGCATTCTTGAATGTTTTTCCCGCTCCTGTATGGTGTGTGCTCATCCCATGTATGGAGCCGAGCGCGCATGTTGCTGATCGCCAAGATGGAAATGCCCTGGAAGATTCTAGCCAGCGGATTTTTGATGATCCTGTCCGGTGGATTCTTCACCGCGCATATGCTGCTGGATTACTCCGTAGCAGGAGCCTCGGGCAATCCTTCTCCCATCCCCACCCTCGAAGACATCACCGCGCACTACCACGGCAAGCCCAATTCCAACCGCCTGAAAACCATGTCCCTGGGCAGCATGAAAAAATATTTTTCTGACTCTGGAAAGACCGAGGTATTGTCCGCCGAGGAGCAAGCCAAACTGGATTTGTTGGTAAAGTGGACCGAAGAACGGGCACCGATAAAAGACTTCTGGACTGTGGACCCTGAAAATCCGGAGAAACACAAGCCCGGACCCATCCTTACTATTCTCCAGGACAATTGCACGAGCTGCCATTCTGCCGAAGGTAAAAAGAAAGATGCGCCGCTGGATACTTACATTGCGGTGACGAAATTCACGAAGCCTGATCCGGGCATGGATATGGGCCGTTTGCTGACGATTTCGCACATTCATTTGCTGGGCATGAGCCTGATGTTCCTGGGTGCGGGGCTCTTTTTTGCAGCGACAAGATATCCTTCCAATCTGCGTTCGCTTTTGATTGGCGCAGGATTCATCTCCATCGCGATGGACATCGGCGGCTGGTGGCTGGTGAAATTATATGGAGCGCCCTTCGCCATGCTGGTGATGGGGGGCGGTGTGCTGATGGGATTGTCGTTTGCGTTGATTGTATTTCTGACGCTGCGGGATATTTGGGTGGCCAAAGACCCGGCATAACGTTATTGAGTTATGCCGTGCGCTTCCAAAATCATGCGCGCCTTGGCTTCATCCTTCTTGATCTGTTCCACCAGCGCCTGCACATCCGGAAAACGGCGTTCGTCCCGCAACTTTTCGATAAAATGTACTTCCATCAACTTCCCATAGATATCGCCATCAAAATCAAATAAGTGCGTCTCGATCAACAGGTCGGGCTTTTCGCCGGGATTGGCCGGAGCAATCGTCGGGCGATACCCCACGTTCGTTACCGAACCGCAGCGCTTGCCATCGATCTCCGCAATGGTGGCATACACGCCGAACGGCGGACGTACTTCACGGCCCAAGTCCACATTGGCCGTTGCATAGCCCAGCCGCCGCCCGCGCTTATCGCCGTGGATGACTTCGCCCAGAACAGCCACGCGGCGGCCCAGCATGGCTTCGGCGTCGCGCAGGCGTCCGTCCTGAATGGCTTCCCTAATTAGCGTACTGGAAATAATCTGGTCGTCGGGCGTCTTGAGAGGCCCCAGGCAGCGGACTTCGAAACCCAGCCGTTGCGCCAGCGGCATCAATTCCGGCGATTCCGGTCCCATGCGGTCGCAGCCAAAGCGGCTGTCAAAGCCGAGCATCAGGCCGTGGACGTGCAATTGTTCGACGAGAAATTTCTTCGCAAATTCTTCGGCGCTCAGGCGGCTAAGTTCGGGTGTGAAATCCAGAACCCAGGCAAAGGCGGCTCCAGCGCGCTTGAACAGCAACAGCCGGTGTTCCAGCGTGGCGAGCAAATCCGGCGCACGACCATCGAGTACTTTTCGGGGATGTTGAGCAAACGTCAGGACGCCAGCGGGGGCTTTGGTCTGAGCCGACCATGCGGCCAGTTTTTTGAGAACTTCCAGGTGTCCGCGGTGCACTCCATCGAACACTCCCAGCGCCACAACTGCGCCGCGTTCAACCGGAATCTGATCGTGGCCGCGATAGATGTTCACTACAGCACCAAATCTCCGCCGGGCTGAATGGACGGAATCGTCAGCGTCTTCAGCCCTTCGCCTTCGAGGCTGGTCAGCGGAGAAATCTCGATATTTAGATCCGGGATGCCATCGGCTTTGCGTGGAACCTTCTTGCCCGCTTGATCCAGCCACCTGGCATACAGCGAAATCATCATGGCCTTGCAGGAAGCGGGAGAATCTTCGCCTTCCGCGTTTTTCACTGGAGCGAAATCGATCGCGCGGTCGGTTTCCAGCGTGATCGAGCCCTTGGCCATCGGCAGCGCATCGAAGATGAAGGTCTCGAACTTGATCCCGTTTTTTTCACCGGGCTTGGCTGCCACCGGAGTGCCGTCCACGTTCACGCAAGGCACGGCCTTTTCAGCACGATGGAAAGGCAGCTTGAAGCCGCCCTGATTCAGGCGTTCGATGAAACCCAGGTCAAGGACATGAATAGCAATGCTGCCTGCCCACCAGAGCAGCGAGCCATCGCGCATTTCCTCTTTGGCCATCGTTTCGGACATATCGCTGTATTCGATAACGCTCAGCCGGTTGTTCACAAAACCAACCACACCGACTTTTTCCTTCCAGTCGCGCTTGCGGACCACCTTGCTGGACATCTCGGATTTCTTCTGCAGGTGATACCCGATGAAGACCGGATCCCCAATGCGGACCAGAGCGTTATCCACTTGGAAATACGAGAGCGTATCCACGCCCTGCTGACGCAGCCACGCGCAGGCGCCGGAATCAGACAGCGCCTTGATCGCACCGCCGTGTCCATTGGGGCTCAACGCAATGCTGGATTTGGCGGCAAAGAGAATCTTGCCCTGCTTGTTCACCGCAGGCATGTTTTCCTGCGAGCAGAATTTGACGGTCTCTTCGCCCAGTCCGAAGAAATTCTTTTCCTTGAAATAAGCCTTTGTCGTGGCGTCGTTGGCATCGCTGGTCATGATGACCCAAGGCATGGCCGCCTTGTATTTGCGGCGCAGCGCGAGAATTTTTTCGGCATGAATCTGGAACAGGCTGCGGTGCGTAACAGGCCCGACCTCGAAAACACCCTTCGGGCCATTGATACCCAAACGCGTGCCTTGTCCACCGGCTACGAGGAAAAAACCCACGCGTCCGGCTTTCAGCGCTGTTTCTCCGGCCAGTCGGGCAACATCCTGTTCGTTCTTTTCGTAAGGGCTGCTGGGCAGGGAAATAACCGGCGCGGGTTCCATGCGAGTTTTACCATCCATCGCCGGCCCGGGTTTGGCGTTAACGAGCTCGTTACTCAGCGTTTGCAGCAACGCCAGATCGATGGTGGAAAGCTGTGCGGCCAGTTGGTCCTGCTCGGCGGGAGTGCACTTCGACCAATATTCGAGAACGTGCTCCTGGCCATATTTTTTAACGGCATCCAACAAAGCTTCATGGCTCATAGAAAATAATCCTTAATCAAACAATTGGGCCCGACTATGCGCTCTGATACGGCAAAACTCGTACCAAAGCGAGATGCAAAATCTTGTTACGTCGTCGCTGGAGTCTGCAAGAGCGTCAAAGCATCCGGATTCATGCCCATGCTGTGATAGCCCTTGTCCACATACATCGTGGTGCCCGTGATGCCTGCCCCGAGTGCGGAGCACACGAACGCGGCCGTATGTCCGACATCCGCCGCGGTATTGCACTCCGGAAGTGCCGAATTTTTCTTGTAGTAGTCCACCATGATTTCGATGGTCCCGATGGCTTTTGCAGCCCGGCTTGCCAACGGTCCGGCACTGATCGTATTCACGCGGATGCCGTACTTGCGGCCCGCTTCGAACGCCAAAACGCGGGTATCGCTTTCCAGCGCCGCCTTGGCCGAACTCATCCCGCCACCGTAACCCGGAACCACGCGTTCGGACGCCATGTACGTCAGGCTCACTACCGAACCACCCGGGCGCATCAACGGCCCAAAGCGCTGTACAAGGCTCACGAGGCTGTACGCACTGGAACTGACCGCCATGAGATATCCTTTGCGGCTGGTTTCCAAGAGCGGCTTTTTTACTTCGGGACCATTGGCCAGGCTGTGCACAAGGATGTCGAGCGATTTCTCACCCAGGTCTTTTTTGAAGACATCGGCGCATTCCTGAATGGTGTAATTCGGTACATCCTTCCAGCGTGGATTTTCGCGAACATCGGCCGGGACATCTTCGAGGGTATCGAAGGCGGCATCGAGCGGGTAAATCTTTTCGAACTTCAATTCTCCGCCACCGGGCAGCGCGGTTTCGAATTTATTGCGGTCCAGGCTCTTGGTGAAGAGCGAATACACCGGCGGCCAGGTGCCCACGCAAACGGAGGCTCCTGCTTGCGCCAGGGCCACGGCTATGCCCCAGCCGTAGCCGTTGTCATCGGCGATACCGGCCACAAACGCGCGTTTTCCAGAAAGATCAATGGGAAGCATTCGCTCGGAAACTCCTATGCAGGTTGAAAGCTTGAAATCAAACAAAATAGCGGACGCTGACGCCCGCTCCGTACTTCAAATCGAATGGTTAGTGTTCACGCGCGGCCGCGCGGGCGATGCGTTCCATGGCTTCCCGCAGCGCAGCGGCCCGCTGGCCGGTCAGCGAACCATCGGCTTCGACGAACAAAACGTTTTCTTCCTGGAAGAAGTCGTCGCGCAGGCGTTCCGAAACATTCCGACCGGCCTTGATCAGGTCCGTGGCCGGGCCACCGGGCTGATACTGCACCACCTGGTCGCTGAACGATTCCATTGCGTCGTGCAACTGGCGATGTTCCTGCGCCATGGTCGACATCGGCGAACCCCAACTAATGAACGGAATCAGCGCGGGAAAAAGGACTTCGTCTTCCTGCCGCATGTGAGTCTGCAGTTCGGTGTTCAGGTATTTGTCGATGCGGCGCAGCTTGTCGAGCGTATCCGGGCCGGTCTTGCCTTCTTGAATCGCATTGAGCAGGGCGTCGAGTTCGTCGAGCAGAATTTCGGCTCGGCGATGTACGGCTCGCAGCGGCGCGGTAATCGCGTCAGCACTGTGAGTCGCTTCACCTTTCGCGGCAGGCCGTACCACAGGTGCTTGCGGATCGGACGGGCGAGTTTCCCGCATTTCCACGGGGCTTTCCGGAGACGACGTCGAAACACCACCGGTGATCGCCGAACTAAAGGGCGAATTAATAATCGGGCGGGGTACGGGTTTATTTTTGGGGCTATGAGACGGCGGGGCTTGCAGCACTTGCTTCACTTCGGGAATCTTGGTGAGCAGGTGTTTCTGGATACCGTTCTTCAACGTCAATTCCGACGCCGGGCAGCCCACGCAATTGCCACTCAAGCGCACGGTCACGATGCCTTCTTCGGCCGAAACCAGTTCGACATCGCCGCCATCAGCCTGGATATAGGGCCGCAGCTCATCGAGAACAGATTGAACTTTTGCGCGCATGAATACTCCTTCTTGACCCTAGATTATCGCGGGCAGGCACGGCACGTCAATAGCGAGCTGACTTCCGCCCCATAGTATTCAACTATGTATGGCCAAACCCACATCTATTGCAGCACTTACGTCGACGCTTTCTTCCAAGCCGACTCTGCGATTCCGTATTCGAATTCAGCGTGCCAGAGCGTTTCTTTCAATGAGGGATGTTCGGTTACCCAGACCAGTTGTCCAGCCGTATCCAGACGCCGCAGCAAATGAACCCCATTGGGGTCCTTGCCCGCCGCTTCGATCTGCAACTGGACGACCCGCCCGGAAATCTCTTCGAGGTTCTTCTGCACCTGGGGCTGGCCCGGCTTAAACACAAAGAAAACCACCTTGGGGTCTTTGATGGGCATCAGGGTCGTGGCAAGCACCGGTGTAGGCATCGAAGCAGGTTCCTGGGTCGGCGAACTTTTAGCTCAAAAAGTATAGCCCAAACCAATACCTATTTCCACGACCGGGCCGAAATGAACCCGTTTTCAACTGGAGACTGGATATGGGCTTGGATTTCCACTATACTGGACGCGCCTTCCACCCCTAATGAGGTTCCTGCCCATGAGCTGGTTCCATAACCGCCCGATCTCCGAAGCCCGTTCCATGATGCTCGATGCCGATGAAAAACCGGGCGCGGAAGTCGCCGATGGCGTATGCATCGAACGCCGGGAAGTGCTCATGGTGTCGTTGGGGGCTCTGGCCGCGTTCTGCTTGGGCTGGCCTCAACGAGCTGCCGCCGAAGAAGCCGCAGGACTCGATGCTCCGGAAGGTGAACTCGCTTGGGACGCCCTCTTGAAACAAGCGCTGCCGATGGCCGAAAATCTTGTGAAACAGAAGAAACCCAACGAAGAAGCATATCTCCTGCAGATGGCTTCACTCGTAGCCCGGCTGGACAAAGCCCCCGAGGGGAATTTCCCTCCCAAGCGTCCGATTGGAGCCATTGAACATTATCGAAAAATGCCCTTTGTGGTGGTGCAATTCAAACTCGAACCTGGTGCCGCCCTTCCCTACCACGATCACCGCGATTACATCGGAATTCTCAGTTCCGTCGCCGGAGAAGCACAGGTTCGAAGCTTTGAAATCCAAGGGGCCAATCCGACGCCACCGGCAGGCAGCAGTTTCGATATCCGCGAAACTGGTTCGCGGATTCTCACGCCGGGCCGCAGTTCACATCTCTCCCGCACACGCGATAACATTCACGATGTGCGCGCAGGCAAGGACGGAGCGCGCCTGTTGGACTTCTTCACGTTTTATTCGAAAGATGGAAAGTCGGTGTTTATGAACGTCTCGGACAAGCCCAAGGATCCAGAAAAGAAAATCTTCGAAGCGAGTTGGAAATAATGCATCATAGCTTTGCAGCTTTGCGAAATAGGCGCTTTAGACCCTCGCAAAGCTAATTATAGAATTTGTGATGCATTACCAGTTATATGAATTAAACCTGTCTCTACACCCGATTCATGCACGCTGTGCGTTTCGTTACCAAGAATCAGTACGGAACGGCGATGCTGGAACTCCTTCTTTATTATAGAGGTTCGCCCCGTCCGGATTCATCTGAAACGCGTACCGCACTGCCACCGGTTCCTTCACATCGGGCGAAGAAACCACCACCGTGTTGTTCTCGATCACGGCTTCGGCCCAGACCCATTTCTTATCGGCTCCGGCAATCGCAAAGCGCTTCAGTTTGCCATCTTTGTTTTCCGTCGCCGGATTGCGTTCCACTTTCTGGCCGATCATTAATCCCGTGCCGACATGATCGAACGTCAGACGCGCTTTGTTGCCTTCAATCTTCAATTCCTTGAACAACGGTCCCGAAGGCACCAGATCTTTCTGGCCGTAGTCTTTGGCCAGCGCCCAGCGCGCCAGACGCATGCCAACATCGTATTTGTTGCGAGGATGAATATCGCCCGCTTGAGCCACAGGAACCGTATCGATGATCACGGCCATTCCGGTGTTCGGAACGACCAGGGACTTCAACTGCGCTTCCCGAAGCTTGGCCCAGCCGTTGCCACCGGCAGGGTCTTCGGTCACGCCTTGAAAGCTGGCCAACTGGACGAAATAGAACGGAAAATCGCCCTGACCCCAGACCTTGCGCCAGCCCAGAATCAGCGCGCGCATTTTGTCGTAATACGTTGAACCTTCGCCGCCGTTGGATTCCCCCTGATACCAGAGCGCGCCTTTGATCGGCATTTTCACTAAGGGATTGACCATCGCGTTGTACATCCCGCTCCACTTGCCCAGCGGAATCGTGGGGATGGCCGGCGGCGTACTCGCTGGCGCACCGTTGGCCAGGTCCGTGCGCGTGCGAGCGATCCAGGCTTCCAGTTCGTCCAGTGCCTTGGGTAGCTTGGCTTCATAGTCTTTAATCATTCCCTGGCGGCTGTTCACTTCGCCCTTCAACTCGTCCACCAGCGCGAGGCCCTCCGGCGCTATCCACGGTTCGATGGCCGTACCGCCCCAATTGTCATCCACGATCCCAATCGGAACACCGGTCTTCTGGAAAATCTCCTTAGCGAAATAAAATCCTGCGGCCGTGAATCCCGGCACCGTCAGCGGTGAACACACCTGCCACGGTCCTGTAGTGGGCGCTTCAAGTTCCCCCTGGCCGGACTGTACGTGATTTAATTTAATGCGGCGAATCTTGGGCAAATCGGCGGCCTTGATGTCTTCGGCTGAACCCAGACACCCGCCCAGTGCCATTTCCATATTCGACTGCCCGGAACAAACCCAGATATCGCCAATGATGATATTCTTTAAGGTCAGCGTGTTCTTGCCCTTCACCGTCAGTTCCAGATTTTCACCCTCTTTGACGGCGGGCAGTTCAACCGTCCAGAGGCCCTTCTCGTCGGCCTTGGTCTCGGCGGACTTTCCAGCCAGCGTTACACTCACGGCTTCGCCCGGATCAGCCCAGCCCCACACGCGAACGGGCATATCGCGCTGAAACATCATGTTATCGGAGAAAACCTTGGGCAGCCGCACATCAGCCCAGACAGTAACCGTGGCAAACAGCACAGCCACCAGCGTGAACAGAGATCGGTAATTAGGCGTTAAACGCATGGGTATGGTTCCTCAACAATTTGAATTCGATTGGGACGCTGATTAAACAAGGCGACGAGGGTTTTACAACCACCGTCCACCCATTTCGTTGCATTCCAAACACAAACCTGTTTAATTACTCCGGCGATAGAGCGTTGATGTAGAATTCGAGCACGATTCCGACTTTCGTTGGGAATTGCTGTCGTTACGTCTCCGCGCCGTTGCGTATATCCAATCCAAAATCTGTTCGTCCCGCTTGCTCATGCTTTCTCCGTACTTTACAGTATTTCCCATGTGGAACACTCTCCGGGATTTCTTGAAATGAAATTAGAGACCCAACGTTTAATCCTGCGCGAATGGAGCAAGCGAGATATCCCCGATCTCATCGAGGGCCTCAATGACTTTGAAGTTTCCAGGTGGCTGGCCTTGGTCCCTCATCCATACACCAAAAAAGACGCCGAAGACTGGGTGGCGTTTTGCGGAGAACACGCAAAGAAAGGAAAAGACCGAAGTGCCTATGAGTTCGCGATTGAGCTGAAATCCGAGAAGAAAGTAATCGGCGGTGTGAGCCTCATGCGGATTAGCAAGGCGCACGGAACAGCCGGAGGCGGCATCTGGCTGAGTTCAAAATATCACGGCGATGGATACGGAACCGAAGCGTTTAACGAGAAAATCCGGTTCGCATTCGAAGAGTTGAACCTGCGCCGCCTTGAAAATGGATTTTTCAAAGGCAATACAGCATCGTTCAAGATGCAGAAGAGCCTCGGATATAAAACGGAAGGCACGAAACGAAAAGCGTACCGCTGCAGGGCGGACGGCAAGTTGAAAGACGAGTGCATCACAGGACTCTTGCAAGAACAATGGAAGCAGAACCGCTGATCAGTTTTACTTTCATTGCGTCTTCGCGGCTTTGCGTGAGACCCGTTTTTGAGCCTTCAGAACATCCGCAAAATACTCCGTCGCGGCTCCCGTTAACGGCGGCGGGCTCTTGCGCCACGCATCCGGGAAATGATCCTGCAGAATGCGGTCGAAATCCGTCTTCGATTTAACACTCAATTTCTTCGACTCCAGAATATCCTCATCTGAAGCCCAATCGTCATTCTTCTTAAATAAGAGCCATTGATTCGTCCCATAATCCTTCAGTCGGTGGAGCGCGAATTCACCCTTCAATTTTTGCCCGAAAACACTGAACTTGATATGCCCCTCTTTTAAATCCTTGGCCACATCTCCGTGCGGCTCCCAAGTGCCCTTGTCCCAGAGCATCACCAGCCCCGCGCCATAGCCCGAAGGAATCACGCCTTCAAAGGTGCCATAGTCTAGCGGGTGCGCTTCGACCTGTATCGCCAAACGTTTGTCATGAGGATTCAGCGATGGGCCTTTGGGCACGGCCCAGGAAAGCAACGCGCCATCATGCTCCAGCCGGAAATCATAATGAAGGTGCGAAGCCAGATGCTTCTGGACGCAGAAGAACAGCTTGGGGCCTTTCTTCGCAACTGTCTTGTCGCCCGAAGGCTCGGGTGATTCGGTGAAGTTTCGTTTCGATCTATAATTCGCAAGGATGCGGTGGACGGTTTTCATAGGATATATCCTGTTCAACAGGTCACCTGAACGATTTTAGATGCTGCTTGAGCGTCAACAACGGCTCAAACAAATCTCCAGATTTCTCCACGCGCGCCAGCACGTCTTTGGGTTCAAACCGCAGCGGCATTTTCTCTTTGGACGTTGAAGCTTCTTTCACTTCACTCCACTTGAGTGGCGTGGACACGCTGGGCTTTTCGGTGGCCCGCATGGAATACACGCATACCGTGGTCTTATGTTCGTCGTTCTGGCTCCAATCGATAAAGATCTTTCCTTTGCGCAGGACTTTTGCCATTTTTGAAACCACCTGATCTGGATGCTCCTGCTCCAAGACTGTCGCCACGTGTTTGGCCACGGCTTTGGTTTCATCGAACGTACATTTGGTGTTCAGCGGCACATAGAGCTGCATGCCCTTGGATCCCGAAGTCTTGGGGAAGCACTCCAACGAGGATTTCTCGAAAAGCTTCTTAATCTTCAAGGCGATCTCCGAACACTGGATAATGTTCACGCCTTCGCCAGGATCCAGATCGAAAACCAGGGACGTCGGCTGGCTGAGATTGGCTTTTTTCGCCAGCACCACATGGATTTCCAGCACCGCAAGATTCGCCGCCCACACCAGCGTCGGCAGGTCTTCAAACAGGCAGTAGTTGATGTTCGCGTGGCGTTGTTCGCTCCACACCGGAGCAGTGCAGACCCAATCCGGCTTGTATTTCGGGCATTGCTTTTCGTAGAAGAAGATACCTTCCACGCCATCTGGATAACGCTTCAAGGAAACCGGGCGCCCCTTCAGGTGTTTCAACAAATGCGGCGCGATCTTGATGTAATACTCAATCATTTCACCCTTGGTGAAACCCGTTTTGGGGTAATACACCTTCTCCAGGCGTGAAATGGAGACGGCTTTGTGTTCGATCTCTAGCGTCTGTTCCATGAGGTCACGCGCTCTTCTTCAAGCGTTTGCGTTCCGGATGCGCCGCTTCCGGCTTGGCTTTCTTCGTTGTGGCCGCCGCACCCTTCTTCTTGCCCGAAGCCGCCAGGCTGGCTTTCAACGCATCCATCAGGTCCAGAACATTGGTGGGCGATTTATTCTCATGCGGGGAGACGGCAATCTTTTTTCCGGACGCCTTTTGGTCGATCAACTTCAGTACACGCTCGCGATACACATCCGTGAATTCTTCCAGTTTGAAATGCCCGCTCAACGCATCGATCAGGTCTTTGGCTACGGTAATCTCGCTCTTGCCCGGCTGATTTTTCTCCGTCGGCAAGCCTTCGATATCCTTCACCGGATTGATTTCATCGGCGTAATATACGGTCGCGAGCGTCAGCGCGTTCTGACGCGGACGAATCGCCACAACGTGTTCCTTGTCGTGGAAAATCATCTTCGCAATCGCCACTTTGCCGGTTTCTGTCAGCACGGTATTCAGTAGAGCGTAGGCACTGGCCGCATTTTTGTCGGGCCCGAGATAGTAAAAGTTTTCGAAGTACAGGCATTCCAGTTCGGAACTCTTTACGAAGCGTTGAATCGCAATGGCATGCGACTGTTCCGGATTCAGGCTTTCCAGTTCTTCCGGAGTCAGCGCCACATAATGGTCAGGAGAGACCTCATAGCCCTTAAGGATTTCGGTATCCGGAACTTCCTTGCCGTCCACCGCGCTCACTTTTTTATATTTAATGCGTGAGGCGTCGCTCTTGCGGATCATATTGAAATGCACGCTTTTCGGTGAGACCGCCGAATACAGCTTTACGGGCACATTGACCAGGCTGAAGTTGATGGATCCCGACCATAATGCGCGTGCCATGTTATTGTTCCTCTCGAATAATGTCCTGCGGTGCCTTGTCAGTACGCAGTCCCATGAAAACCGAATGTCGCAAAATGTTATCTTCGGTCCATTCGCCAAATTCGAATTCACCGATGAGTTCCGGTTTTGAGAAATACAGACCACGGGCTGGAGCCGGTCCGTTGATCTCGAATGGGCTGGCTTCGAGCTTTCGCTCATCCAGCATGAGTTGCAATTCATATAGAAATTTTTGCGTGAATCCGGTGCCGCATTGCCCGGCATAGACGAGCTTCGGCGTATTTTTCTTCGACGGAGGCGAGTCGTAATAGCCCAGCAGGATCGCGCCGGGTAAATTGGTGCGGCTCCCCTGCCCCGCTTGCCAGCCGCAAATAATAAATTCCTGGCGCTTGCGGATTTTCAATTTGATCCAGGCATCGGTCCGCTTTCCTGGTTCATACGGACTGTCCAGGCGCTTGGCGATGAGCCCTTCGAGGCCCTTTTGCTTCGCCGATTCAAACAGGGCTTTAACATGGCCATTCAAGGCGGGCGGCGTTTTCCAACTTCGCCCGGACAACTTCAACTGCGTCAGCATTTCGCGCCGAAATACATAGGGGCATTCCAGCATCGACTGCCCATTCAGAGAAAGTAGATCGAAAATAGCATACGTTACGGGAACTTTTCGAACGATGGGGTTGTCCAACGAGATGTCCGATAGTCCCATGCGCCGCTGAATGAGTTGAAACCGGGAAATCCCTTTTTCGTCCAACACCACAATTTCACCATCCAGAATCACGGCGCGATCCTTAATGCCCTTCTTCAAATCCAATAATTCCGGATAGGCGCTAGTGATGACTCGCCCGTTTCGGCTGTAGAGTTGGAAGTTATCCCGGTCCAGATACGCCAGCGCCCGGATGCCATCCCATTTAACTTCAAAAGCGTAGTCGGTTTCTTTTTCAATAGCCTTCACCGGACGGGCCAGCATGGGCCGTAATAAGGAGGCTTCGGTTTCGTGTTCCAGCGTTGACGTGGTCATAGGCATTCCGTTCTGCTGTAGTCAGCAAGAACGGTGCCCCGAAGAATTAACTATTTATGGAGGCACCATGGGAGATAGGGTCAAAATATGTATTCCATCACCGAAATCCGGTCCAACGGTTGCCGAATCCTTGGCGCAATGCCGTGCGGAGATTCTACTCAATCCACACAACGAGATGCTTGCCCTCCACTTACCCTTACCCTAAAGTGGGATTCATGAGTGCGATTTCTCCGTTCCAGCGGGTGGCTCAACTGCCCGCGCTGGGCGGCTATTTCATTGCCGGAAAAAAGCAGGGCTCACCCCACTCCGGTGCGGTGAGCGGTCTGCGGGGTGCCGCACGTTCACTCGCGATTGGCGCATTGGCGCGCGGACGGCATAAACCCGGACGCTGTTCGGTGGTGCTGGCGATTGTCGATGGCCCGGAAACCGCGCTGGATATGCTCGGCGATCTGCGTGCATTCCGCGCGGCCGAAGAATCGCAAGCAGCGCATGGGATGCTGCATCACGCGAATGATGATTCAGCAAGTCCGAGTCGAAGCCAACAGCCGCCACTGGCGGACAAGGCGGCGGGGCCGCAGCCAGTACCAGTGCCACACTCCAAGAAAAATGCGGGTTCGCAGAAGAAACCCAATGCCAGCGCGAACAAGGTCCAGCCCAAGCCCGCACCGCCCGCCAAGCCCGTAAAACTTCCGCCCGAAGAAGAATGGGCCGACATTCCGCATCCCGGTGAAACGCGCCTGCCCGAAGACCTGAAGCACGGCATCCCACTCGAAGCCACATGTTTTCCGGCGTGGGACGTTCTGCCCACCGAAAGCGACCGCCCGGAAGGGCTCACGCTCTCCGCGCGGCAGCAAGTCGTCGAACGCCTCCGCGAAATCCGCAGCCATGCGACCAACCCCAAGCCCGGAGAACAACCGCACGCGCTGCCCGAAAGCTACGTGATTTTCACACCGGTGGTTTCGTTGATGCAACCGGTCGAAGGCCCCGAAGACCGCGGCGAAAATATTCTGCTCACGCCCAACGCTGTGCAGGACCCGATTGCACTGGCCCGTAAGCTGGCCGAAACCGGCTATGAACGCACTGGACAGGTGGAAGTTCGCGGGGAGTTCTCCCTGCGCGGCGGAATTCTGGACATCTTCCCGTACACCGCGCACCAGCCGTACCGAGTGGACTTCTTCGGCGACACCATCGAGTCCATCAAGCCGTTCGATCCGATCACCCAGCGCTCAAGCGACCCCGTTCCGCTGCTGATGCTGGCCGATTCCTCGCCAGAGCGCCTCAAGCGTCTGTTCATGCCGGGGGCTTCCGCTGGACCGTACTCCATCTTAAATCATCTCCCGCCCGATGCTTTGATTATCTGGGCCGGGCCGGAGTTACTCACGCAACGCGCCGAGTTGTACACCGCCAGTTTGATTTCCGGGCGCAGCACCGCCTTTGCCTATTCGCTGTTGCGTGAACAATCCGCCGCGAAGTTCGAAACGCTGGACCTGCACGCGCCCCCGGGTGAAGAACTCGACAAGAAGGCCGCGCAAGCCGCCCTGGATATGGTGGAACCTCCTGAAGTCTTCGACGAACCCGATGAATCCGTCGAAGCCGAAGTGGCGCGAGAGTCCGACGCACCCACCGAGATACACTGTACCGCACTGCAACGCCTGCAGGGTGAAGTAGCTAAACACGCGGGAGCATGGAAGAAACTCGCAGCGACCCGGCTGGCCATCTATCTCTTCTGTGAAACGCGCGGTGACCGGGTGCGGCTCGAACGCCTGCTCACCGAAGCCGAAGTCCTGCCCGCGCCTTCCATCCAATTGGTCATCGGACGACTCTCGGGCGGCTTTGACCTACGTCCCGCTGGCCTCGCCGCGATCTCGGACCGCGAAATTCTCGGGCGTCACAAGCACGCTTGGAAGGACGCCAGCAATTCCGACGCGGAATCCTCAAAGAAAAAGAAGGCCGGCAATACCGGGCGTCCCATTTCAAGTCTCCTCGAATTGCAGACCGGCGATTACGTCATCCACGTGGCGCACGGCCTCGCACGCTACCTCGGACTGGCACGGCTCGAAAAAAGCGGGCGCATGGAAGACTACCTGACGCTGCAATTCGCCGATCAGGTCAAGCTCTACGTGCCCGCTTCGCAAATCAGTCTCGTTACGAAATACATCGGCGCGGCGGGCGAACTTGAACTGGCCAAACTCGGCGGGAAAATCTGGCAGCGTAAAAAGGAACGAGCCAAGGCCGCGCTGCGCGACATCGCCGAAGACCTCTTGAAAGTGCAAGCCGCGCGTAAGAGCCGCCCCGGCATCTGCTTTGGCCCGGACACCGAATGGCAGGGCGCGTTCGAGCAGGCCTTTCCATTTGACGAAACACCCGACCAGCTTTCCGCGATTGCCGGAATCAAGAAGGACATGGAAGACGTGCACCCCATGGATCGCCTCTTGTGCGGCGACGTCGGCTTCGGCAAAACCGAAGTCGCCATGCGCGCGGCGTTCAAAGCGGTGAGCGCCGGCAAGCAAGTGGCGGTGCTCACACCAACTACGCTGTTGTGCGAACAACACGGCCGAACGTTTAAGGAACGCTTCGCGGGGTATCCAATCTCCGTCGGAACACTTTCACGCTTCAAGAGCAAGGCCGATCAGAAAAAACTTCTGCAGCGCCTTGAAGCCGGCCGCTTGGATGTCGTCATCGGCACGCACCGCGTCATTCAAAAAGACATCCGCTTCAAGGACCTGGGCCTCGCAATCATCGACGAAGAGCAGCGCTTTGGCGTCGAACACAAAGAGTTCTTCAAATACCTGCGCAAGAGTGTGGATGTGTTGACGCTCACGGCCACGCCCATCCCGCGCACGTTGCACATGGCCTTATTGGGCCTGCGCGATATTTCCAATCTGGCCACGCCGCCGCGCAACCGCCTCCCGATTCTGACCAAGACCGCGCGCGTGAGCGACGATCTCCTGCGACGGGCTATTTTAAGGGAAATCTCGCGCGGCGGGCAGGTCTTCATGGTGCATCCGCGCGTGAAAGACATCATGGATGTGGCGCAGCGCCTGAAAAAGCTGATCCCCGAAGCGCGCATTGCCATCGGCCACGGCCAGATGGACCCCGACGATCTCGAAGAAGTGATGTCCTCATTCCTGCGTGGCGATTGCGACGTACTCGTCAGCACCACCATTGTCGAGAGCGGCCTGGATATTCCCGCAGCCAATACGATTCTGATTCACGAAGCCGATCATTTCGGACTCGCCGAGTTGCACCAATTGCGCGGGCGCGTGGGACGTTCCGGATTGCAGGCCTATTGCTATCTACTGCTGCCTGAAAACAAAATGCTCACCCCGGTGGGCATGCGCCGCTTGCGAGCGCTCGAAGAATTTGATGAACTCGGCGCAGGTTTCCAACTCGCCTTGAAAGACCTGGAAATTCGCGGTGCGGGAAACGTACTCGGCGTGCAGCAGTCCGGAGAAATTACGGAAATCGGCTACGACCTGTATTGCAAATTACTCGAAGCCACGGTGAAGGAACTGCGCGGCGAACCGCCCGCTCCAGAAGAATTGGATGTCACGATCCAGTTGCAAGGTGCGGCGTATCTGCCTGAGATTTACATCGAAGACGAGAAAGCCGTGCTGGAATTCTACCGGCGTCTGGCTGGCGCGAAGGACAATGCCTCGATACAGGAACTGGCGACCGAAGCCACCGAACGCTTCGGGCCGCTGCCCCCACCCGCTGAACGACTCTTTGCGGAAGCCCGGTTGAGGAATCTTGCGCGATCAGCGTACGTTCCGTTTGTGGGGCTCGACCGCGAATTATTCCGCTTGGTCATCAAGTTACACGGTTGGGATTTGAAGATGATCGACCGTGCATTGCGCGGATTACCTGAAGCTCGCGATCCTCGAGTATTAGACGAACAGACCCTAACATTTGCCTTAACGCTCAAGGCCAAAAGCAGTGAGGAAGCCCTTAGAGAGCAAGCGTTTGCGCTTTTGGAAGTTCTCTCGGAATTTCGCCGCAAGTTCGGCGGCAAGACTTCCGTTATCCCCTCAGGAAAAGAAAACCCAAAGGTTTTGCAATCTTTCTCTTGACGTTCGGCTAAAAGCGTTCATAGAGTACCCGCGTAACAACAACGTTTACCAGCGGCTTGTGGCGCGGCGCCCCTGGCGTACGAGCACCTTTAAAGGAGGTAGTAGAGTATGGCCATCCCCAAGCGGACAACCCAAGCCAGTGGGCCAACCCCGGCGGGACATGACCTGAAGCGTAAGGAAGAAGATCTGTTGGCCAAGAAAAAGAAAAAAGCCGACGATGATGAAGAGGAAGACGAAGAAGAGATCGACGACGACGAAGATGAGGATGATGAGGACGAAGACGAAGAGGATGAAGACGACGAAGATGAGGATGATGAAGACGAAGAGGAAGATGAGGACGAGGAAGAAGACGAAGAAGAAGTAGACGAAAAAGACGCCGACGTCGAAGAACTGGACGAAGACGAAGAAGATCTCGACGAAGACTTCGAAGACGACGACCTCGACGAAGAAGACGACGAAGAGGATGATCTCGACGAAGACGACGAGGAAGATGAAGACGAAGAAGATGATGAGGACGATGACGAAGACGAGGAAGATGAAGACGACGAAGATGATGAGGACGACGAAGACGAGGATGAAGAAGACGACGACGAAGAAGAGAAGCCAAAACCTAAAAAGAAGCCACGTGGCGAAGCCTCAGGCGTAGCCACGTCTGATAAAAAGACACCGGTGGAGGCGAAGAAAACCTCCACCCAGTCCGGTAAGGCTGCGCCCGTCGCGGCCACCGCCGTGGCGGCAGCCGTAGGGGCTGGTGCCGTGGCGTTGGCTGCGAAGTCCGCTGCCAAGCCTTCCAATCCCGCGCTGGCCTCCGTAAAAAAGCCCGGATCAGCGGACAGCGTCAAAAAGTCTGCAGCCGGCCTGGCCACCGTGAACAAAACCGACACGGCCTCCACGGACAAAACCGAAAGCGTCATTCCCGCGGCAAAAGTTTCTTCCAGCAAATCCAACACCCGCGTTCTGCCCCGCGTTCCCGGTGAAGCCGGAAAACCCGGAGCTTCCCGTCGTGGCGCGGCAGGAGCGCCCGCTGGTGCCTCGGGTTCGGCTCGTCCCAAGGGCGATCCCAACGCCGACATCAAGATGAAGATGATGTACGCCTGTCTCGCGTTGTTCATCGGCTGCTGCGCCTTGGGCGCGCACCTGTATTTCCGCGAACCTCGAAAGCCGGGAATAAAAGTTGTTCCGGTCGAAGCCCCGAACATAAAATACGCTGGCAAGATCAAGGGATTCCTAGAACGAGGTCAAGCCCTGGCACAGGCAGGCAAAAAGGCGTTTGATAACAAGGAATGGGACGCCGCGATCAAGAATTTCGACGAAGCCTCCAAGGTTTTCGACGAAGGCATTACGCTGGTTTCCAACTTGCGGGAACAGGATCAGTTCAAAGACTCCGGCTACGACTACTGGGACGATCAAGCCAAAACGATGCAGCAGATTGGCACCGTTTGCCGCGAAGACAAGGATCGCGCGGAAATCGAACGTGATCGCCCGAAACGCGAAGCCGAACGCCAGAAACGTATGCAGGAAAACGCCAACAAGCCGCCGGTTGAACCTAAGCCAGAAGTAAAGCCCGAAGAGCCGAAAGTAGACGCTCCGAAGGTGGATACTCCCGCACCTGCTCCGGTCGAGAAGAAGGAAGAAGCTCCGAAAGCCGATACGCCTGCACCTGCTCCGGTCGAGAAGAAGGAAGAAGCTCCGAAAGCCGATACGCCTGCACC
>JADMIO010841909.1_pt1 | contig 110826 bp, 75 predicted proteins | sample 8958161 | NCBI WGS metagenome assembly JADMIO01 (sample SAMN16585339, study PRJNA669376) | soil metagenome | isolation source: Crop rotation soil | place: USA: Cullars Rotation, Alabama | collected 2011 | reverse complement strand
CTTTCCCCTCTGTTTTTGTCCGTGGAATGAACAATGGAAGTCCGAGCTCATCGCTAATAACTTCGTATAGCATACATTATACGAAGTTATATTCGATGCGGCCGATCTAGCAGAAAGTCAAAAGCCTCCGACCGGAGGCTTTTAACTTCTGTCACCTAGGTTACGCCCCGCCCTGCCACTCATCGCAGTACTGTTGTAATTCATTAAGCATTCTGCCGACATGGAAGCCATCACAAACGGCATGATGAACCTGAATCGCCAGCGGCATCAGCACCTTGTCGCCTTGCGTATAATATTTGCCCATGGTGAAAACGGGGGCGAAGAAGTTGTCCATATTGGCCACGTTTAAATCAAAACTGGTGAAACTCACCCAGGGATTGGCTGAGACGAAAAACATATTCTCAATAAACCCTTTAGGGAAATAGGCCAGGTTTTCACCGTAACACGCCACATCTTGCGAATATATGTGTAGAAACTGCCGGAAATCGTCGTGGTATTCACTCCAGAGCGATGAAAACGTTTCAGTTTGCTCATGGAAAACGGTGTAACAAGGGTGAACACTATCCCATATCACCAGCTCACCGTCTTTCATTGCCATACGAAATTCCGGATGAGCATTCATCAGGCGGGCAAGAATGTGAATAAAGGCCGGATAAAACTTGTGCTTATTTTTCTTTACGGTCTTTAAAAAGGCCGTAATATCCAGCTGAACGGTCTGGTTATAGGTACATTGAGCAACTGACTGAAATGCCTCAAAATGTTCTTTACGATGCCATTGGGATATATCAACGGTGGTATATCCAGTGATTTTTTTCTCCATTTTAGCTTCCTTAGCTCCTGAAAATCTCGATAACTCAAAAAATACGCCCGGTAGTGATCTTATTTCATTATGGTGAAAGTTGGAACCTCTTACGTGCCGATCAGATTAAAACGAAAGGCCCAGTCTTTCGACTGAGCCTTTCGTTTTATTTGACCATGTTGGTATGATTTAAATTAATACGACTCACTATAGGGTCAGTGCGGCCGCGACTTCAAGTCACGTGAATTCCAAGCTTCGGATCCCACTGTGCTGGAAAGAGTTATCGATGACGCCTGGCTTATTGCCACGCCGAACGATCTCTCTTTGTACCGCTTCTCTCAGCTTTCCACTCGATTTCTGCAGATAGCCTGGCAATTGTCGATCCTCAAACTTGCTCAGGTCAGGCAGTTTGTCCGGCTTGAAATCCTTCAGCGAAATCCGCCCGCAGAATCCGACATTCGGCCCGGCAAACTGTAACCCGCCACCCGCCCAGCTCGCGAGATAGAAGTGGCCGTTACCGTCGTAGTCGATATCGGTGGGACGGTTGGTATCGAGGAAAATCTCCTGTTTCACCGGCCGCTCGTAGTCCGCACCCTTCTCTTTGAGAGGATGATGAAAGACCTTGCTCGCGCCCCATTCGACGGTGAGCAAGCCATTCACGCTTGCCGGCAGCGCGGGCTCATCGACCCAAAGCGCGCCGCATGGTGACCCGCCGCCGAAGTCGACCAGGCAGTCGATGAACTCGCCTTGGAAGCGCTGGAAGAGGCGCGGATAGCCGTAGTTTCCGCTGGGGACGACGTAGCTCAGGCGATCGTTCCACCCGCCACCGTCGTTGGTGTTGTCGCGGGTGAAGACGTGCATGTAGGGATCGATAGCAACGTCATAGATGTTGCGCTGCCCGAAGGAATAGTCTTCCAGGCCGGTGCCGTCGAGGCGGACGCGGACAACGCCGCCGCCGTGCATCTGGAGAACCGTTCCGTCCTTGCCGGTGGCTTTGGTCGCGCCGAAGTCGCCCATCGCGACATAGATCCAGCCGTCAACGCCGACGCGGAAGCCGTTGGTGGTGTGATCCGCGCCGCGCGCGTTCTTGGTCTCTTCGACGGTGATGCCGGAGACGAGCGTCTCGCCAGGCCCGGTCGCGACGCCGTCGGGGCCGAGCTTGTACTTCATCAGCAGCGGCGGGCCGAGGACGTAGAGGTCGTTGCCGTCGACCCAGACGCCGCGCGGGTTGTCGATCTTCACGCAGGTGATGATCTCGTCGGCCTTGCCGGTTCCCTTGGTATCACGGAGGCGGACGACGCGGCCTTTGCCTTTCTCGCGGCCGAGCGATCCCTGCTCATCGATGCCGACATAGACCGAGCCGTCGATCGTCGCGCAAACCGTCGTGCAGTAGTTCACGCCTTCGGGAGGGCCGGCGAAGATCGAGACATCCCAACCCGCGGGTGCTTTGATCGCTGAAGCAGAAGCCGGCGCGCCGCTCTTCGCTGGCTTCTTCTGCGAACCCGCGGCGACCAGCTGCGTTCCCTGAACTTCCACTTCCTTGATGCTTGCCCAGGCGCCGGGCTTCATGTGCTCGCACACGACCTTGATGTAACGGACGCCTTTGGCGCCATTCCCCTTTTCCGGCGTCGCCTGGTAACTGCTCAAGACCAGGGCCGACCACTGCTTGCCGTCGACCGAAGCCTGAATCCGAAAGTCGTAGTTGTCCGGCGACTTCTCGAAGACGACCTTGCACGCCACGACATCTTCCGGCTTCCCCAGGTCGATCTGCAGCCATTGATCGCCGGAACCGTCCTGGGCGCACCACCGCGTGCCTTCGTCTCCGTCCACCGCAAACTCGGCCTTCAGGCCGTCGTTTTGGAAGCTTGAAGCAGTAGCAGTTTTCCCCAGGGCGAGGTTGACCGGCACCATTTCCTTGCCCGCCGCCTTATCGGCCGCTGCCGGCTTGCCCGGCTTCTTGTCGGCGGAAATCGCCCATCCGCCGGCCAGCGAAAGGGCGGCGGCGGCAAGGTAAATCGTTGTCTTTCCAAGCTTTTTCATCAGATCAACTTTCTTCTACACATCGTGAGCATTTTTCCGTGGACGGACCTCTTTTACACTGGCTTTGCCCCAACGTTGGCGGCTCAGCCGGGTCTAATCTGGCTAACCCAAGGGGAATCCGCTGAGCCATTGTCTCGGGGTAAACTGGCGACGCAACGCGGATTCGAGAATAGAATTGGGTTGACCAGGGAGGTCGCCATGATGCGTCCTTTTCATCGATTGCTGTTGACCGGTTTGCTTGCGACGCCGCTCGTCGCCGCCGGCTGCGGCTCCTATTACGACGAGTACTACGGCTACCGCCATCCGCCTTATCGCTCAGTCGAGGTCACTCGGACCTACTACCGGCCCACCACTGCGCCGGCGACTCCGAGCGACCCGTCCATTCACATTCCAATGCCTTCGGCTGACGCCGGCGCACCGAACGACCCGCAGGCCCTGGCCGCGCCGCAGCTTCCCGATTCCACCGGCGTGATGTTCACCGAGCTTCCCTCGGTGAAGCACGCGATCGAGAAAGCCGGAAGCTGGCCCGACGCCGAGAAGCAGATGGCCGATCGCATCGACGGCCCCGACCTTCGCCAGCATCTGCACGAAGGCATGACCGCCCTCGCCCCGCGCGTCGCCCGCGGCTTGATTGCTTTCAAAGGCGATGTCGCGGTCGTGACCGTCGCGGTCTACAAGGACAACGCACCGGCGACTCAGCCTTCCACGCAGCCCGCCGCACCGGCGACGCAGCCGGTCTATCGCGACGCGGCAATCGCGCTGGCGTTCGAAGGATTCGGGCATCGGCTCGACGCGACGTTCCTGCCGCGCGTGCTGGCCGATCAGCCGCGCTCACCGGAAGACGGCCGTCAGCCGGTCGATCCGAATCTCTCGCTCGATAAGGACGCGACGAGCTACATCATCTATCGCCTGACGCCGGACGGCCTGGTGGCCGGCGTCGTCGCGCACAACGATCTCCGCCGCGAACTGGCCGACGCCGTCGATCATGGCCCGACGACTCGGCCAACCGCGCCGCAGACTCAGCCGGGCGGCATTGCCACTGAAATCGCGCCGGCGCCTCCGCTTGCCGGCGGTGCAATGATCCCCGACTACAGCACCGAGCGCGTCGTCGTCGAAGAGCACAACACCTACTGGTACGGCAACTACTGGGGACCGGCGTACGATCCGTACCTCTACGACCTCTACGGCTGCCGCTGGGGCTACGGCGGGTTCTACGCCGGCGGCTACATCTATGGTGGCGGCCCCTGGTACTACCATCACCACCACGGCTGGAACGACCACTGGCACGACGGCCACCATGATCACGACGGACACCATGGCGGCACCGTCAGCGGCAACAACAACGGCAACGGCAATCCGCGCGGCGGCATCGTGCGGCCCGGCAGCGGAACCAACATCGGCAGCGGCGCCGTCGCCAATCGCGGCACCGTTCCGTGGCTCCGCCCGCCGATCGTCTCGCCGGTGAATCCCACTGTCGCTGCCAGCGACAGCGGCAACGCCGGCCGCGGCGGCATCCGGAACCTGCCGGCGACCGCGACGCCGCGGATGATCCCGGCCACCGCCGCGCCGAATGGCTCGGCCACCGGCAGCTCGGCCCGCAACAGTCCCAACTCTCCCGCCGGCTCAGCGATGCAGTACAAGCCGCGCGGCGGACCAACCGTCACCTACGTCCCCAACACACCCGCCGACGTCAAAGGCGACGGCGACAGCAAATCGGACGGACAGGCGATCAATGCCGGCCAGGCGCCGCGAATGATCGGCCCGCGGCAGTACGTTCCCTCGTCGCCGCCGCCGCCGAACATCCGCACGCCGGCTCGGCCTGATCCTTCGGTCGGCCGCAGCAATCCGAGCGTCAACCGCGGCAGTGCCACCGGCAGCGGCAACTCCGGCGGTCGCAGCAGCGGCACCGCAAGCCCCGGTGGCTCGCGCGGTGGTGGAGGAGGATCCTCCAACTCCGGAGGTGGAGGAGGCAAAGGTCGCTAACCTTCGCGCCACTCAACCGCCGTTCCGCCTCATCGCGCGAAGGCCGCTTGCGTCCTCGCGACCCCACTCGCCAATCAAAACGGATGGAGCGCCTCGCAGCGCTCCATCCGTTTTCATTTCGTCAAAGGACCACCGGTCCAGCAACTCAAGCGCAACAGAGTGTTCACTTCTTCTCCGGCTTCTTCCCCGGATGGGCATCATCCGGAATCGCCTTCACGTCGACGTTCTGATCGCTCGACTTGAAGTCGTCCAGCCGGCCCAACGTCCAGAGCATTCCGCGGGCGACGAGGTTCAGGTAGCGCGCATCGCCGACGGTCTCGTTGTTGTGGCCGATCGTCGTCGCGAAGACCTTGGTCTTGCCGTTGTAGAGGTTCGTCCACGCGACGATCGTCTCGACCGGCTTGTCCTTCACCATCTGCTTACCGCGAATCAACGGCGTCGCCGTCGCTTCGACGTTGCCGGTGATGTTGTTGTAAAGCTCTTCCTTTACCGTCGTCCAGCCGGCCAGGCCCTTGGTGATCGGGTTCTGCGCATCAAGGTAGGTCAGCGCGATCGGCTCCTGCGGGCCGTGACCCGTCGTGTGCAATCCGGTGAACTGGAACCACGGCGTGTCCTTCGGGAATCCTTCGCTGCGGTAGTTGTGCATGCCGCAGTGGAGCACGACCGCCGGAATGCCAGCCTTATGCGCCGCGAGAATGTTCTCGATGAACTTCACATCCTTCACATCCGCCGAGCACTCGTCATGAATGACGAGATCGAACCCTTCCCACCAGTTCTCCTTCTCGTAGATCGAATGCCGCTGCGAGGTGATGCCATCGCCTTCATGGACGATGGTCATGTCGATCGGCGCGCGTTCCGAAAGACCCTTCTGCAGGATCTGCTTCTGCCGCCCGTAGTCGTGGCAGCACCCGCCGGTCACCAGCAGCACCTTGATCCGTTTTCCAGCAGCAGGCGCATCGGCCGCGGCGGCCCTGGCCGGCGCATCGGCGGCACGGACCGGCGAAGAAGAGGGCATCACAACAAGCCCCGCGGCAAGCACCGCGGCGGCCATCGAACGAATGAATCGCTTCATTGCATCAGCCTTGAACGAGGTTGGTCGGCCCATTTTCCGGCCCACGCCGGCGAAGGGTCCAAGAGCAATAGCGTACCGGCGGCGGGGCGTTGCAGGAAGCGATTTCAATGCCGCAAACCGACATCTCTCGGCGCTTCGGCCTCAACCTTCTCAGCCTTCGCGTCCGCCGGCTCTGTCACGCGCACGCGGTACAGCGCGCCGCTGCAGAACGCCACCATTCCGTAATGCGCGGACTGATGGAGTGTCCATCGATCGGTGTTCTCGTAATCAGGCAGTTTCTTCTCGTCCTCCAGCAGCACTTCCTGCTCTCGCGTGCGCAGGTTCAGCCGCCGCCACTTTGGTCCCGCGGCATAGACCCATTCGTCGCTCGACGCAATGCGGGAAGCCTCGCGCGGTAACGGACGAGGATGATGCCACTCGAATAGCCCGGTACGGGCGTCGAGCCTGAACGAAGTGAAAGGGTCGCCCGATGACGACCTCCAAAGTTCACCGTTGACATTCCCGTATGAAACGTGCCAGGAAAACTGGAGGGGAAACTCCACGTGCTTCGATTCAGTATTGGGATAGACCGTAACGCCCATCGTCTCGGGGTCGATCACCAGCGGGTTGTGCCGCCTGCCAACAAGGTAAATCCGCCGTTGAACATCCGGCTCATACGTGACGTGTTCGTAGAAGAACTCCGGAGTGAATCCCATCTCCGGATCCATGTTGCGCCAGCTGCCGCGGGCTCGAAAGTCCCACTCCTTTGCTGCTTCGAAGAACACTTTGACTGTCGGCTTGTTTCCATCAAAGGTGATCGTCGCGATCCAGCCGTGCGGCTGGGTTGCCTCTCCGAACGAGCCGGCGACCAGCATTCGCCCGCGATCCAGCGGATGCAGCTTGATGCCGTGCCGGCCTGACGGAAGACCCTGATTTGCTTTCACGGCCGCGAGCAGGCGGCCTTCCAGGTCGAGGATCTTCAGTCCGTCCTCATACCCCATCGCGATCCAGATGTATTTTCCACAGCCGGCGACGTCGGTCACGGCCGCGATCTCTTCGTGCACCACTTCGACATCGCCCGGGCGCGTCATCAGCAGGACGGCGCCCTCCCCCCACATCGCATCCACTTTCTCACCGACCTGCCGAAAATGGTAAAGCCCCGAGGTCCCGGTGGAGCCGCGCCATATTGTGCCTTTCTTGAACGGCGTTTCCTTTCCGTCGGCGCCATTCGTGAACAGCGGGATTCGCTCCACGCTTAACTGGGGTTTGGCGGGCGAAGGAGATGAGGCTTCGCCAACGGCGACGACCATCGCCGCTGGAAGGACCATCACGGCGAGTAAGCTTGCGACGATTGATTTCAGGCTGCGCATTTCAGTCCCCAAATGTATTGTCGCCTGATCCACGAGGCCCACCGACCCGTTCGAATCGCCAGCGATACCAATGACATTGCCTGGCGGGCGATAAGTTGCAGCCAACCGAATCGCGGGAAAGCAGCGCTCAGCGCAATCGGCGAATCGTCAGCACCACGCAGCCGGAATTGTTCCAGTACATGGAAGCCACATCATTCGCGTAGCAAAACAACTCGCCATTCCCTTTGGCCCGCTGGCGGCAGTTCGTTCCGATCGCGAACGCGCTCGACGAATCGCTGCCGACCTGGCCGATCAGCGTGAACAAGTCCGCGTCCGCAAACCGCTGCATGCCGCGCGCCCAGTGCAGCCACCAGCGGTCATACCCATCGGCGGTCGTAGTGATCTGCGCGTCGAACCACTGCTGGTCGCCGCCAACTTTGAACTCGTAATCTGCGCCGTCAACCAGCATGATGCCTGAAGCGTTCCAGCACTCGCGAGCCTGGACGGTCACTTTCGCGACTTCGCCGGTAGCGAGCGTGCGGCATGCAGTCGAAGAGTTGTTAGGCGCGGAATCGCACGTGCTGCAGCCGGAAACCAACGCGAGAAGAATCGTCGCGAGTGCAACGGCGCAGTGCGAGTGCCAAGTGGAAACGAGTGAGAGTCGCACGCATCACCCCCATTTTAGATTCACGCCATCATCTCCGTGATCTTCTTCGTCGCGATGCCGATCGGCCGGTCGATCGGGACGCCGGCGCACGTCAGCAGCGTCTGCATCAGGTCTCCCTGATTCGCCTTGACCTTGTCGACGAACCGCCCGGTCTTGAGCGTGCCGCCGCCTTTGCCGGCGATGACGAACGGGAGGTTCTCCCGCGCGTGCTTGTTGCCGTCTTCCAGGCCGGAGCCCCACATCATGATGCAGTTATCAAGGAGCGTTCCGTCGCCTTCCTTGATCGCGTGCATCTTCTTCACCATGTACGCGAACTGGCTGACGTTGAACGCGTTGATCTTGCTGACCTTGTCCAGCTTTTCCTTGTCGTTGTTGTGATGCGTCTGTGAGTGGTGCAGGTCGGAGAAACCCAGCTCCGGATACGACACGCCGTTCGGCGTCGACCCGATATACGTGCTCACCCGCGTCAGGTCGCACTGGAATGCCAGCACGTTCAGGTCGCACATCACCTGCATGTATTCGCTGCGCTTGTCGCCGGTCGGGATCTTGATCTCGATGGGCGTGGTTTCGGCGGCGTGATGGCTGCTGGTGATGCCGGCCTTCGCTCGCGCGGCTTCCGCCTGACGGACTTCGATCGCCGCGATACGCCGCTCGACGCTGCGGACGCTGTCGAGATATTCATCGAGCTTGCGCTGATCGGCGGTACTCAGCTTGCCGCGCAGGTCTTTGGCGCCGCCGAGCACCAGGTCGAGCATCGAGCGATCGAGCTTGTCGGCGGCGGTGGTGGCGGCGTTGGCGCCGGCCATCGTCTTCTGGCGCGACTGGAAGAGGCGCTCCAGCACGACGCGCGGGTTAATCTCCGCCGGCATCGGCTGTGTCGGCCCGCGGAAGCTGCAGTGCGAGTAGTACGCCTCGTTCAACCCCTCCTGATGCTCCATGTGCGTCTGCGGCATCGTCGCCAGCTCCAGCGACGGCAGCGGCGTGAACGCGCCGACATAATTCGCCATCACCTGGTCGGCGGAGATCGCGATGTTCACCTTGTCGCGCTTGTGCGTGTCCGGCAGCGTCGCGGTCAGCCACGTGGAAAGCTCCAGCGCATGCGGCGCGCCGTTGAGCGGATTGATCGGCACGCCGCTCACGCCTTTCACCATCAGACACTGATCGATGACAGGTTTGAGCGCTTCGACGATCTGCCCCGACGCCGCTTTGAAACTCGCCTGATCCTTCGGCCAGAACCGCTCCATGATCACGCCATGCGGCATGTACATGAAGCCGAGGCGCACCGGCGGCTTCGTCGCGACCGCGCCGGCGACCTTGTCCGCCCACCCCATCGTCTCCATCAGCGGCAGCGTGAGCGCAACGCCAAGCCCGCGAAGTGCCGTTCGGCGGCTGATCAGATTTCTACTTGCCATTGGGGGCTTCTCCCGGGCTGCTAAGTCGACGATGGGTAAACGGATAACTCGTGACGACGCCGACGATCACCGTCTGCATTCGATACCCGTCTTTCGCGATCACGTTGGCCAGCTGGTCGGCGACGATCTCATCATACCCTTCGGACTGCCGGCCGAGGGCATACGCCATCATTTTACTGGCCAGCGTGCGGGTGAAATCGTCTTTTCGCTCGCTGATGATGCGTTTGAGTTCGGTTGGCGTGGTGAACTTTTTGCCGCCGGGCAGGACGCCGGTGGCGTCGATCGGCCCGCCGGAATCGTCCTTGTCGCGCCAGCGGCCGATCGCGTCGAAGTTCTCCAGGCCGAAGCCGATCGGGTCGAGGATCTTGTGGCAGTTGGCGCAGACGGCGTTCGAGCGATGCAATTCCGTCCGCTGCCGCAGCGTCAGGTTCGCCACCTTCTTCTGGTCCTGCTTGTCGAGCGCGGGGACGTTCGGCGGCGGCGGGGGGATCTGCTCGCCAAGGACTTGCTCCAGGACCCAGACGCCGCGATTCACGGCGCTGGTGCGATTGGGGAACGAGCTGGTCGCGAGGACGCCGGGCATGGTCAGCACGCCGCCGCGGTTGGTGTTCTTCAGAACAACCCTTTGCATCTGTGCGCCGGTGACGGCGCCTTCCATCCCGTAAACCTTCGCGAGCGTGGCGTTCAGGAAGGTGTAGTTGCAGTCGATGAACTCCGTCACACTGCGGTTCTCGCGGACGATGCTTTCGAAGAACAATCGCGCCTCGTCGTACATCGCGCCGCGCAGGCCAGCGTCCATCTGCGGGAACTTAGCGTTGTCGAACGGTTTTTCGGCCAGCTTGTCGACGCCGAGCCACTGCGCGCCGAATCCGTCGAAGAGCGCCCGCGAGCGCGGATCAGCCAGCATCCGCTTCGTCTGCTTCGCGAGCGTTTCCGGCTCGTGCAGTTTGCCCGCATCGGCCAGCGCCGAAAGCTCGCCGTCCGGCATCGTCGCCCAGAGGAAGTAGCTCAGGCGGGATGCCAGCTGGTAGTCGTCCAGCGCGACAATGTCGCCGGCCTTTCCATCACTCGCTTTTCCCGGCGTAATAAAGATGAACTGCGGCGAGACGAGGATCGCCTTGGTCATCAGCCGCAGTGAATCGGTGTACGACTTGCCCTGGTCCTTCGCCAGCGCGAAGACACGCATCAGCACGTCGATCTCGTCCGGGGTCGGCGGGCGCCGATACGCCTGCCGCGCCAGGGACTGCGCCACCTTCCTCGCCGCCGCCTTCTCATCAGCGCCGGCGGCGGGGGGACTGCCGAAGATCCGCTGCTGCACCGCCGTCGGCGGCTTGCCCGGCGGCGCGAAGACCCGATCGACCACCTCATTGGCCAGCGACAGATACTGCTCCACCAGCAGCGGCGAGAGCGAGTTGGTGAACCCCGCGCCAAGCACTTCGTCCGGCAGATCTTTCGCGATCTTCGGATCGACGCCGAACAGGTCGCGCAGCGTGTTCCCGTATTCGATCTTGCTCAGTCGGCGGATGACGAACTGTCCCGGATCCTTCGGCGTCAGCCGCTTCATCCCCGCGATCCACTCCAGCACCACCTTCCGCTCGGCGTCGGTGGGCTGCTTGTCTTCGTCCTCCGGCGGCATGTCGTGAGTCGCGATCTGCGCCGCCGTCCGCTTCCAGAGCAGCCGAAAGTCCGCCCGTTCCGGCGTCTTCAGCACCGGCGAGAAAGTCACGCCGCCTTTCTGCTTGTTGACGGTGTGGCACTTGCCGCAATAGTTGGTGAGGAATGGCGTGACCTTATTCTTAAAGGTCTTGGCGGCTTCCGCGCGCTCTTTGGTCAGGTCGGCCTCGGTCGAGACGTCTTCGGCCGCCAGCGCAGACGACGAGAGCAAGACCAGTCCGCAAAGGACCTGCGCGCAAAACAGCTTGTGGAATCGGGTTAAGAGCAACGCAGCATCTCCAGCCAGCGGCAAGGATCGCCAATGCCTTATAGATACGTTCCGAGGCACGCCGGTGTTTATCGCCGGGGCTGAGGGACCACGCCCGGCAAGCGGACCGGCGGAGGGCTCGAAAACGGTCGTGCAGGAGGTCGCGACATCGATTTGAGTGATCGAGTCGATTCGCCGGCGATCAAAGTCGCCGCTCCGTCAACGCCGGCAGGAGTCCTTATTGCTTCGTTCCGCGCCACGGCGACGTGCGGAACGGCAGTCGCTTGTGCCTTTGCCTCCTTTATTGGTTCGTTCCGCGCAGAAGCCACCCCCTCTCCCTTGTACTCGGGGGAGAGGGCAGGGGTGAGGGGCGGAGCGTCGAAACCCCCGATTTCCGCAAAACCGCGATCCGGATTTGTATCATTTTGTAACACGCCAGCCCCTATCACGTTCCTTATCGGTTCGTCCCGCGCCAGATGGTCTTCAGATGGAGGATCGAGACGACATTCCACTTCCTCCTCGGCTGGATGGCATAGGCAACTACTTTTGCTGTCTTCTGCCTCAGGACACGGGCATGCGTACATGCCCATGCCACCCGAGGAAGCGTCTCCCCGCGCTGCGTCGTCATTCCTTATCGGTTCGTTCCGCGCAGCCGGGACCGCGGAGCTCCAGCTCCGCTCTTGATCCGCTTGCGGAGCTGGAGCTCCGCGTTCCCGGCTTATCGGTTCGTTCCGCGCGGGCGCATCGTCGAAGGACTCGGCAGCCGCGCCAACCGCTTCCTCGGAATAACCCCTATCACAACCCTGTCTAATTTCCTGCATGCGCAGTTTCCGCAACTGCACCAGCTGCCGCGTCACCGCGAGCATCTGCCCGGTCAGCCGCATCTCCAGGTTAGTGATCTGCTGCAACCTGCCCGGCTTGCCGTTCTCGTGAAAATCATCCGCGAAGATTTGGCTTCCCTCGCTCCCTCCTCCGGCGCCCACTTGGGTTGCGGCGCCTGCGGGAAGAGCTTCCAGACCTTGACCTGCTCCTCGTAGATTTCCCGCCGACGGAAGCGGCTGCGGTTGCCGATGTCCATCTCCGCCAGGCCCAATCGTCGCAGCTTAAAGGAGATAGAGGCGAGCCGCCCGATGAGCATCCTCTCGATCGCGCCTCGCGGCTGGTAATCCGCCGCCAGTTCGGTCTTGATCGCCTCCAGCTCCTCCTCGTCCTCGCCTGGAAGCACGGCGGCCTCGGCGTAAATGCCGTGATCCAGGGCATTCGCGGCGGATCGGGCTTTGCCTTCGTCCGTGCGCGGCCCCGTGCTCCTGGCGGCGCTGGCCTTGTTCGCCGCCCGCTGCTTCTCGGAGACCGGCCCGCGCTTCCGCGTTTTCTTTGAACCGCCGGAAGTGACGCCGCTCACCCCCTCTGCCGGTATTCCCGGTGGAAACGCTGAAGGATGAATGCCGAAAGCTGGATCAGAAGCATGCATTTCACATTCATCATTCATTCCGACTTCAGCATCCGCTTCGCTCGCTTCTCCCGGCGTGTCCGGAGCGACCTTGGGCATCGCAGCCATGACGGCGGCCATCAAAGGAGAATTCGGAGCAAACAAAGACCCATCTCCAACGGCTGTTTCCAGCCCGGAGATCAAACCGAGAATATCGCTCTGCATTGTGCCCTCGTTCCACACCGGACAAACGCCGACTCGCCGAAACAGGTCCTACACCCGCAGACGGCGGCGGAGGTTCGCCGGGATGGTGTTATGCCCCACATTCAGCGCGAAAGCGCCGGATGCGTCACTAGTGGGCTGCCAGTCCGCCATTCTACCTAACACGTGGCGAAAATGCACTGCCAATCTTTCCGATTTCGGTGATTCAAACGGAAGAGAGCGCGAAGGCGCGAATTTCCCGCGAAGGGTGTCCCTACCGCGCACGACTCTTCCGCGATAAAGACGAATTAGCCAGGGCTGCAAAGCAGATTCGCGAGCTGGGCTACGGCCGGCGGGATGACGAACTCGCCGACGCCGAAGAGGCGGCGAAGACGTGGTAATCCTGCGCGGAAGCTGAATCCAGCTTTCGAGGGGAAATCGGATGTCAGGGTCTTATCTGGCGCGTGGCGGGCAACCTTAATCATACGTGTTCGAATCCTCGCCCCAACCCTATCGCGGCGTACCGGGGGAGGGAGTCATGCATATCCGCTGCAAAAGCTTGTGCTGCCAGTTTCTCCCGCCTTTCTGCCCCATCACCGCGCGACTCTCCGATCTCCCCTCCCCATAACCAATTGCCCGCATTTCGGACAGCCTCAAAATTCCCAGGCACCCAACATCGTGCATTTTGTCACGAGGAAATGCAGCTAACTCTTCGGTTTCAAACTTTTCATCCTATGATTCAGTTGGAAACGCGAGGGAGAAGTATGACCTCGACGCTGCTGACAGACGTTCAGTGCGGCTACCACGTCCTGGGTCACGGCGATCCGCTTCTGCTTGTGCCCGGGCTGGGGACGACTTGTCGGGTCTGGGACCCGGCGACGCCTGATCTGTCGGCGCATTTCTCGCTCATCCTTCCCGACAATCGCGGAATGGGGTGCTCAACCGCGCTTCGCTGCCCGGAAACCCTTTCTGATTACGTCTCCGATCTTGTCGAGCTGATGGACCATCTGCAGCTGGACAAGGCCCACGTGCTGGGCCTGTCGCTGGGCGGGATGATCGCGCGGAAGCTGGCGACGGATCATCCTTCGCGCGTCGATCGGCTCGTCCTCGTCTCCTGCACCGATCGCTCGACGCCTTATCTCAAGCAGGTGATGCAGCTGCTGGGCAACATCCTTCGGCGGCTGCCGGCCGAGGCCTTTGCTCAGGCGATCGAGACACTCGGCACCTCGCCGATTTACTTCGATGCACACGCCGCCGAGATCCAGCAGCGCGTGCGCGATCGCTGCGCGGCGGGCAATGAAGTCAAAGGCATCATCACCCAGCTGCGCTGCCTCAAGCGCGAATCCGACCATTGCGATGAACACGCGGTGGTGACGGCGCCGACGCTGGTCATGGCCGGCGAGTACGACCCGCTGGTGCCGTCCTGCTATGCGCTGGCGATGGCCGATCGCATTGCGGGGAGCCGGTTCATGCTCGTTCGCGGCGCGGGGCACAACCTTTTGCAGGAAGCATCCGACCGCGTGCTTCCGCCGATCATCGAATTTTTGTCGCAGCCAACTGGTGACGAAGGTGTCTCTCATGGTGAGGGACGGCGTTCGAATCGTCGAGAAAGGCAATCCCGAACGGAAGGAGCCCATCGGGTCGAAATCATCGAGTAGAGGGCAAGGCTATGCGCGTGTCGCTGGAAAACATGCGGCGCTGGTGGCAGAACGACCGTGGCTCCAATGGCAACGGCAAGGGGGAGAAGCACCACCCTGAGGGGACGAAGCACCACCCTGAAGCGCGCATGTTGCCCGACACCGGCAAAGCTGAAAACGAGAAGGACACCTCGCACAAGAATGGTGACCAGGAAGCAGCTTGCCCTTCACGCAAGAAGCACACCCCCGAGCAGCACGTCCGCATCGAGCCCCCCTGGATCGCACGGCTCGATGAGGCAGGCATTCCGCGACACCTCGAGTACCCGAGCACAACACTGGGTCGTCTCCTCGACCAGGCAGCTGATCGATACGGAGACCACGAGGCGCTCGTCTATCACCAGGTTCACTGGACCTATCGCGAGTTGCTCTCGCGCGTGAATCGTCTTGCAGCGGGACTTGCGGCGCTCGGCGTCCGCACCGGCGATCGCGTTTTGATGACGCTTCCGAACTGCCTGGAGTTCGTCACCACCTTCTTCGCGGTGCAGAAATTAGGTGCAGTCGTCGTCAACGCCGGGCCGCTGATGGGGCAGGACGATCTTCGCGAGGCGATTCATCTGAGCCGCCCGCGCGTGGCGGTGGGGCTGGATCTGCGGGCGGCACATCTGCTGCACGCCGCCGAGGGACAGGACGAGGTCGAACATTTCATCTGGACGTCGCTGCAGCCGTACCAGAATGTGTTCAAGCAACTGGGCTACCAGTTCAAGCTTTGGCAGCAGCACCGCGAGCGCAACGGCAACGGCGATGGAAACGGCACCCGCCACGTCGGCGCGCATCCGGCTCATCACATGACAATGAATGAGCTGCTGGAGCACGCGGCGTCGCGTCCGCCGACGATTGCGCCCGATCTCGATCAAACCGCCGTCCTGCAGCCGACGGGCGGAACCACCGGCTCACTGAAGCTGGCGAAGCTGACGCACCGCTCGCTGCTGGCGAACTGCGCGCAGATCACCACGTGGATGAACCTGCGGCAGGGTCAGGAGCGGACGCTGGTCGCGCTGCCGATGTTCCATGTTTACGGCCTCACGGTCGGCTTGCTCAGCGCGATCTACGGCGCGGGAAAAGTCGTTCTCACGACGCGGTTCGACGCGGTTGAAGCGCTGGGAATTCTCCGAACGCAGAAGGTGACGATCTTCCCGCTGGTGCCGGCGATCTGCGATGCGCTCAGCGATCTGCTGGAGAAAGAAGAGGATTCCGAATCACTGCCGAACCTGCGACTGTGCATTTCCGGCGCAGCGCCGCTTTCCAAGGAAACGGCCGAGCGCTTCCACTGTCTGACCGGCGCTTATGTGATCGAAGGATACGGCCTGACCGAGGCATCGCCGGTCACGCACGCGGGAGTCCCCGGCGGGCCGCGCGTCGACGGCATCGGCCTGCCGCTCCCTGACACACGCTGCCGCGTGATCAATCCCGAGACCGGAAAGGACGTCGAGCCCGGCGAGGCCGGCGAGATGCTCATCGCCGGGCCGCAAGTCATGGCCGGTTATCTCTCCGACGCGGCCAACACGAGAATCTCGCTGCAGAAAGATGCCGGCGGGACGACCTGGCTGCATACCGGCGACATCGTTCGCTGCGACTCGCGCGGCTTCTTCCACGTGCTGGACCGCAAGAAAGACCTGATCATCCACGCCGGGCTGAAGATCTATCCGACGCGCGTCGAGCATGTGCTGCGATCGCACCCGGCGGTGAAAGATGTCGCCGTCGTCGGGCGGAAAGATCCGGTGCACACCGAGAATGTCGTCGCGGTAATCGTCCCCGCGATTCCGGAGAAGCAGAAGACGCCATCACCACAGGACCATCAGGCGCTGATCGGCGAGTTGAAGACGTACTGCCGGGAACATCTCTCGCCGTACGAAGTGCCGGCGCAAATCGAGTTCGTGGCTGAACTGCCGCGCTCGGCGCTGGGCAAACTGCTTCGCAAGAACCTACGCGAGGGGCCGGCGGCTCCGAACGGCGAAGCAGCGAATACGGCAACGCCATCAACGCCAACCAACGGTAAGCCCCATCCTTCAGTTTCGAACGGGAAGGAGACCCACGCATGATCTGGGCACAATCGACAGAACCGCGGGCGGCGATCGTCGGCGGCGCGCGCACGCCTCTGGGCAAAGCGGGCACCACCCTCCGCCAGGCCCATGTCACCGACCTGGCCCGCGTCGCGATGCAGGAAACGCTGTATCGCACCGGAGTGGCGGCGGGGCGGCTGGATGAAGTGATGCTCGGCACCGTCGTCATGCCTGCCGACGCCGCCAATCCCGCGCGCGTCTCGGCGCTCTGGGCCGGCGTGCCAAACGCGGTTCCGGCGCTGACCGTCCAGCGGAACTGCGCCAGTGGAATGGAGGCAGTCGCGCAGGCATCGGCGTCCGTTCGCGCGGGAGAGTCGCATGCGATCCTGGCCGGCGGGGCCGAATCGATGAGCTCCGCGCCGCTGATGTTCCCGCAGTCGGCGACCGCGCCATTCACCGGGCTCGCCAAAGCGCGGAATGTCTTCCGCAGAGCGGCAGCAGTCGCGCGATTCCGCCCCAGGCACTTCAAGCCGGTCTCCGCGCTGGAATGCGGCCTGACCGATCCGACGGTCGACCTGATCATGGGGAAGACCGCGGAAAAACTCGCCCGCGAATTCGACATCAGCCGCGAGGAGCAGGACGCGTTTGCGCTGCGGTCGCACCAGCGCGCCGCGGCCGCGGCCGACAAGTTGAAAGAAGAAATCGCGCCGTACTACGCCGGCGATAAGTTCGAGCCGATGACGGAAGACAACGGCCCGCGCGCGAATCAGACGACCGAGGCGCTCGCGAAGCTCAAGCCGATTTTCGATCGCCGCGACGGCACCGTGACCGTCGGCAATTCCTGCCAGATCACCGACGGCGCGGCGTGCGTGCTGGTCACCGATTCCGATTGGGCCAAGGCTGAAGGCCGCGAGCCGCTCGGCTACGTCCGCGGCTATGCCGTCGCCGGGCTCGATCCCTCCCGCATGGGCCTCGGCCCGGTCTTCGCGATCGACCGCCTGCTCCGCAAGACCGGCGTGGCGATGTCGGACATCGGGCTGTTTGAAATCAATGAAGCGTTCGCGGCGCAGGTCCTGGCGTGCCTGAAGGCGATGGCGTCGCCGACCTTCGCGCGACAGCAACTCGGCCGCAATGACCCTCTCGGCGAGATCGATCCCGACCGGTTGAACGTCAACGGCGGGGCGATCGCACTGGGCCATCCTGTCGGCGCGACCGGCGCGCGGATCATCCTGACGCTCCTGATGGAAATGAAACGGCGCGACGTCGAGCTTGGAATGGCGGCGCTCTGCGTAGGCGGCGGGCAAGGCGCAGCGATTTTGCTTGAGCGAAGGTGACGGCGTTCTGCCGGGTGCCACGGCTTGGGTACTCCCTAGCCGTGGTAGGCGCGGCAGTCGAACGCGGTTTGAAATCCTGAACCGTACCACGGCTAGCGAGTACGCAAGCCGTGGCACCCGGATGAGACCGAAAAGACAATGAGGTGAAGGAATGGAAACGAACCTTCGAACAACCTCCGATTCCGATCGCGTGATGACGGTCTGGCTCGATGTGCCGGGAAAGCCGGTCAACACCTGCACGCCGGCGCTGCTCGACGAACTTTCGGCGCTGCTCGACCAGATCGAGCGCGACAAACCGGCCGGCGTCATCTTCGCATCCGCCAAGACGCGCTCCTTCAACGCCGGCGCGGACCTCACCGAAGTCTCCAAGATGTCGCCGGCGGATCTATCGAGCTATCTCGCCAAAGGCCAGGCGATTTTCGAACGCATCAGCCGGCTGCAAATGCCGACGATCGCCGCGATCAACGGCGACTGCCTCGGTGGCGGATTCGAAATGGCGCTCGCCTGCCGGCAGCGCGTGGCGGCGGATGAGACTTCAATCTCCATCGGCCTTCCAGAAGTGAAGCTCGGCCTGATCCCCGCCTGGGGCGGAACGACACGCCTGCCGCGCCTCATCGGCCTTCGCCGCGCGCTGCCGATTCTACTCGCGGGCAAGACGATGCCGCCGCGCAAGGCGTTGAAGAGCGGCCTGGTCGATGAAGTCGTCAGGCCCGAAGCGTTGCTCGCCGCCGCCGGGCGAATGGTTCGCGGGCTGATGCCGAATCGCAAGACGAAGCTGGCGGATCGCGCGATCGGCGGCATCTCATCGCTGCGTCGTCGCGCGCTCGACACGGCGCGACGCCAGACCCTGGAAAAGACGTTCGGCAACTATCCCGCGCCGATGAGAGTGCTCGACGTCGTCGAAGCCGGCTACAGCCGCGGTCACGACGCCGGTCTCGTCGCCGAGCGCGCCGCGATCGAAGAGCTGGCAGCGGGCGATGTCGGCCGCAATCTCCTCCGCGTCTTCTTCCTGCGACAGGGCGCCAAAAAGCGCCTGGCGAAACAGCTTTCTTCGCCGCCGCACGAGGTGAACTACGCGGCGGTGGTTGGTGGCGGGACCATGGGCTCAGGAATCGTCCACGCGCTGATCCGTGCCGGCGTGCAGGTGCGGCTGGTGGAAGTCGATCCGCCAGCCGTCTCCCGCGCGCTCGGCCGTATCCGCAAGATGCTCGAGCAGGACGTCGCCGAGGGAAAGCTCGACAAGCTCGCCGCGCGGCATGCGATGAACCACGTCAGCCCGACGACCGACTGGAGCGGTCTGCGCCTGGCGGATCTGGTGATCGAAGCCGCATTCGAAAACCTTGACGCCAAGCGCGAGGTCTTCCGCAAGCTCGAATCGCTTTGCCGGCCCGACGCAGTGCTGGCGACGAATACCAGCTCGCTGCGGGTTTCGGATATCGCCGCGGCGGTTGCCGATCCGAATCGCGTAGTCGGCCTGCACTTCTTCAATCCAGTTCCGAAGATGCCGTTAGTGGAAGTCGTCCGTACGGCGCAGAGCGGCGACGAAGCGCTCGCCACCGCTGCGACGCTCGCGGCGCGCCTGGGCAAGATTCCGATCCTCGTCGGCGATGCGCCGGGATTCCTCGTCAACCGCATCCTGATTCCGTACCTGGCCGAGGCACTTGCGATTGCGGCAGAGGGAACACCGATCGCGGCGGTCGATATGGCGATGAAGCGGTGGGGCATGCCGATGGGCCCGTTCGAACTTCTCGACGAAATCGGGCTGGATGTGTCGGCGTCGGTGCTGAAAGAGCTGCCAGCTGCCGGTTCATCGGCCGCCCTTCCGCCTGCGGTGCAGACGGCAATCGATCGAAAATGGCTTGGCAAGAAATGCGGCCGCGGGTTCTACATTCATCCGGAATCCAAAGGACGCAAGGGCAAGAATTCGCCGCCGCCAACGGTGAACGAAGAACTCGCGGCGATGCTTCGCGGGGGCGCGGAACGACCGATGCCCGAGGACGAAATCCAGTGGCGGCTGGTGCTGCCGATGGTGAACCAGGCCGCCGGCGCGCTGCGCGAAGGCGTCGTTGATTCCGCCGACACGATCGATCTCGCGACGGTGATGGGGACCGGCCTTGCGCCGTTCCGCGGCGGGCTCACGCACTTTGCCGACCACGCCGGGCTTCCGGAAATCGTCCGCCGGTTGGATGAACTGGCGACGAAATATGGTGCGCGCTTTGCACCAGATCTACTGCTGCGCGAGCTTGCAGCTTCATCCGGGTCATTCGCGAAATGGACACCCGCTCTGTCCCCTCCACCGGTACTCCGGGGGAGGGTTAGGGAGGGGGTTCCTGCCAAATGCGCTTCTCGCGAGGAACCCCCACCCCAACCCTCCCCCGGAGTACCGGTGGAGGGGGTAAGAGCATCGGCATCGCACGCTTGAGCAAGATGAGAGGAGAGAACCATGCCCACCTTCAAACGCGTCGACCAGGAGCAGATGGAGAAGGCCAAGGACCTGATGGAAGAATCCTCGGCGGAGATGGGATTCTGCAAGTCCCTCTACTTCGGCCGGCTCCATCTCGACAAGCTGACGCCGTATCCGAAGCAGGATTACGCCGAGGCTCGCCGAACGGACGAGTTGCTGGCGAAGCTCGACGCCTTCCTCGCCGCCGAGGTCGATCCCGATCGCATCGACGCCGAGGAGCGCATCCCGCAGAACGTCATCGAGGGTCTCGGAAAGCTCGGGCTGCTGGGAATGACCGTTCCCTCAGAGTATGGCGGCGGGGGATTCAGCCACACCGCCTACTGCCGCGCAGTCGAGCGCGTCAGCCGCACCTGCGCTTCCACTGCAGTCCTCATGGGCGCGCATCAGTCGATCGGCCTCAAGGCGATCCTCCTGATGGGAACCGAAGCACAGAAGCAGAAGTACCTGCCGCATCTCGCGACAGGCGAGATGCTCGCGGCATTCTGCCTTTCCGAGCCGGAAGTCGGTTCCGACGCGGCGAACGTCCAGACCTCCGCGCGCCTGAGCGACGACGGCACCCACTGGATCCTGAACGGGAACAAGCGCTACGCCACCAACAGCGCGCTGGCGAAAGTGATGACCGTGATGGCAAAAACGCCGGTCACCGAAAACGGCAAGACGCGCGACAAGGTGACGGCTTTCCTCGTCACGCCGGACCTGAGCGGCTTCGAAATCGTCAGCCCCAATCGCAGCAAGTGCGGCGTGCGCGGCTCGTGGCAGGGAACCCTGCGCTTCACGGATATGCCCGTCCCGGCCGACCGAGTCCTCGGTCAGGTCGGCGGCGGGCTCAAGGTAGCACTGAATGTGCTCAACTACGGCCGCTGCACGCTCAGCGCCGGTTGCCTCGGCGGCGCGAAGAAGGCGCTGGAGATGTCGATCGACCGCGCGAGGAATCGCCGGCAGTTCGGCCGCGAAATCGGCCGGTTCCATCTGGTCAAGCAGAAGATCGCTTCAATGGCGGAGACAGTTTTCGCGATGGACGCGATTACCTACCTCTGCGCCGGCCTGGTCGACCGCCACGCGCCGGACATCGCGCTGGAAACCGCGATCGCGAAGCTCTTCTGCTCGGAGGGGAGCTGGCAGGTGATCGACGACGCCGTGCAGATCTGGGGCGGCGAAGGGTACATGCGCGAGCACGGCCTGGAGCGCATGCTCCGCGATGCGCGCATCAACCGCATCGTCGAGGGAACGACCGAAGTGATGACGGCGTTCGTCGCGCTGATGGGAATGAAAGGCGTCGGCGAGCAGTTCGAGCAGGTTCTCCGCGCCGGCAAGCACCCGATCGGCAACTTCGGCCGATTGGCGCAATTCGCGAAGGAACAATGGCGCGACATTGTCGTCGGCGCCGATTGCCGCACGCTATCGCCGGAGATCGAGGCCGAAGGGCACGCGCTTGCGCGGCTGACGCACCAGTTCGCACAGGCGGTTCATCGCCTGCTCCGCACGCATCGAGAGAAGATCCTCGACATGCAGTTGATCCAGCAGCGGGTCGCGTGGTCGGCGGTCGATCTCTTCGCGATGGCGGCGGTCTTGAGCAAGCTGCAGACGCAGTTAGTCGCCGCACATGGGAACGGGCATCATCGTGCCGGAACTAGCGGATTGCAGGATCTGATGATCGGCCGAAGTTTCTGCCACCACGCCGCGGGGCGGATTCACACCAGGTTGCATTCGCTCTTCGCGAATCGTGATGCCGAGACGCTGGCGGTGGCGGATGGGATTCTTGGATGGCGGGGCGACGATGAAGAATAAGGTGAGCGACGCGCATTGAACCACAAACCGGCGGCAGAATCACAGCCCAGGGTGACCAAGCCCCAAGGTGGCGCGGGGAACCCTGGGTCTGGTATCCACCAATCAATGAGCCCTGAAAGGGCGGCAGAAGGATCGGCGCAAATGCGTGCCCATAGCTCTGTCGCCCCTTCAGGGCTCATTTTCTCTCGCTCGAAGTCCCAGGGTTCCCGCACCCCGTTGGGGTTTGGTCACCCTGGGCTATGACTCTTTCGCGGCGTTGCCGCTCCATTCAGCGGCCGCCTCTACTTCATCCACTCTCTTCTAGCCGGTCCCGTGTACAACGATCTTGGTCGGATCAACCGATTGTGATCATGCTGCTCGATGACGTGGGCACACCATCCCGCCATCCGCGCGCAGGCGAAAATCGGCGTGTTCAACACTGCGGGAATCCCGAGCATGTGCAGCACCGGCGCGGCGTAGAGATCGACATTCGCGCACAGCCCCTTCTGCTGCCCAACCGCCGCCTCCAGCGCCTCGCACACCTGTCCCCAATATTCCTGACCGGTGCGCTTGCCGATCTGCCGCGCCAGGTCGCGCATCACCGGCACGCGCGAGTCGCCGGTGCGGTAGATGCGATGGCCGAAGCCCATCACCTTTTCCTTCTTCGCAATCTTCGCGGCGACCCACGCCGCGGCTTTCTCCGGCGAGCCGACATCGCGCAGCACCTGCATCGCCTGCTCGTTCGCGCCGCCATGCAGCGGGCCTTTGAGCGTTCCGATTGCCGAGGTCACCGCGGAATAGGGATCGGACAACGTCGACGCCGTCACCCGGGCGGCGAACGTGCCGGCGTTGAAATCGTGCTCGGCGTAGAGCGCGAGGATGACATCCATCGCGTCCGCCTGCCAGGGTTCCGGCGGCTGGCCGTAAATGCCGTGCAACAATCGCGTCGCAAATCGCTCTGTTGGATTCGGCGGAATCGCCAGCTTCCCCTGGCTGAATCGCCAGACGGCGCCGACGATCGTCGGCGCTTTCGCCACCAGCCGCGTCGACATCCGGACATCCGGCTCATGCAACTGATTGGTCTGCCCGGCGGCGCGCGAGAAAGCGTCCAGATCCGGATCAAACGCGGCGAGCAGCGAAACGCCAGTCCGCAGCGCGTCCATTGGATGCGCCGTGGCCGGAATCAATCGAAGCGTTTCCAGCACCGGAGCCGGCAAATCAGCTTCGGCGGCGAGCGTGTCGTGGAACGCGCCGCTCGCGCCGCGACCTTCGCCTAGCAACAGCAGCTCGGCGACATCTTCAAACTTCGCGCGTGTCGCGAGATTGTGAATGTCATATCCGCGATAGAGCAGCACGCCGCCGGGATCGACCTGGCAGATCGCCGTCTCGCCGGCGATGACGCCTTCGAGGCCGGGGCTGTAAGAAGGATTCGACGGCGCGGCGTTGCTCATGGAGCACCTCACCGGGTTTTGGGAGATCGGCGGCCCGGCCAGGACTCCTGGCCGGGCCAGTCGACATTGGGATCGTAGTCCAGCAGATCGTACAGGGCCTGACGCGTCTGCATCTTTTTAAGAAGCGACTTTTGCGTTCCGCGCGCGGCGACTTCTCGCAGCGCGACTTCCTGTGCCTTCATCCCGATGCGCAGCGCCGTCTGCGGGAAGATTGCCATGCGATAGCCGATGGACGCGAGGTCGCGGACGGATAACAGCGGACCGCGTCCGAATTCTGTCATGTTCGCCAGGAGCGGCACACCGGGGAGCTGCTTAACAAATCGCGCGAACTCTTCTCGCGTTTCCAGCGCTTCGGGGAATATCGCATCGGCGCCGGCGGCGATGTACTGCTTCGCCCGATCGACCGCCGCATCGAACCCTTCAACCGCGCGGGCATCGGTCCGGGCGATGACCAGAAACGCGTCGTCTTTTCGCGCGCGAACGGCGGAGCGAATCTTGCGGACCATCTCGGACACCGGCACGACTTCTTTCCCGCCGAGATGCCCGCATCGTTTGGGAAACACCTGGTCTTCGATATGCAGCCCGGCGAGCCCGGAGGCTTCGAACTGGCGAATCGTTTTCGCGACATCTGCCACACCGCCGAAGCCAGTGTCGGCGTCGGCGATGACCGGAACGTCTACCGCCGCGGCGATCCAGCTTGCCAGCAGCGCTACTTCCTCGCGGGAAAGGAGGCCGATATCCGGCACGCCCGCGGTGGCGTTCGCGAGTCCCGCGCCGCTGACATAAACCGCCTGAAAACCGGCTTTCGCCGCCTGCCGCGCGGTGAGCGCGTTATACGCGCCGGCAAATGCGACGCAGTCACGGCCGGCGATCATTCGTCGCAACCTTCGCCCAGTAGAATCAGAAGCCTTTGATTTCATTTGCTCACGCGCATCGCCGACAGCAAATCATCGAACCGATTCATCGCTTCCAGCTTCCAGACCAATTCTGCGATTCGCTCGGCGCCCTTCGGTCCAAGCACCGGTTCCGTCTGCCGGCGGAACTTTCCAATCACCTGTTCATCCGTCATCGCATTTCGCGCGTGGCCGGGCGCGTGATCCACCCGCCGGCTGAACGTCCGGCCGTCGTGCAGCGTCACCGTCACGATATTCCCAACTGCACCGGGATAGAGCGAACTCAGTTCCTGATGCCGCCGAACCGTGACCTTCGCGACCAAATCCAGCAGGCGCGCTTCGGTGAAGCGCGATTCATCGAACGTCGCCGGCGTCACTTCGCCGTCTGCCAGCGCCGCCGCCGTGATGTAAGGGAGGCTGTGGTCGGCGGTTTCGCGGCTGGCGGGCCGCCATTTCTCCGGTTCGCTGCCGATGATGTCGACCGAAGCATCGTGACTGTCAATGGCGATTTCGCGGACGCCAGCGAAGATCGCACCGGTCGATTTCGCGGAATCTCCGACGCCGAGCGCCGCCAGGATCTGCTGACGCACGGTCAACGCCGCGTCGACGGAACTTTGCGCGTGATACTCAACCGGCCAGCATTTGATGCTTGTATTCAGGATCATCCAGTAGGGCGTTTCCGGCTTCTTTGCGACATTTTCGGCGAACGGTCCCTCGACCGGCAGCGGACCGCTGACCAGCTTCACGAATCCCTTCTCGCCTTCAAAGATCGGATGCGGCCCGGTCATGCCTGCGTTAGCAAGCATCGCTGCATAAACGCCATGCCGCGCGGCGTTTGCAAAGGCGCAACCTTTCCAGTGCGAAAGCTCGCCGACGCGCGTCTGCCGCAGCGCCGCCGACGCAACGCCGGCGATGCCTAAAGCATGGCGCAGCTTCGCCGCGTCGAGTCCCATGAGCATTCCCGCGGCGATCGCCGAGGAAAACGCGCCGTAGGTCACGTGGTCCCAGCCGATGGCGCGAAGACTGGTGGCGTCGCAAAGCCGGCACTGGATTTCGTAGGCGGCGGCGATGGCGGCGATCAGCGCCTTGCCTGAAGCGCCAGAGCCTTCCGCCACCGCCAGGGCGGCGGGGATGTTGTCGCTGGGATGCGCCGGCTCGCGCGACAGGTAGGTGTCGTTGTAGTCGAGGTAACGGACAAGGCAGCCGTTGGCGAACGCCGCCCAGTCGAGGGAGCTGCGGTGGGTTGTTCCCCAGAGCGTCGCGCCTGAGCTGCCAGCGCCGCTGATGGTCGTCGCGACTTTTCGCGCGACTTCTCCCGGCTCAGAGTTGTACGCACCGAACGCGCAGCCGATCGAATCGAGCACCCGCCGCTTCACTTCGTGCGTGACGGCGGCGGGAAGTTGTTCGTATCGCACCGCCGCGGCGAAGGCGGCAATCCGTTCGGCAAGCGTGGTCGTCTGCATCGAGGGCAATCGTAGCATGGAATTGGCGTCGGGAGGATTCTGCGAATGCGGCAGAGCGCGCAGGATTGCCCCCTCCCCCGGTATGCCGGGGGAGGGTTGGGGTGGGGGCTTCTGGTAGCGGCGCGTTTCCCGAGGAACCCCCTCCCTAACCCTCCCCCGGAGTACCGGTGGAGGGGATGTCCATCCGCCTCTCACTGCAATGTCCTGTCTTACACGCCGCGGTGCGCGATAGAATCACAAAGTCATGACCGCCATCCCATCGCACTTCAATTTCGCCCGGGACGTTGTCGAGTCCTGGGCCAGCAAGACGCCGGATGCTCGCGCACTCTGGTGCGTCGATGCCGCCGGTAGCGAACAACGCTTTACTTTTGCAGAGATGGCGAGTTCCTTGCGTCGCGCGGCGGCTGCTTTCGCCGCAGCAGGCATTTCGCGCGGCGATCATGTGCTGGTCATCCTGCCGCGGGTGCATCAATGGTGGACGGCGATGCTCGGGCTGATTCGCCTGGGCGCGGTGCCCATTCCCGGCACACCGCTGCTGACGCCGCGCGATATTGAGTACCGGATCGACGCGGCTGAAGTGAAGGGCGTCGTGACGGATGCCGAGAGCGCGGCGAAGTTCCCAGCCAGCGGCCCGCCGCAGATCCGTTTCTGCGTCGGCGGCGATACGCCGGCAGGATGGACGGATTTCGATCGCGCTGTCGCCGCCGCCAGCGAAACATTCGATCCGCCGAACACACCAGCCGATTCGCCGGGCATTCTCTACTTCACCAGCGGCACCACCGGCCACGCGAAGATGGTGCTGCATACGCAGGTTTCCTACGGATTGGGGCACCGCGTTACCGGCGAGCAATGGCTCGACTGCAAGCCCGGCGATGTGCACTGGAACCTTTCCGATACCGGCTGGGCGAAGGCGGCATGGTCGAGTCTCTACGGTCCGTGGCACATGGGCGCATGCATTTTCGCGGTGGATGCCCGCGGGAAGTTCGATCCCGCCGCCGCGCTTTCGGTGCTGGAGAAGTATCCGATCACCACATGGTGCGCGCCGCCGACAGCGATGCGACTGATCGTCCGGCAGGATCTTTCCCAGCGGAAGTTCCCCGCGCTGCGGCATTGTGTTTCGGCGGGCGAGCCGCTGAATCCGGAGGTCATCGCCGAATGGAAACGCGCGACCGGTTTGACGTTCTACGAAGGGTACGGCCAAACCGAGTCAGTCTGCATGGTGGCCAACTGCAAGTCGCAGGTTTCGGTGGAACAGCTGAAGCTTGGCTCGATGGGCTTCCCGACGCCGGGATTTGAGCTGGCAGTTCTCGATGCGGAAATGCGGCCGGTTCCCGACGGTCAGGAAGGCCAACTCGCCGTCCGCGTGAAGCCGAATCGGCCGCTCGGGCTTTTCAAGGAATACTGGAAGAACCCGGACGAAAACGCCGCCCGCTTTGTCGGCGACTATTACCTGACCGGCGACGTCGCGCGGCGTGACGCCGATGGATGCTACTGGTTCGTCGGCCGCGCCGACGACGTGATCAAATCCGCCGGCTACCGCATCGGACCGTTCGAAGTCGAGAGCGCGCTGGTCGAACATCCGGCCGTCGTCGAGGCGGCGGTCGTCGCCAAGCCGGACGAAGTGCGCGGGCATATCGTCAAGGCATTTGTCGTGCTGCGAGCGGGGGTGGCCGCATGCGAGGCGCTGAAGATTGAGTTGCAGGAGCACTGCAAGCGGGTCACCGCGCCGTACAAGCATCCGCGGGAGATTGAGTTCGTCGCGGATCTGCCGAAGACGGTTAGCGGGAAAATCCGGCGGGTAGAATTGCGCGGGCAATAGCCGGATGCAAACGAACTTTGTTTAGAACACGATCGATTGTTCGGCCATGGTGGGAAAACCCAGACCAATCTTCGTTGCCGGCATCTTAATTGCTGCACTGAGTGTCGTGCAGGTGCTCTGGCATTGGTGCCTGAATCTTGAAGTCGCTGCGTCCGCCCAACAAACCTACACGTATCGCGGGGGATCAGATGAGTACCCGAAGGCCAGCATTGCGGTTTTGCTCGATGGCGTAGCACCAGCAATTCTTGCGGGCATACTCTTTGGTGCATTCGGGCGACCAACTCGCAGGCTATCCGCGGTCCTCTTCTCGATGGCCGTTGGAACTATGCTTGCTGCATTGCAGGTAGTGTATGTTGAAGTCGCCCGTTACGACTTGTGGTGGCTTCGAACAATGCCGTCGTGGAAATCTTTCATCATGATTTTGATTCCTGGTATGGGAGTCTGCTTTGTCCCATCATTTGGATACGTTCTGCAGAGGACAGGACAACTTCCGATCGGGAAGCGATAGCAGTCACACCATCGGCCTGAACCGCCCGACAACCTGCTGCAGCCGTTCCGTGATCTGCCCGAGCGAGCAGTGCTCGACCGTCTGCACCAGTTCCTCAAACGTATTCCCGCCATCGCGGACGACCTTCTCCAATCGATCCAGCGCGGCGGCGGCCTTCCTGGCGTGCTTCTTCTTAAACGCCTTCAGACGCGCGATCTGCAGCCGCTGCCGCGCCGGCGGCGTGCGGACGACGCGGAGCTTCGCCGCTTCGTCTGCGTCGTGCGCGGTCGGGCGGTACATGTTCACGCCGACGATCGGCCGCTCGCCGGAATTGATCTGTTGCTCGTAGCGGTGCGCGGCGAGCTGGATCTGGCTGCGCTGGTAGCGCTGCTCGACCGCCGGCAGGACGCCGCCAAGTTCATCCAGCTGGCGGAACTCGTCGAGGATCGCCCGCTGAACAACCGCCTGCAGCATGCTCATTCCCGGCGATGATCCGAGCAGGTTCGCCGTGTGTTTGAACAGGCCGGACTCTTCGAGCAGGATCGACTGCGCATGCGACGCCAGCCGCGCATACTCTTCGCTCGGCGTGGTGAACGGCTCGTCCGCGGAATTGCTGTGGCAGGAATTGGCGGCGTTGGCGTACGCCATCATCAGCTCGACCGCGGTCCGCGTGAGGTTGTTGCGGAACGCCGGTGCGACCAGCGATCGGCCGCTGGTCTGCACGTGCAGCTTGAAGAGCTGCGACCTGGGCCCGCCGCGGAAGACGTCACGCATCGCGATCGCCCAGATCTTGCGGCAGACGCGAGGGAGGACGAGGTATTCGACATCCAGTCCGCAGTCGAGGAAGAACGACAGACGCGGCCCGAATTGATCAACGCTCAATCCCCGGCCGGCCGGCGGGGCGGCGCGAAGCAGGTCGACGTACGTCATGCCGTTGGAGAGCGTGTATGCCGCCTGCTGCACCGGCGTCGCGCCGGCTTCGGCCATGTGATAGCCGCTGATCGAAATCGGATACCAGCGCGGCAGATGCTCGCTGGTCCAGGAAATCATGTCGCAGAGCAAGCGCAGCGAGGCGTCGAGCGGGAAAAGGACTTCGTTCTGCGCTTGCACTTCTTTGAGGATGTCGGCCTGCACGGTGCCGCGGAGTTTGGCGGCAACGTCCTCACCGAATCGCCGCTTCGCTGCCGCCACGTACATCGCGAGCAGGACCGGCGCGGGTCCGCTGATGGTCATCGAGACCGAGAGGTGCGGATCGGAAAGATCAAAGCGGTCGTAGAGCCGGAGCATGTCCTCGACGGTGTCGACCGCGACGCCCCCTTCGCCGATCTTTCCCATTGCGCCGTCGGCGTCGCTGTCCAGGCCGTAGAGCGTGGGGCCGTCGAACGCGGTGCTCAGGCGGACGCTGCGCTGATGGCCGACGAGATAGTGGAAGCGCTTGTTCGTGTCTTCCGCCAGACCGAGTCCTGCGAAGAGTCGCGTCGGTTCCTCGGCGGCGGCAGCGCCGTTGTCGGCGGACTGATACATCCGCGGATACGTCGCGTTCACGAAGGGAAATTCGCCGGGCAGGCCCTCGCCGTAGAGATGCCGCGCGATCGCGCCGGGTTCGTCGAGCGACGGCAAGGCGACCCGCGGGAGTTGCAGGCCGGTGGTCGTGGTTGTCTTTGGGACGGAGTCGGTCAGCTTCCGCCAGCGGGCGAGTAGTTCTTTCGCGATTGCAGGATCGGTTCTCGCGCGCGAGACCTGCCCCTCGACTTCATTGTCGTAAGCTTCTACAGCGTTGATGACATCGCGGAGGATGCTCATTGATTCTTATTCGTCATGAATGGGTGCCACGGCTTGGTACTCCAAGCCGTGGAAGGGCTTCGAGAATCAAACCGCCTTCGACTTCTTCACCCTACCACGGCTTGGAGTACCAAGCCGTGGCACCCGAATGAGTTCGAGCAACTGATCAACGCCTTCATCCTGGTGCCGCGCTGCTACCGTCGCGACCAGCGTTTGCCCGCGACCGGCCTGCTCCAATTGTCGCGCGATTTCCGATTTTGCCGTCTGCGCGCGGGCGATGTCCGACTTGTTCACGACGACGATCTCTGCCGTCTCCAGCATCGCGATCTTCTGCAACTGCAATCGGCTGCCATACTCGGGGCTCATGACCAGCACCGAGCGATCGACCATGCCCGGCGGAAATGGCAACGCCTCCTGGCCGGTGCCAACGGTTTCCACAAACACCCAGTCGAAAGGCGGCACGTCGATCGTCTCATGCACCCGGCGAAGCAGATCGAGACAAGCCGGCGTGCCCGGCGACAACCCGCCGGCCTGGCCGCGCGAGCCGATGCTCCGCATGAAGACGCGGTCGTCCTGCGAGTAGATCATCGTCGCGCGATCGCCCAGGAGCGCGCCGGTGCTCGAAAGACTCGGATCGTGGGAGAGGATGGCGATACGCGCCTTGGGCTGATCGCGCAGGATGCGCAGGACGAGTTCGTCGATCAGCGTCGTCTTCCCGGCGCCGCCGGGGCCGGTGATGCCGATCGTGCGGGGAACGGCGAGCGGCTCCCTCTTCCCCCTCCCCCGGTACGCCGGGGGAGGGTTGGGGAGGGGGCTTCTGCTAACAGCGCGTTTTGCGAGGAGTCCCCTCCCTAGCCCTCCCCCGGAATACTGGGGGAGGGGATGACGCTCGGCGTCGGTGAGCGCACGCGCAATCGTCAGATCGATGGAACTCGCCGTCTTTCCATTTCGCTGACTCGCCGCGCCGCCATAACTCTTCACCACATGCTCCACCATCGCCGCGAGCGGCTCGCCGGGGAAGAAAATCCTGCCGACGCCGCGCCGATGCATCGCCGCGGCATCCTGGCGAGTGATCGTCCCACCGCCGCCGCCGAAGACATCGATGGCGCCCGCGCCGGCCTTCCTCAATCCCGCGACGACATCGGCGAAGAACGCGACATGCCCCCCGTTGTAGCTTGAGATTCCGACGGCCCGCACGTCCTCCTGGATCGCGGCGCGAACGATATCGCGCACGGAGCGGTGGTAGCCGAGGTAAACCACCTCGATCCCATGCCGGATCAGTTCCAGATTGATGGTGCAAATCGGGCTGTCGTGCCCATCGCACAATGGCACGGCGGTCAGCAGGCGGATGGGAAGCGGCGCGGCGGCCATGCGGCGGTTGATCCCCTTTCCTACTCTTTAAGATATCGTAGGAGCCATGTCCTACAGCATCGACCTTTCCGGCAAAACGGCTTTGGTGACCGGCGGATCGCGGGGCATCGGGGCGGCAATCGTGCGATTGCTCGCGGCGGCGGGGGCACGCTGCGCCGTGAATTACGTGGCCGACCCGGACGGCAAAAACCTCGCCGACGCGCAAGCCGTTGTCGCCGGCATATCCGGCGCGGTCGCGATCGAAGGCGATGTTTCCGATTCCGCCTCCGCGACTCGAATCGTCGAGCAAACCGTCAAGTCGGTTGGCGGCCTGGACATTCTGATCAACAACGCCGGCATCATCCGCGATCGCTCGCTCAAGAAGATTACGGACGATGAGTGGGATTCGGTATTGGCGGTGAACCTGACCGGGCCGTTCAACATGATTCGCGCTGCTGCTCCGCATCTGCGACCCGGCGGGGGGGTGGTGAACCTCGCGTCGATCGCCGGCACGCTCGGCTTTTTCGGCCAGGCGAACTACGCCGCGAGCAAAGCGGGGGTGATGGCGCTGACGAAAGTGGCTGCCCGCGAATTGGCGAAACAACAGATCACCGTGAACGCCGTCGCGCCCGGGTTTGTCGATACGCAAATGACGCAGACGATGCCGCCGGAGGTGCTGGGCAAATTTGTCGAGCAGGTTCCGCTGGGGCGCGGTGGGACGGTGGAGGATATTGCGGGCGTCGTGCTGTTCCTGTGCTCACCGTTAGCAGCATATATGACTGGACAGATCATCCATGTGAATGGCGGATTCTATATGGGAGGATGATGCGGGATGGCCCCCTCCACCGGTACTCCGGGGGAGGGTTGGGGAGGGGGTTCGGACCAGACGCGTCGCTAGCAGAAGCCCCCTCCCTAACCCTCCCCCGGAATACCGGTGGAGGGGACATGCATTGCACGCTCACGCCCGAGCTCCTCCACCATCTCCTCCCTCATCCGAAACTTCTGAATCTTCCCCGTCACCGTCGTCGGAAACTCGCTGACGAACTTCACGTACTTCGGCACTTTGTATTCCATGATCCGTTTTTGGCAGAACTCCCGCACGTCCTGCTCAGAAATCTGTTGCCCATCCTTCAGCCGCACCCAGGCCGCCACGGCTTCGCCGTAATAGTCGCAGGGCACGCCGAAGACATACGCCTCGGCGATTGCGGGGTGAGTGAAGAGGAACTCTTCGACTTCGCGCGGGAAGATTTTCTCCCCGCCGCGGCAGATCATGTCTTTCAGTCGGCCGGTGATGCGGACGTAGCCTTGCTCGTCCATCACCGCGAGGTCGCCGCCGTGTAGCCAGAGAGCGGGGTCGATTGTTCTCGCAGTTGCCTCGGCGTCGTTGTAGTAGCCGCGCATCACCTGGTGGCCACGATAGCAAAGTTCCCCTTGCTCGCCACGCGGCAAAGTCCGGCTGGTAATCGGGTCGATGATCTTCTGCTCCTGGTGGGGCATGACGCGGCCGACGGTGCCGACACGCAACTCGATTGGGTCGTCGACTTCCGTCATGTTGCAGACCGGCGCCGTCTCGGTCATTCCGCAGGCGATGGTGATTTCCGGGATGTGCATTTCGTCGATCACCCGCCGCATCACCTCGATCGGACACGGCGCGCCGGCCATGATGCCGGTGCGCAGCGAGGAGAGATCGAACTCCGCGAAGCGCGGATGATTCAGCTCCGCGACGAACATCGTCGGCACGCCGTGCAGCGCGGTGCATTTTTCACTCGCGACGGCTTCCAGCGTCTGGATCGGGCTGAAATGCGGTGCGGGAAGGACCATCGTCGCGCCGTGGCTGACGCAGGTGAGGTTGCCCATCACCATGCCGAAGCAGTGGTAAAACGGCACGGGAATGCAGAGCCGGTCGCGATGCGTGAAGCGCATCTTCCGCCCGACCCAGTAGCCGTTGTTCAGAATCGAGCGATGGCTCAGCATCGCGCCCTTGGGCGCGCCGGTGGTGCCCGACGTGTACTGGATGTTGATGACGTCGTCGAAGTCGAGAATCGATTGGCGCTCGGCCAGTGCGCCGGCGGATATCGATTCGCCCGCCGCCAGCAGCTGGTTCCACGCCATCATCCCCGCCGCCGGCTGGCATCCTTCAAGCATCATGACCCGGCGGAGATGCGGAAGCTTCGCCGATTTCAGATCCGTTTGCCGATCAGCCGATTGCAACTCGGGCACAAGCTGCAGAACGCTTTCCGAATAGCAGATCTCCTTGAAGCCGCCGCCGAGCAGCAGGTAGTTGCACTCCGACTGCCGCAGCGCGAACTCCAGCTCGTGCAGGCGATACGCCGGATTGATGTTGACGAGGATCGCGCCGACTTTCGCCGCGGCGAACTGGGTCAGCACCCAGCCGATGCAATTGGTGGACCAGAGGCCGAGCCGATCGCCGGGCTGCAGTCCGATTCCCATCAAGCCGCGAGCAAGTCTGTCCACCTCGAGCTGAAGTTGCCGATAACTGAATCGGCGGTTTTCAAAGGTGGAGACGAGCGCCTCCTGGCCGGCGTATTCGCTCGCGACGCGATCGAACAAGTCGCCGATGGTGCTGGCAAGCAGCGGCTCGCCGCACGCGCCGAAGGCATAGCTCAGTTTCGCGTCGCTCATGAAAAGGTCCCTGCGAGAGACGCCACCATCATATGAATTCCGGCCGGTGGAGTGCCAGAAAGAAGAATCACCGCAGAGGCGCAGAGTTCGCAGAGGGGAGAAGATTTGGATTGTTTGGAAGTTCAATCCAAAATCAGTCGTCTCTGCGTCCTCTGCGTCTCTGCGGTGATCTTTCGTCCCATAACTTCGTGCGGTTCTTCACAATCCTGACCCCGTTCCGCATGCTAAAATCGAGTGAACGAGGTTCGTCCTGCGGAGGGATCGATGCCTGACCTCTCTAGTCTCAAAGGCGTATCTGAAAAAGATCGCAAGCTGATCGAAGAAGCCGAGTCGATGCTCGGCCCGGAGCCCTCGTCGATGGGCTTCGTGAAAAACCTTTTCTGGGGCCGGCTGCGCCAGGAGTTGGTCTTCCCATACCCGCAGCTGGACGCCGAGGAGAAACAGCGCTGCGATGAGCTGCTCGCGAAGCTCGACCACTACCTGATCCACGAGCATCCTTCCGTCGCGATCGACCAGCAGCAGGAAATCCCACGCTCCGCGATTGACCGCCTCTTCGAGCTTGGCGTCATGGGGATGATCATTCCCCGCGAATATGGCGGTGGCGGTTTCGGCGTCACCAGCTACAACCGCGCGCTCGACCGCATCGGCCGCTCCTGCGGTTCGACCGCCGTCATGGTTTCGGCACACCAGTCGATCGGCTGCAAAGCGATCGTTCTCTTCGGCAGCGAGGAGCAGAAACGCCGCTGGCTGCCGATGCTCGCCACCAAATCGCTTTCGGCGTTCTGTCTTTCCGAGCCGAATGTCGGCTGCGACGCCGGCGGGCAGGAGACGCGCTGCGAACTTTCCGCCGACGGGTCGCATTACATCCTCAACGGCGAGAAGAAGTGGGCCACATCCGGCGCGCTGTCGGATGTCTTCACCGTGATGGCCAAGCAGATCGTTACCGATCCGGCGACCGGCAAGTCGTCCGAGCGCGTGACCGCGCTGATCTGCACGCCGGACATGCCGGGCATCGACATCTTCCAGAAGAACCGGAGCAAGTGCGGCATTCGCGGGACATGGCAGGCGCGGATCCGCTTTCGTGACGTGCGCGTCCCGAAGGAAAACCTGCTGCACAAGGAGGGCAAAGGGCTGAACGTCGCGCTTACCTGCCTGAACTACGGCCGCTGCACGCTGTCGGCGGGAATGCTCGGTGGCGCGCGGCAGGCCTTCGAGCAGGGGACCAAATGGGCGCAGACCCGCTTCCAGTTCCATCGCCCCCTGGCCGACTTCGAGCTCGTCAAATCGAAGATTGCCCACATGTCCGCGCTGGTTTACGCGATGGATGCGATGCTCTACGCGACGACCGCCATGCTCGATCGCCACGACAGTGACATCATGGTCGAGACCGCGATCTGCAAAACGTTCTGCTCGGAAATGGGCTGGCGCGTCGTGAACGACGCGATGCAGATCATGGGCGGCGAAGGGTACATGACGGAAAACCAGCTGGAGCGCATCTTCCGCGACAGCCGCATCAACCTCATCGTCGAAGGCGCCAATGAAGTGATGCAATCCTTCATCTTCGCGTATGGCGGAAAACAGCTCGCGGAGCGAATGCTCGGCGTGCGGCAGGCCGTGGGCTGGGACCACCACGACTCGATCGGCCACAACCTCTCGCGGCTCTGGCACGGGCTGCACGTTCCCGGCGTCTTCGGCGCGGCGGCGGCGCTGGGCGCGGAAGTCTTCCTCGGCGTCCGCCGATCGCCGCCGAAGATTCATGACATTCATCCTTCGCTCGCCCACGCCGCGCAGGAACTGAGCCACGCGATTCGCGAGCACAGCCACGCGTTCATCCAGGCGAGCAAAGATCACGCCGAGAAGATCATCTCGCGGCAATGCGTCCAGGCGCGGCTGGCCGACAGCGCAATGTGGCTGCACGCGTGGGCCTGCGTGCTGAGCCGGTTTGACGGACAGCTCAAGAAGCACGACAGCAATGGCACGACGAAAGACACAAAGTGGGAACAGGATTCTGCGGCCGCCGACTATTTCATGAAGATGGCCGAGCGTGAGGTGCGGCAGGCACTCGCGGCGCTGAACGACAACAGCGACGACGCGATGCTCGCGGCGGCGGATGCGACGCTGGCGCACGTCGAGACATTGCCGAATGATCGCTATGTGATTCACGAAGCGTCGCCGAACGCCAAAGGAACCGGGCGGAAGCCGGAGCAGGATGGCATCAAGCAGTTCCCGGGAGATGCGACATGAAGTCGCGCAGCGCTTCTTCATCGCTCGCGCCGGCGAAGCCTGCGACTCTACGCGCGTTGACGGATGATCTGCTGGCGCAGGAAGTAGTGATTCGGCAGGGCGGCGGGGAGGCCGGACATGACCGTCAGCATCGCCTCGGTCGATTGTCCGTCCGCAAACGCCTCGAGTTGCTCCTCGATTCCGACGCTGACTTCCTCGAGCTCAATCTCTGGGCCGGCTGGGGAATGTATCCCGAAGCCGGCGACATTCCCGCGGCAGGAGTCGTCACCGGCATCGGGCGCGTCTGCGGCCGACCTTGCATGATCGTCGCGAACGATGCGACGGTGAAAGCCGGCGCGTTTTTTCCCGCGACGGTGAAGAAGGTCCTCCGCGCCCAGAAAATCGCCGCGCGCTGCAACCTGCCGCTCGTCTATCTCGTCGATTCCGCCGGCGTCTATCTGCCGATGCAGGACGAAATCTTTCCCGACGAAGACGATTTCGGCCGAATCTTCCGCAATAACGCCGTCCTCTCGGCGATGGGCGTGCCGCAGTTCGCGGCGGTGATGGGGAATTGCGTCGCCGGCGGAGCGTACCTTCCCGTTCTCTGCGACAAGCTGCTGATGACCGCGGACAGCGAGCTGTATTTGGCCGGCCCGAGCCTGGTGAAGGCGGCGATCGGGCAGGAAGTCGACGCGAAGGAATTGGGCGGCGTGACGACGCACGCGAAGCTCAGCGGCACGGTCGATTTTGCCGAGCCGGATGACGCGAGCTGCCTGAAGCGATTGCGCTCGCTGATTGACTTGCTTCCGCCGTCTCACGGCGGGAAATCCGACGCCGCGCCCGCACCCAATCGACCCGCCGAAGACCTCTACGCGCTGGTCAGCCCTGACGGCCGCGGTTCATACGACGCGCGTGCGCTGCTCGAATGCATCGCCGATGCCGAATCGATCATCGAATACAAGGCGGACTACGGCCAGGCACTGGTATGCGCGTACGCGGCGATCGGCGGGATGAAGCTTGGCGTTGTCGCGAACCAGCATATTCTCACGCACGCCGGGACCGGCGAGACGCGCGTGGGCGGCGTGATCTACGCCGACGCCGCCGACAAGGCTGCCCGCTTCGTTATGGATTGCTCGCAGACCGGCCTGCCTCTGATCTTTGTGCAGGATGTGATGGGCTTCATGGTCGGCCCGGAATCGGAGCAGGAGGGAATCATCCGCCGCGGCGCAAAACTGGTCAGCGCGGTGAGTAACTGCGCGACGCCGAAGATCACGCTCGTCGCCGGCGGCAGCTTTGGGGCGGGAAATTATGCCCTGTGCGGAAAGGCGTTCGACCCGACATTCATTTTCGCATGGCCGAGCGCGCGATACGCCGTCATGGGCGCCAGCCAGGCCGCCGACACGATCCTCGACATCCGCCGCCGGCAGGACGAGCGGCGCGGCCACGCGCGAACGGAAGAGGAACTGGAGAAACTGCTGGCAGAGATCAAGCAGCGCTACGAGCACCAGACTGACATCCGCTACGGCGCGGCGCGCGGCTGGGTCGATGCAATCATCGCGCCGCACGAAACGCGAAAAGTACTGACAGCGGCGTTGGAACTGGCGATGCGTCCGCCGCCGACTGGCGGATTCCGCGCCGGAGTCTTCCAGGTCTGAAACGGAGATGCACGGGGGTGCCACAGGTCGCCGGTACTCCGGAGACCTGTGTATGAGCGAGGTGGATTGAAGATAACGACATGGATCCCGCACAGGTCTCGGAGTACCGCGACCTGTGGCACCCGGATGCCGAATTACCCGTGGCTAATTCGCCCGACATCCTCCGTATCGGCAACGCCCAGGGGTTCTGGGGCGACAGCAATGATGCGCCCGCGAAACTCGTCGCGCAACAGCCGGACCTCGATTACCTGACGCTCGACTATCTCGCTGAGGTCTCGATGTCGGTTCTCGCGCGGCAGCGCGAACAAGATCCCGAAGCGGGATATCCACGAGACTTTCTCCGCGTTGTCGCATCCCTGGCGCCGGCATGGCGCAGCGGCCGGCAGCTGCGCGTCGTCACCAACGCCGGCGGGTTGAATCCACGTGCCTGCGCCGTGGCCGCGGCGAAGATCCTCCGCGACAGCGGTTGTAACAAACTGCGGATCGGCGTCATCACCGGCGACGATGTGCTCCCGCAGCTGCGCTCCGGGACCGCCGATGCATTCAAGCACCTGGAAACCGGCGCGCCGATTTCAACTGCCCTTGCGGATCTGATCACCGCCAATGCGTATCTTGGCGCCGCGCCGATTGTCGAGGCGCTGTCGCGCGGCGCCAACCTGGTGATCGCCGGACGAATCGCCGATCCGAGCCTGACGGTTGGTCCATGCCTCCATCATTTCGGCTGGAGCACCGACGATCACGACCGGATCGCCGGCGCAACCATCGCCGGCCATTTGATCGAGTGCGGCGTGCAGGTAACCGGCGGCATCAGCACCGATTGGCTGTCGGTGCCGGACGTGCAGAACATCGGCTTCCCGGTCGTGGAGGTTTCGGCGGACGGTTCCTGCGTCGTCACCAAACCGCCGCGCACCGGCGGGAAGGTTGATCGCGGGACGGTCGCTGAACAGCTCGTCTATGAGATCGGCGACCCGGAAAACTATCTCAGTCCTGATGCAATGGTTTCCTTTACAGGAATCGCGCTTGAAGAAGATGGGCCCGATCGCATCCGTGTGCGCGGCGCACGCGGGCGCGCGCCGCCGGTTACTTACAAAGTGAGCGCAACGCATCGTGCCGGATATCGCGCGGCGGGCACCCTTGTGATTTGTGGCCGCGACGCCGCTGAGAAGGCGCGGCGGTGCGGCCAGATCGTGCTCGATCGCCTCGCGGCGGCGGGAATGTTGCCGGAGCGATCATTGGTTGAGTGTCTCGGGGCGGGGCAGATCGTGAAGCGCGGCGGAACGGAAGATCCACTCGAAGTCGTGCTGCGGATCGCCGTCGCCGACCCGCGGAAAGAGGTTGTGGAACGATTCACAAAGGAAATGTCGCCACTGATCACCGCCGGCCCGCAGGGCGTCACCGGTTACGCGGAGGGCCGGCCGGTCGTCCGCGAGGCGGTCGGATATTGGCCGACGCTGATTGATCGATCCGCCGTGCGAACGCAGGTTGAGCTCATGGATGTGTGATGACATGCAAATCCGACTTGGACAACTCGCCCGAGCCCGTAGCGGCGACAAAGGCGCATCGGCCAACATCGGCGTGATCGCGCGCTCGCCGCGCATCTTCGAGCTGCTCCGTCGTGAACTGACCGCCGCTCGCGTCGAATTGCGCTTCGCCGAGCTGGGCGCACACGACACCGTGCGCTACGAATTACCGAATTTGCTCGCATTCAATTTCGTCCTGCCCGGTGTTCTCGGCCAGGGCGGCGGAAGCCTTTCTCTTCGGAGCGATGCGCAAGGCAAGGCGCTCGGACAGGCGCTCCTGGAAATGATGATCGATGTTCCGGACGAACAACTTGCGGAACTCAACTTGCAATCGGAGCAGATGCGATGAATCCGAATTCCGTCCTGCTCATCGATCGGTCTGACCCGCAGATATCGTATCTGACGCTGAACCGGCCCGACCGTCGCAATGCGCTCAGCGTGGAGTTGATCGGAGCGTTGCGTGACGCGGTGAAGCAATTGTCAGGAGAACCAGGCCGCCGCGTGATTGTCATTCGCGGCGCGGGCCCGGCGTTCTGTGCCGGATTGGATTTCCGCGAAGCGCAGGATCCCGAAAAATCGGAGCGATCGGCCGAATCGCTGGCGGGCCTGTACCAGGCGATCGTCGAATCCCCGCTGGTGACGATCGCCGCCGCTCACGGTGCTGCGTTCGGCGGCGGGGCGGGACTGATCGCCGCCTGCGACATGGCCATCGCCGCCGACGATCTGCAGATCGGCTATCCGGAAGTGCGGCGCGGTCTCGTCGCGGCGCTGGTGACTTGTCTGGTTCGCCGCCAGGTTTCCGGCCGGCGCCTGCGCGAGATGCTATTGCTGGGTCAGACGCTGTCGGCGGAGCAGGCGCTGCACGCCGGGTTGGTCAATCAGGTCGTGCCAGCCGCGAAGCTTCCGGAAGAAGTCGCGTCAACCGCCGCCGCCATCATCGCCGGCGCGCCCGGCGCTATCGCCCGCACCAAGCGGTTGCTGAATGATTTGGACGAGGTCGGCAAGCACCTGGCGGCCGCGTTGGACGTCCACCGCACCGCCCGCGACGCAGATGAGGCTCGCGAAGGCATCGCCGCATTCTTTGAGAAGCGTGATCCGCGCTGGTGACCGCGGCCGCGTCGCGACTCACGCGCCCTTCGCCTGCCGAAACGATTCCCAGAACAAGATCCACGGATCGATCAAAAAATCGCCTCCCTGTTCGATCACGCGAAAGTTGAAATGCGAGTGCTCGTGCGAGCCGATATGCACGCCGGCCGTCGTCGCGTACGGCGTGCCGGCCTTGAGTGGCTTACGCTCGGGAATCGTCATCTTGATCAGGTGATGACTCTGCAGCCACCATTCCGAACCATCCTCCCACTTTCGCACGCCGCGCCAGCGATTGTTGTTGAAGCCAGCTGCGGTTGAATGGAAAAGGTAGTGATCGTCGAACGAAATCGGCGCCGAAAGAATCGTGCCGGCCTTCATGTTGATGTCCAAGCCGCAGTGCGCTGAAGCTCCCTGGTAGGGTCCCATCCAGCAGTCCTTGCCGTCGTAGCAATCCTTGATGTCGATCTTCTTCGCGTCGTTTGGATACCACGGAAGGATCGGCTCCGGACAGATCGGCAGATCCGCCTCGTGGATCACGAACCGTCCTTTGTGCATTGGCTGGCAGACGAGCCCCTGCGTCCAGTCCTTTTCCAGCATGAACCCGCCGTCCTCCTTGAACGCGCAGGAGGCGGCGTCGAACCAGAGGCGGACGCCGTCGATTTCCTCGGGCTCGTAGAAGCTCGTCTGCGAGCCGATCTCGCGCCGGATGTGGTGCTCCTTCCCGTTGATCCGCACATCGCAGTCGAACGCGTAGACGGAGATGCGATCGGCGTTCTTCTTGTCGCGTTCTGCGATTTCGGCGGACGTCTTCAGCAGCGTCATTTCCCATACGCGATCGTTGCGACAGCGGAAGCGCAGCGTCTCGCCATGATTCAGGCCGAACGGCGTGATCGTCGCCTTCGATTTCCGCTCGATGACGCGGCCCGGTTTCGCATCCGCCGCCGACAACCTGCCTGACAACATCAGCGCCGCGCCGGCAGCGATCGCCGCACTCTGCACGAACCGCCGGCGGGTGAATGCCCGCGCATGAGCGTTGTTTTCGAAGCGGTTCATGGTGACCCACAATCTTTGCGCTGCCCCCGTGCCATCAGGCCGGCGCCCAGCCTTTGACGATGTTCTCCGCCTTCAGCGCGGCGTAGAGCACATCAATCTGCTCGCGCGAATTGCTCACGCGAATATCGCGATCGATCGGAGCAGCGCGGCCGGGGCTGAAGTCGGTAAAGTACGCGACATACGCTGGGTGATTGCCGCCTTCGGATTCCTTGTTGGTCTTCCAGAGCATCAGCTTGCGAACCATCAGGTTCCCTTTCAGCGTCTTGGTAAAGACCTCACGCTGGATCATTTCGCTCTTGGGAAGCGACAACTGCCGCGCATCGCGATCGATCATCGCGACTTCGACCACATCGTGGACCTGCTGCAGCCGAAGGTCGGCGGGGAGGATGCTCTTGTCTTCGCGGCGGCGGACGAAGTTCGGTGAAATGGGACTCGCAAGCGGCAGCCGGCGGATCGCCTGGTACGTGTTCTTCGGCGCGTCGAATCCGAGCACCATTCGGTCGACGCTTCCGCCTCGCGTGTTGTGGCTGATCAGGTCGAGGCACGAGACTTCGATCACCCACTCAGGCCGCACCATCTGATACGCGACGGAATCGTTCACCTCGGCATAGTCGCTTTCGGCGGCCATGTCTTTCAAATCGCTCAGCCAGGCGCGGCGGTCGTCCTCGGTGAACCCGCCGCCACAGCGACCAAGGATGTGGAAACTCTTGTCCTGCCGCATCAGCCCGATGAGCACGTCGTGGATCATTCCCGTGCGGTCGTCGGTTCCTTCGGTGAAGCCCAGGACCGCGACGTCGAGGGTAATGCGCGGCTTGATCTTGAATTGTCCCGCACTGTCCGAGCGCACCACCAATCCTTCCGCGCCATCCTTCTCCACCCAGTCGTGGAACACCTTGAGCACTTCGTCCGGCGTCTTGGCGCGAACCGTCTGCACCGGATGGATGCGCTTGCCGGTTTTGAAGATCGATTCGATTTTCTTGAAGACGTCGGCGTACGCCGTGGGCCCGGGCTTATTGTCGAGGTCGAGAATGTCGAACACCGCGAACTTCAGGCTGTCCAGGTCCGCCTGGTTCTCTGGTTGCCGCGCGACCTTCGAGACATCGTGCACGCGCGGCCGCTTGCCGCCGCCGCGATCGACGTACAGTTCGCCGGCGATGAGCATCTGCTTGTGTTTGCTCTTGCCGGCCAGCTCGATCGCTTCCTGCATGAAAGGGAGGCCGGAGCGAACGACGCCACCCGGATTCACGGAGCAGCATTGACCATCGCAGATCAGGAGCAGGGTGCATTCGCCGTCGACTTTACGGCTGACGAAGTAGTCGCACGCCGGCAGCTTCTCCTTCGCCGAAGCGTGGTCGAGCGCCTGCATCCGCGCGGCGAGTTGGCGGCGGTACTCCTGCGCCTTGAGCGAGACGAACGGATCCTGCATGCACTGCGCTTTGCCGACGCCGTAGGAGCCGAACAGCATCTGCAGGCGAGACGGATCGACAAGGGTGTTGGTCGCCATGGTGAATTACTCCGTCAGTTGCGAGGAAACCGGAGCGGGTTTGAGCTCCATGTTGGAAAGGTGGAGGATCAGACAGTACCGGTCGCCTTGCGTGCGCCCTTCGAGGAACCCGCGGAACTGCTGCCCGCCGCGCTGCAACACCAGCGGCTCATTTCTCTTCTTCCCCGCGCCCAGCAAAAGCAGACTGTCACTGGCCTCGAGATCTTTGGCCATGCCGTAAAGGAAGTCGTACGTGAGGCCATTGATGTGGACGATCTGCCGTTTGCTGGCGAAGACGAACTTGTTGTAGACCTCTTTCTTCTTCATCAATTTTCCCGACCACTTCAGCGGCGTTTCGGTGGCGGCGTTCGGCTGGCTGACCTTGCGCGGACGTCGCTCGCGCTCCGTGCCATCCGGGTTTTTGATCACCTCAAACTGCTTCACCTTGTGGACGATCTTCCCGTCCGGGTCGATGAAGACGCGGCTGGTCTCCTTCAGGAAGGAGCCAAATGACTCGATGTCGACTTCAGGATCGCCGTCGATCAGTGCCTGCGCGATCCTGTCGCGCCCGCCCGCCTGCGCTTCCAGTGCGGCAAGGTCGTGCGCCAAATCGGCCTTTCGCACGCGGGAAGACTGGATCTGGCGTCCTTGTTCGTCGAGCCAGCGCACCTTCAGCGCTTTCACGACGCTTTGCGCGCCGACCACGGCGTCGCGGCCCTTGCTGTTGGATAAATTGATTGTGCCCAAGCTAGTCCACCCTTTCTGCTACATCATGCTGAAGTCGACCGACTCTTCCGCGTCTGCGCCTTCGTCTTCATCACCATTGATTGCCGCGCTCTGCTCGAAGCCGACGAACTCCAGTTTCGTCGGGCATCCGATCGCGAGGAATGGCGTGCCGTCGGCGCTCAGCAGCAGGAAGCCTGCATCGGGCTCCAGGCCGCCGCGGAACGAGTAGGGAAACTGGAAGATCGTCCCCTTTTTCAGCTCTCCCATCAGCGAGTCGAACGCGCCGTCGCAGCTCACCTGGTAAACCGCGCGGATGTCATGGCTGAGATATTCGTCAATCGTGGAGGTCTTCTCCAGCGGTACGGGAGCCGCGTATGACGACGCGACCGGCGAGATCTTCGCGCCCTGGTGATCGGTCGGACAGAGGGACTTCTTCTCGACCCAGTTTCCTTCCGGGGAAAGGGTAATGATCGCCGTCCCGCCGGAAGGAATCACGCTGCGCCCGTCATCGGCGAGGGTCGCGAGCGTGCACTTGCGGCCTTTTTCGTCGACGGTTTCGATCTCGACGAAGCCGTAGAGGTCGGAGCGTTCGACTTTGCAGAGCGTGAAGGGAAGTTCCACCCCGCCAAATGCCAGCACAAGAGGTTTGGCCATGAGGTGGATTGAAACCGAAGGAGTGAGTGGAGGTCAACAGAAAGTGATGAGTCACCGACGCGGGCGAGCGGCATCCTCCCAGATGTTGTTACAGCAGCTTTATACCAGGCGCCGGGAACTCACTGGCTCTAACGCCGACCGGTACAGACCCTGGTAAATGAAGAGCTGAGTCCCGCCGCCGTGGTGATAGTCGGTCAACTTGCGTCCGACGGCGTCGTAATAGTGGCTGCGCTCGCGGCGGACACCATGCCAGTCGGTAAAGTTGTCAGCAGCGATCGATTCCAGGCAGATGATCGGCCGCGTCACCCGGAAAACGCGACGCCAGTGCTGCCCGTCCGGCAGTGCCAGCGGTCCCACCGGTCCTGTCGCATAGGTGAACCAGTCGCCCACCTGCCATACCCTGTCGCCGACAAAGCGCAGCTGCATCACGAGGTCATTCTTGCGAAGGATGCGATGAGGGTTTACCGGGCGCGTAAAATTGATTGCCTGCATGAAGGAAATCAGGTTCGTGCGCTCGCCTTGCGGAATACCGGCAGGGTTTGTCGGGCTGTCACGTCGGTCACTCGGTAATGCCGGATCTTGGGAAGTGAGGTTGAGGTAATCGAGTCCCAGCGTTCTGACAAAAAAGTCGTAAGCCATCTCAACCCACACCGGATTGCGGCCCATGTAGTCCCATCCGCTGTCACGAATGAAATCGTCAAAGGTCGTCGTTTTATCCAGTTTCATGGCGTGCTCCAGTAACTCAATTCATCCGCTCATAGAACGCGACGGCGGATGTACTCAGGTCCGACGGCGCATCGAGCACCACGTTCGCGGTTCCGTTAACCGTCGCCACTTGTGCTTCGCCCGGTTCCACCTCGCTGAAGATCGCCCGGCTGCCGGCGGCGCCAACGAGTCGCACCTCGCCGAACGCGATCCGGCGCTGCGCCGTCCATAGAACCGCGATCGCCGCCGCCGACGAATCCCGACCTGCCGCAACCACGTGAAGATTTCGGCGGCCGCTGGGTGACGGAGAGACGGTGACGTGATCCTGGGTGCGGCGATAGAGCTGCCCGCCGCGATAAATCAGAGGCGGCAACTGCTGGCTGCGTGTTTGTCCCATCGCCTGGGCAAGGCGTCCCAAGGCAGCCAGCGAGGCGCTGACAGACTCGGAAAGCCGCTGCCAATTGCCGACGACATCGGCGGGATCGCGTTCGCCGCCGCGCAGCGCCGCCGCCTGAAAATCGATGTGCCGGAGAAGTTCGATGATGTGCACATCGGCCTGGGCGTCCGCCGCCCGCCGCGGCAGCGTCGAAATCGCCTCCAGGTATCCTTCAAGCCGCTCGCGCACCAGTTCCGGCGAAGCATGAGCCTTCAAACAATCGATCGCCTGATCCAGCCGGCCGACGACCGGCTGGAGCAACATGCACCAGAGCATCTGAGGCATGTGCGTTGCGCCGAATCGCAGCATGGACCACTCGAGCAGTTGCTGCGATTCGGCGAGTTGGCCGCGAAGCAGATCCATGATTTCCCGCCACGGACGGGAGCTGTCCAGACGATCGGCCGAAACGAGGCATTCGTGGAAAAGTCCAGCGGCAACAACGCCGATCATCAGGCTGCCGTCGATATCGGCAGGCGCGTTGTCGTTGTGGGCCAGTCGCAGCGTCGCCGCCTGGTGATAGACACCCGCGCCTGCGCGAATCGGCTCCTCCGCGCGCACAACCTCCAGCACAACGGGACTGTGCGAATCGAATTCGACCGGCAGGGGGAGCCAGACATCGCGGAAGTCAACCCGAAGTCCGCTCGGGCAACGCGCCGCAAGTCGCAACACGTGTAGTTGACCCGCGCGGTGTTCCAGTTGCAGCGCATCCGCTCCTTCAAGCCGCGCAAGCGGGATGGAGCCGTCGGCCGGCAACAGTTCAGACAACGCCATCGAAACGGCCGACTGCACTTCCGCCGGGTCGACCGGGAATTCGGGATCGATGCGAATCAGGGACGTCATGGGTTCTCCGTCAAGAGTGAGATTTCGCGTTCGTCGACCAGAATGTGCGCCGGCGTCAGTTCACGGAGCACCGCGACCAGAACGCGCAAGTCTGGAAGCGGCCGTGCCGGCGAGAAGGCCATTTCGACACAGAGCGTCAGGAGTCCGCTGCGCCGATTGCGGCGGGTTTGCAGGCGCGCGGTCTCTCCAAACAGCGCCTCGATCCAGAGGCCGATACACTCCTGGCTGCCCGGAGCAGTTTTCAGAGTCGCAGGGAGAAGCTGCGGCCGCGCCGCTGCGCGCAATCCGCCGGCGGCATCCAACACCTTCCCCCAGCCGAACCGCCGCAGCATCCGCGCTATTCCTCGCCGGTTGCGCGGGAAAGGACGCACGTTCGGCGGCCCGCTCGGCGCGAGCAGCGCAACCTCGCGCTCGATCTCCGCCAGCAGCGGATTCAATTCTGATCCGCTGCGGTCGAGCAACGACTCGGGGAGGTCCACTGTGAACCGCGGCCGACTCCCTGGCCATGGATGTTTGATTGAGCAAACCATTTGGTCATCCTTTCGGAGACAACCGTTGTCAGGCTGTTTGAAGTTCCTGCGGGCTGAAAACAGGGAAGTGGACACCGGCTCGGCAGTGCTGCCGATTTACCGACTCGGCTGCGGTTGCGGCCGCACCGCTGACCAGGTACTCGCGATAAGGCCAGAGCGGATCATCGGGCGGCGGCGAAGCGGCGACGGCGATGCACGGCGCGCCGACGATCACTTCAACGCCCATCACGCTTCTGCCGCGGAGCCTTCGCTGCACGGCGGCCGAAGCGGCTTCGCTGCAGTCGAGAAAATCGCGGAGGTTGCCATCGCCTGCAAGCGGGGTGGCGATGCAGACGCGAACGCCATCGCGCCAAACGCCGCCACGCGGAATACGTGCCGGTGCAATGTCCAGGACGCGGACGTCGGGGCGGATCGTACGGATGATGTCGGCGTAATCCTGCGGCGTGACAATCGCCTGCCGGTGCCGAAAGGTTGCGCCGACGCGCCGACGCCAGGCTGCTCCAGTTTCACCGGCGCGAGCGTCCCAGCCATCGAAGGGCTGCTCGATCTCCGGATCATCGCCATTGCGGTGAAGCGGCTGCACAAACGTTCCTGCGGAGACGCCGGCCGGCTGCAATTCCGGCTCGACGTGCGCCAGCGTTACATTCGGCAGCAGCGTGCCTATGTGTGACAGATCGCCGGCCCGCAGCGGCGGATGAAAAGCGATAGAGATCGTTGCCGCGGTCGTTTGAATATCCGTCCGCGCCGGCACCTGCTGCGGCGGCACCCACAGACGGCCCTGCGGATCGAGTGCGTACTTCAACTGCGTCGGCTTGTCGATCGCGACTTCCACCTTGCACGCCCGCCGCGAAAAACTGGCCGGCATCGACCAGAGGAGCCCAGGCAGCTGCTGACGCCCGTCAAGTGTGACCGCAGAGGTCATTTCGACTTCCAGCGCAGCCAGGTCGCACGCTTCCACGGTCGGCGGCTGCTGCGCACCGGCATTGAATCGTTCGATCGGAATGTCCAGGCGACGTCCGGCGGGCGTGATGCCGCGAACGCCGCGGACCTCGCCGATCGTCAACGGAATACGAACCCGCGCTTCGCGAGCACCGTCGCTTGATGTGACGGCGTATCCGCGTTCAATGCGCGTTGCGCTCGCCGACTTGAACTGAACCAGCGCGCGTCCCGGGCGATATGGCCAGGGCCGACCAGCCACCAGGCGCATGACGCTTCGGATTGCGCGACGGCGGGTTCGTTTGCCGGCTTCGTCCAATTGGCGGATGACGGAGTGGCGAACGCTTTGAAGCAGGGCATCAGCAGTCGTGACCGGCAGCTCCGCCGGTTCCGCCGGTAATTCAACCCACGGTCGCGGAACCGGCAGCGCAACGACCGGCGCGACGGCCGGCATCGCTTCCAATACGACGGCTTCGGGCTTCACGGACACCCGTTTTCCATTTGTTCTTTTGCGAGCGCGCGCCACCCTTACTTTGGCGACGACGGGCGGCGACGAGCGTCGCTTTGTGCGCTTGATTGCTTTCCGGGGTTTGACGATTCGCTTGGCCATATGCACTTCGCTCCGCTTGGTTCGCGTGGGATCAATCGCGTTCAATAGAGAAAGCGGAAAAGCGGCCGCGAGAGGTCGCGAATTCTTCTAAAGCCTGTCAGATCCATGCTTTGCGTGGAACACGACGACTCTACGCCTCGTCGAAATCGAATGTCTTGGCTTTAGAGGTCGAAGCGCCTTCGACGTGGTAATCGCTGGACTGGATTTTGACGGCTTCGACGCCGTCTTTCGCAAACGTGCGCTGAAACTGTCCCGCGCGCACGACGGAAACCAGCTTGCCGAAATCGTCCGTGTTCAGAACGCCGGCGGGAACGGCGCTACCCAGATACGCGGCTCGCGTGTGTCCATCCGACACCGCAACAAATCCGATTTCATCGGGTGCGGGAATGGCCAGTGCCAGCCGGGATTTCGATGCCGTGTCCGCGCGAACGCGCGCGCGAATCTGAACGCCTGGATGATCCAGCAGCTGAACGAGCAAGCCTGACTTTTCGTCGTAGGAAATGATCTTCGCTGCTTCCAGGCGTGGCGAGGCATCGTGACGCAGCAGATGCGTAAAGGAGCTGGATCCACCCCACAATTGCACATTCCAGCCGGCGTCCGCGGACCAGGAAACCATTCGCCCGGCGACCAGCAGGGGATCTGCATCGATGGGAGCCGTGAGCCAATGTCCTGGCTGCAGGTTCAGGAGGTCCGGTCCGCCGGCAAGCCGGAAGTCGGCCGCCGAAAACATCATGGCTGCCGCCTTCGCTGCGGAGGAAACTTCGCCGGCGGATGCCGCGTCGCCAAGGATCAGGGGGAGTGCGCTATCACCGGTCCCGGCAACAACCACATTGGGCTTGCCGAAATCGACTGGATCTCGGCCGATCGCCTGCACAGCCCGCGGGGAGGGCAAGTCGATGTCGAAACGGTTGTATTGCTTCACCGTCTTCGCCGACGACCCGGCCGCCGGATCGACCAGCACCGCGCCGCTTACATCAAACAGCAGCGCGCGGCCGCTTAATAGCGCGAGTCGATGGCAAAGATCCAGCGTCCGCGTGCGCAGCAAGACCACCTGCTCATGCTGATCGGCGCCGCCAGAGCCGCGAAGCGTGACGCCCGCGGCCTTGACGAAGTGATTCAACGCCGCGCCGCAACCGACATTGGCAATGCACTCCGATCGCGGGCACTCGAGTTTCGCGCCGGCTTGCCGCGCTGTGATGGAGAACGAGCGCTGCGCGGGGGTTGATCGCGACGATCGCTGGGTCGTCAGTCCCTGGAAGATTTCCGATCCGGCCGGATCGGCGATCGACACTTTCGCGCCGTGCGCCGGTATTGACGCCTTGGGATCGGTCCAGGTGACGGTGGCCTGGCCCGGATGTCCGGGACGCCACACCAGTCGAATGGCGGTTGCATCGTGTGCCGCGCCATCAATCTTGATCGTCGGCCGGAATTGTTTGTTGGATTCAGGCACGAGCGTCCTCCTCCATGACCAGGTGAACCGTCGCGAGCCTTGCGCTTTCGCTGGGTGGGTCGACCCATTGGGCCGAAGTGATGTAGCCCGTGAAGCTCATCGCTCCGAACTTCACGGTGGCTTTCTTACGAACGATGGCGTCGAAATCCCGGCTTGCCGCGACGACATCGGAGTATTGCAGCTCAATCGAGGCGTAAAGGGTCGTGCGGCACTGGCTGCAGGCTCGTTCGCCGCCGCCACTATCGATCCAAGTCGGTTCGCGCAAGACCTGGAATCCGGTGCCGAGACTGGGCTCGCCGTGCAATGAAGGCCCGCCGGCTGCGCTGATCGTGACAGATGCTTGAGACATGTGTTCTCCGGCATGAGGCATGAAGCGGGCCGCCCGGCTGATTACCGGGCGGCCCCGTCAGTCACGTCGGCAAATGGATCAGTACTGAACGGTTTCGGCGGTGAAACGGGCGACTTCCATCGGCGGCTTGCCGTCGCCGGGCCATTCGAGCGTGATGCTCAAGAAACGGACCTTGAGCGTCACGGTCCAAACCGGTTTGTCGTCGTCCTCGCCGTGGAGCCGAAGCACCAGGTCGTGGTCCTTCTGCATGGCCTTCTTGTCCTGGGAGATCTTGCGCAGCGTGTCGCAGCTGCTGGCGCGGCAGCAGATCATCCCGTTGGTTGGCCGGTGGGCAATGAAACCGCTGGCGGTTTTCTTCAAGCCCGACGGCTGCCAGAGCGCTTCGGTGCCGACTTCCTTAACGGAAAGGATCTCCGGCAGTTCCTCACCACCGAGCGCGCCGGTGATGTTGTGGCAAATCTCGACTTTTTCCTGAGTGGCTGGCATGAAAATTCTCCTTATAAATAAAAGCGGAAACAGCATTCGAAGGGGTCGGAAAAAATCGGGTCATCCGCCGCATCTTGCGGACAGCGGCGGATGACCCGCGGAATTAGCGCGAACCGGTCACCGGTTCATCCTCGCTGACCTCGATCACAACCTCGTTCGCCGGCTGCGTCGGCTTGATCAGCACATTTATCTTCAGCTTGGCCTCGGTGTAATCGACCCAGGCGCGGCCGCTGGTGAGCCATCCCTCAGCCTTGAGCTGATCAAGAACGGAATTGAACAGCCCCAGGCTCTTCTCCAGCACGGCCTTGGTCGGACGGGTGCGGAGAATGACGTGATGTTCCGTCGTCTTGTAGAAGTCGGCCATCACGCCCAGGCGGATGCGCGTCGGGCTGGCGCAATAGTAGCGGCTGCTGGGATCATCGAGCAGCGAGCGATTGGAGTAGACCACCGCGCCGCCGACCTTCGGCCAGTCGCGGCAGACGTTCAGGCCGAGCTTGACCAGCGGCAACCGGTGGTCGTTCTGAACCGGGTTGCTCAACTTCAGGCCCTTCAGGAGGCCCTTGGAGCCGGAGCCGTCATTGAGGTCGCCGGCAACACCTTCGCCGATGCCTTCCTGATCACGCAGCGCGCGGGCGCCCAGGAACGCCGGCACCAGCGACCGCACGCAGACCTTGTTCGGATCGTGCTGCGCCGAATAAACGCGATCAGCGAACACCTGGAACTGGTCGCGGCCCGGCGCTCGCGACGCCAGCGGCTTCTTGATGTACCGGCTGATCAGAACCTCGTAAGAACCGGGTTCCACCTCGCCGATCAGCTGCACCATCGTTCCGTTCCGGGCCTTGTCGGCCAGGAACTGCCCGATGTTGTCGGTCGTTTCCGGATCGAGGTTCGCCACGACGCCGACCGTCTGAAAGCGGAAGCCGGAAGCTTCCATGTCGTTGATCAGCTGCGGAACGGCGCGTTCCGGCTTGTCGGTCGCGTACAGGTGGAGCGCCGCGCCGGCCGGTGCGTTGCGGATGTAGTCCAGCACCGCCAGGTAGTTCCTGGCAGCGGTGGATTCCTTCAGCTTTTCCTCCACCATCTTTTGAATGCGCTCGCGCGCCTGCTTCTTCGTCTCTCGCACGGAAGCCAGCGCGGCCGCGCGGAAGGAACGCTCGTTGGTCAGCGGCGAAAGGCGCTCCTTACGTGAAGCCAGGGCCGTACCGGCGGTGACTTCCATTTCGGTCAGCTCGGAAATGCGGTTTGTCGTCGCAGCCGGCTTGCTCGGATTGGGGTTCTCGGTCTTAGCCATCGGAATCACTCCGTTCGTGTTGTGGCCGCATCACGGGCGGCCGGTTGTGAATTGGTAAATCTCCACCCGAAGACAACGATTCAGGCGCGGAGCTGTGCGATCAGCCCGCGGATCTGCGTATCGGTCGCCGTTTCCAGAAAACGCTCGACCTCCACCGCCTGGCGGTATTCCTCGTCCTGCGTCAGCAGGCGTTCGGAAATCAGATCGGGTTCAGGTGGATTGCTCGGATCGAAATCCAGCTCGGTATCGCCGAAAGTCATGGAAAACGGACACTGCTCAGCGAACGAATCGGCCGTGGGGATAAACAGCGTTTGATCGCGCTGACTGCACGGAACATCGATCGCCAGCCCTGTGCCGCCGTCTGCCTTCACCAGCGACTGCGTCTGCACGGTGTAGACCTGAATCTCGGACATCGGAAACCTCCAAAAAAGGGTTGCAAGGGAACGGCGTGTCGCGTCGTGGGTTTCAGCCCTGACCGCGAATCGCCGGTTTCTGATTCACACGGAAAAACGATTGCCCGGTTTGCAGCCCGTCTGTACGGACGGGCCGCAGCACGCACGGAACCTTCACGCGGCTGCGGGTCGTCGCGATCGGCTTGCCGCCGACACGAAAGCCCGTCTCGCCGGCGAGCACGCGGACCTCTGTGGGAAGCTCGACCAGCTTCTGCCCGGCGTTGGGGCGATCGTGGTCGCCTTTGTTCTGGCCGGAGCTGCCTTTCATCGCTGCCGGCTTCCCGCCGATCCGAAACCAGCCGGCCAGACCTTCGGTCAGGGGCGCTTCGGTTTTATGCGGTACCATCAGCGGCGAACCGTTGGGCGTCAGCTCGATTCGCGTGTCCTGGGTTTTGGCCTGGTCGCTCATGGGTTCACCAGAGAAAGCGGAAAGGGGGCCCGCCGAGGTCGGGAAAAACTGCGGTCGGCCTCGGCGGGCGTTGGGGTGGCGATTACTTGAGCTTCTCGATCGCTGCCTTCACCTCGTCCGTTTCCAGCCCGGCAAACCGCGTCTTGAGCGCCTTGTGCGCAAGGCTTCGCGCGTCTTCGTTAGCGGAGACCGGAGTTCGCTGAAGGGCTTCGACCAGGAGCTGCCGTGCCCGCGCTTCCTTGAGCTGCGGAGACAGGGCGGGGATGTTGTCCAGCGGCGGGCGGACCAGATAGGCGACCGCGCTCGCCGCCAGGTCCTCCGCAGTCGCGTCGGTCCGCGCCGCAAGCGCTTCGGCGGCGATCGCCAGTTGCTCGCAACTCGTGGCAGCGCGCAGCATCGGATAAAGATCCGACTTCGATGCTTCGGCGGACGCGGAACTCATCGGCACGGTGCAGAACCGCGGCGCGATCACACCTAGCGGCAGGTCCTCGAATGTCGCAGGGCGAGTCGAGGAACTCGCGGCAGCGACGCGCTTTCCGAGGACAACCAGGTCTGCGGCGGCGCGCTCGCCGCCGGGCAGCGAGCGCACGACCACCGCGTACTCCGCGCCACCCAGCGCATCGATCTGCTGCATGACCGCCAGCACGCGCAGGCTGTTGCCGAGCTGCGCCGCCGGCAGCAATCGACCCGCGCGCGTGTCGGCATAGGGGATGAGCACCGGCGGCTTGGGGGCCGGCACCGTCGCCGGTTGCGTCGCGGCATTGGAAGGCGTGGCGGGGGGCGTGGCGATCCGCGCCAGCGCCGCGGAAACCGCCGCCATCGCCGCACCGTTGTCAATTGACGGACTCACGGTCACCACGACGATCGGTTTGCCGCTGACTTCCGGCAGGAACAGTTCGCCGGCCGGCGTCGCTGCCGACGCAACTTGCTGGATGTGGCAGGCGCAGGTCGCAGCGGACATGTACGCGGCCGGCTTTTCCACGGACTTCGAAGACCCGAACGCCAGGGGGATCGAGAGGCCCACGAGTCCGGCGGCAACCGCAGGGCCCAGCACGCGCAGCCAGCGCACCCACCCGCGCGATCGCTCCTGCAGAGACGCCAGCCGGTGCTGGACCTGGCCGGCGTACTGCGGGCTTCGCGCCCGCCAGTATTTCCAGTGATCTTTCCTGGCAAGCGCTTTGGCGGCGGCGCGGGCAACGGCTTGGCCGCGACCCGCCGACAGCCAGTCCATCCACGCCAGCCCGGAGATCTTTCCTTCCGCCAGAGCAGACAGACTCTCTTCCAGTTCGCGCGGATCGGCGGATCCCGGACGATGAAAGACCTGGCAGACGGCAGCGTGGAATCGAAGGTAGGTGTCGACCGTTGCGGAATCGGCTTCTTCTTCGACCAGCTTGCGCAATTCCCCGTCGACTTCGTCAAAACCGACTGAACCGCGCGGCGTCCTGCGGATGATCGGATCAAGTGCCAGCGCCGCGGCTGACGGGTTGTCCGCGTCGTCACGGACGATCGGCGCCACTGCCTGCAAGGCCAGCCGAATCGCTGACGGAGCATTCGGTTCCAGCGCCACAATTTGCGCGAGGAGCTTGGCGCACGGACGTCGTCCCTGCTGCGTGTAACTTCGCAAATTGTCCGCGACCTGGCGGACCATACCTCCAACTTCATTGGCGGTTTCACCAGCATTGGCCGGATTGGAAGAAGTGCTGCTGCTCATCGGACATTTCCTTTCAGGAGAGGGGTCGTGGCGCGAACGTCGCGTGAGAATGCCCCGTCAGAAAGAAAAGCCCCAAATGGAGCGATCGAGGTCGCGGAATTTTCAGATTTTGCGCAAATCCTTTTCCGTCAGGCGCTTCGGCATGACTGAGGTGTGGCTGGCGATCCGGGGTTGATTTGTCGCCAGCTGGCTACAGGACTGGTAAACTGCCGGCCCATCACAAGGGGAGTTCCACACATGATGAATGATGACGACGCTTCCATGGAGTCGACGGCGCATCTGCCATTGCGTATCGATACGGCGATGTGGAGTCGGCTGAGGGCAATCGCAAAGAAAGTATGTTCCAAGAACAATGACCTTTCGTGCAGCCCGTCCTCGATGGTGCAGAACGTGCTCGCCGAGGCGTTGGACATGTCCAAGCCGCCTCAGGGCGAAAAACTTCTGTATTTCGCTATCGTCAAGTTCAAATATCTCATCTCTGACCATTTCCGCGCGATCAAGGCCGTGAAGCGCGGCAGCGGAAAGAAGCCTGCCAGCCTGTCGGCTGTTGGCGATCCAGGCCGAGTCACGAACTTCAGCGAGATCGATGCGGCGATTGCCAGGATGGACGTCGCGACCTTGCTGGAAAAACTGGAACGGGCGTGTGGTTCAAATCTTTACAGCCGGGCGCTTTTGTTGAAAGCGGAAGGCATGGCAGACCACGACATTGCCGAAGTGCTGGGAGTCGGTGAAACGACGTTGAAGAAAATCCTGTCGGAAGGGAAGCGGAAAATCTCGATGTGGGTGGATCCGGAGCTTCGAAATATTACAAAACCGAAACCAAAGAAGGGTCCTCGCGCGCCCGGCTCTGAAAGTGCGTCGGTTGCCGCGGTGGAGGACAACGCATGAGCGACTCGGAGTCGGAGCTTTCTCCGGATGATCGCAAGCGCGTGAATGACGCCGTAGACAAGGCGATCGCCGCTGAAAAAGCAACTGGGGAGGATCCTTTCGCTTTCGTTCGGCGGGAATTAAGGGCATTCCCGCATTTAATACCTCACGCCGAACGCGAACTTTATTATCGCAGCACCTCTGAATCCGCATCGCATTCCGAAGATGGATCTGAAAGCGAGCCGCCGCCCAACCTGGATCCATTCGCGATGTCTGTGCCGCGTACGCCGCGGCAATCGATTCCGCGTGAAACGCAGCAGTCCATCTCGCGAAAAATCATCCAGGCTGAAAAGAAATACAGCTACAACCCCGACAATCCTAAGGACAAGCTGGGTGGTGGAGGTGAGGGGGTCGTTTACGCCGGCCGCGATGAGACCAACGATGAGGACATCGCGATCAAGTTCCTCAAGCGTGACCTCTATCGTGGAGCTGCACTCAAGCGGCTCCTAAAACAGGTTGTAGGCGCACGGCTGGTCAACAGTCCGTTTGTCTGCCGCGTGAACGAACTCGTCCTTCCTGCCAAAGGCCCGTCTTTCATCAGCATGGAGCTGGTGAGAGGCAACAAACTGAGCAAACATCGCGGCGACAAAACCTTCAGCGCCTCTCAAATCCTCCAAATCGCCAGAGAACTTGCCCTGGGACTCAAGGCCATTCACGAGGTAGACAATCTGGCTCATGGGGACATCAAGCCATCCAATGTCGTCCTGGATACCGGCTATCACCCTAAAATAGTCGATTTTGGAAGCATGGATGCGGGGACAGAGGTCTACTTTCCCCCGGAAAGGCAGCCCCTGAGTACGGAGGGTATCCGCAACCGGGACATTTATGCCTTTGGCCTCACCCTGCTGGAAGTCGTAACCGAATCGACCGCGGCTGAAATCAAGGACCTTCGAAAAAGGAAAGACCCAGGCCCTTACAACCTGGTCAGGCCCAATCGCGATCCGGTGGAATCCACGCTGGAAAAGACCATCCTGCGCTGCATTGCGCTCAATCCAGCCGAACGCCCTAAAAGCATGGCCGAGGTCCTGGCGCAACTGGGCGTGGAACAGCGTCCGGATGATCCGCCGGACGTCCCAACCGTTTCATCCACGGTCAAGAACCCGCTACGGCCATTGACCGCTCCGAAATTCGGGCCATCTCTTGCGTGCATACTGCTGGTTCTCGCGACGCTCGGCGCGATGATTTTTCCTCTTATCAATGAACAGCCGGTCCGGCCGTCGCTGGCACTGAATGCTCAGTCGCCGCAGGCCGGAGATCCTGCAGCGCTGCTGGAACAGGCAAAGGCGTTTGCCTCCCGGCTTTCATCCGGGTCCACCATCTCGACCGGAAAGGAGTACTACGGCTACGAGGCCCAGGACCTGCAGTCGTGGCCCGATGACGTCAACCCACCGGTCAAAGCGCCGCTGGTTAGCTTCTGGTATCGGCGAGAGCCTGTCGCGATTGTTCCCCCAGACCTGCTGTCATCGGTTCGTTCTGACCAGCCTCCGCTGCGGGAGCAATCCGTTTTTGTGCGGATCGATCCGCGCAACGGGCAGTTGCTTCAGGCGTGGACCGTTCCCGATGCTCAACCGGCTACCCAGCCCGCAACAGAGCCGGATGTGCATCCGCTGGATGGCCTGGCGCCGGCGGATGCAATCCGGAATCGCCCCATCAACACAACGCCGATTCCCGATCACCGACCGTCGGTCGCGATGCCGGGCAGCGTGCGCTTTTCCAGAATCAAGCTTGATCCATCCAATAGCGGCCAGACCGGCAGATCATGGGTCGTTGGCGCCGTGGCCGGCGGGCGAACCGTTTATGCCACTTCCCTTCAGCCTCCATCCGCGCCAACGGCATCTTCCGTATCTGTGCCGAAACTGCTCGCTCAGTTCTGGAGCCCCCTGGCGTTGCTGGTGGGGGCCATCCTTGCCGCGCTCAACTACCGCCAGGAACAGGGAACGCTGCGCCGCGCCAGTCGCATCGGCTTGCTGGTGCTGGCGGCGAGTTTCGCCGGCTGGCTGCTGCTGAACTGGAGTGCGGTGCTGGGGTTTGAAGGACAGGCGGATTCGGCCCGGCTGGTGGCAGGACTGGGCCAGTCGCTGATGCCGGCGGCAACGGTCTGGGTCTACTACTGCGCCTGCGATCATTACCTGCGCAAAGAATGGTTCAGCGGCCGCCCCTTGTGGGCATTCGACAAACTGGTCGCCTCGTCCAGCCAGGGGCGGATTCGCGACGCCATTGCGCGAAGTTTGCTCGCCGGCGCAACCGCCGGAGCACTGATCCTGCTCATCGTCGGCAGCGAACCACTGGCTTCTGACATGCTCGGCCCTGTCGTTCAATCTCTCCCCTCAAACAACTCTGCTTCCGAATGGCTGGCCGGACTACCGACGCAGAGGCCCGCCGCCATCTCTGCGGAATTGCTTCGTTCCTATCAACCCGCCGCCGCAGCATGGAAAGACGTGCAGTCACAGATTGGCTGGCTGCTGATCTGCCTCGCCAACGCGACGAGGCTGGCGTTCACCCATTTGGCGACAATCGTCGCCGTCGTATACATCGTGCAAAGCAGAGTCGCCGCGATGATTGCATATTGTCTGGTCATGGGTGCCGTATTCGGCTGCGCACTGGCCCAGTGGCCGGCGACCGGGATTATCGCGTACTCGCTGGCGCTGGGGATCCTGGCCTGGACCATGAGCCGTACAGGAGTACTGGCGGTTGGGATTGCGATTTTCGTCTACTTTGCTGCCACACAACTGCCGCTTCCCATCCACAACCATCAGATTATTCCGACGAACATCGTGGGTGTGGGGAGCATCATCGCACTCATGCTCATCGCGGCGGCCATGTATATGGACCCTGCACGCCAGAGAGACCGGTAGCGAAACCCTTCCAGCAACGGGAATCCGGTCGACCACGGTGCACGGCACATTGAACAAAGAGCCCGCAGGCAGATGCCGGCGGGCTCGTTCGTCTCTCAATCGGGGTGACAGGACACCAATTGAACTTTTTGTCAGCCGCCGCGCCAATTTTGAGGGCTTCGATGCTGCAGCAATTACGCGAACGAGCCGCTGACCTTCACCGCGATTTCAGAACTCAGCTTATCCACCAGGGTGTCACGCGATCCGTTGGAAGCCACCGCCGGGTTATAATAGAAGAAGTCGAATCCCGCCCCGCCTGTCAGCCGGTCTGGCGCTAACGGCGCACTGTTCACGGTTGACGGATCGAGCAGGTAGCCGGCGGTCATGCCGCTTCCATGCTGCAGGTGACTGGTACGGTCGGCGTAGCTGCCGGCGCTGGTCCACTCATCCATGATGCCGCAGACGCCGTTCAGGTCTTTGGCGTCCTTGAGGAACGAAACGATCCCGGCGATCAGCACGTCGTCATCGGCGCCGCCGTCAAGCCTGTCGCTTTCACCGCTGCCGACAAGCACATCGCGGCCGGCGCCGCCCTTAAGGATGTCGTCACCGGCGCCGCCGTCGAGGAAGTCGTTGCCGGCGCCGCCGTTGAGCTTGTCCCTGCCGGCGCCGCCGAAGAGCCATGCATCGCGGTTCAACGGGACAGCGGAGGTTCCGACAGAGATGGTGTCGTTGCCGGCGTTGCCGTAGGCGATGAGCGTGCCGGTGGGATGGAAGATGCCTTTATTGACGCCGTTCACTTTCACCTGCACGCCGCTGCCGCTCTTGAGGAACTGGATGTTGTCGGCCTGCGTCCCGCCGGCGACGACCAGCGCCGTCAGCGCCGGGTCACACGGATCGACCTGCAGGTCGATCATCTTGATTGAGATCGGCCGCGTCACTTGGGTGCTGGTGCCGCCGTCCTTGTCGATCACCGTCAGCCTGACCGTGTAGTTGCCCGTCGTGTTGTAGATGTGCGGCACGACCACCGCCCTGGAGCCGGTGAAGGTGATCGCCGGCGAACCGTCGCCGAAGTTGAGCTGGTAGGTGAACTGCGAAGCCTGGTCGGCGGACGAGGGGTCTCGTGCAGAGACGATGATGTTCCGCCACTGGCCGCGGACGCCGGTCAGATCGCCTGTCAGGACCGCGGTCGGGTTGGCGTTGACGATGTTGATGGTGCCGGTGTCCTCATTGGTCAAGCCGGCGTTGTCGGTGACGCGGAGCTTCACCGTCACCGAGGACGGGCCATCGATTCCCGCGGCGGAGAAAGCTGGGGTAGCGCCGACTTCATCGCCGTTGCCGGCAGCAGCGCCGATCTCGCCGAAGATGTTGTCGCCGTCGAGGTCCCATTGGTATGTCAGCGTCGCCGCGCTCTGATCGGCGTCGCTGGAGCCGCTGCCATCGAGCGTGACAGTTCCGCCTTCAGCGACCGTGTAGGGTCCGCCGGCTTCGGCGGTCGGCGGCGTGTTGAACGCCGAGTCATCGGTCGCGATGTTGTTGAGCGGTGTCGGATCGGCGCCGTTGTTATGGTCGTCGTCGATCGTCGCGGTATTGGTCGTGCTGACGACGTTCGCGGGGAGCGGATTGTTCACGTCGACCGCGAATACAACCGTTCCCGCAGGCACGCCCGCAGCCAGGGAAGCGATGTCGAACTCGTAGGTGTTCGGCCCGGTCTGTGACCAGCCGGGGTTGCTCTGCGCCGCGTTGAAGGTGGTGTTCGCCGGCACGGTCTCGACGATCCGGACGTTCGTCGCATCCTGGTTGCCGACGTTCGCGTAGGTGAGTGTGTACGCGATCGTCGAGCCGGCGGGATGCCCCACGTTGTCATCCGACTTGCTGAGCGTCAGGTCGGGCGCGGCGTTCAGCGCGTCTGTGTCGGAACTGTCGTTGTCATTCGGAGCGATATCGTTTCCGACCGCGCCGTCGTCGCTGATGCTCGCGGCGTTGTCGATGGTGTTTACCCCCGAAGCGACGGTCGGATTCACACGGACGGCGAAGATGATGGAGCTGCCTGTGGAATTCACCGGCACACTGCCGAGCGCAAACTTCGCGGCCGTGCCCGCAGCCGCGCCGTCGGCCAGTGCAACATCGCTGGAGTCCGTCCAGCCGGCGGTGCTGTTGGCCAGGTCGAAAACCGTATTGTCGGGCACTACTTCAGAGATGCTCGCGCCATTGGCCGTCACGAACCCGCCGTTGCGATAGGTGAGCGTGTATTTGATCACGCTTCCGGGTGTCACGGCGGCCGTGCCATCGTCCTTCGTCAGTTTCAAATCGACGCCGCCGATGAAGGTCGTTTCTGTGTCGCTGTTGTTGTCTGAGTCGGTCTCCTGGGGTGAGCTTGCGGTTGCGGTGTTGCTCAGCGTCGTATTGCCCGGGGCGGTGACTGTTCCGGTCACGGTATAGGTAACCGTGCCGCCGGCTGCGAGGCTGACCAGGTGATTGATGTTGCCAGTGCCGCTGGTCGCGCCAGTGCTGCCGGGACTGAAGACCGCCTGCCACGCGGCGCCGGAGTAACCCGCCGGGAAAATGTCGTTGACTGTCACGGCGTCGTTGTCGCTCGGGCCGTTGTTGACGACGACGATGCTGTAGGTGAGCTGCGCGCCCGGTCCCACCGGATCCGGGAAATCAGACACCGTCACAGCCAGATCGGACTGGCGGCCGACCGGTGTAACGACGGTCAACATGTCGTCCGCCGTATTGATCCGCGTCTGATCGGCGGAAGCGACGGCGGTTTGCACGGACACGGATGCCCCATCGGCGGTTGTGTGATCCGCCGTGAACGTCAGCGTGATGGTTGCGGTGCTTCCGGCGGCGAGGGATGGAATTGTCCACTGGCCGGCGCTGTAGCTGCCCAAGTCGGCCGTCGAAGAGCTGAAAGTGACGCCCGCCGGCAGCGTGAACGTCTCGTTCAGCACGACGTTGGTCGCGTCCGTCTGGCCGTTGTTCTTCACGGTGAAAGTGAAGGTAACGTTGTCATCTCCGGAGCCGGCGATGCGGTCGCCGCCCGCGCCGTTTGTTCCAACCTTCAGATCGATGTCATTGTCGACAATGGTGGCGACGTGCTGAGCCGAGTCGACGGCGACCGCGCCCGATCCTTCGCTGCCCAGGGCCAGCCGGAAGGTCTCGTTGCCCTCGGAAAGCGAGTCGTTCACGATGGTCGCCGGCGCGCTCTGCGTCGAGCCGGTGTTGCCGGCGGAGAACGTGAGGTTTTGCGTGGTGAAGGTGTAGTCGACACCGCCGCCGGTGGCCGTCCCGCCGCCGGCGTCGGAGACCGTGACGGTGAAGTCGTTTTGCAGGGTGCCGGCGCCGGTGACGCCGTTGCCGACGGTTACCAGTTGCACGCCGACGCTGTGCGGGCTGGTGCCCTCCGGTGCGTTGCTGGTTGCGTTCACGAACGAGATCGTCGCAGTGTCGTTGTCGGTAATGGTGCCGACGGCGGGCGAAGTGCCGACCCCGTACCCTGCGCCGGTGTTCACGAAGATCAGCGCCGACTCGTCGCCTTCGACGCGGGTGTCATTCGTCGGCGTCAGGGTGATTGATGCTGTGCTGCTGCCGCCGGGAATCGTGATCGTGCCGAGGCCGGTGCTGGTGCTGAAAGTGTCCGCGCCGCCGATGGTGTAGTCGTTTGAGAAGCTGGCGGTGCCGCCGGCGCTGAAGTTGATCGTCAGCGGGCTGGTCGTGTCGCCGGAGCGAGTGAAGGTGTAGGTCAGGACCGTGCCGCCCGGGGCGTTCTCGGCGATTGAGCTGGGGGAGACGACGACGCTCACGCCGGCGTCATCGTCGAGGATTGTTCCGCTGGCCGCGCCCGCCGCGCCGGCTGCCGGCGAGTAGCCGTCGCCGCCGTTGATCGTGAAAACCACGGTCTCGTTTGCCTCGCCCGTTGAATCCGCAGTCGGATCCACCTGGACGGTCGCAGTCGATGAGTTCGCGGCGAAATTGACCGTCCCGGCGAGGCCGATGAACGAGGCGCCGTTCACCGTGTAATCGGTATCCTTCGTCGCCGTTCCGCTAACGGTGAAGCCGACGGACAGAGGGCTCGTGGTCGATCCGGTCCGGGTGAAAGTGTAGACCAGGAAGTTTCCGGCGGCGGCGTCTTCTGCGATCGAGCTGGGACTGACCGCAACGGAAACCTCCGCGTCGTCGTTGGTGATCGTGCCCGTCTGCGGCGAGCCGGCCAGCGACACGCCCGCCGACGTGCCTGTCACCGAGCCCAGCGCAACAGTAAATGTCTCATTCGCCTCGGCGGTGTCGTCCCCGTTCACCAGGACCGTGATGGTCTTCGCTTCGTTGGCGTTGCCGGCGAACGTCAGCGTTCCGTCGTTGTTGACGTAGTCGTTGTCGGCGAGGGTCGCCGTGCCGTCGTTGGTCGTGTAGACGACTGAAAACCCGCCAGGCACCGCGTTATTCAGCGTGGCAGTGAAGGTGTACGAAGTCGTCCCGGAGTTGCCTTCCACCTTCGACGTTCCACCGCTCAGCGTCACGGTGGCGACGTCGTTCTCGGTGATGGTCATCGTGTGCGCGGTGGTGCCGCCGAGGCTGACCTGCGTCGCGATGTTCTGCACGATGTTCAGACCGAACGCCGCGGTCTCGTTGCTTTCGACCAGCGCGTCGTTGTTGATCGAGACGGCCGCGTTCCGCGCGGCCGTCGCGGTGGGATAAGCTCCGGCGGCGTACGTGACGGCAGGCGAAGCCGGCAGGCTGTAATCGGTTCCGCCGCCGGTGGCGGTGCCGCCGGTGCTGGTCAGGTCGGCTGTCAGCGCTGAAGCGAGACCGATGGTTCCGGTCCCGGTCGCAGCGATCGTCAGCGTTACGCCGACGTTCTGCGTGCCGGCGCTTTCCAGGACGGTGCTGCTTCCAACGGTGAAGCCGAGCGTGGCGGTGTCGTTGTCGTTCAGCGTCAGCGTGTGTGCGGTGGTGCCGCCGATGCTGGCCTGCGTGCCGATGTTCTGAACGATGCTCAACCCCAGTGCGGCGGTTTCATTCCCCTCTACCTGGCGATCGTCCACGATGGTCACGCCGGCATTTTGCGTTGCGGTGCCGGTGGCATAAGTGCCGGCCGCGAACGTGACGGCGGGGCTGGCCGGCAGCGAGAAGTCGGTTCCCGAGCCGGTGGCGGTACCGCCGGTCGAGGTGAGGTTCGCCGTGAGGTTCGATGCCAGCCCGATGTTCCCGGTGCCGATGGCGTTGATGGTCAGCGTGATACCGATGTTTTGCGAACCGGCGTTTTCGCCGGCTGAACTCGTTCCCGCCGCGAAGCCGATCGTTGCCGTGTCATTGTCGGAAATCGTGCCGGTCGCAGGTGAGCCGGAGACCGAATATCCGGTGCCGGCGGCCATGGTGAGGACGACCGTTTCATTGCCTTCGACCAGCCGATCATCCTGCGGATCGACCGTAACAGTTGCAGAGGATTGGCCGGCGGGAATGGTGAGCGTGCCGGCGGCAAAATCGAATGTGCCGCTGGAGGAGCTGGTGGCGAAGTCGGCGCCGCTGCTGGCCGTGCCGCCGCTCGTGAAGTTGATCGACAGCGCAGAAGAGTTGTCGCCGGAGCGCGAGAAAGTATAGACCAGTCCCGTGGCACTGCTTTCCAGGGCTGAAGCCGGCGAGACAGCGACGCTGACACCGCCCTCATCGTCCACAATCGTCGTCGTGTGGCTGGCTGCGCCGCCGGCGATGGAGACCTGTCCGCCGGTGCCGTCGGTGCCGATCGCCAGCCCGAGGTTCGCCGTCTCATTGCCTTCTACGAGCGAGTCGTTGTTGATCGCGAGGTTGGCGGTCTGTGTCGCGCCGCTGACGGCGCCGGCGGGGAAAGTCGTCGTGGCGGGAAGGGAGTAGTCCGTGCCGCCGCCGGTGGCGGTGCCGCCCGCGGCCGTCGTCATGTTGACGGTGACGTTGCGGCCGAGGGAAAGCGTACCCGTGCCCGAGCCATTGATCGTCAGCACCAGGGCAATCGGATCGGGTCCGGCATTTTCGCCGACGGAGCTGGTTGCGGCCGAAAACCCGATCGTCGCGGTGTCGTTGTCAGTGATCGTCACAGTGTGCGCGGTTGCTGCGCCGAGGCTTACCTGCGTACCGATGTTCTGCGTAATGCTGAGTCCGAAATCGGCCGTTTCCGATCCTTCCACGATGCGGTCATCCACGATTGAAACCGAAGCGTTCTGCGCCGCCGTGCCGGTGCTGTACGAGCCTGCGGCGAAGGTCACGGCGGGACTTGCCGGCAAGCTGTAGTCGGTGCCGCCGCCGGTCGCTGTGCCGCCGGTGCTGAGGAGGTCCACTGTCAGGTTGCCGGCCAGGCCGATGGTTCCCGTACCAGTGGCGGAAATGGTGAGTGTCGTGCCGATCGTTCGCGTAGCGGAACTCTCCGCGGCGCTGCTCGACGCCGCGGTGAACCCGATTGTCGCGGTATCGTTGTCTGTAAGCGTGAGCGTGTGTGCCGTTGTGCCGGCGATGCTACCCTGCGTGCCGATGTTGGTGACGATGCTCAAGCCGAGATTCGCCGTCTCCGATCCTTCAACCAGGCGATCGTCGGTAATCGAGACCGATGGTCCCTGTGTCGCCGTGCCGGTGGCATAGGTGCCGGCGACGAAGGTGATGGCCGGGCTGGCGGGGAAGTTGTAATCGGTGCCGCCGCCGGTCGCCGTGCCGCCCGTCGACGTCAGGTTCGCCGTGAGGTTCGACGCCAGGCCGATCGTGCCGCTCCCGGTCGCGGTGATCGTCAGTGTCGTGCCGACGATCTTTGAGCCGGCGTTCTCGGCGGCGGAGCTCGAGGCGGCGGTGAAGCCGATCGTCGCGGTGTCATTGTCGGTGAGGGTCAGCGTGTGCGCCGTCGTTCCGCCAACACTCGCCTGCGTGCCGATGTTGGTGACGATACTCAAGCCAAGGTTGGCGGTTTCCGATCCTTCGACGAGCCGGTCATCCACGATCGAAATGGCGGCGCTCTGAGTGGCCGAGCCGGTTGCGTAGGCGCCCGCGGCAAAGGTCAGGGCCGGGCTGGCCGGAAGGGAGTAGTCCGTGCCGCCGCTGGTGGCCGTCCCGCCGGTGGACGTCACGTTCGCCGTGATCGCCGACGCAAGGCCCGTGGTTCCCGTTCCGTTGGCGTTGATGGTGAGGGTTGTGCCGACATTCTGGGTCCCCGCGCTCTCGGCTGCCGAACTGCTGGCGGCGGTGAAGCTGAGCGTGGCGGTGTCGTTGTCGGTAATGGTGCCGGTCGCGGGCGAGCCGCTGGTCGTGTAGCCGGAGCCGCTGGCCATCGTCAGGACGACCGTCTCGTTTCCTTCCACCAGCCGGTCGTTCACAGGGACCAGCGTCACCGTCGCGGAAGCCTGGCCGGCGGGAATGGTCAACGTGCCGGCGGCGTAGTTGAATGTGCCGCTGGAGGAAGTTGCGCCAAAGTCGCTGGTCTGTGTCGCCGTTCCGCCGCTTGTGAAATTAATGGGCAGTGCCGCGCTTGCATCGCCGGCGCGCGTGAAGGTGTAGACCAGACCTGTTGCGCTGCTTTCAGCGACCGACGCGGGCGATACCGCGACGCTCACCACCGGCGGCGGCGGAGGCGCGACCACGAAGAGTTCGCGACCATGAGCAGCGCCATCGTCGGCGCTGAAGAACAGCTTGCCACCGGCCACCGTCAGGTTGTTCGGGCTGCTGTTATTCGCGACGCCGCTTGTCGAGCCAGTGAACAGGTCCTGCTCCAGCGTGACCGCATCGTTGGTCGGGTCGAGCACGTACAGCTCATCGCCGGCGGAGGTGCTGAGTGCGCCGAAATAAAGCTTGTTGTTGAACAGCGTGAAATCGCCGGGAGAAGAGTCGGCGGCTCCAGTCGCCAGATCGGTCAGCCGTGTCGTGGCGTTGGTGGTCGGGTTGTGCTTCCACAATTCACGGCCGTTGGCGGCGGAGGTCGCGGAGAAATACAGGTTCCCGTTCACAACGATCAGGCCGTTTGGAGACGAGTTGCCGGCAGCGCCGGGATTGATGTCAAAGACGTTGGTGACGGAGTTGTTCGACGGATCGAAGCGCCACAGCTCGTCGCCTTTGCTGGTATTGCCGTCGGTGGCGCGGAAATAGATCTTGCCGTTCAGGAGCGTGAAGTCGGTGTAGCCGTCCGGAGAGGTAGCGCCGGGATTCACTTCGGCGACCTTCACCGGCGCCGTGGCCGGCGTCGCCGAGTCCCACATCCACATGAACTCGTTGAAGTTCGGGCTCGAGGAACTGGATGCGCCGAAGTAGACCTTTGTGCCGATGACCGCGTTGTCTTCCATCGGCGCCGAGCCGAAGTTTGGATGCGTCGCGTTCGTCGGGTTCAGCTCAAACTTCGTGAACTGGTTAGCCGGCGCGGCCGCCGGGTCGTAAAACCAGAACTCGTCGTTGTCGATGAAAGTGAACGAGCCGCTGGAATAGGACTGGTCGAACGCCGCGAAGACCAGCTTGCCGCCGACGACGGTGTAGTTGGAAGGACTGCCCCCTGCGCCGCCGGCGTTGAAGCTGTGCAATAGCGTCGCGTTGCTGGTGACCGGGTCGTACACCCACATCTCCGAGCCGTTCACGCCGTCGTCCGCGGTGAAGTACATCTTCCCCTGGAACGCGATGAACTGGGCCGGGTTCGAGCCGTTAGCCCCGGGGAGGATGTCCTTCACCATCGACACGGTCTGTGTCGACGGATCAAACTTGAACAGCTCCAGCCCGACATTCCCCGGCGCGCTTGGCGTGCCGCCGACGCTGATGTTGTTCGCCGCGCCGGTGTTCATGGCGGCGAAGAAGACGTCATTGTCAAAGGTGAACAGGCGAAAGACTGACGAGGTGGTTGTGCCGTTGACGAAGTTGCTGAGCTTCGTCAGTTGATTGGTGGAGGGGTTGAATGAGTAAAGTTGCTGCTGGTCAGCAGCGGGTTCCGCGCCGAAGTAAAGGACGCCGTTGAGCTCAACAAAACTGTTCGGAAAGCTGTCGCCGCTGCCGGCCACGATATCGGCGGCAAGGGTAATGGTGAGACAGATGCGGTCCTCGAGGCGCTCGACAGCGTGCCGTGCCGCCTTCTCAATGGCGGGGTTGGTGCGCGAACCGAGACGGGAAGCTGCGCGGCGAAGCCGAGAGAAGAACTTCATGTAAATGTCCTGCGAGGCCTATACGAAACCGATTCCAAGGACATACGCGCATCGCGCATCGCTGCGCGTCGTTGTGTGCCTGGAAGCCTAAGTTTCCGAAACTGAATAAGAACGCCCAGGACGACCCAGAGGCAGTCGCCATCCCTTCCGACCTTTTCTCACCCAATTGCCTAGCAGGAAGGGGGTGGAGGTACTCTACACACGTGCGGGGCCGGGGGATAGGAAAAGCAATTGAAAACCACGTCGCTCCATCGATCGACCTCATTGTGTATGCTGATCGTTCAGCTTTATCGCGACTCTTGTTCGCCCTTTGAATAGGTCCGGGCTCGTTTCAACTGGCCGCGAACGGTCTGCGAAGTGGGGGACGGCGGGCGTGTTCAGAACGCCTCTACGGTTCAAATCTCGTTGCCTGTGCCGCATCGGTGGCCAACAAGCGTACTTCCGGCCAAGTGCCGTAAGTCTTTTCGCCGGAACGAGAAAAGCCCTGCGGGCCAGCCGCAAGGCTTTTCGAGAATCGCAGTCGGGGTGACAAGATTTGAACTTGCGACCTCTTGACCCCCAGTCAAGCGCTCTAAACCAAGCTGAGCTACACCCCGGACACTGGGAGCCTAGGCTCGCGAGAGGGGAGAATCTACCGGGAATGGCGAATCGGGTCAATCGTCGCCGTTCGACGGACTTCTTAAGCGCTCCGCGCTTTTGCCGGAACTCTTGCTGTAACAAGCTTGGGCGCCAGGTATTCCGCCGTGAAACTGCCCGGCGTTTTTGCGACCTGCTCCGGCGTGCCCTGCGCGATCACCCGCCCGCCGCCTTCACCGCCTTCGGGGCCCATGTCGATGATCCAGTCGGCGCACTTGATCACATCCAGGTTGTGCTCGATGACCAGGATTGTATTGCCCAGATCCGCCAACCGGTTCAAGACGTTCAGCAGGTTCTGGATGTCGGCGAAATGCAGGCCCGTCGTCGGCTCGTCGAGCATGTAGAGCGTGTGGCCGGTCGGGTTCTTTCCGAGCTCGCTCGCGAGCTTGACGCGCTGCGCTTCGCCGCCGGAAAGCTGCGTGCTGGGCTGGCCAAGCTTGATGTACGTGAGGCCGACTTCGTTCAGGGCCTTGAGCATCCGGTAAATCGCCGGGTTGTTCTCGAAGAAGACGATCGCCTCCTCGCAGGTCATGTCGAGGACCTCGGCGATGTTCTTGCCGCGATAGTGGATCTGCAGCGTTTCGGCGTTGTATCGCTTGCCGTGGCAGACCTCGCAGTTCACATAGACATCAGGAAGAAAGTGCATCTCGATGCACTTGGTTCCCTGGCCTTGGCAGGCTTCGCAACGGCCGCCTTTGACGTTGAAGCTGAAGCGGCCGGCTTCGTACCCGCGCAGTTTCGCTTCGCGCGTCATCGTGAAGACCTTGCGGATCTCGTCGAACACGCCGGTGTAGGTCGCCGGATTGCTGCGCGGCGTGCGGCCGATCGGGCTCTGGTCGATCTCGATGACCTTGTCGATCTTGTTCACGCCTGAAAGCGCCTTGAACTCGGCGGCTTTCACCTTCGACGCATAGAGCTTGCGCTTGAGCGCGGGAAGAAGCGTCTGATTGATCAGCGTGCTTTTGCCGGAGCCGGAAACGCCGGTGACGCAGACGAAGCCGCCGAGCGGGATGCGGACGTCGACTTCCTTGAGGTTGTTGCCGCGGCAGCCCTTGATCTCGATCGCGGCTTTGTCGGGATCGACCGGGCGGCGGAGTTTCGGCACGTCGATGTTCAATTCGCCGACGATGTACTTGATCGTGCGGCTCTGCGTTTGCGAGAGAACCGCCGGCATCGCGCCTTCGGCGATGACATTTCCGCCATGCGCGCCTGCGCCGGGCCCGATGTCGATCAGATGGTCGGCGGCACGGATGCAGTCTTCGTCATGCTCGACCATCAGCACGGTGTTGCCGAGATCGCGCAGGCGGAGGAGCGTGCGGATCAGACGCGTATTGTCACGCTGGTGCAGGCCGATGGTCGGCTCGTCGAGGACGTAGCAGACGCCGACCAGGCCGGAGCCGACTTGCGTTGCCAGGCGGATGCGCTGGGCCTCGCCGCCGGAAAGGGAGCCGGTCTTGCGGTCGAGTGTGAGATAGCCGAGGCCAACGTCGAACATGAACCCGAGTCGCGCCGCGATTTCGCGGATGATCGGCTCGGCAATCGCAGTGCCTTCGTCGGAAAGCTGGAGGTTTTCGAAGAACTGTTTGGCGCGAGCGACGGTCAATCGGGTGACGTCGTCGATGGAATATCCGGGAAGCAGCGGGAGCGCCGCAGGAGCCGCCGATTTCTGTGAAGACGCCGCCGACGTCTTCATAGAGAGTTCCGATTCTTCGGAAGACTCCGCTTTCTTCTTGCCGGCCGCCTTCACTTTGCCCTTCGCGGACTTTTTCGGTTTTGCTTCCGCGCGGGGCTCATCGGGAATCCGCTCGTCGGTATCGACCGCATACTGCGCCGCGTCCCCGGGTTGATCGTTCGGACCGCACGGCATTGCGACGCTGTCGATCACCGTCGTCGTGTGCAGACGCACCGCAAGCGCTTCCTGCTTCAGTCGCTTCCCGCAACAGGTCTTGCACGGCTGCTCGGACATGTAGCTGTGCAGACGATGCTTCACCCATTCGCTCTCGGTGTTTTCGAAGCGGCGTTGGAGCTGCGGGATGACGCCTTCGAAGAAAGCGCCGGTGCCGGCGTCGCCTTTCTTCTCGGTGCCGTACATCAGGATGTCGCGGGTCTTCTTTGGGATATCCTTGATCGGCGCGGAGTAGTTGACGCCGAACGTGCGGCAGAACTCGCGCAGCACGCGCGAATAGAAAATATTCATCCGCTTGCCGTTTTTCCGCCAGGCCTCGATCGCGCCGTTCTCCAGTGCCAGCGATTCGTCAGGCGTGATCAGGTCCGGGTCGAACTCGAAGGTCGTTCCCAGGCCGTGGCAATCCGGGCACGCCCCGTGCGGGCTGTTGAAGCTGAACAGCCGCGGCTCCAGCTCCGGCAGGCTGACTTCCGGGTGATCGGGGCAGGCGAACTTCTCGCTGAAGACCGTATCGGTCCATTCATTGCCCGAAGCGCCGGCTGCGATGCTGACCACCGCGAGCCCCTGCGACAGCTTCAACGACGTTTCGATGGAGTCGGCGACGCGGCTGCGGATGTCCGGCTTGATGATGATCCGGTCGACCACCGCGTCGATGTCATGCCGAAAGGTCTTTGCCAGCGCCGGCGCTGATTCCGGCGTCGGCAGATCGAGCACTTTCCCATCGACGCGGGCGCGCACAAACCCCTGCTTGTGCAACATCCCGAAAACTTCCTTGTGCTCCCCTTTTTGCCCGCGCACAAGCGGCGACATGATCATCACCTTCGTACCCGCCGGGTGCTTCATCACTGCGTCGACGATCTGCGAAGCACTCTGGCTGGCGATCGGCTTGCCGCACTTCCAGCAGTGGGGCGTTCCCGCCCGCGCGAAAAGAACGCGCAGATAGTCGTAGATTTCCGTCGTTGTCGCGACGGTCGAACGGGGGTTTGACGAGGAGCCGCGCTGCTCGATCGCGATCGTCGGCGGCAAGCCTTCGATCTCATCGATCTCCGGCTTCTGCAGCTGATCGAGAAACTGCCGCGCGTAAGTGGAGAGAGACTCCATGTACTTCCGCTGGCCCTCGGCGAAAACAGTGTCGAACGCGAGCGTCGACTTTCCGGAGCCGGACAAGCCAGTCACGACCACAAGCTGGTCGCGCGGGATATCCACGTTGATGTTCTTGAGGTTGTGCTCGCGCGCGCCGCGGATGCGGATGTACTTCGAAGAGGCGGTCATTCTCACCCTGAAATTACGTCAACTTCCCCAGACAGTTCAGCTTGCGAAGCGTAGGCAGGAAGATGCCAAAAAACCGCGCAAAAGAACCGCCGCGCCACTCGGTTTCGAATGGCGCGGCGGGCATCTTAACCGGTTGTTGCCGGGACGACGATGCGTCGGCGCGGCGCAGCGACGATCAGTTCACCGGCTTGTGAAGCGAATTCCCCAGGGCGGCTCCCAGCGCCGTGCCGTGACCCGGTGCGATCGTGGAGAAGATCGCCGCCAGGGTCGCGGCGGCGGGGGCGTCGTCGCCGGCGGCGCGGGCCAGATCCGCGCCGTGCTGAGCCGCGCGGTGAAGATCCCGCACCGAACCGCTGGCCAGGAACAGCCGCATGAGTTGCTCGTCGCGCGGCTGAACCACGCTCTTCTTCTCGGCGGATCCTGAAGAAAACTCCAGCAACGCCCGGCATTCCCGCTCGCCAAGCTGCAGGACGATCGGCGGAATGCCCAGCGCCGCGGCCAGGTCGGCGATGGTTGAGAGGCGCGGGTCGCTGATGCCGGATTCGATCTGCGCGATGGTCGCGCGCGAGACGTCTGCCCGCGCCGCCAGTTGCTGCTGCGTGATGCCGAGTACTTGGCGGGCGATTACGAGATTGCGGGCCAGCTGACCGGCCGAGGATCGGCAAGGGATCCGTTGGATTTCAAACTGCGTGGGGGCCATGACAACCTCCGTAGGGTCCGCACTGCGGACCATTCGCGTGAGTGGTCCGCGATGCGGACCCTACATTTCAATTCGCCCCATCCCCCGGATGCAGCACCACATCGAACTTGTCGTTCGGTTGCGAGTGCACCGTCCCGCCCTGGCCCGTCGCGTTGTCGGCGTTCTTGGAGTTGGCGTAAATGTTGTCACGCCAATTCAAGCCGGGGCGATAGGGGCCGGCGAAGACGGTGTCGCTCCATTCGACGTGGCAGTCGACGTAGACCACCTGCTGCCCTTTGTTCGAGTGGTTGTTGGAGTTGGCGCGGGCCATCGTGCGCGGAGAATCGTTGTACGCGACGGCCGTCACGTCCTGCGTCTCGTCAGTGGTGAAGTTCTTGCCGCCTTTCCCAGGATTCAGATCCGACGCCAGCGGCCAGTCCGGCGAGTTGGTCAGATCAAACCGCCAGCCGGCGTTCACCGCGTTGTTGTTCGGAAAGAGCGCGGCGAAGCTGTACGAGTTGTAAACGCGCATCGGCGACGGGAAGTTGGAATACTTCTGGACGACGGCGGGATCGATCGGCTGCGCGAACGAATTGCTCGGGCAGCGGACGATGTCGACCGGCAGATATCCCTCGCGCAGCAGCAGAAAGAACGAAGCACCGACGTTATCCGCACCGACCGGACCGGCGGGGTTCGCCGAGTCGAACGGGTTTGCCGCCGGCGCATTGTCCGGACCGCCCTGATTTGAGTTCAGCAAACCCGCGCCCGGCTGCCAGTAAGTCCGCGGGAACTTTCCCTTGTGCTCGTTGGCGTAACTGAGTGCGCCCATCGCGATTTGGCGGAGGTTGCTGGCGCACTTCAGTCGGTTGGCCTGCTCACGCGCCTTGGAAAGCGATGGAAGAAGAATGCTGATCAGCAGGGCAATGATGCCTATGACCACAAGCAATTCGACGAGGGTGAAGCCGCGTCGAGGAACAGGCCGAACGGGTACATCCAGCGAAGCCATGAACAACGAACCTCCTTATCGACCGGAGTCTGCCGGGACAAAGGGCAGAGCTCGGCGGTCACGGAGGTATTATTGCCTGAATCTCCAGTTTGCCTATAGGAATTAAAGGAATTGTCTAGAAGAATGAGCAATCGTCGGACTTCGATCCAAGTTAGTTTCTCGTGCGATATTCGTGATTCACCGGGAGATTGAGTATCTTTGCCGAGGGGGGATTAGTAAAATGGATTTCTCGAAAATCCTACTTCCTCGTGTGCAATTTGCGGCTGGTGTCCTCCTTGATCATTGGGCAAGCCAGCAAGACTGAAGGCAAAACCATGTTCCGTCTTCCAACCGCTGTTCTGGCCTTGGCCGTTCTGACTTCGATCACGGGAGCCGCCAAACCCGCGCCCGAGTCAACGCCCAAGCCGGCTCCGCCTCGCGCGGCGCGATCGGTGCATCTGCACTATCCGCTTGGCGATCTGAAGAAAGTCGACGCGTTCTACAACGAGTTGACCGTCCAGCAAAGCGTCACCGGCAGCTACTTCATGGCGTGCGGTTTCAGCCATGGCTACTTCGGCATCCAGGAACAGGGGAACGGCCGAAAGGTTGTCATCTTCTCCGTCTGGGATCCGACCAAAGGCGACGACGCGAAGAACGTCCCGCTGGAGCAGCGCGTCGAAGTGCTTCACCAAGGCGAGAACGTCGAAGTAAAACGCTTCGGCGGCGAAGGGACCGGCGGGCAGAGCTTCTTCGTCTATGACTGGAAGATCGGCGAAACCTGCAAGTTCATAGTCCGCTCTACGGTCGAAGGAGAAAAGACCGCATACGCCGGCTACTTCTGGCTGCCAGAGAAGAAGGCCTGGAAGCACCTGGTGACGTTCCGCACGAAAACCGGCGGCGACCATCTCGCCGGGCTCTATTCCTTCGTCGAAGACTTCCGCCGAAACACCAAGAGCGCGACAGAAACCCGCAAGGCGGCGTTCGGAAACGCCTGGGCCTACGCCGATGGGAAATGGCATCCGCTGCTGAACGCGCGCTTCACCGCATCGAGCTCGACATGGGAAGCGAAGGAGACCATCGACGCCGGCCTGGCGGATGGAAAATTCTATCTCCAAACCGGCGGCGAGACGAAGATGAGCCGGAAGCTCAACTCCACGATCGAACGCCCGGCGGGAGAAGACAACCCGCCAGAGATGCCGGCGGAGAAATGATTGTTCTGGGTGCCACGGCTTGGTACTCCAAGCCGTGTCGCCCAATGCGCCGGCACTCAAGCAACTCCCCGCACGCGCCATCGCGCGTCGCTCGCGGTATAGTCGCCTCGTGATCGATACCGATTCGTTACTGAAGGACCTGACCGAGCCGCAACGGGCAGCCGCAACGCATGTCGACGGGCCGCTTTTAATTGTCGCCGGCGCGGGATCAGGGAAAACGCGCGTCATCACCCGCCGCGTTGCTTACCTCATTTCGCAGGGAATCGCCCCCTGGTCGGTCCTCGCGATCACCTTCACGAACAAGGCGGCGGGGGAGATGAAAGAGCGCGTCTCGCACACGCTCGGCCGGCAGGTTCGCGATTTTGGCCGGCTCGATCAACCCTGGCCGCTGATCTGCACCTTTCACTCGCTCTGCCTGCGCATCCTGCGGCATTACGCACCGCGCATCGGGCTGGCGCCCAACTTCAGCGTCTACGACTCGGCGGACCAGAACAAAGTCATTAAGGAAGCGATCAAGGAGCTGGACATCTCCAGCGAAAACTTCTCGCCGGGCACGGTTCACGCCACGATCAGCAATTCAAAGAACACGCTGACCACGCCGGAGCAGTTCGCCGGGAACGCGCGCGATTTTTATCACCGCACGGTCGCGCGGGTTTACAGCAAGTACCAGGCGATGCTGACGCAGAACAACGCGCTGGACTTCGACGACCTGCTGCTCAAGGCCGTCAACAGCTTCCGCGAGCATGGCGACGTGCTGGCCGAGTTGCAGGAGCGGTTCCAGTACATCCTCATCGACGAATACCAGGACACCAACCACGCCCAGTACATGCTCGCGCATCTGCTGGCCCGCAAGCGGCGGAACATTTGCGTTGTCGGCGATCCGGACCAGTCGATCTACGCCTGGCGCGGCGCGGACTTGAAAAACATCCTCGACTTCGAGAAGGACTATCCCGACGCACAGGTCATCCGGCTTGAGCAGAACTACCGATCGACCAAGACAATCCTCTCGATCGCGTCTCAGCTCATCGCGAAGAACATCTATCGCAAGGAAAAAAGCCTCTGGACGGAAAACCCGCAAGGCGAGCCGGCGGAGGTTTCCTTCTGCCAGGACGAACATGACGAAGCGATGGTCGTTATGCGCCGTCTGCGCGAGTTCAACGAAAAGCAGAAGATTCCCTGGTCGGAGATGGCGATCTTCTATCGCATGAACAGCCTCTCCCGCGTGATGGAAGAGGCGCTGTTCAAAAACCAGATTCCCTATCAGATCGCCCGCGGCGTTGAGTTCTACAACCGCAAGGAGATCAAGGATGTGCTGGCGTATCTCCGCGTGATCGCCAATCCCGCCGACGAAGTGTCATTGTCGCGAATCGTGAATGTTCCAACACGCGGGCTGGGCGATGCAAGTCTGAAACTCTTCCAGGCCGAGTCGTTCGCGAAGCGCATCACGCTCTTTGAAGCGCTCGGCCAGGCACAGCAGATCGCCGGCGTCAGCACCCGCGCCGCAAATGCTGCGACGAAGTTTGTGGAGATGGTGAACAGTTGGCGGAAGCTGGCGGGAGTCGACCGGATTCCTCGCGCCACCGGTACTCGCATGACCCCCTCCACCGGTACTCCGGGGGAAGGCGGGGGAGGGGGCTCCTCGCAGAACGCGCCATTACCAGAAGCCCCCTCCCTAACCCTCCCCCGGAGTACCGGTGGAGGGGACAAGACGGGCACCGACGTAGGGACAGAAGGCGAGGACATCGGAGGTCTCTTCGGCAACGAAGAAGAATGGGACGCCGCGCCCGCCGATGAAATTGAAGACGTGCCTTTCGCTCCCTTCGACGAGCCCATCACCGAAGAAAGCTTGGCGGCGGAGCAAACCATTCATCCCGACGGCCCCGGCCGCATTCAGAAGCTGATGGAAGACGTCGTTCGCGTCAGCGGCATGGAAGCGCATCTCAAAAAGGCCGGCGACCAGGATGAATCGGAACTGAAGAACGTCGAAGAATTGATCTCCGCGGCCAACGAGTTCGACAAGGAAAACCCGCGGGCCACGCTGCACGACTATCTCGCGCAGGTCAGCCTCGTCGGCGATGTCGATCATCTCGGCGGCGGCGAAGGCTCGGTCACGCTGATGACGCTGCACGCCGCCAAGGGGCTGGAGTTTCCCGTCGTCGCGATCATCGGCCTGGAAGACGGCATCCTTCCGCACAGCCGAGCGCGAGGAAATCTCGATGAGCTGGAAGAAGAGCGCCGGCTCCTGTTCGTCGGCATCACTCGAGCGCAGCAACGATTGATCCTCACCAAGGCGCAAGTCCGCACCGTCCGCGGCCTGCGCGAGCGGACGATCCCCAGCCCGTTCCTCAATGAACTGCCGGCGAAGGACCTCAAGCTGGATGACCGCTCCGGCTTCGGCGACGTTGATCACACCGATCCGTATCAGAGCGCGTTCCGCGCCGAGGCGGAAAGGCGGTTCCTCGGCTTCAAGCGCGGCCAGCTTGTGAAGCATCCGACGTTCGGCATGGGGCGAATCGCGGAGATCAGCGAGTCGGGTTCGAACACACGTGCGGTGGTGGAGTTCAATTCGGCGGGGCGGAAGACGTTGATTTTAGAGCATGCGCGGTTGGAGGCAGTTGGATGATAAAAGACAAAGAGACGAAGTGAATCCGGACACACTTCGTCTCTTCGTCTCTACGTTTCTTTGTCTCTGCTTCTTCCCGCCAACCTCTCCAAATCCCTCGCCGTCTTTTCCAGCAACTGACTTCCATCCGACAGCGTCGAAAAATCCGGCGGCTTGCTCGGGTCGTGCTGCACCGGCTTGGCCGCCTCGGCGTTGATCGCGAAGACCTTTCGCAGGCACAAATACGCCAGGAACAGCATCACCACGATCGTCGCCAGATAGAGGCAGACGCGCAGGCTCAATCCTTCATGGTCGACGATCGCCCGTCTCGCGGAGAAGAAGGTGAGCTGCATCGACCACGCGATGCAGAGTCCAAAGCCGATCACGAAATACGTGCGCGTCCGATAGAGGCTGCGGCGCTCGAGCATCACCTTGTTGTGGCGGACGTCGCCAAGCCGGTCTTCCTTTACCTGCTGTTCCAGCTCCATCTCCCGGCGCTGGGCGCGATCTTCCTCCGATTCCTCGGCCGTCGCGAAGAACTCTGCGCCGCAACTGGGGCACTGCAGCAGTCCATTGGCCGGAACTTCGGGAACAGAGAACTGCTCCGAGCAGGTCGGACATATGAAGGAGAGATCCGCCGGCCCGGCGAATTGATCGGCGTAGCTGTCGCCGTCGCCGTTGGCGTGCGCGTGATCGGCCGGATCGTCTCGGAACTCCGACATCAACACGACGGTAGCAGCATCCGCGCGATCGGGCCAACAGGCATGGCCGTCAGCGGCGGAATCTTCGGTCTTTTCGCGACAAATGATCAGCTCTGACGCGCGGCGGACTGCGACCGAATTGTCCGAAAGGGATGACTGGGATCGTCGTTGAGGCGGAGAAGTACCGATCCAAACCGCTCTATCAATGCTGAAAAACTGGTTGATGCCGTCATAGTCGGTACAACCGGCACACGCTGACTACAGGATTGCGCAAAGCGGTCCTATCCGCGCCATTCTCTCCGCGAACCCAACATTTGCTCTGTATTGTTTAGGTCCCGTGAGCACTGCGTAAGCCAACAGCAGTGGTCACATGAAGGCGGGTTGCAGGAATCGGGGTACGGGTGTGGGTTTGACACATCCTTCGACGAGGCGAAACACCGGCCTATCAGCCGTTGCAGTCGCCATGATTTCGGACGCGTGATCTTTGCGGCCGAATTGAGGACCTCACACAACTGGTCGATGACGTGGAAGGATGGCCACGTCGTCCAGGCTTGCGGCTTCGATGTTGGAAAGCCGCTGATTTCCGGACCTGCTCCGCTGGACGCGATGAGCAAGACCGCAGGGTGTCGCATTTGTTCGTTGCAAGGGAAGAGCTATGAAGTCTGTCAACGCTCGAGTCGGCCATGGGAAAAAGCCGTCGCTTTCACGCACGCTGTGGCGAAGCGTCGAGTCGCTTCCGACGCGGGAGCAGATCGAACGCCTCGTCGCCCGCGAAGTGGCCCGGGCCGAGCGCAATGGCCTGCACTTCTCCCTGGCGTTGTTCCGTGTGAAACGCGGCGGCCGGCTTGGCTTGAACGAAAAGCGTCTGGCGCTGACCCTTCTCCGCCGAACACGTTTGACCGACGAAGTTGGCTGGTTTGACGAAGAGCATCTCTGCGCGCTGCTGCCGGATACTTCCGCACAAGGCGCCCAGATTTTCGCCGACGCAGTGTGCGACCTGGTCGCCCGCAAAGGCCCCAAGCCGATCTGCGTCGTCTACAGCTTCCCGCTCGACTGGATGACCAACGATGAAGTGAGCGACGGCCCGAGCCAGAGCAACGGAAACGGCAACGGCCATAACGGTCATAACGGCCACAATGGTCACAACGGCAACGGCCACGGCAAAGAGCTCAGTCCGAACCTGCGTTCCAATCGGTTCGGATCGAACGGAAACGGCAACGGCCATCGCCACGAAGACGGGCATCACAACGGCAATGGTCATTCGAATGGCAACGGCCACTCCAATGGCAATGGCCATCACACCGGAAACGGCCACTCGAACGGCAACGGCAACGGTCACCGAACGATCCGCCGCGACGACGCGATGATGAGCCGCGACGGCGGGGCGGTGGCAGTGCTGGAAGCGCCGGTGTCCGCCGCGACATCGGCCGTTGAGGCGGCGATCGCGATGATGCCCGAGCCGGTCGCGATTCCTTCACCGGCGATTCCAGCGACCAAGACGCAGGTCAAGCCGATTTCCGATCTGCTGATCCGCCCGACGCCGATGTGGAAGCGCGTCATCGACGTCACCGTCGCGAGCATCATGCTGGTGCTCCTTTCCCCGCTGCTGCTGATCGCGGCGGCGGCCATCAAGCTGACCAGCAAAGGCCCGGCGGTCTTCAAGCAGCGCCGCGCGGGGCTCGGCGGTGTTCCCTTCACGATCTACAAGTTCCGCACGATGTGCAATGACGCCGAGGCCAAGAAGCGCGCCCTCCGCGCTCAGAGCGAGCAGGACGGACCGGCGTTCAAGATGGCGCGCGATCCGCGCATCACCCGCGTCGGCGCCTTCCTCCGCAAGACCAGCATCGACGAGCTCCCGCAGCTCTTCAACGTCCTCAAAGGCGACATGAGCCTCGTCGGCCCGCGGCCGCTGCCGATCGACGAGCAGAACGCCGCCGAAACCTGGCAACAGCGCCGCCTGGATGTGGCGCCGGGCCTGACGTGCATCTGGCAGATCACCGGCCGCAGCACGGTTTCGTTCGCCGAGTGGGTGCGGATGGATGTGACCTATATGCGGCGTCGCACGATTTTTCATGACCTCGCGATCCTGTTTAAGACGGTGCCGGCGGTGCTCCTGCGCCGCGGCGCGAGGTGAGATTTGAAATCTGGAATTTCAAATCCGAGGTCCGCGATTTCGGATTTGACGTTCTGAATTGGAGATTGAGATCTGAAATTTCAAATTTGAAATCTCAAATTTGAAATCCTGATCGCCGGGGCGTGGGTGCTCCGGAGGAAGCTTTTAGAGGGAAGAAACGTGTATTTGCGTCTGTTGCGCGAGCGATCGCGCCGCGCGTCCACCGCGCAGCGCGATCTGCCGTGCAGCCGGCGCATTCACGTCCCGTGGGTGCAGTATGACCATGACTCTGACGCAGACGCCGCGCGCCACGCGCACCGGCGTCGCCGGTTCCGAATCGCGCCGCTCAACGCGCGCACGGGTCCCGTTCCCCGCGAAGGTGGAACTGTTCAACGGCGTCCGGATGACGCCGACCACCTACGCCGAGGCCGTCGACACCTGCATCGCCGCCGCCCAGGCCAAACAGCCGGCGCTGTGCGCTTTCGCCGCGAATCATATTCTCGCGATGGCGGCGCAGGAGCCGGACTTCCGCGAGCGGATGAACCAGTTCGACATGATCGCCCCCGACGGCCAGCCCGTCCGCTGGGCGATGAACTACTTCCACAAGGCCGGCCTGACCGATCGCGTCTACGGCCCTGAGTTCACCAAGCGCATCTGCCAGGCGGCGGCCGAGGCAGGCGTCAGCGTCTACTTCTACGGCAGCACCGACGAAGTGATCGAGAAGCTCTGCGCCAACCTGAAGCAGATGTTCCCCAAGCTGCAGATCGCCGGCGCGGAGAGTCCGCCGTTCCGCGCTTTGACAGCTGAAGAAGACGCGGCGGTCGTAAAGCGGATCAACGAAAGCGGTGCGGGCCTGCTCTTCATCGGCATCGGCGCCCCCAAGCAGGAAAACTTCGCGTTCGCCCACCGCGACTCGATCGTCCCCGTCCAGCTCTGCGTCGGCGCGGCGTTCGACTTCCATGCCGGCGTAAAAGAAACCGCCCCGCGCTGGATGCAGAAGCGCGGCCTCGAGTGGCTCTATCGGCTTGTCAAAGAGCCCAAGCGCCTTTGGAAGCGGTACCTGGTGACGAACAGCGTCTACCTCGGCCTCTTCGCCAAGCACGCGTTACTGAAGCTGATCCGGCGGTTCCCCAGCAAGCCAGCGACAGCCGGTACCAAGCCTGCGACGGCGGGGGTGCTGGAAGACGACGCGCTGCATGTGGCGGCGTAGCCCGCCCGGCCAGGCCAGAATCGCGATGCAATAAAGAAGGGCATCACAATTGATGTGATGCCCTTCTTCTGTTTTCCCTCTTCAAGAAGTCCCACAGCGGTTCACTGCCCATCCCACCAAGCCCACGATGGATTCGGCACATTCCCCAGCGACACCCAAACCCCCTTGTATGACTTCACCGTCCAGTTCCACGAATTCGCCGTCATGTCTTCCTTGAAGAAGTACGACGATCCATCAACGGCGATGTAGTACGAGCCGCCGCGATGGTTGTGGGCCAGGCGGTCGGTGTTGCAGTGACCGCCTTCATTGTTGCCGCCGTTGATGCCGCCTTGAGGCTCTTCTTCGCAGATCAGCGGGATCGGCAGGCCTTCTTCAATGGTTCCGTCGACGTGCGTGAAGCGCGCGCTGCCCTGCGTCAGATCTGATGCGCGAGCGCCCGAGAAGACGAGGAACGCGGCGTAGTCGAATCGGCCGTTGCTGCCGCTGCCGCCGCCGAGGCTCATTTGGTCTGTCGTTGGACAGCGATAGACCGCATCATTCTTCAGATATTTGAAGATCGTTCCGTGCTGCGGCGCGTTGGCGATCGGCTCGCCATAGTTCAGCAGCCAGGCGCGTTTCTGCCGATCCGCATTGGCGTAATCCCACCAGTTTCCCGGCAGTCGGCCTTTGTGCTCCGTGGCGAACGCGAGGAACGCCCCGGCGATCTGCCGTTGGTTGCTCTGGCAGACCAATTCGCGCGCCTGCTCGCGTGCCTTGCCCACGGCGGGAAGGAGGATCGCGATGAGAATCGCGATCACGGCCACGACAACCATCAGCTCGACGATCGTGAAACCATCGCGGCGGAAACGGCGAGCATGGAGCGGCGGGGAAGTCATGAACCAATTCCGATTCCCTGTTGCGCGACGCCTCTGAATGAATGCGTATCCTCACGCATCAGGCATCACGCTTCAACACGGATATCACTGCGTATCCCACCAGCCCCACTTCTGATTCAGATCCTGCCCCATCGAAACCCATTTCCCGCTCGGCGAGATCATCGACCAGTTTAAAAAACTCGCGTTGAGCGGCTCGCGGAAATACTGCACGGAACCGTCGACCGCGGCGAAGTACGACCCGCCGCGATGAATGTGCGTCAGCTGGTCGGTGTTGCAGTGGCCACCTTCATCGTTCGCGCCGTTGATGTGATTGGCGTCTTCCTCGCAAATCAGCATCGGCGGCATCGTTTCGTCGATGCGGCCGTCGGGATAAGTGAAGCGGCAGTTGGATCGCGTCAGGTCGGAGACCCGCGCGCCGCTGAAGACGAGGGTCGCGGAATAGTCGAACCGGCCGTTGCTACCGGCGCTGGTCCGCGCTCCCACCATTTCCGCAGTCGGGCAGCGATAGACGTCTTCGTTGTTGAGGTATTTCCAGACAGTTCCATGCCGCGGCGCGTTGGTCACGGGCTCCCCGGCATTCCGCAGCCAGGCGCGATGCTGCTTGTCCGGCTGATTGGCGTCGTACCAGTTTCCGGGAAGTCGCCCCTGGTGGTCGGCGGCAAATGCCAGGAACGCGGTCCCGATCTGCCGCTGGTTGCTCTGGCAAACCAGCTCGCGGGCCTGTTCGCGCGCTTTCCCCATCGCCGGCAGCAGAATCGCAACGAGAATTGCGATCACACCCATCACCACCAGGAGTTCAACGAGCGTGAACCCTGCTTGCAGGTGGCGGGACGGAAGAACGGTGGGCCGTGGGGACATTAGAGTGGACGATCGGAGACGGTTTATAAGGAACCAACCGGACTGTGCCGGCGTATCCCTGACCCGCGACGCCTGATTCTGAACACCCACGAAAGCGTGGAGGGTTGCTCTCGCAGCTCACGAATCAGGCATCGCGGATCAGGAACCTCAGGCGCCGGTCCACCCATCGCTTACAATCGTGAGCGGCGTCGGTGACGCGGTGCCGGATTATCGGAGTTCTCTACGTTGTCCGTCTTGCCCGTTTGCGCAAAAAAGTTGTCCAGACGCGCAAAGTGGCGAGACTGATACCGGGCGGGCGGTACGCGAGGCCGTCTCGCCGGATGTATTGAACAATCGTTCAAGCCGGCGCCGCTTTGCTTACGCATCTGCTTCGGATGACGCAGATCGAGATTGCCGATAGAGATACGGACGATCAATGAGCCAGATGACAATCGGCATCTACGGGGACGCCGGCGACCAGTACACGCAAGGCGTGGTGGGCGGCGTCATCCAATACTGCACGGACAAGGGGGGATTCCGCGTCCGCGATTTCCGGATGCGGAAAATGCTTCAGGACCTGGACAACGATCCACCGCCCTGGAGGGGACAGGTCGACGGAATTATCGTCGGCATGGGTCTCGATCAGTACAACGCCAGGCAAACCGCCGACTGGGTCGTCAGCGGCGGTGTGCCGGCGATCCTCATCGGGCACGACTGGTTCGATCCGCGCGTCCCGGCATTCCATGTCGACCACGCCCAGATCGCCGCCTGCGCCGTAGAGCACCTTCGCAAGTGCGGATGCGAATCGTACATCTTCCTCGGATTCGGCAAATCCAAGGGAAGCGCTGAGCGTGGCAAGGCGTTTGTCGAGGCCGTTGCCGCGTTTGGGGGAACCGCGGTAAATCACCCGACGCCCGTCCAGTTCCTGGGCGCGTTCGAAGATCTCGCGGACATCCGCAAGGATGAAAAACTCACCGCGCTCCTGCGGCAGCATCGCAGGCCGATCGGCGTCTTCGCGCTGAACGACTATTTCGCCGCAGCCGTCTGCGACCTGTGCCGCGAGCTGGGACTGTCGGTGCCGGAGGACGTGCGCATCCTTGGCTCCGGGGATACGCCTCATTCCCGGCTGCGCGATCTGCAGATCTCCACGGTTCGCACGCCGCGCGAGCTGCTGGGCTATGAGATGATGCTGGGCATGCAGCGGTTGCTGCGCGGGGAGCCGCCGCCGGGCCGGCCGACCGTTGTCGGCGGCGCTTTCGTCATTCCCCGCGTCTCGACGGTGGGAGCGCCGGAGCCCGTCGGCAATATCCACGAGGTCCGCAAGTACATCGAAGATCACGCGTGCGTCGGCGTGACCGTCGATCAGCTGGTGGAGATCGTCGGCGTTTCCAGGAGATCGTTCGAGAACTGGTTCCGCGAGCAGGTCGGCCGCTCCCCGCGCGATGAGATCAACCGCGTCCGACTGGAAAAGGCCAAGCAGCTTCTCTCGCGCTCGGACCTGTCGATGGCGCGGATTGCGCTGATGGTCGGCTTCCAGGAGTCGGCGGCGTTCAGCCGGTTCTTCAAGAATGAGACAGGCAAGTCGCCAAGAGAGTTCCGCCAGCGCGCCGGGGCCGGCGATGAGAAACAGTCGTCAAACGAGCGCGGCCAGAATCTTGAGTTTCACATTTGAGATTTGAAATCTGAGATCTGGGGATCTGGAGATCTGGATTTCAGGCCCCCGGCGGACGACGACGCCGGCGACGCATCACGCCCAGCCCGGCCACCGCGCCAAGCAGGCCGATGGATCCCGGTTCCGGCGTCGGCGTCGTCAGCGCGTTGGCCGCTCCCCAGCGCCCCACGGGCCGGCCGCCCGTGTCGCCCACGGACGTGGGCGATCCGAACGAGCCTGATCGAAACCGCGCTCCCAGCAGAGTGAATCCCGTGTCCGCCGAGTACGGCGCGTTGAAGTCGCCGTCGACGAAGAATTCCTTCCCCGATCCGACAAATGCGCCGATCAGGTACTGCTTGGTGGCCACCAGCGTGACGGGTGTGGTAAGCGTTGAATAGCGATAGTTTCCGGCTCCCAGCGGGTCGGTGCTGCTGACCGTCGTCGTCGCCACTACCGAGTTGTCGGATGCATCCCAGATACCGACCTGGATAGGCGAGGAGGCAAAGCCATCGGTCCCACCGACTCCGCCGCTGGATGCGCCGTCCTGCACGCCCAGCGCCGTCACCAACTGGCTTGTCGCTCCCACCTGGATAAGACTTCCGACGGTAAATGGCCCGTCGCCACGCGTTGCCGCGGAAACCGCGTTGTTGTAGGTCAGGATCGCGGCGTCGGCCCGGCCCGAGCAGGTCAGGACGATCGACACACCAGCGACCAGCACAGCGATGAGCGACCTGTTGGCAGACTTCATTCGGCTTTCCTCCGCAGACCACAACCTATCTCTGTGTAGCGGAGAGGTCTTGCCACTTTGCGCAAATCTTTTAGCGCTTCGCGCAAAAAGGGGGAACACGCCATTCCAAGCCGAACGACCGCCGCGCAGGCGCCCACGGGTGACTTGAGAGTCCTGATTTGGAGATTCCAGGCTTCAGACTTCAGCCCTAATTCCACTTCTGCACGCCCTGGATCCGTTTCAGATCCGGATTGTTTGGCGTGGTCATGCCGAAGCTCTGGATGGTGCGCGTCCGCGGATCATCCCATCGCCAATACTCGGTGTGGCCGTCGCAGAAGGAGAGATTGGCCCCGAAGTTGTGCCAGGTCGCCGGGAAATCAATCCATTGGTCGCCGGTGTAAGGCGTGGCGAAGGAATTGATGTTGTACCCGCGCGGATCGTACTCCTCGATGAACAGGAAGACATCGGAGGGATGAGCGATCTGCATGAGGTTGAAAGCGCCGGGTCCCCCCTGCGTGTAGAACTGCGAGTCGCCGTTGAGCGTCCAGTTCATCGAGTAGGTCCGGATGTTGCTCTTGTCGGGATTGGAAACGCAGCGGTAGATGTCCGTGTTCTTCGTGTATTTGAAGAGGGTTCCCCGCTTGATGCCGTCGAGTGTTTGCTGATCGGTCACCCAGGTGCCGGTGGGCTGCGTGCGGCCGCAGAGAAGATTCGATTCGTTCTCCATCGCGTACGCATGCCACGCCGTCGACAACTGTCGCAGGTTCGACTGGCAGGAAGTCATCCGCGACATTTCGAGTGCGCGCCCGGCGGCGGGGAGCAGGATCGAGATCAGCACCGCAATGATCGCAACCACAACAAGCAGTTCGATCAGCGTGAAGGCGCGGCGGGTGACGCTGCGAACGATCCTGCCCATGCGGACACCCGCGTGCAAACGACGACGATGCGTGGGACTTTGAATGGCCATGTTTGTCAGGCGTCGAGCGAAGCGCGATCGACGCGCTTCGCGCGATCCAATCGGCAATTCGCGATTTTGGAAGATTATCCGGCCACGCATCGCCGCAGTCTTGCCCCTTTGCGCAAAATCCTTGGCCATTCGCGCAAAGCAGATTACCACGTTCGATGCCAGATGCAGCAAATTGAGTTCTGCGCAATCGGCCAACATTTTTGCGCGAATGGTTAAATCGAAAATGTATACCACTCGTCGGCCTCGACTGACCTCACTCAGGCCGCGAACGAACTTGCAGGGAGAGACAGAATGTTGACTCGTGGGAAGCGTTTATTCAGCGTCATCGCTGGTCTTGCTGGGTGCGTGCTCGCCGCTGAACGCGCCAGTGGGACGACCATTACCGCAGCGGACCTGGACTATGGCGTATCGGGAAAGGGCTCGAACGCCTTCGGCTTGGATCTGAGTGCCGACACGAACTGGGGCGCCGGGGCACAGCGGAGCAACAATGGCTCGGTTGACGCAGCGAACTTTCGCGCCGGGCGATTCTTCGTGGATTTCCTGCTCGATGCGCCGACCATCGCCGCTGCCAATCAACCGGGCGCCTCGGTCGTCCTGAAGTACACGATCGATCTGATTGGGCAGGGCGTTTCCGGCAAGCCGTACACCGACGGCCTGGATTTGCGCTATGAAGGCGTCGCCGCGACAGACCGGGATGCCAGCACGCTGTGGAATACGGCCGGGGTGGGGGCCGACCAGAGCGACATCGTTGCGACCAACGGCTCAACCGGGACATACAACACGACAGTGACCAACTCCAGTGTTCTCAGCACGATCGCTGCTGCGACGCCTGGTCAGTACAGCACGTTTTGCTTTACCAATTCGGCTGGTGTCGGCAGCTCGCCGAGCATGGGCGTCGGCAACTCGCTCAGCGAGTTGTACGCGTTTCAGATGAATCACACGATCTCGGAATACACGCTGAGCGTGGTCCCCGAGCCGGGGTCGATCGGCCTGGTGAGCGTCGCCGGCGGCATGTTGCTTTCGCTGCGTCGGAGACGCGCCACCGTCTGACGGTTGTCTCCCGAGCGTTTGCGGGGCTTCAGCCCTTCCTGGTCGGGAAAAACTCAGGTTCCACGCAGAGCGTGCCCACCAATTCCGGAACGTTCGGCGCGGCGACGACGACTTTCGACATCGCCGGCCAGCCCACGCAGAACTTCATGCAAGGCGCGACCGTTGTCGTTGCGCCGCCGCCGGATCATCGCCTGAAGGACTGTAATGAGATCAGACACACGAAGTCGCCGCGCTTTCACGCTCATAGAGCTGCTCGTCGTCATTGGAATTATCGCAATTCTGATTGCGCTGATTCTGCCGGCGATTCGTCATGCGCAGGCACAGGCGCGACAGATCCAATGTCTTTCCAACCTCCGGCAGCTCGCGCAACTCCAGGCGACATTCACCTCGCAGTCAGATGGAACGCTTATCGATTACGTCTGGCAGACGACGTGGGACCCGAATATTGCGTGGAACAGCTTCTGGATCGGGCGGCTGGAGAAGATCGGGGGAAATGCGTCGGTCCGGATCTGCCCGACTGCGAAACTCGAAGAAAACAAGACCGGGGGAATTGGTGGCACCACCACCTGCTGGTCGGGCGCCAACAGCCCTGCCGCCACTTCCATTACTTACTCCGGTACCAAATACCGGGAGGGGAGCTACGGCTACAACGGCTGGCTCTACACGCAGTCGACCGGCCCGGGAAACAGGTCGCTCTATTTCGGCGACACGATCCTGGCGGTGGATCACCAGACCGAAGTGCCGATGTATTACGACGCTGCCTGGGTGGATGCCTGGCCGACTGCTCCGTTGCCATCGCCGCCGGATCTGAAGGGCGGCAACACCTCGATGCTCCATCGCTTCGCCTTCGCGCGGCACGGCAATGGAATAAACATGGTCTGGATGGACGGCCACGCCGGCTTTGTGCGGCTGGATGAGCTGTTCGAGCAGCGCTGGACGAAGGGGTGGGTTCCGCAGCCGACGCCAACGATGCCGCTGCAGTGATGCACGCAGATGGATGAGCGGTCGCTTCGCCCGATTGGAACAATTTCGCGCTGTTTCAGGCGAATCTTCCCGGAAGCCAGATCCCCCGACTCGCGGAACTCCTTCGGCGCGGCGGCAAGATCGGCTGAAGTCCGAAGCGACTCTGTGACGTCCGACCGTCCCGGCGGTCGTTGCAACAATCCACAGGGCATCGCTGGCTGGAAGCCGCCGACGCCTTCTTTCTTTGCAGATTGCCCGAGCGCGGTTATCGCCAAAATCTCGGACACTTCTCTTTGCGCAAAAGGACAACACTTTTGCGCAAAGCGCAAAATGCGTTCGCTATGCTTCTCGCGGGTCCGGGAAAGGCGACGTTTCGTTGAATTGACGCGCAATCAGCACGCAGAACTCCCAGGTCCGCCTCTCGGAGAGACAGAAGGGAAGAACGAACATGCGTTTTAGCAAGAGACTTAATGCGCTGCTGGCAATCGGAGCCGGAGTTGTCTGCGTAATGGCTGCGTCCAGCGCCCAGGCGGCGTTCATCAGCGGTTTGATTACCGTCGATTACGGCACATCGGCCACGAACACGACGGGCAATGCGGCATCGAGCGGCGTCCTCGGCGGCGGCACGTACAACTCCATTGCCTCGATGGGAACCACAAGCGCACTGCTCGACTCAACCGGAGCTGCCACCAGCGTCACCGCGACTGTCAGCGGTGGCGCGAATCAGTCGAATACCCGCTTCTTTAACGATACGACCGGCGTTTCGGCCACCACCACCACGCTGCTCGCGGACTATATCAGCGGCTTCGTTGGAAATAACACGGTTATTACGTTCAGCTTCAACAACCTGACGCCCAACGCCCAGTACAACGTCGTCGCTTATGGCGCTGATGCAGCGACCAATCACGGCTCGACGTTCACTGGGCAGATTGTCGGAACGACGACGGGCGCCCAGCGCTCCAGCTTCGTTCAGGGCGTGAACTATGTGCAGAACACGTCGGCCGTGGCTGACGGCACTGGGACGCTGACATTCGTCGTTACCCAGAACAACGACACGAGCACGAACCACTTCTTCAACCTGAACGCGGTTCAGATCACTCCCGTGCCGGAACCCGGTTCCCTGGGACTGCTCGGAATTGGTGCGGTGGGTCTGATTCGCCGCCGGCGTCGGACAACGATCGCCTGAGCCGATGCCGCTATCGCTCGCGTTGGCTCAGTTCCAATGACGTTGCGCAAACGGAGTACCAAATGAGGGATGAGCAAATGAAAGTTGTCCGACCGAACGTGATTCGTCGTGTGTGCGTGACAGTGGCTGCGCTGTCGCTGGTGGCGATCTTCGCGGCCCCATCGCGTGCGGCGATTATCAGCGTAGACTTCAACACCACCGGCGGCCCAGGAACTGTGACCGGCGATTTCACTGGCAGCTTCACGTCCGGCACCTCGACTGCGTGGAACGGCCTGACGATTGGCGGCGGTGGCGCGGTCCCGAATCACGCAGCGGTGACATCGGGAACGCTGACTACAATGGACGCAACCTCGACCCTGAACTCGATCACATTCTCCCTGGGCGTCAGCCCTCAGACGTACAACTGCTTTACGAACGGGTCGCCGGCAGCGCCAGCCGCGCTCCGCGGTGACTACGCATTCATCCGCGCCGACGGCGGCGGCGGCTTCGGCCCGCAGCTGATCCTTAACTACCAGTTCAACGGACTGATTCCCGGCAACACCTACGACGTGAAGTTCTACACGGCGGGCAATCAGGCCACCGCGACCATCGGCGGCAGCGGCCCGACCAACATCGCCGCCAACAGCCAGGGCACGTTTACCGGCCTCACGGCCGACAACTCTGGCGTGCTGGCAGGATCGTACACGCAACAAACTGGCGTCAACGATGCGAGCTTCGCAGGCATCCAGATCCAGGGAAACTTCGCCACCCCCGAGCCGGGCACGCTTTCGCTGCTCCTGCCGTGCGGCATGTTCCTGATCGCCCGACGCCGAAAACAGGCGGCGCGACGGATCGCCTGAACAGGATCCTTTCGCTGCAACAATCCACAAGGCATTGCTGGCTGGAAGCTGGCGATGCCTTTTCCATTTCCAGATCGCCCGTGGCCGGCGTCAAACGAGCGCATTGAGCCGCCGGTATATGCTGCTGTCGCTGCGCCGCCGGCGCGGCTGGAAGATCGCGTGAAGAATCGAAGGAGCCTCCGCAATGTCCGCACACCTCCGCCCGTCCCGCCGTCAGTTCCTCGCCCGCTCTGCCGCCGTGACCGCGGCGCTGGCGGTCGGGGCGCCCAGCATCATTCCCTCGACCGCGCTCGGCGATGACAAGGCCGGGCCGGCGAATGATCGGCTCAACATCGCGTTCATTGGAATGGGGAAGCAGAACCAGGGACACCTGAACCACTGGCTCGGACAGACCCGCGCCCAGGTCGTCGTGGTCTGCGATGTGGACACCAAGCGGCGGGAACACGCTGAAGACCATGTCCGCAGCAAGTACAAGGACCTGAACCGCAAGACGGACATCAAGGCGTACGTCGACTTCCGCGAAGTGCTGGAACGCAAGGACATCGACGCGGTCTGCATGGCGCTGCCGGACCACTGGCACGCGATCCCCTACATCGAGGCGGCGAAAGCGAAGAAGCACATTTACGGCGAGAAGCCGCTGACGCTGACGATCCACGAGGCCAAGCTCTGCATCGACGCGGTCCGCAAGAACGGCGTCGTGTTCCAGACCGGCAGCCAGCAGCGCTCGGGCGGCGAGTTCCGCAGGGCGATCGAATACATCCGCAGCGGGCGGATCGGGAAGGTCAAGCGCGTGCTGGTCGACGTCGGCCCGTCGAGCAAGCCGTGCGATCTGCCCGAGGAGCCGATGGAACCGGGCCTCGACTGGGACCGCTGGCTCGGACCCGCGCCCAAGCGCCCGTACAACTCGGTCCTCTCGCCACGCGGCGTGCATAACCACTATCCGAACTGGCGGCTCTACCGCGAATACTCCGGCGGGGGGATGACCGACTTCGGCGCCCACCACTTCGACATCGCGCAGTGGGGCCTGGATATGGATAAGAGCGGCCCGGTTGAAATCATTCCGCCGGAAGATCCCAAGGCCGACAAAGGCGTGCGATTCATCTACGCCAACGGCGTCGAAGTCGTGCACGCGGCGTGCGGCGGAATCCTGTTCGAGGGAACGGACGGAAAGATTCTCGTCAACCGCGGGAAGCTCGTCAGCACGCCGGACACGATCCTGAAGGAGCCGCTGACCGACAAGGATTTCCACCTGCCCAAGACGCCGGGACACCAGCAGGAGTTCTACGAGTGCATCCGCAAAGGCGGGGATGCGCGGCCGATCGCGGATGTGGAAGTCGGCGCACGTTCCGTCACCGTCTGCCACCTGGGCAACCTGGCCTACTGGAACCGGCAGCGGATGAAGTGGGACCCGCAGGCGTGGCGGTTTGCGGATGAGGCGCAGAACAAGTGGCTCGATCGAGAACGCCGAGACGGCTACAAGCTGCCGGAGATTGGCTGATGCATTGCACGGGGGGTCGCACGCAATGGCTGGCGCAAACAGCCAGGAGATTTGCGCAAGGCGCAAAAAAGAGGCGACGCGTACAGACTCGATCATGGGGTCGATCACCCGACGGAAGTGCCGTTCTATTCCGAGTCCGTCTGGATGGATTCATGGCCGACCGCTCCATCGCCATCGCCGCCTGATTTGAAGGGCGGCAATACCTCGCATCTGACATAGAAAAATCGCAGATCAGCAGCGCCCTCGACCCTATTCCTGCTGCCCGTGACGAGCATGCTGAATAGGAGGCGCGTCGGCACGTCTTTGCGCAAACTGCCAAAAGATTTGCGCAAAATGACAAAATGCAAATGGTATCTGCGTAAGTTCCGCACGAACTCGGCGCCGAGCGATCTTGCGCAATTGGACAAGAGATTTGCGCAATCGGGCAAGACCTCGACCCCGCCGGTTTGGGAAGATATGAACACGAGCGTCGCGTCTCAGCATCGAGGCGCTCTCGCAACTGGGTGACCTTCTGAAAGTGAACGGCATGAAGTTGGCCAACGCCGGCTCAATCGCATTCAGAAGTTGCACGTGAAACTATGGTGGCGTCCCGCGCCGCCGTGATCAGCCAAGACTGTGAGCTTTGCCATGCGATCCGTAAGCCGATTGTCTTCCCGCCCGCTCAAGCGTCTCTGCAAGCCGGCGGCCATTCTCGCCGCGGCTGTATTTGCCTGCCCGTCCACCAGTGCGGCGGACATGTACTGGGACACGACTACCACAGGGCTTTGGAGCAATACCGCGAACTGGTGGACCTCATCAGCCGGCACGACCAACCCGGGCGCCGCGCCGGGAAGCGGGGACCTGGTCTTCTTCAATGGCAGCGGCGTGAATGGCCCGACGGTCGTGCAGATCAATGCCAATACCGCGACGCTGGGGATGACCTTCACCAATACCGGTACGACGCTGATTGACAGCAGCAGCACAACGTCCAACACGCTCACCATCGGCGCCAGTGGAATTACAATCAACGCAGGCAGCGGCGCGATGACACTGGGCAACGCGACAAACCTGATGCCGATCGCAATCGCCGGCAGCCAGAGCTGGACCAACAACTCGGCCAACCCACTGACCGTGGTCAACGGCATCAGCAATACGCTCGCCGGCGCGCAGACGCTGACCGTCGGCGGCACCGGCGATTCTGTTTTCTCCGGCATCGTCGCCAACGGTACCGGCACCCTCGGCCTGAACAAGACCGGCAACGGAACGCTCACGCTCACCGGCGTGAACACGTACAGCGGCGGCACCGCCGTCACCAGCGGCACGCTGCAACTTGGCAACGGCACGATCAATCCCACGTTTGTCGGCAGCTACAGCGTCAGCAGCGGAGCGACGTTGCGAGTCAGGTATAACGCCAGCGGAGTTGTCAGCTCGCCGAACTTCAGCACGGTTACCGGCGCCGGCACACTGGCTTTGGCCACGGGCAAGAGCTTTGATACCAGTTGGGCCGTCCCGGCGCTGACGGCGGGCTTCACCGGCACCTTCCAGATCGAGGGCGGCCGCATCGTCCCCACCGCCGCGAGCAATTTCGGCGGCGCGACCCTTATTAATATCCTCAATGGCGGTCAGCTCGCGCTCTACAACTTCGGCAACAACACGCTGCCGCAGAACCTGCAGATTGCCGGCACAGGATATGGTGAAGCTGGATTTGAATCTGCCATCCGCATGGCCAACGCCGGCCAGACGACAACTCTCTCCGGCACCGTCGCGCTGTCGGCCAGCGCGACGCTCGCGGCGGGCGGCACCAGCACAGTGACCGGTGTGATCTCCGGCGCTGCCGGCTCCACGCTGACTTTCGGCACGTCATCCCAGAACGGCACGGTGATCCTCACCAACGCCAATACCTATTCCGGCGGCACCACCATCGCCGTCGGCACGCTGCAGCTCGGCAACGGTGGAACGACGGGGACGCTTTCGACCAGCAGCACGATCGTTGATAACGGCACATTCGCAATCAACCGCAGCAATGCGGTTGCACAGGGTGTCGACTTCAGCGGCGCGCCCATCACCGGCACTGGCGGTTTTACCCAGGCCGGCAGCGGCACGACGACCCTCACCGCCGCGAACACCTTCTCCGGCGCGACCAACGTCAGCGCCGGCTCTCTGAATCTCTCAAACGCGCTGGCGCTGCAGAACTCCACGCTTGCGACAGGCGGCACCGGCATCATCTTCGATGCTTCCGTCGGCTCACACGCCTTCACCGTCGGCGGTCTCGCAGGCTCGGGGAACCTCGCGCTTGCCGACAACGCCGGCAGCCCCAATGCGGTCGCGATCACCGTCGGCAGCAATAACTTTTCGAACGCCTATTCCGGCGCTCTCTCCGGCGCGGGCCCGGTCACGAAGATCGGCACGGGTCTGCAGGCCCTGAGCGGCGCGAACACATACACCGGCGGCACTAACATCAACGCCGGAACGCTGCAATTCGGCAAACTGACGTCGACGCCCGCGACCGGCGGGATCGCCGTGAACACGGGCGCGACGCTCGCCATCAATGTCGGCGGCAGCGGCGAGTGGACGACCGGCGCGAGCGGCGCCGGAACCATCGGCGGATTGCTCGCCGGCGTCGGCGGCCAGAGCGGCAGCGCCATCACCTACACCGGCGCGGTTGGACTCGGATTCGACACCACCAACGCGCCATCCACCCAGACCTATTCGAACGCTATTGCCAACGTCGGCACGTCGCTCGGCATCACGAAGCTCGGAACCGGCACCTTCGCCCTCACCGCCGCCAACACCTACACCGGAGCTACCACCGTTAATGGCGGCACGCTGACGGTCGGCGGTTCCGGCACGCTGGGCAGCGGTTCCTATGCCGGCAATATCACGATCGCGTCTGGCGCGACGTTCAATTACGCCTCATCGGCCAATCAGACCTTGTCGGGAACGCACTCCGGGGCGGGCGCGCTGACCGTCAACGGAACGGGCACCCTTACACTCTCCAACGCCGCCACCACCGGGTTTCCCTCGATCGCGTACACCGGCGGCACCACGATCAATAGCGGCAAGCTCAAGCTTGATGTGACCGCGCGGTCCAATGACTCCGGCGGATTCAGCCTCGGCGTCATGAACGTCGCCGCGGGCGGCACGCTGGAGCTGTTCACAAGCAAGACCGTAGCGTTCGGCACGCAGGATGCGTTGGTCGCCAATGGCACCGTCATCAGCGGTTCAGGCACGATCAACAAGACGGGCAGCGGCGTCGTCGATCTCTGGTACTCGGGCTCCGGCACCAGCCCGAGCATCAAGAACTTCACCGGCCAGATCAACATCCAGGCGGGCATCCTCTCGAATCAGACCTCAGGCGACTGGAGCACCAGCGCCGGCTTGATGAGCGTCGACATTTCGAGCGGCGCGAGTTTCGACCTTCGAACTTCCGACGCGGTGATCAATAAACTCACCGGATCCGGCAACGTCGGCGCTTCCCACACTGAAGCGCACACGCTCACAATCGGCGGGGGCAACGGCAACGCCGCCTTTAGCGGCGTCATCACGAACGGCGGCATCGCCAGCGGCACCGGCGTCATCAGCCTGACCAAGATCGGCACGGGCACCCAGACCTTCAACGGCACCGACAGCTCCACCTACACCGGAACCACCAACGTCAAAAGTGGCACGCTGCTGCTCGATTTCACCAACCTGCCTTCGGCGACGAACCTCTTGTCCGCGAGCACGCCTCTGACCCTCGGCGGCGGCACACTGAGCATCGTCGCCAATCCCCTCGGTACCACGTCCCAGACCGTGGCAAGTCTCTCGCTGACTGCTGGCACCAACAGCAAAATCGTCGTGACGCCCAACGGCAGCGATCTGGTCACGCTCACCATCGCCAGCAACACGGTGACCACCGGCACCGGGGCCACGGTCAACTTCGACTATTCCTCGGGCAGCACCAACGGCACATCGATCGCCGACAACATCGTTGCCTGGAATCCGACGCTGACGGCAGGGGGAATCATCGGCAATGGCTACACGGTGACGGATGCCGGCGGCACTGGATTCGCCACCGTCCTTAGCGGCAACGTCGTCCGGCTGACCGACAGCGGTTCTTCGGGCCTTCCAACCACCGGCGGGGCGTCCACCAGCAACTACTTCATCAACCAGAGTTACAGCACGGACACCCCCAGCACGCCCGGCAGCCTTGTGGAGGCGCTGTCAGGCGCGGTGGCTGCCAACACAGTTACGGTGGACACCACCGGCCTGGCGTCGGGCGCGAAGCTGGACCTGGGCGGCAACAAACTCACTCTGTCCGGCATGACGTTCAACGGGCCCAATGACTATGCCATCACCGCTACCAGCGGCGGTGGATTGCAGGGCACTTCGGGAGGTTCAGTCGCGTTCAACAACTACTCGTCGGGGACGGTGACGATCAGCGCCCCGATTCTCGCAAACGGCACCAATGCCGTGACCTTCGCCGGTACCGGCACGACTGTTCTTACCGGCGCCAACACCTACACCGGCGGCACAACCATCGCCAGCGGCACGTTGCGGGTCGGCGACGGCGGCACGACCGGCAACCTCGGCAGCGGCACGGTGGCGATCGGTCTGGGCGCGAACCTCACCTTCAATCGCAGCGATGCGATCAGTGTCGCCGGTGTCATCTCCGGCGGGGGCTCCATCACCCAGGCCGGCACGGGCACCGTTACGCTCAGCGGCAACAATACTTTCACCGGGGCGGTCACGGTTGACGCGGGCACGCTGGAGCTTAACGGCAGCACCTACACGTTCTCGGGGTCCGGCATCACCCTCAACAACGGCGCGACGCTTCGCATTGCCGGAAGCCGGTACGACTTCAACGGCAAGACGTTCACGTTCGGTCCGACCGGCGGCAACACGATCTCGCAGTCCGGGTCGCCAAACTGGGTCATGACCTTCGCCGGCACGACCGGCAACACGTTCCTCACCACCGGCGGCGCGCGCAACACGATCAGCGCTGCGATGAACACCAACACGATCGCCGACGTCACCTTCAACGTCGCCACCGGCACCGACGCCACCACCGACCTGCTTGTCTCCGGCGTCATCAGCAACGGCCGCGGGATCATCAAGACCGGCGACGGCCGGATGGCACTGACAGCCGGCAATACCTACACCGGCGTGACCAACGTCAACGCCGGCACGCTGACGCTCGGCGTCGGTGGCGCGTTGAACAGCACCAGTGCCATCACGATCGCCAGCGGCGCCACACTTAACTTAAGCGGGGGCGCCAACAACCAGTTGGTCGGCACCAGCCAGACCGGTGCACTTACCATCAACGGAGCGCTTGTAGCGACGACGAACTTCGCGCACACGATGTACTTTTCGTCGTTCGCGATGAACGACGGCACGCTGAGCACTTCGACAACCAACTCCACAGCCTTTGGCGCATTCTTCTTCAACGGGGCCAAGACCATTACCGCCACCGGCGCCAACACCATCAGCGGTGCTGGTGTCATCGGGATTTCCAGCGGCAACGTCCTGACCCTCAGCCCGACCAGCGCTGCCGACAGCATTAACGTGACCGGCACGATCGGAATCGGCACCAGCGGCACCGCCGGCGGAGTCACCAAGGCCGGCGCGGGCACCGTCACTTTCGGCGGCGTTAACATCTACACCGGACCGACCAACGTCACCGGCGGCACCCTGCGGCTTTCAAACTCGCTTGCCCTCCAGGGCTCGACGCTCGCGACCGGCGGCACCGGCATCGTCTTCGACTCCTCTGTCGCGACGCACGCCTTCACGTTCGGCGGGCTCGCGGGTTCAGCGAACCTCGCCCTCGCGGACAACGCGGGGTCGCCCAATGCCGTTGCGCTCACCGTCGGCAACAACAACGCGACCACGACCTACACCGGCGTCCTCTCCGGCGCCGGCGGCGCTCTGACGAAGATTGGAACCGGTACGCTCACCCTCTCCGGCGCCAACACCTACTCTGGCACGACCACCGTCAGCGCCGGCACGCTTCAACTCAATGACGCCAATGCTCTCCCCGGCGGCACAGGCGCGACCGGCGGCAGCAGTGCACTGACACTGGCTGGCGGCGTCGTCGGCGCAGGCGCTGGCGACTTCCTCAGGCCCCTCGGCACCGGCGCGAGCCAGGTCCAGTGGACCGGCAGCGGCGGATTTGCCGCCTACACAGCAGACCGCGCCGTCAACCTCGGCGGCGCCGGCGCAACCGTTACATGGGCCAGCGGCAGCTTCGTGCCCAACGGCTCGAGCCTCATCCTCGCCGCTGCTACCGCCGACAAGACAGTCGACTTCCAGAACCCGATCAACCTCAACAACGGAGTGCGCACGATCCAGGTCGACAACGGCTCCGCCGCGGTCGATGCAAAACTCACCGGCGCGATCACCAGCACAACGCCGGCAAGCGGCGGGTTGACCAAGATCGGGAACGGCGCACTGACGATCGGCGGCACCGCTGCCAACACCTACACCGGCGCCACCACGGTCGATGGCACCGGCATCCTCATCCTCGACAAGCCCGCAAATGTCACCGCCATCGGCGGCGACATCGCGATGGTCAACACGAGTGCTCCAACGCTCTACTTCACGCCCGGCGTAAACAACCAGCTCAGCGGCACAGGGATTCTCTCGTTCACCGGCGCGACCGGCAATTCCCGCTTCGATCTGATGGGCAGCACACAGTCCGTTTCGGGAGTCAACAGCACCGTTACCGGTTCGGTCATTCAAAACTCGGAAGCGATCAACGGTGCTCCCTCGAGCAACACCGCCGGCACCCTCGTGCTGACGGGTTCTGGCAACTACTCCTTCACCGGTTTCATGCGAAACGGCTCCGGCAGCAACTTCGGAACCCTTGCCCTCACCATGAACGGCTCCGGCAGCCAGACGCTGATCGGCACGAACATCACCTACACCGGCGCAACGACGGTCAACAGCGGAACGCTCGTCCTGCAGGGCACAACCGCACTCCCGTCCGCGATCACCGTCAACAGTGGCGGCACGCTGGAGCTCAACTACGCAACCAATACCGTCGACACCTGGTACACCGTCGCGCAGCCGATCAGCGGCACCGGCACGGTAAACAAGACCGGCGCCGGCTGGATCGACGTCAACAGCGCCACCTGGATGACCGGCTTCAACGGCACGCTCAACATCCAGCAGGGCACGTTCGGGCCCGGCGGCGCAACCGGCAGAATCGGCGGCGACACCAGCACGATGGCTGTCAACGTCTCGAGCGGGGCGCTGTTCGACATCCGTGCCACCACCTCCGCTTTCGTGAAAATCGACAAGCTCACCGGCACCGGCATCGTCGGCTCGACCTTCAACCTGGCGGCCGGATTCACCGTCGGCACCGGCGGCGGATCGAGCCAGTTCGACGGCACGATCGTCGGCACCGGCGGCCAGCCCACAAACAACGCCGCCAACCCCAACGCCGCCGCGGTCGTGCTGACCAAGGTCGGCGCCGGCACCTTCACCGTCACCGGCATCAACACCTACGCCGGCGGCACGACGATCACCGGCGGTACTTTCCTGGCCAACACGCCGGCCACCGGTACGAACTCCGCCACCGGAACCGGCGCGGTCAGCGTCGGCGTCGCCGGCACGCTCGGCGGCACCGGGCAGGTTCGCCCAGGCGGCACTGCGGCCATCAGCGTCAGCGGCGCTCTGGCTCCCGGCGCGAGCATCGGCACACTCACCATCGACAGCAGCGGTAGCACCGCGGCGAGTATCCTCACGATGGCCGGTGGATCTTCGCTGAAGTTCGAGCTTGGAGCGGCCGGCGGTTCCATCACCTCGATCGGCATCAGCGATCAGGTCGTCATCGCCAACTCCGCGGTCAGCGACGTGACCTTCAACAACAACACCGTCGACTTCCAGGGCACCGGTTCGAACGGCTTCTACAAACTCTTCGATACCGATCTTGCCAGCGCCGCCCTGGCCACCGACTCCTGGAACGGCCTGACCTACGACACGACGACCGGCGTCGTGAGTACCGGACTGACCGGGACGAACCTCGCCGGCGGCGCGACCGCGACCTTCCTCGTCGGCACCGCAACCAACGGCGGTGATCTCGGCGACATCTATGTCAGTGTCGTTCCTGAGCCAAGTTCCGGCTTGCTCGCGGCCGGCACGCTCGGCGGGCTGCTGACTCTCCGTCGTCGCCGACGCCGGCTGTAACGGGAAGGTGATCACAGATCGCGACCTGACGCGTTTGCGCAATCGGACAAGAGATTTGCGCGAACTGGCAAGACTTCTTTTGTCTTACTGACGGATAATCGGTGGCATCACGGGGGAGTGACGAGGATCTGTTTCCTCGTCAAATCAGGCGGCGCAGCGCAGCTGCGCCGGCGACGAAGTTTCAACCCAATTTCCAATGGCAGTCCCCTGGAGAACATCCGAGCAGACGATCCTCGTTGAAGAAATCCGCCGCGCCCGCGCACCTTCCGAAATCCTGATTCCCGGCCGCACCGCGACCGCGATCCTGCGCAAAGCATCGCGGCTTGGCCTGGTCGGCGATGGCGTTTCCCGCCGGCCGTGGAGCCAGGCCGATCGCGATACCCTCAAAGCGCTGCGTGCGCAGGGATGGACCGTTTCGCAGATGGTCGCCGGGCCGCTCGCCGCCTATTCGCGCACCGCCGTGCAGAAGCAGATTCAGCGCCTTGGCCTGGCTGATCCGACGCACTCGGACCGATTGCGCAAGGCCCACCGGCTGACCGGCGAAACGCTCGAAGCGTTCCGCGCGTTTCTCACGCAAAACGCCCGCTGCTGCACGCCGGAACAGATCGCACTGGCCTGGAACGAGGATCACAATCCGAAGGTGAGCCACTGGCGGGTTCTCTATCACCTGGAGCAGCTCGGCCTTCGCGTTCCCCGGCGGCAGGTGCTCTACATGGCTTACTCGAAGATCAAGCGGGAGCGGTCCAAGCCAAGATCGCTCGCGCCGCTCGCCGAGTACAGCCGGTCGCTCCCCGAGCGAAACGAGCGAGAACTGCGCGAGCTGGCCGCGTCGCTGCAGAGTGAGCCGTCGATCAAATGGCAGACCTGCCGCGACTGCGGTGAATCATGGCCGCAGCAGCCGCCGTTCTTCTATCGCGAGTTCAAGCCCATCAACAACGTTGACGGGAAAGTCCGCAGCTATCTCCTGCGACGCTGCAAGTTGTGCTGCAACCGGATGCGGCGATCCGCTTGAACGCGCGAGTGGAGCCCACGTAGTCACCGTGGCCCGAACATCAATTCCTTGCGGCCAACCGCATCCTTTCGTACCACATTTGTGGCCGGTCATATGAACTCGACCTTCCTGCGACAAACCGCCCAGGGAAGGTCTCAATGTATTCAACCAGCAACCTGAAACGCGTATTGAACGAGCTGCCGCACTTCCGCATCCGTTCGCGCGATGATTTTCATATGGCTGAACGCATGCTTGCAGTGCTGATCTGCGATCTGGATGCGCTGTCGCCGGAGCAGAAACTGCTGGCCAAGGCGTTCAAGACGCAGGTCGAGCGGTATCGGGCGATGTGGAGTGATCTGCCATCCACTGCAAAGGAATCAATGCAATAGGCTTGGCGGGGCATGCCATCGCAAATGAGTCGAATCACATCCGTGGGACGCGGGATCAGGAGAACATGAGCCAGCAGAATGACGCCGGCAGCGGCGCAGGATCAGAAGACGCTATCGGGACCGTGTTCGTTGTCCCGCCGGACGGCCGCCGATTCGCCGCCGAATTGCTTACGCTCAACCCAACGAGCATCACGCTGCGCGTCGCAGGGCGATTGATGCTCATCGGCGAGCAGTTCGTGGCCGAGCCGGGTGACCGCCGCGCGCTCTTCGTCGTCGCCCGTTGCGAGCTGACAAAGGACTTCCGCTGGCGTGTCGAAGGGACTTTTCAGCGCGACGTTGCCGCTGACGAGAATCCCGCACCATTTGAACCGTCGCCGGATTTGACGGCCAGCGAATCAGCGACGCCGCCGGCAAAGCCGTAAGTTGGCGCGGACCGAAGGGATCACTTCATCAGGCTCGGCACGACATACGCCGCCGACGCGACCAGCGCGAACAGCAGCGTGCCATAAAGCCGGACCATCAGGCGGTCGAACCGGAGGGTGAGTTGCGGGTCGCCGCTGAGCGTGCGGAGGTACTCCATGCGCGTCGCGATGCTGCCGTGCAGCCAGTCGTACGCGAGATCCATCAGGTTGCCCGCGAGGTAGCTGACGTGGTTCATCAGTCCCGCGCCGCGCCTGCTGCGGGGATGGACCGGAAGATTGTTGATCATCGCCACGCGATGCAATGCGCTCGCGAAAAGCTGCGCGCCATATTCGCCGACGTGGGAATCGACCGGAATCTGGTAGGGGAGGACCAGCTTGCCCGAGGTGTTCTCGGTCTCGCCGTTCATTAGCGGCGCCAGCGCCGCAGCGCCGGCGGCGGCGCTCGTCGGCTTGGTAGCCTCCAGGATTCTCGCGGCGTAGACATCCGCCTGACGCTCGAATCGGCGGCTCAGGAAACCGAAGATCAGGAAGAACGCGCTCACGCCGCAGCCCAGCAGCAGAACGACCCAGTCCTTAGGCGCAAGCGGAATCTCTCCAAACCAGCCGAAGGATTGCGCGACCTGCCAGATCGCCGCGAAGCCGAACATCAGGATCAGGATCAGGACGATGTACCAGGCCATGTGGCGATGAACCACATGGCCGATTTCGTGTGCGAAGACCGCTTCAATCTGGTCGTCGTCCATCCGCTCCAGCAGCAGGTCGCTGAGCAGGATGTAGCGGAAGCGCGGGAGCAGGCCCATGACGGCGGCGTTGCCGACGTTGAAGTGCGTGTGCCAGATCAGGATGTCGCGGTACTTCATCCCGCTGCGACGGCAGAGCGATTCCAACCGGCGGCGGAGCGGGCCTTCCTCCATCGGCGAGGTCATGAGAATCCGCCGAAGCAGTTCGGGAGCGCCGAGGTAGACCACCGCCGCCGACAGGATCCAGACGATCCCTTCGAGCGTGTCGCTTTCAGGGCTGACTTTGATCTCGCGCGAGCCATCGCGATTAATCTTGACGATCGGCGCAGGATGAGGCGGCCCCCAGCGGTTGATCGCAGTCATCGCCAGATCACGAACCGCGACGATGGTCAGCACCGGCAGCAGCACAAACAGGATCTGGATGCGGAAGTTGCCGGAGAGATGTTGCCGAAGGCGCGGCGGACTGTGGATCGGGAGATCTTCTTCAATGTTCTCAACGAGGCTCTGCTGCCGAAGGGCGTTGTCGGCGGGGTAGTGGGCCCACCAGAAGCCCACCCACGCCAGCACCGCCGGCAGAATGCCGACGATCATCGCCGGCAGCCTGGCGGTTTCGAACCAGTCGAGATGGAGGCGCTGGAAGACGAATTGCACCCAGCCCAGCGCGAAGACGCCGGTCGCGAACCACGCGACGACGAAGAATCGCGAGAAGAGCATCACCCGGCCGAGCCGCTGGATGGATTTTGCGAAGGTCGGACCGGAAACGCGTCGCGCCAGCAGCCGGGCCCAGATCGCGACAGTGACGACCAATGCACCGAGCGAACCAAGAAATACCGCGATGCCCCTATCCGTGTATCCAACGACCTCAATCGAAGGCGTGCTCGACCCGAGCATCCAGATCAGCGAAATAAGCAACAGCAGGAGAAACGACACGCGCGAGGCCTTTCGATAGTCAACCGCACCCAATGGGCCGACGCAGAGTATACCCCGGAAGCTCGATCATCGGCGATGGAGGGACCGGTAATACAACTATAACGATTGGCAATAGTGGGATAAATTACTGGAGGACCATGGATAGACGCTTCCGGCCACTCTTCCACAAACCAGCGGAAGACCTAGAATCGGTCCAACTTTGACGCCGGCAGGATGCATAACCGGCAACAAAGGACGAAGGACCCAGGACAAAGGACCCCACCGACAATGTTCACCGCTCTGTCCGACAAGTTTGGCGATGTCTTTCGCAATCTCTCCGGCCGCGGCCGCATCAGCGAGGAGAACATCCGCGAAGCGATGCGCGAGGTCCGCACCGCGCTGCTGGAAGCGGACGTCAGCTTCAAGGTCGTCAAGGACTTCACTGAAACGGTCGTGCAGAAAGCAATCGGCCGGGAAGTCATCAAGACGCTGAAGCCTGGCGAGCTGATGGTGCAGATCGTGTACGAGGAGCTCGTCAATTTGATGGGCCCTGTCGACACGCGCATCTATTACGTCCAACCGCCGCCGACGGTCATCATGATGGCCGGTCTCCAGGGCTCGGGCAAAACGACGACCTGCGGCAAGCTCGCAAAGTATCTGATTTCCAAAGGTCATCATCCGCTGCTGTGCGCGGCGGACTTGCAGCGACCGGCGGCCGTCGAGCAGCTCAAGACACTGGGCGCTGCGCTGGACGTGCCGGTCTACGCGGATGACACAAAGGTCGCGCCGCACGGTGAGGTAGCGAAGGGCGCGGCGGTTTCCGTTTGCCGCGCTGCGATTGCGCAGGCGAAACAAACTGGCCGCGATGTGGTCATCCTCGACACCGCCGGCCGGCTGCACATCGACGATGCGCTGATGGGCGAGCTGCGCGAGGTGAACACGATCCTCAAGCCGCACCAGGTGCTCCTGGTCCTCGACGCGATGAGCGGCCAGGATGCCGTGAACTCCGCCAAGGCGTTCAATGAGCAGCTCGAGGTCGATGGCCTGATCCTGACCAAGTTCGACTCCGACACGCGCGGCGGCGCGCTACTAAGCGCCAAGATCATCACCGGCAAGCCGGTCAAGTTCATCGGCACCGGCGAAAAGCTCGAAGCCCTCGAAGAGTTCCGCCCGGAAGGAATGGCGCAGCGCATCCTCGGCATGGGCGACATTCTGCAGCTCGTCACCGAGGCGCAGGAGAAGTTCAGCGCCGACGAAGCCCAGAAGATGCAGGAGAAGATGGCCAAGGGCCAGTTCACCCTGGACGACTTCATGGCGCAGATGGGGCAGGTGAAAAAGCTTGGCTCGATGGACCGGATCATGGGCATGATCCCCGGCATGAGCCAGTTGACGAAGCAAATGAACATGGGCGGGCAGGATGTCGAGAACCAGATGGGCCGGATGCACGCCATCTACAATTCAATGAGCAAGAAGGAGCGCCAGAACCCCGACATGCTGGACACGCCCAGGCGTCGGCGCATCGCCCGCGGCGCCGGCGTCGAGCTGAACGAAATCGGCCAGTTCATGAAGCAGTTCGAGCAGACCCGCGACATGATGAAAGCGTTCGGCGGGATGGGGATGATGGGGAAGATGAAAATGATGAGCGCGCTGATGAGCGGAAAGCTGAACACGCTGGGCATGCCCGGGGGGCCGTCGCTGAAGACGAAGAAGTCGGGCTATATGGAGAAGAAGGATCGGAATAAGAAGAAGAAACGGTGAGGGTCCGTTCCCGAGCGACGATTGCGTTCACACCTTCGGCGGAAACGACTGCACTCAGCAGCCGGCGGTTTCCATCGACTCGAATAAGGCTGGCACGACCGGTCTGGGTTCGCGGCCGATCAACAACTTGCTGAAACAAGCTCCTCCCAATATTGCGGGCGGTGACAGGTACAAATGTCTGGGTAGCCGCTGCAATGTACTATACGCCTGCTTCCGTTCCCGGGTTGTCTCCAGACAGGAAAGGCCGCGCAGACGCAGATATTCAACAGCGATAGCATGCTCACGGGGAACTCATTCGAGGAGCCACATGTCCAAGAACATGCTCATTCGTTTCGCGAGCATTGCTGTCGTCGCACTTTCCGCTGCCGTGCTGGGTGCTGAACCCGCCAAGCTCGACACCGCCGCGATCGAGAAAGCCTCCGGCGGCAAGGGACAGATGAACGCCGAAGAAGGCGTTTTCAAAGTCTCTTTCCCGCGCACGGATGTGAAGGTGACGATTGACGGCACGCAGATGCCGCCATTCATGGGGCTCACCAGTTGGGCGGCGTTCAAGCCGGGCATGAAAGAGGGCGCCGTGATGGTGATGGGCGACATGGTCCTCTTTCAGGACGAGGTGAACCCCGCGATGGACGCCGCTTTCTCCGGCGGACTCGCCGTCACCGCTCTCCACAACCATTTCTTCTACGACGATCCGAAAGTCTTCTTCATGCACATCGGCGGGGAAGGGAGTGCAGAACAACTCGCCGCAGGGGTCAAAAAGATCCAGGACAAGGTGAAGGAGATTCGCGCCGCGTCGCCGCAGCCCGCGAAGACCTTTGGCGGCAAGCCGCTGGCTGAGAAGAGCAGCGTTGCCGCTGCGCCGCTGGCTTCAATTATCGGCGGCAAGGCGGCAGAGAAAGACGGGATGGTGAAGTTCACCGTCGGCCGCACCGCAAAAATGCCCTGCGGCTGCGAAGTCGGCAAGGAGATGGGCGTCAACACCTGGGCCGCGTTCTACGGCGCCGACGACCACGCTTTCGTCGATGGCGATTTCGCCACCACCGAAGGCGAGCTGCAGCCGGTGCTTAAGACCCTGCGCAAATCCGGGATCAACGTCGTCGCAATTCACAACCACATGGAAGGGGAAAGCCCGAAGATCATCTTCCTGCATTACTGGGGCATTGGCCCCTCGGCGGATTTGGCGAAGGGCGTGAAGTCGGCGCTGGATTCGCAGGCCGCGGTTCACGCGAGCCACGCACATTGACGCAGGGGCGGAGTTTCAATGATCGAAGCCTTTTTCTACCGCAACGCCGGTGACGAAGTCCCGATTGCCGAGACAAGCTTTTGGATCGCCGCCGCGCCACGGAAGGGGGAGACGATCACACTTTCGTATTGGGGCCACGATCGGGCGGCCGGCCTTCAGCACGTTACCGGCGAAGTTGTCGACGTGCAGTGGACTTTCGAGCAGACGGACACAGATAGCACGGCGTGCACCGTCGACGTTTCCCTGCGGTGCCCAGGTGATTGAGTCGTGAACAGTTCCCCATACCGTTTCACTGTAGACCCTACCCATCCGTCTGCTAAGATTCGGTCCGTCCGTCGCCGGCACTCTCGTCGGGCGGCGACATCCCTTTATGCCTGTGAAGTTTGAGATCTATCGGAACAAGGCCCGCGTCACCGCGTTCGAGCCGGTTTGCGCGATGGCGATCGGGCCGGAGTCCGTGCCGGTGCCCGGGGACGTGAGCTTTCGCGAGGGGCATCTCATCGTCAATCGCAAGGACGATCACGCCGTTGGCGCGGCGCTGCTTTGGGATGTCGGGCCGCTGGGCAGTTTCGTCCTCGAGACGACGCGGCTTCAGCCGCGCGACAAGGCGTACAACCTGAACGTTGAGCTGGCGCGATTCCGGCTGATGAAGATCGTCCAGAAGCAGGAAGACTGGAACCTCTTCGATTTTCCCAAGATCGAGAAGTTCCTGGCGCGCCTGCACGAGGCCCAGCAGATTTTCGCCGATGCGCTTGGCAAGCTGCATGATCCGCCCGTCGCCGCCGACCTCGCCGACAAATCGCTGGAGATGGCGATCGATCTCTCCGAACACCTGGCATCGTTCCACGGCGAATTGCTGTTGAATCGGCGGAAGGCGACCAATGGATTCGTCAAGCACATCTTCGGCTGCCGAATTGATCCGCAGGTGACGAACGAGCGCTATCGCGAGACCGTGGCGGGGCAGTTCGACTACGCCGTCGTGCCGATGAGTTGGAAGGACGTGCAGCCGGAAGAGCACACGTTCAACGTGGAGCCGCTGGACGAATGGGTGAACCTGCTGAGCCAGCGGCGGATTCCGGCGATCGCCGGGCCGCTCGTTCGTCTCGATGCGCAAAACGTTCCCGACTGGACCGTCATCTGGGAACACGACTTCGACATGCTCCGCGAGATGGCATACGACTACGTACAGAAAATGGTCACGCGCTACCGCAAAGCGGTCGCCGTCTGGAACGTCGTCGCGGGATTGCAATCGAACACGGCGTTCTCACTTTCGTTTGAACAGATCATCGAGCTGACGCGGCTGCTGGTGTCGCAGGTGAAGACGCTGCTGCCGGGCGCGCGAACGCTGGTCACCGTGACACATCCGTTCGGCGAATATCACGCGCGCGGGCGCGGCGGGGCGCCGGCCGGCGTGCCGCCGATGCTCTACGCCGAAATGCTCGCGAACGCCGGCATCGCGTTCGAAGCATTCGGGCTGGAGATCGAGCTGGGCGTGCCGGCGACGGGACAATTCACGCGCGATCTGTTTCAACTGAGCTGCGCGCTCGATCGCTTCGCAACGCTCGGCCGGCCGGTGTTCCTCACCGCCGTCGGCGTGCCGGGACGGGCGCATGACGATCCGGGAGACGCGTCCGGCGGGCGATTGAATCCGGAACAGGCCGGGCGATGGCATCGGCCCTGGGATCCGGAATTGCAGGCAGAATGGATGGAAGCGGTTTACCAGGTGGCGCTCAGCAAGCCGTTCGTCGAAGCGATTGCGTGGAACAATCTCGCCGATTCCAACGCGTCGCTGCCGAGCGGCGGGTTGCTGGACGACATGCTGCAACACAAGCCGGGATTCACCAAGCTGCAGCAGATTCGCGACCGATTTCGCCCGGGCGGCGGGGCCGGCGCAGCGGCGGCAACTTCAGCGCCGACGCCTCCGGGAGGCACGAGGAAGCCGGGGACTTAAATGGAGCAGCTGCCGGCCGAGGATCCCGCCATTGTGCCGGAGCCGCCCGCCGGCGAAGACGCAGCGTCGACGGCTGCAGCCGAAACATCGGTCGATTCGACTTCTCCATCTCCCAAGCGCAAAGGGTTTCTCAGCCGCGTTGCGGAACATCTCAGCTGGACGCAATCGCAACGGCGTGGGCTCATCGTCATCTTATTCGGCGTCCTGGGTGTGCTGACCTGGCGGGCGATTCGCGATCGCGCGTTCGTGCCGGACCCTCAGCCGCCGACGGGGCTGCGTGCGGCGGAGCTGGCCAGTCGGCTCGACCCGAATACCGCGACGTGGGAAGAACTCGCCGCGCTGCCGCAGCTTGGCGAAAAGCGCGCTCACGCGATCGTCGAGCATCGTGACGAGTGGCACAAATGGCACCCGAATGAGTTGGCATTCAAGGAGCCGCTGGACCTGGTGGCGGTGAAAGGCATCGGCGGGTCGACAGTTGAGAATCTCTCGACATTCCTCACGTTTCCGCCTAAGCCGCCGGCAACACAGGCTGCGACGAAGCCGGCTCGGAAAACAAAATCGGGCGCGAAGTAGCGTCTCTCGTCATTTGTTTTTCTAACACGAAGACACGAAGCGGAACACGAAGAACACGAAGAAAGACACGATTACCCTTTCGTGTTCTTCGTGTTCCGCTTCGTGTCTTCGTGTTAAAAAAGCGAGTTTGAAGAGGGCTTGCTTCGCCAAATGCGTCCTTACAGTTTCCCGGAGAAAGAAATGAAAATCACCCGCATCTTCGCCCATCGTGTCGAGCTGCCTTTGAAAGAAGGCAACTACAAATGGTCCGGCGGGAAATCTGTCACCGTCTTCGACAGCACGATCGTCGGCGTGGAAACGGATACCGGCCATACCGGCTACGGCGAAGTCTGCCCGCTGGGGCCGTTCTACCTGCCGGCGTACGCCGATGGCGTGCGTGCGGGGCTGCGCGAACTCGCGCCGCATCTGATCGGCTACGATCCGCGCGAGCTCGCCGTGCTCAATCACAGAATGGACGCCGCGCTCAAAGGCCATCCTTATGTGAAGAGCGGCATCGACATCGCCTGTTGGGATCTGCTGGGTCAGGCGGCGGGACTGCCGATCTGTGTGCTCATGGGCGGGCGGTTCGGCGAGAAGGTGCGGCTCTATCGCGCCATCTCACAGGAATCGCCGGAGCAGATGGCCAGGAAAGTCGCCGGCTACCGCTCGGAAGGTTACACGCGGTTTCAGCTCAAGGTCGGCGGCGATCCGGATGTCGATATCGAACGGATCCGCGCCGTTCGCGCGATGCTCCAGCCCGGCGACCGCCTGGTCGCCGACGCCAACACGGGATGGACGCAGCACGAGGCGATGCGCGTGGTTCGCGCGGTGAAGGAGGTCGATGTCTACATCGAGCAGCCCTGCCTGACCTATGAAGAGTGCCTGTCGGTCCGCCGACACACCGATCATCCGTTCGTGCTCGACGAGAACATCGACAACCTCGACATGCTGCTCCGCGCGAAATCCGATCTGGCGATGGATGTTGTGAACCTGAAGATCAGCAAGCTCGGCGGCCTGACCAAAACACGCCAGGCGCGCGATCTCTGCGTCAGCATGGGCATCGCGATGACACTTGAAGACAGCTGGGGCGGCGACATCACCACCGCCGCGATTGCGCATCTGGCCCACAGCACGCCGGAAGAATTCCGCTTCACGAGCACGGATTTCAACAGCTATGTGACAGTGAGCACCGCCGATGGCGCGCCGCGGCGAGACAACGGTTACATGAGCGCGAGCTCCGGGCCGGGCCTCGGGATCAAGCCAAAAATGGATGTGCTCGGCAAACGCGTCGTCGAAATCACGTGATGGGCGAACGCCACCCAAACGGCGTATAATGGTCCCATGCCCGACTTTCAGGTTGTCAGCAAGTTCAAGCCGCAGGGGGACCAGCCGCAAGCGATCGACAAGCTTGTCGCCGGGGCCATGGACGGGCGAAAGTTCCAGACACTCATGGGTGCGACGGGAACCGGCAAGACCTTCACGATGGCCCATACCATCGCGAAGCTGAACCGCCCGACGCTGGTCATCAGCCACAATAAGACACTGGCCGCGCAGCTCTATGAGGAGTTCAAGGAGCTGTTTCCGAACAACGCCGTCGGGTACTTCGTCAGCTACTACGACTACTACCAGCCCGAAGCGTACATCCCGCAGCGCGACATCTATATTGAGAAGGACGCAAGCCGGAACGATGACCTGGACCGTCTGCGGCTTGCCGCCACGAGCAATCTTGTCAGCCGGCGGGATGTGCTGATCGTCGCGAGCGTCTCCTGCATTTTCGGTCTGGGCTCTCCCGACACGTATCAGAAAAGCGTACTGCCCATTCGCAAATCGGAACCGACTGAGCGCGACGACATGCTCTCCCGGCTGATCGAGCTGCAGTACTCGCGCAATGACATGGACTTCAAGCGCGGCACATTCCGCGTCCGCGGGGACGTCGTTGAGCTCCACCCAAGTTACGAGGAATTCGCGTACCGCATCGAGTTCTTCGGGGACGAAATCACCAACATCGACGCGATTAACCCCCTGACCGGCGAAATCCTCTCCACGCACGACGCGATCTTCATCTATCCGGCCGTTCACTACGTCATGCCGGAAGAGAAGGTCCTTGGCGCGGTGGAAGCCATTCGCGCGGAGCTCGATGCGCGGGTCATCCAGCTTCGCAACGACGGCAAGCTCCTCGAGGCGCAGCGGCTGATGGCCCGCACCAAGTACGACCTGGAGATGATCCAGGAAGTCGGCTACTGCGGCGGAATCGAGAACTACAGCCGCTTTCCAGCACATTGGGATCCTAAGCTTAGAATTCCACGTGGACAAGTTGTCGCG
>JADMIO010928554.1_pt1 | contig 110846 bp, 90 predicted proteins | sample 8958161 | NCBI WGS metagenome assembly JADMIO01 (sample SAMN16585339, study PRJNA669376) | soil metagenome | isolation source: Crop rotation soil | place: USA: Cullars Rotation, Alabama | collected 2011 | reverse complement strand
CGCGACAACTTGTCCACGTGGAATTCTAAGCTTAGGATCCCAATGTGCTGGAAAGAGGATCGAGCGCCGCATAGAGGTCCCGGCCAGTCCTGCCCACCGCGCCGAGCACTTCATTGCTTGCTTCGAGAATTCGTTGAAGCTCCGCCGACAACTTGGCGTAAAGGGGAAATCGAACGTCACGCACTTTTCGAGGATCAACGGGGAAAACCAAGCGCAGGCGGTTGTCTCCCGACGGGGGAATGTTCAAGAAGTTCTGAACGGCGCGATATGACGGCGGATCGATTTCGATGCTGTAGAGGCCTTGCGGGCTGCGACGCAGTTTCGAAATGCGCGGCAGCGGGGAGGCCTTGAGGTTGGAAATGCGCTTTTCTTCCGTGAGCACGCGGTGTCGCAAACGAACATCCACTTTCTCCGAGAGCGGCGCACCAGTTGTATCCACGAGTTCGAGAATGAGAGTTCCGTCCTTTTCAGCCATTGACGCCTCGTTCTAAAGGTTTGCGATAGTCTAGCGCGTACTTTTCGAGTTCTCCGAGGAGAGTCGGATAGATGTCTTGAGCGGCGGTCTTGCCGACAAAGAGATCCATGTGCGCATAGTGGGGAAACTGGATGTGGACGTAACGGTCCGGCCCGTTCTTCTCGCACAGATGCCGGAACGTTTGCCGTGTGCCGGCGGGAAGAAAGAGCTGGTTGTCGGCGCCTTGAACGAACGTGATGGGAATCTTCAAACGTCCGATCTGCGGCATGTAGACGTCCTTGCCGTCTTTGTCCACGACATGATTGGCTTGAATCGTCTTCAGGATTTGATTGAACGCGGCGATGCTGGCCACGCCAAACATCTCGTGTAAGGCGTCGTGCGTGGCGGCATTGAGTTGATCGTGTTTGTAGCTTTCCCCGTAGATGAGCCGCACCTGATGGCACACCGAGCTGGAGCAAAGTTCCTGTCGGGGGAACATCTGTATCACGGCCGTCGCGAGCTTGTTGCGCCAGTCGTTTAACGGGAGATTCGTGTTGACGGTGGTTTCTCCCAAGGCGATCAGGAAGTGGCCGACTTTCAACCCGGCTTTGACTTCGTTGAGCGTGGAGGTGACGGGGAATAATCCCAGCTGCGAGCAGACGGCCGAACGGACGCCGTCCAGTCCGCCCAACATGGCCATGAGAAACGTCATCGACCCGATGCAGTGCGCCATGACCTGGATGGAGGGAGCGCCCGTGATCTGCCGGATGCGCGCGACAGCGGCGGGATAATCGCGTAAGGCGATGTCGTCCAGCGTGAAGGCGGTGGCCGAAGAAGGCAGATCGGGACTGGCGCGATAGTCCAGCAGCCAGACGTCGTAGCCGTTGGCATAGAGGTATTCGGGAAGATTGGTGTCGATCGTATCGGTGGAAAACGACAAGGTCGAAACGCCGAAGCCGGGCGTCAGCATAACCGGACCTTTTGCGCCTCCGGCAAATCGGGTCAATCGCACCTGAACGCCGTCGGAGGTCTTCACCCAGTAAAGCTCGGGCGGCTTCATGCGTAACGGACGTTTCTTGCGCAGCGGCGGCTTGGTCGCATCGATGCGGTTGGGGCGCGCGGCGACATTACCGTAGACGTCGAACAAGGTGCCGGCGAAGAACTGGCCGAAGCGAGCGATGATCTCGAGCTGCTGTTTGCGATCGGTGGAGTTTAAGACCTCCATCGTCTGCATCTGCACGGCGAAGTCTTGCGGCAGAATGCGCAACACGCCTTTGCCCAGTACGGGAGCAGCGTCAGACTCGCCATCGTGAACGGTGATGAACAAGGTCGTCGTATCGTCCCAGGCGTCGGTGAGGCTGTCGGGGTGAACGAGTTTGACGCCATGCATGAAATAGGAATGGCCTTCTTCGGAATCGAGTTTCAGCCGATAGATCATGTTGCGCGTTTCGACGCGCGTGGGATCGACGACAAACAACTGAAAGGCGCCTTCGCGGACGGTCAAAGGAGAGGCGGACAGTTTCGGAGCGATGACCGTGCCGATGGCGCGTGCGGCATGCTGGGAGTCGGTCAGCATCTTGTCGGCGTCGTCGGCCGTGATGGTGAGAATGAACTGAAAGCTGGAGCCTTCGGTTTTACCCAACTGCGCGCCTTTGGCGAAGTCCTGTTTCTCGGCGGATGAGAAATGGCCTTTCATGGTCTCGGTGAAGCGAAGGCCGACGGACTGAGCGGCTGCGATAGGAGCAGTCAATGCAGCCTGGGTCGAGTAGTCGATGGTCCACCCGCGGTCCTTAGCGGCGATGGCGACGGCGCGTTCGGCCAGAGCGGAAATCGTGAGCAGGGGATTGATGCCAAGAGGACGCGGAATGATCGATCCATCCCAGACCATCAGGTTGTCATAGATGGCATTGCCCTGAGCGCCGGAGAAGACCTGACCTTTGTGATTCACTACGCCGTCTTCAGCGCGTTCAGCCATGACGCAGCCGCCGAGCGGATGGACGGTCGTGAGGTTCTGGTTGGTGAGTTTCGACCAGGTCGGATTGGGGACGAAGGTTCCGCCAAGAGGACGCGTGGCGTCGAGCAGTTTCTGATTCACGCGTTCGAAGTTAGGTTGTCCGCCGACGCCTGGCCAGTGAATGCGAAGACGATCGTCTTCCAACACCATGCGACCTTCGCCGTCGTCGTGCGACATGATCAGGTACGTCTGAGTGTTTTGCATCCCGCCGCGATATGGTCCGCACATCAATGTGTCCAGCTCTGCTTTCTTTTCTTTCACTGCATCGGCGACATCTGTGTCCGTGTCCTTGCCCCGCACCGGCGCCGCCGCCGAGACGATCGCTGCGGAAATTGCAGCGATGCCAGCGGGGATGGCTCCTTCCTCCACCGAAATGCCGTCCTCCAGATTGGGCGTGTTTCGCAGATCGAGCAACGTGGTGTTGAAAGGACCGACGGGTTCGCGGTCAGCGGGATTGGCTGAACCGAAGCCAACTCCATTGACTTGCTCGTTGCAGTTCCACGCATAACCCAGCGCGTCGCCGTTGCCGCTGAATCGGCGTCCGACGCGATCCGATGCCGAAAGACCCGCTGCCTTCGAACGCAGAAGAAGCTCGGTCGATCCCAGAACTCCTGCTGCCACGACGACAAGGTCGGCCGTGATGAACATCGTCGGCGCTTTGAACTTCTCTTGACCGGATTCGAGCTGAACGTAATGGATCACCCATCGGTCACTTTCTCGCTCAAGGCGCCGAACGCTGATTTCAGTAAAGATCTCTGCACCGTGATTGACGGCGTCCGGCAAGTAGTTCATTAACGTGGTGCTCTTCGATCCGTAGTTGCAACCCGTCACGCAGTCGCCGCAACAGACGCAGGCTTTCTGCTCGATGCCGGCCGGACTGACGCCGTCTTTGAAAACGATGTGCATAGGCGTCTTGGTGAATGGCGCATTCAAGAATGCCGCCGATTTTTCATGCGCCGTTGCCTTCGCCAATTTTGGATAGGAATCCGGATATGTCGAGGGGCGAAGCATCTCAATGCTCCGGCGGTAACCTTCTTCCAGTGAGCTTCTAAGATCTGCACGTAGCGCTGCCGGCCACCGGGGATCGTCGAAGACGCGCGCGTCGGGTCGAATCGTGATGCCCGCATTAATGAGCGACGTGCCGCCAAGGCCGCATCCCACGAGTACATTGATGTCGGGCCCGACGTGAAAGTCGTAAAGGCCGGTCGCCGACCCGATATCTCCCTTTGGGAGGTGGGCCTGGATTTCGCGGGTGACTTCTGCAGAGGTATCCGGGTACTCGCCAGGATGCAATTCACGTCCGCGTTCCAGAACGCATACTTTGAGCCCTGCCCGAGACAGGCGGGATGCCGCGATTCCTCCGCCATAACCGGATCCGATGATTACCGCAGTGTAATGGGGGTTGAGTTGTTCGATCGGCAAAGACAGTCGACGCATTAGAGACCTCCTGGAGAATTTTCACTGTGCAGAGCGCGGCAGCTATGACGCGCGCTCTGCAAATGTGTCGTCGCTACCCGACCTAGGTGGTTCCGCCTGTTGCAGTGGTTGTGCGTTGGCCTTCGGATACGGCGTACTTTTCGAGTTCTCCGAGGAGAGTCGGATAGATGTCTTGAGCGGCGGTCTTGCCGACAAAGAGATCCATGTGCGCATAGTGGGGAAACTGGATGTGGACGTAACGGTCCGGCCCGTTCTTCTCGCACAGATGCCGGAACGTTTGCCGTGTGCCGGCGGGAAGAAAGAGCTGGTTGTCGGCGCCTTGAACGAACGTGATGGGAATCTTCAAACGTCCGATCTGCGGCATGTAGACGTCCTTGCCGTCTTTGTCCACGACATGATTGGCTTGAATCGTCTTCAGGATTTGATTGAACGCGGCGATGCTGGCCACGCCAAACATCTCGTGTAAGGCGTCGTGCGTGGCGGCATTGAGTTGATCGTGTTTGTAGCTTTCCCCGTAGATGAGCCGCACCTGATGGCACACCGAGCTGGAGCAAAGTTCCTGTCGGGGGAACATCTGTATCACGGCCGTCGCGAGCTTGTTGCGCCAGTCGTTTAACGGGAGATTCGTGTTGACGGTGGTTTCTCCCAAGGCGATCAGGAAGTGGCCGACTTTCAACCCGGCTTTGACTTCGTTGAGCGTGGAGGTGACGGGGAATAATCCCAGCTGCGAGCAGACGGCCGAACGGACGCCGTCCAGTCCGCCCAACATGGCCATGAGAAACGTCATCGACCCGATGCAGTGCGCCATGACCTGGATGGAGGGAGCGCCCGTGATCTGCCGGATGCGCGCGACAGCGGCGGGATAATCGCGTAAGGCGATGTCGTCCAGCGTGAAGGCGGTGGCCGAAGAAGGCAGATCGGGACTGGCGCGATAGTCCAGCAGCCAGACGTCGTAGCCGTTGGCATAGAGGTATTCGGGAAGATTGGTGTCGATCGTATCGGTGGAAAACGACAAGGTCGAAACGCCGAAGCCGGGCGTCAGCATAACCGGACCTTTTGCGCCTCCGGCAAATCGGGTCAATCGCACCTGAACGCCGTCGGAGGTCTTCACCCAGTAAAGCTCGGGCGGCTTCATGCGTAACGGACGTTTCTTGCGCAGCGGCGGCTTGGTCGCATCGATGCGGTTGGGGCGCGCGGCGACATTACCGTAGACGTCGAACAAGGTGCCGGCGAAGAACTGGCCGAAGCGAGCGATGATCTCGAGCTGCTGTTTGCGATCGGTGGAGTTTAAGACCTCCATCGTCTGCATCTGCACGGCGAAGTCTTGCGGCAGAATGCGCAACACGCCTTTGCCCAGTACGGGAGCAGCGTCAGACTCGCCATCGTGAACGGTGATGAACAAGGTCGTCGTATCGTCCCAGGCGTCGGTGAGGCTGTCGGGGTGAACGAGTTTGACGCCATGCATGAAATAGGAATGGCCTTCTTCGGAATCGAGTTTCAGCCGATAGATCATGTTGCGCGTTTCGACGCGCGTGGGATCGACGACAAACAACTGAAAGGCGCCTTCGCGGACGGTCAAAGGAGAGGCGGACAGTTTCGGAGCGATGACCGTGCCGATGGCGCGTGCGGCATGCTGGGAGTCGGTCAGCATCTTGTCGGCGTCGTCGGCCGTGATGGTGAGAATGAACTGAAAGCTGGAGCCTTCGGTTTTACCCAACTGCGCGCCTTTGGCGAAGTCCTGTTTCTCGGCGGATGAGAAATGGCCTTTCATGGTCTCGGTGAAGCGAAGGCCGACGGACTGAGCGGCTGCGATAGGAGCAGTCAATGCAGCCTGGGTCGAGTAGTCGATGGTCCACCCGCGGTCCTTAGCGGCGATGGCGACGGCGCGTTCGGCCAGAGCGGAAATCGTGAGCAGGGGATTGATGCCAAGAGGACGCGGAATGATCGATCCATCCCAGACCATCAGGTTGTCATAGATGGCATTGCCCTGAGCGCCGGAGAAGACCTGACCTTTGTGATTCACTACGCCGTCTTCAGCGCGTTCAGCCATGACGCAGCCGCCGAGCGGATGGACGGTCGTGAGGTTCTGGTTGGTGAGTTTCGACCAGGTCGGATTGGGGACGAAGGTTCCGCCAAGAGGACGCGTGGCGTCGAGCAGTTTCTGATTCACGCGTTCGAAGTTAGGTTGTCCGCCGACGCCTGGCCAGTGAATGCGAAGACGATCGTCTTCCAACACCATGCGACCTTCGCCGTCGTCGTGCGACATGATCAGGTACGTCTGAGTGTTTTGCATCCCGCCGCGATATGGTCCGCACATCAATGTGTCCAGCTCTGCTTTCTTTTCTTTCACCGCATCCGCGATGTCGTTATCGGTATCCTTACCCATAATGGCGGCTGCTGCGGAAAGAGGCAGGCCAATGAGGTCTGCGATTCCTCCGGGAATCGATCCTTCTTCGATGACGAAGCCGTCGTCGAGCTTCGCGGTATCGCGTCCGTCAAGAATGCCGGTGATGCAAGGTCCGACGCTCTTTCGGCCTTCCGGACGATTGACGCCATAACCGATGCCGTTGATCAGTTCATTGCTGTTGTAGCTGAAACCGAGAACATCGCCGTTGCCGGTGAACTTCGAACCGATTTGTGACGATGCGCCAAGGCCGTTCGTTCTAGAACGCAACAGAATTTCAGTCGACCCCAGCGTACCTGCCGCAAGAACCACGAGGTCTGCCGTGATGAACATTGTTGGTGACTGGAACTTGTCGCGTCCGGCGCTCACAGGTTCGTAGTGAACGACCCACTGGTTGTTTTTCCTTTCGAGGAAACGGACCGAGATCTCAGTGAAAATTTCGGCGCCGTGGTTGACCGCGTCGGGAAGGTAGTTCATGAGCGTGGTGTTCTTCGCTCCGTAGTTGCAACCGGTGACGCAGTCGCCGCAGCCGTTGCACGCGTGCTGATGAACTCCCGCCTCGTTGACGCGCTCGGTGAACGTGACGTTAATTGGAATACGAGAGAAGCCGGCCTTCGTTTCGGCGGATGATTTTTCGAGCGCCTGGAGTTTGGGCAGCGGCGGAGCGCTGTCGGGATAAGGCTGCGACTGGAGCATGGTCTTGGCGCGTTTGTATCCGTCCTCGACTCCGTTTTTAAGATCCTGCCGCACCGCTTGCGGCCATCGTGGATCGTCGAACACGCGAGAATCCGCTCGCAGCGCAACACCGGCATTGATCAGTGATGTGCCGCCCAGACCGCATCCCACGAGGACATTGATCTCGGGATTCACGCGCAAGTCGTATAGACCTGTGGCCGAGCCGATTCGTCCAGCGGCAAGGTCCATCTGCGTTTCGCGTGTGACTTCCGCCTGGGTATCCGGATATTCGCCGGGAATGAATTCACGTCCGCGTTCGAGTACGCAAACGTCCTTTCCCGCGCGTGCAAATCGAGACGCGGCGATGCCGCCGCCGTATCCGGAACCGACAACGACTATGGAATAGTGAGGCTTAATGCGATCGGGAGAAGTGGCGAGACGTCGCATGAAAGAAATCTCCTGGATGATGGCAGTCGTTGGCCCGTCCTGGGCGTTGATGATCGTCCTAAGGGAGGCCTTAGGTTTATATCGACTGAGCAGAATAAGGTCAAGCGCCCTTCAGACTTACACGGACTGTCCTGCGACAGCTGTCGAAGTCGTCGGCTTGTCTTTCGGACCTTTCGAACCATTGATTAATTCGTCGAGCGAACCGGCGTTTCCGCGCGAGAGCATTTCGGCAATGTGCTCGCCGAGTGCACGATAACTTTCAAACTGCGACTCGCTGAAGTATTGGTCCGAAATCGGTTCCTGAGGAAATGCCGGATTGCAGCGAACATAATTGCGAATGTCGGCGGGCTCCGATCCCGTCAGGGAGGGTTTGATATACAAGATGCGTCCGTCGGGCGCGCCCGAATCGATGTCGCTGTAGCGGATCGTTCCGGTTGCGCAATAGACTCCCGAATTGTCTTCGAATCGGCCCATTCGCAGAGGAGCGTCGAAATCTATCCCGATTCCGAGATCGATTCTTATCTTGCGCAAACTGACTGCGAGTGATTCATAACTGTAGTCGGGGTCTGTGCTGGCATCGCTGACGACGATCCAATGGCAGCGCCGCAGGACCATTTCATACAGGCCGAGATTGTCGAAGTGCCCGCCGTCTGAGAGATAGACATAGGGAGCTTCTTCATCCGTGAGTCCCAACGCTTCTTCCATCAGCGGACGGACGATGTGTCGTGGGGAACGCTGCTCATACGTCAGGTTGCCGGTCGGGCCGGGATTGCCGAGCCACCAGCCGAGACGTACATTGAAGAGCGTCATCAGGAAACGGACGGCGGACGACGTCATCATGTATCCCATGTTCGGACTGGCTGCCGCGCCGGACATGGCGACCGCCGTTCCGAGCGATATGCCGTTTGGTCCACCATACTCGGTCGAACGCCGATATCCGATGCGATGATTTCCGCAGTGCAGCGGGGAGACAGTAAATGAATCCGCCTTACGCTCCTGCCATTGAAGCTGCTTTCCTCCGGACAGGTTGAGCGCAATATTGACAACATGGAGAGGCAATTGATCGGCGAGCTCGCTCATTCGGATGTTGTCGTCACTGTCAAAGCCGGTGAACGCGACTGAGAGATCGGACGCGCCGGACTGGGGATTCCGCGAGGCGCCGAGGTATGCGCGCACAATTCGGTTGCGCCAATAGTAATGAAGCGAAAATTTGTTGGTATCGACCAGAACCCCGGCGATGTAACCGAAGACCAGCAATCCAACGGTGACTGCGACTGCCTTAAAGAGCGTCGTCTCTTCCAGAATCGCCGCGTGATTAAACAGATCCGTTGCGGCGCCGAATGAAATGACTGGTCCTGTAGCGGCTGCGAGCGTTGCGAAAACAAAAATCACCGCGATTCCAGCCAATACATTCGTCAGGGCTGCGGCATTGACGCCCATAAACGACTTTGAAGGGTGTCCGGGTTGAGCTGCGGTACTGGCGCTCCACCCGCCGATGAGGGACAACACCGTCGACGCCGCGCCCGCAACTCCCGCCACGGCGCTGAACGTATTCGTCCAGCTTGAGAATGCGGCCTGCGGATTTTCAATCAGTGCGGCCAGCAGTCCGAGAATAAGCGCCGGCGCCCAAAGTACGATGCCGCAAAGACCCGCCCACGCTGCGAGGGAAATCTGCAACCACGCGCCTGAACGCGCCCACCATTCGTCATCCTGGTCAGAAGTAAGCCGGCTTGTGATGCCGCTGATTAGAGTTCCGCCCACCATCATCGCGGCGAGCATGAAGGGAACCGAAAACGTCGTATAGATCCGTGGATCTGCGGTGGCCGCCGTCTCGGCGACGAGATGCAACAGAAATGCCGTGACGTATCCGGCTCCGGCCAGCAACAACGTGCAAAAAAGGCTCGATGTGATCGGTACAGGCTTGTTTTTCACCCGCACATATGTCGCGCAAATTCCCCACGGGATCAGAATCAGCGCAAGCGTCAGGACCAACGCGATTGCCGAGTTGTCCAGCGCTGTTTTCACGATAGAGAAGGAGGGAAGCCACCCCGTTTGCGGGCCGGTCGTGTTCCGTACGAACCATCGCCAGAGAGTCGACAGCGCTGTCGCCGAGGTCAGCAGGGGAATCAGGCAATACTTGATGTAGGCGCGTTCGTCATTGTTCTTGATGCGAATCGAAGGAAGGTTTAATCCGACAAACGCGATGCCCGTAACGCCGCCCGCGACCCCAAGAATGAGCAGGATCGTGATGAGAAAGTCCGGGCCGAGAAAGAGAAGCCGCATTCCTGCCGGATCCGAATTCATCAACGAGTAAATGACCCGCGGGGCCATTAAAACGGCTGCCAGAAATGGAACGAGCACGAAACCGTTGAGCAATACATTACGGATGTAAATGCTGACGAGAGTCCATGTGTCTGCGCCGAACAATCCGAGTTTGGGGCTTAGATAATTGCTGAAGCGCCTGAGGTGCGACACGGGAGCGGGATCTGGACTGCCCTCCGTCTTTGATGGAGAGTGCAGGGACTGGATGTCTGCCACCGCGCTGCCGTCCCCTTTGAGCGTTCGATACGTCCACGCGGAAAACCAGCTCCCGATGAATCCGCCGCCGGAAACCGTCGACAGATAGTGAAACTTTTTGACGAGTCCGCGGCGAGCGAAACCCTGGAGAAGTCCGAGATTGAAGGTCGCACTGCGAATACCTCCGCCGGAGAGACAAAGCGCGGCGTGCGGCTTGCGATGGGCCATATTGAAGGCTTCCTGACGACGCCCTTCATCTTCCGCAAGCACTTTGGATCCGTCCGCGAGAAACGTGAGAGGGCGTTCCTTTCGGAACGGCGCCAAGATCGCGTGAATCCATTCCAGCAGCATTTGAAACTGCTTGAGAAAGAACTCCCTTCCCGCCGGCGCGATGCGCCCGATCGGCCGGGTCTCCGTTGATGGGATCACGATTGGGCGATTTGCCGCTTCCCGAGCCGCTATCTCTTCGATTCGCGCATGCTCGGCCGCAAGAATTCTTGAAAATGTCAGAATCTGTTTTGGCATGTTGAAGCTCTAGTTCCGGGGCAAATTGCAGTCAACGATTTCTTTTAACGTTTGGACCTTACGCCAAATGAGGGACGGTCTGGGACCCGGCGGGCCGGTGAAAAATAAGTTCTGCGTCTTTAGTTTTGAGCACGAGAGTCGGGTTCCCCTCGGCGCTCAGAACTCAAAACGTATTACTGCAGCGTTAGCGGTCTAAAGGTGAAACCACGAGCGACCGTCTTTCCACAGCAGTTGATCTGCGGCAGACGGGCCCCAGGTTCCCGAGGCATAAGAATGGAGTGGTAAGGAATTCGCGAGAAGCGGGTCATAAAGGCTCCACGACAATTCAACCCAGTCATTGCGAACGAACAGCGTTTGGTCGCCATGAAAAATATCGAGCAACAGCGTCTCGTACGCGTCTGCAATACGGGAGAACGCCTCGGCGTAGTTGAAGTGAAGATTTTCGGTTTGCATCACAATCTCGTCACCCGGCTTCTTGACGCCGAACTGCAGCGTGAACCCTTCGTCGGGTTGAAGGTTGATAACGAGAGCATTGCTACGCAGATTGCATGTCGGGCCGAACGTATGAAACATTGAAACGGGCGCTTGTTTGAATCCGATAACAATGGCGCTGACGCGCTCCGCCATTCGTTTGCCTGTGCGCAAGTAAAACGGAACGCCCTGCCATCGCCAGTTGGCAATTTCCAACTTCAATGCCGCCGCGGTTTCAATCTTTGAATCCGGAGCAACGCCCGGTTCATCGCGATACCCGATGACCGGCTTTCCTTGAATCAAACCCTCCGTGTACTGGCCGAGCACAACATCATCGCGTTGGATGGGCAGAATCGAGTGAAGCACTTTGGCCTTTTCGTCGCGAATACGTTCTGCATCCAGCGTTGCCGGCATTTCCATGGCAATGAGCGTGAGGACCTGCGTCAGATGATTTTGAACCATGTCTCGGAGGGCGCCGATCTTGTCGTAGTAGCCTGCTCGGCGCTCGACCCCCAGGTCTTCCGCAACAGTGATTTGTACGTTGTCGATGCGATCGCGATTCCAGAGACTTTCGAAAATCGGATTCGCGAATCGAAACACCATTAAGTTTTGAACGGTTTCTTTTCCAAGGTAATGGTCAATGCGATAGATCTGCGATTCGGTAAAGAACCGGCGTAACAAGGCATCGAGTTCTTCAGAGGAGGCGAGGTCGAAGCCAAATGGTTTTTCCACGACGATCCGCGTCCATCCCGCGCTCTTGTTCAAGCCGGCGCCGCCGATTCCCTCGATCGTGGGTTCGAACGCTTCCGGTGGCAGCGCGAGGTACAGAATGCGATTTCCCGGAAGGCCGGCTTCGTGTTCCAGCGATGCGATTTCCTTGGCTAAGGTCGCATACTCCTCCTTGCCGCCATTCCCGACGCCTCGATAGTGAACATGCGAATCGCACCACTGACCCGCACCGGCCGAATCTTCACCCTTCAGCGGTTCGATGATCTCGCGAACCATTTGGCGAAACGACTGGTCGTTCATCTCGTTGGAGCGCGCCACGCCAAGAATGTGGCATCCGGTGACTTGCTCGCTCCGAGTCAATTCAAATAGAGCGGGCATGAGTTTGCGGCGGTTGAGGTCGCCTGTAGCGCCAAAAACGACGAAGAGGCAAGGTTCTGCGTTTTCTGTCGACATACTTGGATTCTATCGAATTCGGGGGCCTAGTAATGAGGAGTAGTGAGTAATGAGTTGCGGCGCCCCCCCTAAACGCACTACTCATTACTTTGCTGTCTGTACGGAACCTGATTTTCCATGGGAAGGTCTCTAAGGATGTTCACCGTCGAATTGTTCGGCGCGATGCCAAGCCAGGGCAACACACCTCGATTCGATAAGATGCCTGCGCCGTGCGAAGACTCGTCCAATTTTCCTACTTAGACGCCCTTCAAAGTGGGTTCGTTGGGGATGGAATGCGGGAGGTGAGTTTAAGAACAATCTGCTGGACGATCACCGGAGCGTCGGCCTGAACCGACGCTCCGCATGAGACTATTGGATCGCGAGAGCCAGGTGAAGCCGTTCTTCGGGCTTGATGAAGTGGTCAGCGTCTGCGGCATCTGCGCCGAGATCAATCTGAACCCACTTTACTTCACCTGTAAATTTTCGCCTCGAGTAGTCCGTAGTGACCGGCGACCCGAATTCGTTGCCGACGTCGAACGTTTCGTCCGCAGAAAATAGCTGAGGTTCGGTTTGTTCAACCCGCCCTTTCCCCACGGCCTTGCCATCCACATAGAGTGATATCGCGCCGCCCTTCGCCACGCCTCCTCCATCGTAAGTAAACTCCATGCGCAGCTGGTGCTCGCCAGCCGGTAAGACGTTCTCCCCCTCGATGTAGCCCTGGTGCAACCCAAAAAAGTTGTAACAATACTTGGGTCTGCCATCTTTAACGTACAAGCTGAACCCTCCAGTAATGCCGCCTAATGCAGCTACAACTCCCTCAGCGCCTGATTGGGGAATCACAAGCTCCGCTGTAATGGCGTAAGACTTGTTGTGCAAATTGAGGATCGAACTTTCGGTGAGACGCCCCATTCCGCCGAACAGCAATTGGCGCGTGCCGCGTATCAACTGCGGGCGGCCCGCGGCGTCGGAATTCGCACGCTGGGCCATGCGGTCGTCCAGCGGCAAGACATTGTATTTTGCAGCTTCAATGAGCCATTGGCGTTGGAGTTCATGAAGTTTGTCGGGATGCTCTTTCGCAAGGTCCTTTGCCTGACTCCAGTCGTTGGTGGTGTTGTAAAGCTCCCAGTGGTCGTCGTCGAAGGCCACTGTCTTGATCGCGCCGGTTTCCCAAGGTGTGCGGTGTTTGGTCACCGCAGTCCAACCTTTGTGGTAGATGCCGCGGTTGCCGAACATCTCGAAATATTGCGTCTCACGCCTTTCGGCCGCTTTCGCGTCATCAAACGAGTACGCCATGCTGACGCCTTCGATCGGCTTTTGCTGAACGCCATTCACGGAGATCGGTTCTGGAAGACCTGCGACTTCGAGCACTGTCGGCGCCACATCAATAACGTGATGGAATTGTGATCGGATTTCACCCCGAGCCTTGATTCCGCGCGGCCAGTGAATAATCGTGCCGTTCCGAGTCCCGCCCCAGTGCGATGCAACCTGCTTTGTCCACTGATAGGGTGTGTCCATGGCATGCGCCCATCCGACTGCATAGTGGTTATAGGCTTCCGGTCCTCCAAACTTCTCGATGCGCGCCTTGAGAAACTCCGGGCTTTCCAGAGCACCGAAGCCGCTGAGCGTGATCATCTCGTTGAACGTCCCTTGGAGCGAGCCCTCAGCCGATGCCCCGTTGTCGCCGATTATGAGGAAGACCAGCGTGTCATTGAGAACCTGGAGGTCTCCCAGGGCCTCAATCAGCCGGCCCACGTGATGGTCAGTGTGCTCCATGAAGCCAGCATAGACTTCCATTTGCCGAGCCAGCACCGGTTTCATATCGGCTGAGATTTGATCCCACGCCGGAATTTCAGGATGTCGAGCCGTGAGCTGGCAGTCTCGCGGAATCACGCCGAGTTGCTTTTGCCGGAGAAATGTTTCCTCGCGCAACTTGTCCCAGCCCTGATCGAATTTGCCCTTGTATTTGTCGGACCACTCCTTAGGAACGTGATGAGGTGCGTGCGTGGCGCCAGGAGCAAAGTACATAAAGAACGGCTTATCAGACATCAACGCTTTTTGTTGGCGGACCCACCGGATCGCCTTGTTGGTTAAGTCCTCGGTGAGGTGGTAGCCCTCTTCCGGCGTCTTTTCTGGTCCCACTGGCGTCGTTCCTTCGTATAGCGAAGGGTAGTACTGGTTGGTTTCGCCGCCGATGAATCCGTAAAAATATTCGAAGCCGCCTCCACCGGTTGGCCACTGGGTAAATGGACCCATGGGGCTGGTCTCCCATACGGGGATTTCATGGCACTTTCCAAATTGCGCGGTCGAATAGCCGTTCAGCTTCAGCGTCTCTGCCAAAGGCGCGCAGCTATTTGGACGTACTGAGGACTGGCCGGGCGCGGACGTGGCCAGTTCGGTTATCGAACCCATACCGACTGTGTGGTGATTTCGCCCCGTCAGGAGAGCGGCGCGGGATGGCGAGCACAACGCCGTCGAGTGAAATCGGTTGTATCGTAACCCGTCGGCTGCGAGTTTCTCAAAGTTGGGCGTGCGGCAAGGACCACCAAAGGCGCTCGATGCCCCAAAACCTGCATCGTCGACAAGAATAACCAGTACGTTTGGCGCCCCGTGAGGCGGTCGTAGGGGGTCAATTGGCGGGAATTTCGTATCAGGATTTTTTGCGTCATAGGTGGTCAAGCCAACATGCGGGCGATCCGGAATTGGCAGCACGGTGCGATGAATTCTTTCAGGCATCAACGACTCCTTGGTTTGCGCGTATCAAACAACCATCGTCTGCTGAGCCGATCATCGGTCGATATTCGTAGAATTACCCGTTCTCGGAAGTGGACCTTCGGAGGCTTGCCGCGCAGATGAACCTGTCTGCGCCGTTCCAAAACTTGTAACCAGATTCGGAGTGACCCGGGCCGTCCACTTGTGGGATGCTCGGTGTCGATTTTTTTGCTCGCCATCATTTCAAAGGAGCAACCATGAGAAAAGTGTCGATGCGTATGGGGTTGGTCCTTCTGACGATTGCCGTAGCGGGAGGGACCGTTTTCGCGCAGGGTCAGCAGGACTTCAGTCAGGTTCAGATCAAAACCAACAAGATTGCGAATAATTTTTACACGCTCGACGGGCAGGGCGGAACGATTGGCGTGTTGACCGGTCCCGACGGTGTATTCATGGTGGACAGTCAGTTTGCGCCATTGAGCGACAAGATCGCGGCTGCCGTCAAAGCCGTCTCGAATGGAGCGCCGATCCGATTCATGGTGAATACGCATGTTCATGGCGATCACACGGGTGGAAATGACAACTTCGCAAAAATGGGAGTCACGATCTTTTCGCGCGATCAGCTGCGTGAACGACTCGCGGCGCCGGGCCAGAATGGAGCATTGCCGCCGAAGGAACGCCTCCCCGTCGTCACCTATGACGGTCCCGTCACTCTGCACATGAACGGAGAGGAAGTGCGCTTGATTCCCATCCGCCAGGCGCATACCGATGGCGACACGCTCGTGTATTTTCCGGGACTCGATATTCTGATGACCGGCGACTACTTCCGTTCGCTCGGATATCCCAACATCGATCGTGCGAATGGCGGAACGCTCGAAGGCATGCTCGAAGGACTGGGAGAAACGATCGGAATGGCAGGTCCGAACACGAAGATCATCCCGGGTCACGGCGCAACCGTCGATCGCCAGGGCGTAATTGCGCACCGCGACATGATTCTCGGCGTTAAGGCGAAAGTGGCGCAGCTGATCAAGGAAGGTAAGAAGCTGCCTGAAGTACAGGCCGCGAAACCGACAGCTGAATGGGATGCGAAAGTCGTTCAACCGGGAACTACTGGAGAACGATTCATCGGTCAGGTTTACGCCGAACTCGGCGGCAAGTAGCGACCCCTGGGAAGCGGGTGCTTTGTCAGTGTTCAATGTTCAATTGTCAGGTCTCATTTGCGGAAGGGAACATTAATAAATCCCCTTCCTTAGATGAAAAATGACAATTGAACATTGAACAATGACAAAGCACCCCCCTCTTCTTCTCAATCCCCCAAGTTTCCCTTCATCGTCACCTGAGGAATCGTTTGCGGGCGCCGACTTCCCGAAACTCCTTGAACGGCGTGCTGCCCGTGACGTTTCAATCTTCGATACATCGGAACCAGCGTGGTGACGCTCAACACCGTTCCACCGATCAAAAGCGCGAGTGCGATGACGTCCCAGGCTGGACGCCGATTGTGAAGGAATGCGAAGTCCAAACCGTGCAGGCCGTAGTACGCCCATCGATTGACGCGGTCATCCTTGTCGTACTTCACCATCTGCCCGTGCGACGGATTGAGATAGAGCGCGGTTTGCAGGGCGTCGTCAAAACGAACACGCAGGACGGGAAGCGCGCGGACGTCCTTGATGATGCCGAGATCAAACGAAGAAAGCGTGCTGTAGTAATAATCGTCGTAGGCGTCGAGCCAGGAGGCGTCTTTCACTGCAATGTTCGGCATCGCCGCCTTCGCCATCTCGAGCAAGCCTTCGTTTGGAAAACGAGAAAACGCCTGCTGTTCGCCGCTTGCCGCCACAATAAGGTGCTCATGTTCGATGGCCGGCGAAATGAAATCGGTAACGCTGCGCGTGAACCAGTGATCAACTTCGTTGGCGGATGGCGCCCTATAAGCGATGTAATAAGGCTTCCCTCCGAATTGAAGCAGCTCAAATTCCTTTGCCGGGAAAGTCGTCGAAACTTCGGCCACCGCCTTCTGCAGTCCATCAACGGTAAGCCGTTCGAGGTCGATTTTCCCTCCGGTCACGGCGTCCCGTTGGGTTTTTGTAAGTCCGCTGTCGCCGATTCCTGGAATGGCGTGTACAGCGATTGCGCCGCTGAACATCCATGTGAAAGTGACAAGGCCGAATATCAGTCCGGCGTAGTGATGCCACTTCATCCAGCCCTTGTACGGTGAATGGGAATACACGCCTTTGTGCCGGAACCTTGGAGTCAATCCGTATCGCCACACTCCGACAACGAGTCCGGTGGTGCACATGATGATGCCGATCCAGGACAGCCAGATCAGCATGGTTTCCCACCAGCCCTTTTGCCTCCACCAGAACAAGCGGTGCAGTACATAGCCGGAAAAACCGAGGATGCGTCCCATCCTTGATGTTTTCATCACGGCTTCGCCGCTCTTCTCAGAGACATAATATTCAGTTCCGGCGACATCCCCGAGGGTGAAGCGATGCATCGGCAGATGGGGCTGCATTGCGGGATAAATGGTGAAGTTATCCGGCGTTTGCAGGTATTCAGCGTACTGGAGATTCTGTTGCTCGGGCAGAAAACGATGAATGAAGGTCGACGCGGTTTCCGCGTTCATGGCAGGCATCGGTTCGCCGGTGTCGGCGTAAACGACTTTCCAGGTTCCAAAGCTGCTGCCGTAGTTGAACCGATAAACCGGGCGGTCTCCAAGCATCGCGATGCGAAGACGCGTGGGTGCGTTCTTTCCCGTCATTCCGGCATCGGCGGCTGCTTTGGAGGGAGATACCGCGACGGTGGAAAGATCGAGCGGAGACATTCTCATCAGGCGCTCACCCGCATTCAGGTGGGGCATGCCGTAGTACATGAGAATGATTCCGGAAATGAACCACACGACAAACATGATCCCGATCGCAATGCCGAGCCAGCGATGGGAGTAGATCAGCAGTTTCCGCCAATCCAGAAGTTTGCGAATGTTCATGGCTGTCCTCTTCGGTCGTTTGTATTATTCGGTTCCTTGAGGCAGTGCGAAAACATACACGGCGTTATAACGCCTTTTCGGATTGATGCCGGCCTGTTCGATCAGCCCTGCGGTTAACAGGCCCTCTCCCGTAAACACTGCCACGTATTGTTTGCCGTTTACAGCGTAAGTAATTGTACTGTTCTGAATTGTTCCACCCAACGTCTGTTCCCACAAAATCTTTCCCGAGTCGGCATCGAACGCCCGGAATTTCTGGTCGAGGTCGCCCCAGAAGACGACGTCGCCGGCCGTAGCTAGTACGGCGCCGTTGCCGGGCGCACGGCCTTTATAAATGTGTTTGATCTCTCCGGTTTCCATATTCACTTTGGCAAGACCGCCAAATTCTTCAGGTTTCGAACCGGGGCGGGGAATGCCCACTCGGCGTTCCGGCTGGCCGGGCGCGGCGGAGGTCATGTCCAGACAGTTGTCGACCCAAGGGATGTACAGAGAGTTGAGGTTCGGGTTGTAAGCAGTTGGCCAGTAGCTGCGCGTATTCCAATAACAGATGATGTGATGTTTACCCGGTTGGTCGAACGTGATGTCCCAGTTCAAGGTCGTCTTGCCGGTCTTGACGTCGATGTTTGACAGCACGTAGTTTGGCACGTCGAAAGGGAACTGCGACGCCCAGAGAAATTGTCCGGTCGTGCGATCCAGGGCCCAGATGCCGCCGGGTTCGCCTACCGCGATTGCAACATCGCGTTGCTGGCCTTTCGGGATGTCGGGATTAATCCATTTCACGAACTTCGGGTCGGGATTAACGCGTGTGCGAAAGAGCGTCCGCTCGTGGGGGAAGTCTTCATCCCAATCGTCGCCGGGGAGATGCTGATAATACCAAACCAATTTCCCGGTGTCGGGATTCAGCGCGACGGTGGAGTTGCTGTAAAGGTCGGCCGGCGCGGAGCGTGCGATTGCGTCGATGTTGCCGCCATGGCGATCGACGCGAGTGTTCGGTGTGGGATTCGCAATTCCCCAATAAATGAGCCGTCGCTGCGGATCGTATCCGCCCGGCAGTCCCCAGGTCGCTGCTGCGCGCTTCGCTTCCGGAGCGTCGCCCCAGGTTGCGTCTCCGGGGTCTCCCGGTCCTGCGGCGGTGAAGAATTTCCAGACCTCTTTTCCGGTGAGTGCGTCATTTGCTGCAATGTAGCAATTGGCGCGCACTCCTGCGCAGGTCCGACCCGTGAGCACTTTGCCCTCAGCGACAATGGGCCCTGACGTGAGGCCGCCAGTGGTCTTCATTTCCCATCGCACCTGACCGGTTTGTGCGTCGAGCGCAACAATGAATCCGTCGGGCGACGTGTAATAGACCATGTCTTCGTAGATCGCTAACGTCTTCGCTCGCGACGAACCGCTCGGGCGCTTGTGTTCCCAAATTAAATTTCCATTGGTCGCGTCGATCGCCTGAACAGATGCGCCCGGCGCGATGAGATACATCACGCCGCGATAAACGATCGGGATTCCCTCGATGTTGCCGTTTCCGAGTTCGCGCACAAACGCTTGCTTCAGCTGTCCGACGTTCTGCCGCGTGATTTGCTTCAAAGGGCTGAAGCGCTGCGCATCGTAAGTGCGGCTATACATGAGCCAGTCATCGGGACTCGGATTCTGGAGCATTTTGTCGGTGACTGGTGGAAATGCCTTTTGTTGTCCGAAGGAACCCGCTGCGAGGATCGCGATCAAGAGCAGGGCAACGGCGACTATCGATTTCATAAATCTCCTCGTGTATTCCGGATATCGTTTTTACGCTCGCACAATAGAGTTCGGTCCAATTTCTTTTATCGATCGCGTGCCGCATTGGCCCATGATCAAGTTCAATTCGCGTCGAAGAATATCCACCACGCGTTCAACTCCCGGCTGGCCAAACGCCGCCAGTCCCCACAGGTATGGCCTGCCAACGCCGACAGCCGTGGCGCCTAAGGCCAGGGCTTTGAATACATCCGTGCCGCGCCGGACGCCGCCGTCGATCATGACGGGGATGCGGCCGTCCACCGCTTTCACTACTTCGGGAAGGCAATCGATTGTGCCTCGGCCGCTGGCATGCGCGCGTCCGCCGTGATTGGAGACGATGACGCCGTCGATTCCGTTTTCGACGCAGAGCTGGGCGTCTTCGCCGGCTTCAATGCCTTTGAAGACGATCTTCATCGTCGTCGCGTCTCTCATGCGCTTTGCAAAATCCCAGGTCAACGAAGGCGACGTCAAACCGATCCCATCGCCTAATCCGGCAAGCATTGGCTTCGCAGCCGATCCGCCATTGTCGTTCGTATGGCAGTTGGTGCACGTTCGGGTATCGAGGCGTCGAAAACGGGATTGCGTTTCGGTATTTCGTCCGTTCGGCAAATCAAGCGTCACAGCGACGACGGGACACCCTGCGGCCTCTGCGCGCTTCAACATTTTCTGCGTCGCTTCCCATTTGTTCGTGGTGTAGAGCTGAAACCATACCGGTCCGCCACGCGCGCTGGCGATTTCTTCAATTGGATAAGAGGCCTGGGTCGAAACGACCTGAAGCGTTTTTTTCGCCGCAGCGGCGCGCCCAACCGCCAACTCGCCGCCAGGATTGAATGCGCGAGCGCTGCCGATTGGGCAGAGAAAGATGGGCGAATCCCACGTCGTTCCGAAAATCGTCGTCGAGGTGTCGATGCGGCTGACATCCACGAGCCGGCGCGCGCGAGTTTGAAAGTGAGAATATGCCGCCATGTTGGCGAGAACGGATTCATCGTTGTCTACGCCCGACGCCATGTAGCCCCAGTGCGCCGGGGGCAACGCCTTCTTTGCCGCTGCTTCAATTTCAAAAACGTTCAACGCCTCGGAAGGACTTGAAACGATGTAGTCTGCCGGCGACTGGGCTAACGCCTGCATCAAACCCGGCGCGCCTCCTGAAACGGCTCCCAACAACGGACTTCCCGCTAAGAATTTTAGAAAAGCGCGACGGTTCGAACCCATGTTCAGCTCCCCTGAATACAAGATGTTGCGGAAGATTAGTCCGAGCACGGACGGCATGGCAAATAGAAACAACGATTTGAGCAGATCAATGCGGGAAAGTTTGGAGACCAGTCCGTTTAAGTATGGCCGCCGTCCGTAAAAAATATGAGTTGACAGCGCCGCATGATTTATCTAGTGTACTAGTTAACTAATACACTAACTATGATCGTGAGATTGAATCCATCGTCGGGAATTCCAATTTATCTGCAGATCACCGAACAGGTGAAGCATGCGGTTGAAACCGGCGCGCTACGGGCAGGCGACCAACTGCCGACGATTCGAAAGCTCGCTGAAGATCTTGTAGCGAATCCGAATACGGTAGTTCGCGCTTATCGCGAATTAGAGCACGAGGGAATCATTGAGCTCAGGCATGGCTCCGGCGCATTCGTCAGCGCATCTGCGGCCAACGGGGCTCGAATTACGAGGAAAGCGCAAAGCATTGTTCAGTCTGCGATCGAGCGTTTGGCTGCGCTGGGATTGACGGAGCCGGAAATCAGGCGGCTGATCGAAAGCAGTCTGGGAGTCTTGCGAGTCGAGAAATGAATCGAGGGAGTATGGGCAATTTCGTCATTGAAACTAAAGAGCTTCAAAAATCCTTCAAAGGTCATTCGGCCTTGCGCGGACTCAATCTCAGTGTTCCGTCGGGCAGCATCTTTGGGTTCCTGGGTCGAAACGGAGCGGGGAAGACCACCACGATCAAACTCCTGCTGGGCCTGCTGAAGGCGGATGCCGGTTCAATGCGCGTGCTGGGAAGCGAAATTAGAAATCCTGACGACAGCATCGCCGTTCGTCGCCGCATCGGCTTTGTCAGTGAAGAGAAGGATCTCTATCCATTCATGACGGTGAAACAGATCATCGCCTTCACAAAACCGTTTTTCGAAACGTGGAGCGACGACGCCGTCGAACGCTATCTTGCAATGTTCGATCTCCCGTTGAACAAGTCCGTGGAGACATTGTCGAAGGGCGGTCGGTCGAAGCTCATGCTCCTTCTGGCGCTTTCACACAAAGCGGACTTGCTGGTTCTGGACGAGCCTACGGACGGGTTGGATCCTGCAGCATCCGAAGATATGTTGCGTGAGCTTGTCGCGATTGCCGCTTCGCAAAACACGACGATTTTCTTTTCCTCGCATCACCTCGCCGAGGTGGAACAGATCGCGGATCAAATCTGCATCATCGACAAGGGAAGGTCGATCGTCGCCGGCGCACTGGACGACCTTAAAGTCCGTTATCAAAGGCTTCAGATCGTTTTCGATAGTCAGGTGCAGACGCCGGGGAAATGGGTGGATGGGGTCGAAAGCGTCGTGCAGGAAGGACGGGTCGTTTCTCTCCTCGTCAGCCGAAACATCGATGCGGTCGTTGACCAGGCGCGTTCGCTTTCCGGCAGCCGCGTCGAGCGCAGCCCAGTCGGGTTAAAAGAAATTTTTTTAGAACACGTAAGGAGCAACTGATGTTGTGGCTAAAGGCCTGGCTCGAAATAAGGTGGCGGCTCATTTTCATCACGCTGTTTCTAGCATTCCCTTTGTTCCTCAATACGGTCGTGTCCCCAGCTCCGAAAGACAGGCAATTCCAGGGATTCATCAGAGTCTTCCCGGTCTTTTGGGCCGTCGCCGGTGTAATGCTGGCGGGATCTGGCGTCAAAACTCAATCGGCGCGTTTTCAATCCGCTCGGGGTGGGCACCGGTCCGTGCAATTTACGCTGTCGCTGCCCGTCAGCCGTTTACGCCTGCTCGCGACAAGAACGGCCGTTGGGCTTCTGTCCGTATTTGTAGCGGTCGCGATTAGCACGGGGTTGGTCTGGCTGACGTTTCGAGATGTCGTCAGTTGGCCGGATCTCGTTCCGTACCTTCTCGTGGTGTTTATATGCCAGTGCGCCTTCTATGGCTTCGGCACGATATTGTCGACGCTGGTCGATGAGATGTATCAGGGTTGGATCGGAATCATCTCGATTCAAGCCGCCGGATTGCTTTCCAATCGTGCAACGTTTCCTGCGGTGATCGATATTTTTCGCGCGATGGGAGCCGAGTCGCCAATAGTGACGCATGTCGTGCCATGGTCCGCCTTGTTAGGAGCCATCATGATTTCTGCGACCCTGATGATCGCCGCACTCAAAATTATCCAATCCCAGGAATATTGAACCGTAGCGTAGGTTTGATTCTTTTGGAGCCTGCTAGTATCGGGAGTATGAAGCAGCTACTCCCGATTTTCCTTTCTGTATTCATCGCCGAAGTCGGAGACAAGACCCAACTCGCGACAATGCTTTTCGCCACCGACGCTTCCGTCAGTAAGGCCGGGGTTTTTGTGGCTGCTGCGGCGGCGCTGGTGACGTCAACCTTGCTGGCGGTTCTCGTCGGCGACCTTGTGACCCGGGTCGTGTCACCTGGTGTTTTGAAAACGCTCGCCGGCGTTGGATTCATTATTGTCGGGATATGGACACTTTTTCGGGGGTAGGGTGCGGGCCCGGGTGCTTTGTCATTGTTCAATGTTCATTTGTCATTTTTCATTTGGGGGACAGGGAAGCGGACGGCCTGTCCTAATACAATCCCCTTCCTTCGATGAAAGATGACAAATGAACATTGAACAATGACAAAGCACCCCGATATCCCCCCGTTCCCCAGCGCCCAATTGCATCTCTCGGCTGTGGCAGGTTACACTTAACGTTTTCAATGTACCTTTGGAGGTTGACTGCGTGCCCCGAGCCAGAATGACTCGCCATGAATTAAAAGCGCGAGACGAAATCACTACAAAATTAGAGAGCTTTACCGAAATCGCGATGGACCGAAAGAAGGAGATCCTGATCATTGGCGGCGTTGTCGTCGCCCTGATCCTCGCGTATGTCGGATGGAGCGCCTATTCGAACCGCCGGAGCACTGAGGCTCAAAACCAACTTGCACTTGCAATTACCGCTTACGCCGACCCGACTCTGCCGTCGGACAAGGCCCGGTACGAAAAGACAGTTGCTGAAGCGCAGAAAACCCTGGATTCCTATCAATCTCTTCCAGCTGGCATCATCGCCCGCTTCTACCTGGCGCTTGGACAGGAAGGATTAGGGGAGACTACCTCTGCGGTTGAAAGCCTGCAGGATGTTATCGACAGGGGAGACGCGACGACCAAGGGAGTGGCTCAATTTACGCTCGCCGGTATTTATCAAAAGCACGGTGATGCGCAAAAAGCCGTCGACACCTTGAAACAGTTGAGCGATAGCGGCGGCTATACTCCTTCCGCGGTTGCGTACGAGCTGGGCAAAGCTCTGGAAGCGAATAAACAGCCGGATCAGGCCAAGACTTACTACGAAAAAGTGGTCAAGGAGTACGCGGACTCGCCTTTCCGCTCGGATGCTGAAGCCGGGTTGCGACGTATGGGCTTTACGCCTCCGGTCGCTGCTCCCGCGTCGGCGAATCCATCCTAAGTTAAAGAGAGTTTTATGAAATGGCGCGCCCGACGCCGATTGTCGGTAGCTGCGCCGCAGCCAAGTCGATGACGAAGTATGTAGTCGATCTTAAAGATCTTGCTCAGGACAAGATCTCTCTTGAAGGCATTCTCCAGCCCGGCGAATTGGATTTTTCATCCGATCACGTTCGGCAGGCCGGTGAGTTGAATTGGAAAGCCACGGCGGAACGTGCGGGAGAAGAAATCAGAATCGTTGGTTCACTGGGAACAACGATGGAGCAGATCTGCTCCCGTTGTCTGGAGCCGGCTCTTTCCGAGATTTCGAAGTCGTTCGACCTGTTTTTTCGCGAACGGGACGAACAGATGTTTGACGAAGACAACGAGATTGAGCTGACTGAAGAAGACACGCGCACTGCTTTTTTTACGGGAACGCAATTAATGATTGGCGACATTTTGAAAGAGCAGGTGTTGCTGGCTCTTCCGATGAAGCCGCTGTGCAAGGTAGACTGCAAGGGGCTTTGTCCCACGTGCGGGACGAATCTCAATTTAGGGACCTGTGGTTGTCCCAACGAGCGCTTTAGCCCGCACATGGATAAGTTGCTCGAAATTAAACGGAAGCTTGAAAACCGGAGTTCTTAGAAGATGCCAAATCCCAAACGACGACATTCCAAGGCTCGACGAGACCGGCGGCGCGCGCATGACCATCTTACCGCCCGGTCTTTTGCGGAATGCCCGAATTGCCATGAATTGCGCATGCCCCACCGCGCTTGTCCGCATTGCGGGTTCTACAAAGAGCGTCAGGTTCTTGAAATAGCCGAAGAATAGGCCGAAACAACGTCGGATGCGCCGCAGAATTTGACTGTTTTTGATCTGTTCTTCCTCCCAGTAGTCGGTTCGGCGCGCAACTTTGTATTCAAATGATCAAGATTGCCGTGGATGCCATGGGGAGCGATCGTGCACCGGCTGTAGAGGTGGATGGCGCTGTCCAGGCCGCAGCCCAATATGGCGTTCCGATCGTTCTTGTCGGTTTGGAAGATCGGCTTCGCGAACTTCTGAGCAAACACGACACGGCGAATTTGCCGATTGAGATCGTGCATGCGAGCGAAGCCGTCACCATGAACGACTCCGCCGTCGCAGCCGCGCGCCGCAAGAAAGATTCGTCGATACGAGTCGCCGAACGCTTGATGCGTGACGGCGTGGTTTCCGGCGTTGTCAGCGCCGGAAATACCGGCGCCGTAATGGCGACGGCGAAAATGGTCGTCGGCACTCTTCCTGTCGTCGATCGCCCGGCGCTATCGACCGTGCTGCCCACTCAAAAAGGCAAACCGGCGATTCTCCTCGATGTCGGCGCCAACGTGGATTGCAAACCACATCACCTTGAGCAATTCGCGATCATGGGCGATATCTATTCGCGCGCCATCTTCGGAATTCGCCGGCCTCGCGTCGGTCTGCTTTCGATTGGTGAGGAAGATTCGAAGGGAAACGAACTCACCAAAGAGTCCTTCAAATCGCTGAAACGCGCTCCGATCAACTTCATCGGGAACGTCGAGGGTCGCGACATCTTCAAAGGCGATGTGGACGTCATTGTTTGCGACGGATTCACGGGAAACGTCGCGCTTAAATTGAGCGAGGGGCTTATCGAAACGTTCACAGCGATGCTGGGGCAGGAGTTGCAGAAGACGTTGTCCGCCAAGGTCGGTTATATCTTTGCCCAAAACGCATTTCGTCAATTTCGTCGCCGATTGGACTATTCCGAATATGGCGGGGCGCCGCTTCTCGGAATCAAAGGAATCACAATCATCTGTCACGGGCGTTCAAATGCGAATGCGATCAAGAACGCGATTCGCGTCGCCAACGAATTTTGTAAACACAACGTCAACGACGCTATTGAAGCGGAATTTACAAAACTCGGTCTCACTCGGACCGCGAGCGTCACGCAGTGAGGCTGGAGCGCGTCGCAGCGCAGGTCGGTCGACCAATCGCGAAGACGGCGTCCCCTTAATTCCATCATCATCATGAAAACTGCATTCGTATTTCCCGGTCAGGGTTCGCAATACGCCGGGATGGGTCGCGAAATTTACAGTACTTATCCTACGGCGCGCGCCGTCTTTGATGAAGCGGATGACGCGCTCGGCTTTTCGCTTTCGAAACTTTGTTTTGAAGGTCCCGAGGAGGACCTCAAGCTCACCGAAAACACACAACCCGCAATCCTGACCGTTTCGGTTGCGATCTTTCGAGTGCTTCAGGAAAAAGGAAAGACGGCTGACTTTGTGGCAGGGCACAGCCTGGGGGAATACTCGGCGCTCGTAGCGTCCGGCGCGTTGTCCTTGCGAAACGCCGTATCGTTGGTGCGACGTCGCGGGCGATACATGCAGGAAGCTGTTCCTGTTGGCGTGGGAGCAATGGCGGCATTGTTAGGCGTGGATCTGACAGCGACGCAAGCCTTGTGTGAACAGGCTTCGCAAGGGCAGGTCGTGGCGCCTGCGAATCTGAATTCGCCGGGACAGATCGTGATCGCCGGACATCGCGAAGCCGTCGAACGCGCAATCGAACTGGCGAAGGCTGCCGGAGCGAAGCGAGCGATTCTTCTGCCAGTGAGCGCCCCGTTTCACTGTTCGTTGCTGAAACCCGCCGAAGATCGCCTTTCGGTTGATCTGGATCAATGTGCGATTTCCGATTTAAAAATTCCGCTCATCACTAACGTGGATGCCACGCCGATTCGCACAGCCGAGGAGGCGCGCGGCGCTCTAAAGCGGCAAGTGTCGCGACCCGTGCGATGGCAGCAAAGCGTTCAGTACATGCTCGAACACGAAGTGCGCACTTTCGTTGAACTCGGACCGGGTAAAGTTCTTCTCGGTTTGATTCGCGCGCAGGACAAATCAGTTACCATGTTTAACGGCGAAGACGAGAAATCGCTGGAAAATGTTTTAAGCGGACTCCTATAATCACAAATTTGCCCCAACGGCACGGGGCGGCCCGGCGACGTAATGCGAACTCATGCGGCCTATTGCTCTAGAGTCGCCGGTTGATCCCAGCGCCTGGAACATCGAGACACGGAAATACTAAGGAGGGATTGAATGGCGTCCTCAACCACTGAAGACAAAGTTAAACAGATTATCGTAGAGCAGCTTGGCGTTGACGAATCCGAAGTTACCCCAACGGCTTCGTTCATTGACGACCTTGGCGCGGATTCGTTGGACACGGTCGAACTCGTGATGGCTCTTGAAGAGGGTTTCGGCATTGAAATTCCCGATGAAGACGCCGAAAAGATTACGACGGTAAAGGACGCTATCAACTACATTGAGGCGCATCTGCCCAAGTCCTAGTTGATTGGCGCGGGCAATCCGGAGAGCCCGCTTTAGCCGACGTTCAGCATTGAGGTAACAAGTTGGAGAAGAGAAGAGTAGTTATTACCGGCGTAGGGCTCGTGACTGCGCTGGGAACCGGGACTGAAGAAACCTGGAAGGGACTTTGCGAAGGTCGCAGTGGTCTCGGTCCGATCACCAGGTTCGACGCCTCACAGTTTTCGACGCGCATCGCCGCCGAGGTCAAGGACTTCGATCCGATCCAATGGTTCGATAAGAAAGACCTCAAGAAGATGGATTCATTTATCTATTACGCCGTGGCGGCGGCTGATTTTGCGATGAAACAATCCGGGCTGGTTATTTCGGAAGAAGTATCCGAACGGGCTGGAGTTTTCATCGGGTCCGGAATTGGCGGTTTCACAGTAATCGAACGCGAACACCAGGCGCTTCTTGAGGGCGGTCCACGAAAAATCTCTCCCTTCTTCATCCCATCGAGCATCATCAATCTTGCGGCCGGTCAGGTCTCAATCCGGTTCGGCGCGCGGGGACCGAATTCCGCGCCCTGCACGGCGTGCTCTTCCGGAGCTCACGCTGTTGGCGACGCTTACCGGAATATTGCCCGCGGCGACGCCGACATTATGATCTGCGGCGGCACCGAGGCTGCGATCACGCCCATGGGGGTGGGCGGGTTTGCCGCAATGCGGGCCCTCTCGACCAGAAACGAAGAACCCACCCGTGCATCGCGACCTTTTGATAAAGAGCGAGACGGCTTCGTCGTCGGCGAAGGCGCCGGCGTCCTGGTTCTTGAAGAACTCGAAATGGCGAAGAAGCGCGGAGCCCCGATCATCGCCGAAATCGTCGGTTACGGAATGTCCGGCGACGCCTTTCACATCACGCTGCCGCCGGATGACGGCCGCGGCGCCCAACGCGTCATGCTCAATGCGTTGACTGACGCCGGCATCAAACCTGAGGAAGTGGACTACATTAACGCCCACGGCACCTCAACGCCGCCAAACGATCGCATTGAAACCTACGCGATCAAAAAACTCTTCGGCGATCACGCTTATAAACTCGCAGTGAGTTCGACCAAATCCATGATCGGACACCTTCTTGGCGCCGCAGGCGCCGTAGAGGCGGGGATCAGCGCATTGGTCGTTGAACGCGGAGTCATCCCTCCAACGATCAACTATGAGTTCCCGGATCCAGACTGCGATTTGGACTACACGCCCAACAAGGCGCGCAAGGCGAACGTGCGATACGCTCTGTCGAACTCGTTCGGTTTTGGCGGCACCAACGCCTCTCTCTTGTTCAAGAAGTACGAGGGTTAGTTCGGTCGAGCTATTCTCGCCCGCGCGCGCCATTTACGTTCTGGACCTTGCGCCGGAATGTCCGTCGGCTTTGCCGGGAACTCTCGCGATCGAACCTCGTATTAATGCGGTAGAAGATCGTCCTGATCCTCGAAGAATGACAACCCTCCGGCTCCGCCTTACGTCCGGTGCTATTCTGAAGTCATGTCCGAACGCGACACTCTTGAAGTTGATGTTCTGATTGTCGGTGCGGGGCCGGCGGGTCTTGCAGCGGCGTTTCATCTGCGACAACTTTCAAATCAAGCCGGCCTGGAATTGAGCATTGCCGTTCTTGAAAAGGGTAAAGAGATCGGCGCGCACATTTTGTCCGGCGCCGTCATGGACCCTCGCGGCATAAATGAATTGATGCCGGACTGGAAGGAGCGTGGAGCTCCTATCGAGCGCGCCGTCGAAGCGGACAGCGTATTGTTCCTAACGCGCGCCAGCAAGTTCAAATTGCCCATTACTCCCCCGCCGCTTCAGAACCATGGGAACTACATTATTTCCCTCAGCCGATTTACGCGATGGTTCGGTGAGCAAGTGGAGCGCAGCGGAGTGGACATTTTTACGGGATTTCCGGGCGCCGAGGTCTTGATTGAAGACGGCAAAGTCGTCGGGATCAGAACCGGTGATAAGGGCGTCGATCGTGAGGGTCGGCCGAAAGGCAATTTCGAGCTTGGCATCGATGTGCGCGCGAAAGTCACGATCCTGGCCGAAGGCGCGCGGGGTTCACTGACAAAAGAACTTGTAAAAATTCTGAACTTGGATTCCGGAAAGAACCCCCAGGTCTATGCGGCCGGCGTAAAAGAAGTCTGGGACGTCCCGAAGCAGGCAGCGGCGAATGGATGGGTGTATCACACGCTGGGTTGGCCTTTGCGGCCTGAAGAGTTCGGCGGCGGCTTCATCTACAACATGAGCGGTGGGAAGGTGTCGATCGGCCTCGTGATCGGACTGGACTATCTTGACCCTCGAGTTGATCCGCATATGCGCTTTCAGGAATTCAAAACGCATCCGTTTGTGCGTAGCCTCCTTGAAGGCGGGAAAATGCATTCTTACGGCGCCAAGACAATCCCGGAAGGCGGATACTGGGCGCAGCCGCGATATTACTTCGATGGCGGTCTTATAGCAGGAGACTCCGCAGGATTTCTGAACGGGATGCGCCTTAAAGGTATTCACCTGGCGATCAAGAGCGGAATGTTCGCCGCTCAAGCTGCCTTCGACGCGGTTAAGAACCAAGATTATTCCGCTGCTGGATTGCGCTCCTATGAACAGATGGTGGAATCGAGCTGGGTTCGCGATGAACTGTGGAAAGTGCGCAACTTCCATCAAGGTTTTGAGCACGGACTTTATGCCGGCCTGTTTCACACGGCATTGCAGTTTGTGACCGGCGGCCGCGGTTTGCGTAATCGTTATCCCAACGGGCCTGGACACGCGCGAATGCGTCGCCTTCAGGACTACCGCGAAGCTCCGGATGCCGGCGTCGTCTTCGATCGCGTTTTGACTTTTGACAAACTCACGGACCTTTACAGTTCCGGAACCGAGCACGACGAGGATCAACCGGTCCATCTACGCATTCTTCAGCCCGACATTTGTTATCCGCGCTGCACCCAGGAGTACGGGAATCCGTGCCAGTTTTTTTGTCCGGCGGCCGTGTATGAGATGGCGGAAAACGGCGATGGAAAGAAATTGCAGATTAACGCATCGAACTGCGTTCATTGCAAGACGTGCGACATCATGGACCCGTATGAGGTCATTAACTGGACGACGCCTGAAGGCGGCGGTGGTCCATCGTATGATTTGTTGTGATGCAGCTATTGTAGCTTTCAGCGATCAGCTGTCAGCTTGTGGAAGGGGATTGTTCTTGATGGGGGCACACGCGATTCGCGTTCAACTGTGAGAGGGTATCCCCGATTGTCCCGCTTCCAGTGCTGACAGCTGATATCTGCCGTCGTAGTTGGTCTGAACATCATGCCCAGAGCGATATCGATATCGGGGATCCACTTTATCTGTCGGGGATTGTTCCCACTGCGAAGCTGACAGCTGATAGCTGAAGGCTGATAGCTCTCAACACATACGTTCCTTGCGCAACAGACACCGCGAAACCTTCATGGACGAGCGCCCGATTGCCAAGCCCTGCATCCGGTCGCGACAGTCCGGTGACCTTCGCGAGTTCTCCGGGGGGCGTAAATCCGGCCCCTTGAAGGAAGCAGCGCGCGACCTCCCGCAACGCGGTTAGACGCTCCACTTTTTCCGCCACTTCGTCCGGGAATCGTTCCTCCGCCAGCCCCCAAAGGTAGGTGAACTTGGGCTCGTAGATCACCTCGAACGGAATAACAATCATGGCAGCTTGCAACTCATCGAGAGCGCGGAGGAATGTTTTTCGATCGGGCAGCTTCGATTCTTTTCGGAGATCGGCAGTTCCCATCTCCCATTCTTTGCGCAACGGTTTCAGGACGGCGAGGGCCGCCTTGCTCAGAACCTTGCTCTCCCGTCGTCGCGATATGCCCCAAAGAGCTTTGAAGTGAGGAATCATCCGGCGCGCAACAAACATCGACTTGCCGCGAGGGAGTTTGCCGTAATAGACGCGGCCTCGTCGCAGCACTTCATCTTTCAGACGCCAGGTTTGCGAACTCTCGGGATCCTTTTGAACGTTGTGCGGCATGATCGCATCGCGCCGTCCGCAAACGGCGACATAGAGCGAAGGGCCAGGCTGACGGCAGTCCGTTAAGCATGACGCAAACCCCACGCGTTCGATAAAACGTTCCGCCTGAGTGACGGTATCGACCCGCTCGGTAGGGTCCCGCTGCCAGCAGGCATCGCGGTAGTCTTCAATCACTGGGGGTAAGGAATATCGCTGCATATCGAGGTCGAGCCGCCCGCATTGGCAAAGGTAGGCAGAATTTTACACGCCAAGATCGTCTCCGTAGATCGAATTCCACAAAGCCCAATCGGAAACCCAGGATTCTGGACTTCGCTACTCGAAGTTCATAGAGTGTTTTCTCAAGAATCAGATCTCAGGAGGAAAGTATGCTCCGTATGAAGTCGCTACGAGGGATTGTCATAGCGGCGCTGTTTGCGTTCGCAGGACTTACCGTCACGGTGAAGAGTCAGACTCCGCAGATCGCGGCAATCGTGTATGAAGGAGCGCGAGTCATTGTCGGAGATGGCAGCGTGATCGAGAATTCAGCCTTCCTCGTGCAAAACGGTCGCTTCACTCAAATCGGCAGAAAGGGACAAATCACCGTACCGTCCGGCGTCGCACGCGTCGACTTAACCGGCAAGACAGTGATGCCCGGGATTATTGACGCGCACACCCATCAACCGATGCAGAATCGAGACACGCTTGTCGATTCTCTTCAGCACAAAGCCTTCTATGGGGTGTCTGCGGTCATCAGTCTTGGGCAGGATGCAGGCGACCTTCCTTTCCAAATTCGAGACGAAGCCATCCCGAACGCCGCGAGATTTCGAACAGCGGGACGGGGCATCACGAGTCCCGAGCCCGGACGAACGGAAGTGCCCTATTGGGTGACGACCGACGCAGAGGCGCGAAAGGCCGTGCAGGAGCTTGCGGCGCGCAAAGTGGACATGGTCAAAATCTGGGTTGACGATCGGAACGGCCAGTACAAAAAGTTAAGCCCTGAGCTCTATCGCTCTGTGATCGATGAAGCTCATAAACAGAATCTTCGCGTCACGGCGCATATTGTGACGCTGGACGACGCAAAGGAACTTCTTCGCGCCGGAATTGACGGTTTCGCCCACACGGTCCGGGATAAGGATATCGACGACGAGTACATTGCTCTCGTCAAACGACGACCGAACTTCTTTCAAGTGCCGAATCTCTTGGATCGCGGTGTGAAGACCGACATGAGTTGGTTACGAGACAGCGTTCCCGCAGACGATTTGAAGAAACTTCAGGATGCGGCGACCGATCGGCCCGATGTTCAAAGCGCGTTTGGCGTGGTGGCGCGTAATATCGCGAGAATAAACAAAGAAGGAATTCTGATCGCACTAGGAACTGATGGAAACGTTCCTTACGCCCACCTGATCGAAATGGAGGATATGGTCGCCGCAGGGATGACCCCGTCGCAGGTGATCACCGCCTCTACTCGAAATGCTGCGCAGGTATTGAGGCTCAACGATCTTGGAACGATCGCATCGGGGAAGAGCGCGGATTTCATCGTCCTTGACGCGAATCCGCTCGACAATATTTCCAACGTGCATCGCATGTCTGCCGTCTATCTCCGAGGCGCGGCTTTGGATCGCGCGGCGTTAAACCGTCGATGGATGGGCGCTCGATCGAATTAGTTCGTCCGTTGTTCGCCGGATGGCGTTGTCATTGCGCGGCATCCGGCGACCTTCGTTGGGATGGGATCAGGACCGAGGAACCAGGGAACCATAGACTTCGATCCAGTCCATGCGAAGTAATCCGGGAGGGGAGTTGGCGCATCCTGTTTCATCTTCTGTGTTGCAAGCGCATCCAATCTCATCGACTTTGCGGAAGTCGGGGCCGAAGACTTCCGGCCCAGTCGCAAACGTATCCATGTTTAACCGGTACCAGTGGTAATCCTTAACGGTGTATTTGTCTTCGACCCATTCCGGGAGCCCCCCTTGATTGTGATCGCTGATTAACCACGTCCCGTCGGCCAGTCGGATCACAACTTTGAAGTCGTAAAAGCCGTCTTGCATGGTTCGCCAGCGGATGACGCTTTCGGGATTCGACAGGTCAAAATAATTCTTCCGATTGCGTAGGGTCAGTGCGCAGTGGCCCTCGCAATTGCCCATCGAAAGAAAAGTGTCATTCGGCCCAGAGTGGACGATTTGAATACGATCCCTTCCCGTTCCGTAGATTGCGACAGACAGATCGGCGTTGCTGAGCTTGTCGTCGCCTGGAGGCTGCGCGCCGCCGCTTTCATTCTTCCAGTCCTCGCGGAAAGCGAGCGGTGGTTCGGGCGCCACGAGTGGAAAAATTAGAATGGAAAACAGACAGAAGAGGACGGCGGCCTTGCTCAACATGCGTCAATCATAGCCGCGGTGTTGGCCCCGAGCAATCCGCGAGCGTCAGAAGCCTCAATGGTTGAGGCCGAGGAGCGTGCTGATCGCACGTTATTGGGGCGTCGACTCTTCAATCGTTCACTGGCTCTTTTCGAGGTTCATACGTCCAGGGATCGCCGCAATCGGCGCAACGGAAATCTGGTTCGTTTCCGAACACCACGCATCCGCCGAGCAGCACTTCTCCTAAAGCCGCACGCGCGAATGTTTCGGGTGTGGGTAGTCCATACACAATGGGAAGAATTTTAGTTCCGCCGCACTTTAGGCAAAACCTGATCGTCTCCTGACTGTTTGGCATCCGCGACCTCGCTTGTTTTTCTTGGCCTCAACAATAGCACGGCGCCGTCGCGGCCCCGGTTAACACGCTGAGCGATGACGATGGCTGCCCAATCGCGAGGGCTAGGCAGTGCAACAAGCATAGGGTAGACTGCACGCGTTTGGAGCCTTAGGTACTCGCGCGTGCGCAAACTACAAGATGAAACCAGCAATGGAACTCGCGGTATAGGCCGTCTTCGTCTCATCGAGGCGGTATGTGGCGTCATTGCCGGCGCAGCGGTTACCCCGTACTTCTTCCTCGCACTGTTTACACACCCCGGCACAGATGATTTTTGCCACATCGCGACGGTTCATCAGAACGGATATCTGCGGAATCAGATCAACTGGTACTACGAATGGAGCGGGCGATTTTTTGCGACGGCCGCATTTTCATTGTGGGGATTGGCGACGAATTTGAGAATGTACTACTTCGTCGGGTTGTTCGTGTTGACCGCCCTTTTCTTCGCCACCTGGTTGTTTGTGAGAACCTTGAGTCCGAGTGAAACATCAGGGCGCATTCTGTTTCGAACGCTTTCTGTTTTCGCGGTGCTGGTGCTTGCGATGCCCGTTCCGAACCAGACGATATATTGGCTCTCGGGCGCCTTCACTTATCAACTCGGCAACGTTGTCTTTCTACTTTTGCTAGCGACATTGCTTCGTAGTCAAGCGCATCCACGACCAGCCGTATGGCGGCCTGCGATCGCTGTATTCCTTTCAGTCGCCGCAGTGGGCGCCAATGAGAGCAACCTGGCTGTGGTCGTTCCTCTTCTGGCTGTGGGCGCCGTATGGCATCGTTTTCGCCGTCGCGACTGGACAATGTCGCTAATTGCTGCGCTTATTGCTGCAATCGTGGTTTTGGCGAGTCCGGGCAACGCCATTCGCAGTGCCGACTATCCGATGGCCCACCAATTGAGTCTCACCCTCCTTGAATCAATGAAGGGAGGAGTCTCCTACGTTGTTGCGCGTCTATTTTCGCTGACAGGTTTGTCCGGGTTGATTCTTGTTCTCCCGTGGGCCGTGAGTTTGAATGCGCATTGGAATGAACGGTCGGATCGCGGCCGCGCATGGTCCATGCTCGCGTTGGCATGGATACTTTTGTTTCCCGCTGTGCTGGCGCCTGCCTGGTGGGGGCTCGGGGAAGCATCACCCGAGCGGGCAATGAGTGTTCCGCTTGTCGTGTTTATCGCCGGCGGCCTTGCTCTTGTCGCACCGGCTCTGGCTCAATTGGGGGTGTTTCGTTCCCTCGCTCATATGCGATGGCTGCGCGTGATTGCGGTAGCGACACTGGCGTATGGTCTTTGGTCTGAAGGCTGGATTCAACTCGCGATTCGAGACATCGCGCAGGGCAACGCGGCGCGTTACCATCGGGATCAGGTCAACAGGCTTGCGCAGGTTGACGCCTACGTAGAGCGACGAGTGGAGACTCCGTTAGTGGAACCCATCGCGAGTTCTATCGCATTGAGCATTGCGACAGTTGATATCGGTCCGGATCCGAAGGACTGGATCAACGCCTGCTACGCCGACTTTTACGGGTTTCGTGAGATTGCTCTGGTCCCGTCGCAAAACCCCAAGTAGCGCGTTGATCCGAGCATTTGCTACTTACTCGAATACCTAATCACTCTCGTCTTCAACGCCCACTAGCCTCCTACTTCTTTGCGTTTACAAGAATTGCGTCCGTCGGCGCCCCCATTGCGTAACTCAAATGCAGGCTGCAACCTACGAGCACATCTAGTATCCTTTAACGCTTTTCACCGTCTGCCTTTCGAAAGGAACTTGAGTGATGCTTCGGATGTTTGTACGTTCAGTCTTCGTACTGGTTGCGATCTTCTTCGCGTTGCCGATATTCGCGCAACAGCCGGCTGCTCCTGAGCGGCCGGTAATCAAAGCTTCGCGTATGCCAGCCGGCGCCAGAATGACTGTCGATGGCCGTTTGGACGAGGCAGTATGGGAAGCGGCTGAACCGATCACGAACTTCACCCAATCTGATCCCAACAACGGACAACCCGCCACTGAGCGAACTGAGATTCGCATTCTCTTTGACCAGGATCATCTCTATATCGGCGCCGAACTTCTGGATTCGGATCCGAGCGGAATTCTTGGAAATCAGATGGTGCGAGATGGCTTTCTCAGTTCGGATGACCGTTTTATCTGGGTCATGGATCCTTATTACGATCAACGCAGCGGCTACTATTTTGAAATCAATCCCGGCGGCGCGATGGGCGATGCGCAATTGGTCCCCGCTCAGGGTGGGAACTTCGGCGTGACGCAGAACAGAGCCTGGGATGGAATATGGCTCGCGCGAGTCCGAACACATGAGAGAGGATGGACGGTCGAAATCGAAATTCCTTTCCGAACGTTGAATTTCAATCCGCAGGCGGATGCATGGGGAGTGAATTTTCAGCGTACGGTTCGTCGCAAGAACGAAGAAATCCTGTGGACGGGATGGGGACGCAACCAGGGAATCTTCAATCTCACCGCAGAAGGCCGAATTGAAGGAATCGGCGATGTCAGTCAAGGGCACGGGCTGGACATCAAACCTTACGTTATTGGAACGTACAATGACGTTCCCGCTACTCAGTCCGGCGCGACGTACAAAGGGGACGCGGGCCTTGATTTTTTTTACAGCCTGACGCCGCGTCTCAAAGCGAACTTAACGATCAATACGGATTTTGCGCAGACCGAAGTCGACGATCGACAGGTCAACCTCACGCGTTTCCCGCTGTTCTTTCCTGAAAAGCGCGACTTCTTTCTCGACGGCGCCGGCAATTTCGATTTTGCGCGCGAGCCCAACAACGAATTCAACGCATTTTTCACACGACGCATCGGCCTCGATGGGAATGGTCGCCCGCAAAAAATCGATTACGGAACAAAGTTGACCGGTCAGGCCGGACGATTCGATCTCGGGTTTATGCAGGTTCGTACAGGCGTTGATAACGGCGCTCCTGGGGAAGACTTCACGGTGTTTCGTCCAAAGCGGCGCTTTTTCAGGCAGTCTTATGCCGGGTTGATGTATACGCGACGCGACACTCGCAAGTCTTCAGTTCCTGTGCGTCAGACTATTGGAGGTGATTTTGAATTGGCGACGTCGCGGTTTCGCGGGTCGCAGAATCTCCAATTCAGCGGTTTTTTCATGAAGACGCCCAACGACGCAAAGCCGGGCGATGATGCCACCTACGGTTTGCGCGTGAACTATCCCAACGATCTCTGGAACGCGCGAATGTCCTTCCGAGAAGTACAACAGAATCTCGATCCTGCGATTGGATTCATGAATCGCACAAATTACCGGCGATTCAATCCTGTTGTCCGTTTCGGGCCGCGTCCGCGCAACATTCGATGGATTCGACAGGTGGCGATGGAAACCTGGGCGGAATACCTCACGGATACGGATAACAATTGGATTGGCCGCGCATATAGATTCACGGTCCTCGACCTGAATTTGCAATCCCAGGATTCCGTTCAAATCCAAATCAGTCCAACGTACGAGCGGCTGGAGCGCGATTTCCGAATCTCCCAGGGCATCACTCTTCCGAAAGGGAACGAGTATCAGTACACCCGCTACTCTTTCCAGGTAAACACTGCGAACCGGCGCGCCATCTCAGGAACCGGGAATGTCGTTGTTGGTTCTTTCTATTCGGGCGATCGCCGCGACCTTTCGGCCACTTTAAATCTGAGGCCCCGCCCCGGCGTACTGGCGACGTTCACAGGCAATTTCAATCGCGTTGAACTCCCTGAGGGAAAGTTTTCAACGAAAGTTCTGCGAGCCGTGATTAACACGCAATTCAGTCCCTTTGTTTCGGTTTCAAACAACATTCAATATGACTCGGTAAGCCGAAACCTCGGATGGCAGGCGCGCTTCCGCTGGATTGTGAAGCCTGGAAACGACATCTTTCTGGTGTTCATGAACAACTGGCTGGACGATCCCGTTGCTGGTTTGAACACGCTCGACCGGACGCTGGCGACCAAGCTGGTTTACACCGCAAGGTTCTAATCGCCTCGGGCGCCTCCAGGCTACAATCCCAAAACTGTTCGCCGGGGCGTTCTGAGGCAATGCGAGCCTTCTCGTGACGTTTCCAGCGCCGTTGGGTTGGGCGACAAGCCGAGAGGAAGCCCGTCGCGGGGCAGGTTTGGCGGCAACTCCGGCCATGATTGATTGGGTCTTGGAACGTCGTGAAGCCTCGGCGGAGTCCGAAGGCAATCCGGTGAGGCCGATGAGCAGTTGGGGGCCCCCTGACGCCTGCTGTTTGTGGCCCGGTTCAAGTCGTCCGCGCATCCATCGGATAACTTTCTAGAATGTTTCAAGAAAGTTGAGCAAGAAATAGCGGCATTCCGCGCCCCGCTTCTTCACTAATTCCAGCAGTATCTTGAACATGCTCCACAGCGGTTTCTTGGCCCCCTGACTGCAATAGTCAGGGTATGGAAAAGATGTTCATCGACGCAGATCATCTGGATTCGACCACGACTGGCGGGTTCTTCTTCCAGGAAACCGAGCGTGCGCAATCGCAAGCCGGGATTATCGCCTACCAGTGTAAGGTTTACCGGACCCTGCTGGATCAAGGAAAACTCAGCGGACGATACGGGAAGTTTGCAGGACGCAACGAACACGCACGTGACGTTGCGCAAGGCTAGCCGCGGGAAATTCCTCGTTTTAGGGGGCCCGACGCTCGTTGCGCTCTGGTTCATCCAGAGTTATGCGTTGCGTTATTTCGCATCCGATCCGGGCGCCCTGGGGATCTACGAGCCGCGTCGCGAGTGGCTATTTGCTCACATCGGCGGCGGGGCCGCCGCGCTTCTCTTGGGTCCGGTCCAGCTTTGGCTCGGACGAAATCGTCGCAGTCCTCTCCTGCATCGCATCCTTGGTATCGGTTATGTGCTCAGCGTCGCCGTGGGCAGCACAGCCGCCTTCTATCTCGCCTTTCATACGGACTTCGGTTGGGTAGCCGGACTCGGGTTTGTCGGCATGTCCCTGGCTTGGATCGTGACGACGGTAATGGCAGTGGCAGCAATCAGCCGTCTACTCATCCAGCAACACCACGAGTGGATGATCCGAAGTTACGTCGTTACATCTTCTTTCGTGACATTTCGCGTCCTGACCGGCGTGTTTTCCGTCGCCAATCTTGGAAACACTGTCGAACAAATGTCCGCAGCCAGCTGGATGTCCTGGGCAATCCCACTTCTTCTTTGCGAGGTGCTATTGCAGGGCCGCAAGGTCTTTGCTCCCTCTCCGGCGCCGCCATTGTCACTCGCAGTGCCCGCGCCGACGCCTGTCGAAGATAAGGCGCCGGAGTATCCAGTGGAGATGCCGGAGTTGGAACCCGCCGAACTCGTTGCGCATTCGTCTTCGAAGTTCAGCGACAACAGCTGACTGGTCGCGTCGAGCGCATCGCGTCGCTTTTTCAACCGCGCACATCACTTCGATCTGGCTTTCAATTCAATGAACCTTCCCGTTCGCCTCTGAACCACTAAGCGCGTGCTAAGATGCAGGCGCTATTTCGCACTCCAGGGAGTAAAGCATGGACGTGGCCTCGGGAAAGACGCAACAGTCCCAGCACATGATGACAGCCGACGAGTATTTGGCTTCGCTCAGAGACGGTCGCGAAGTCTACATTTACGGCGAGCGGGTTCGTGATGTCACTTTGCATCCGGCGTTTCGCAATACTGCGCGTATGATCGCCCGTCTTTACAAGGCGCTCCACGATCCCGATCAAAACGGAAAATTGTTGTTGCCGAGCGACAGTGGAAATGGCGGAAAGACCCATGCGTTTTTCAAAGCGCCTAAAACCGCTGCGGACCTTCTTGCTTCGCGTGACGCGATCGCTGAATGGGCGCGGATCACCTACGGTTGGCTGGGCCGCGCGCCCGATTACAAAGCGGCTTTCCTGGCGACGCTTGGAGCGAATAGTGACTTCTATGCCCCGTATCAAGCGAATGCCGAGCGCTGGTACCGGTACAGCGTAGAACGCGTTCCTTTCATCAACCACGCGATCATTCATCCCCCGGTCGACCGCGATCGTCCGCCGAACGAAGTCGCTGATGTGTGTTGCCATGTTGTGAAGGAAACGGATGCCGGAATTGTGGTGTCGGGGGCCAAGGTCGTTGCCACAGGATCGGTGCTCACGAATTACACGTTCGTCGCGCATCACGGATTGATCCCCGTACAGGACAAGAAATTCGCCATCGTTTTCATGGTCCCGTCCAACGCTCCCGGCGTGAAGTTTTTATGCCGCAGTTCTTACGAGATGACGGCCACAGTAATGGGCAGTCCGTTCGATTACCCGCTCTCGAGCCGGCTCGACGAAAACGATGCGATCTTCATCATGGACAACGTTCTGATTCCCTGGGAAAACGTGTTCGTGTATGGCGACATTGAAAAAGCCAACAACTTCTTTCCTCAGACTGGATTCCTTCCTCGCGCCTTGCTGCATGGATGCACTCGTCTTGCGGTCAAGCTCGATTTTATTTGCGGCCTGCTCTTAAAAGCCGTCGAGGCTGCTGGGACGAAGGACTACCGTGGCGTCCAAGCCAATGTCGGGGAAGTCATTGCATGGCGAAATCTGTTCTGGGGATTGTCCGACGCGATGGTCCGCGACCCTCAACCCTGGGTGGAGGGTTTTGTTCTTCCCAATCTCGATCCAGGAAGCGCATATCAGATCGTTGCTCCGATGGCTTATAGCAAAGTGCGAAACATTATTGAGCAGACCGTCGCTTCGAGTCTGATCTATCTGAATTCAAGTGTGCGGGATTTCCAAAACGATGAGATTCGGCCATACATCGATCGCTACCTTCGCGGTTCCAACGGATACAAAGCCGACGAACGCGTCAAACTCATGAAGCTGCTTTGGGATTCCGTGGGAACAGAGTTTGCCGGTCGTCACGAGCTCTACGAAATCAACTACAGCGGATCCACCGAAGAAATTCGAAGGTACTGCTTGTTCGGCGCCTTTGCTTCGGGGAATGCGGCAAAGTTCAAAGGCTTTGCAGAGCGATGCATGGGTGAGTACGGGCTAGATGGTTGGCACGTTCCGGATCTGGCGAATCCTGGCGAATTCAGCAGACACGTCACTGATCGGAAGTTGTAAAGAGCTGCGGGTGTTCATCGGCCGCGGGATCCGGCATCGTGCAATCGCTGAACGGCGACTCGCTGATTGCCACCATGCTGAAGTTGAAGGTCTCTCGACGGCGAACTTTGTAGTAATACTTGGGCGCGTCTTGAAAGTGCGCGCCGATTTGCCAGAGGTCCGGCGCGCCGTTACATCGGATTGCGCGATCCGGAAAGTCGCCCTGTCCGTCATCCCGGTGAAGTCGTTCGTGCCAAACCTGCAACTCTGCGGATTCCGATCGCGGCCCCGCGACATTCCACCCTGCGCTTAACCATTCCTCGACAAAGTCACGAGGAGTAGCGGCGATAGGATCCACTTGGATTGCCTGACCATTTCGAACTTCAAAATGGCGTACCGCCATGTGGGAATCTCCGTATCCTGTGCCCCCTGCCGTGAAGCGCAAGAGAACGTCGTTTGGGCTTACGCGTCCTTCAACTGGAGGCTCACTGTCGAGATTGATGAGCTCGGTTTCGTTCAGCCATGGCCCTGCCGTATCGAACGTATCGTTGAGTTGCCAGGCCCGGTAATAAGCAGGCATGAATGCGGATGAACAACCAGGCTTTGATCCGAGAGTCATGAGGACGCGCCGGCCGGCGTTGTCTGGCGTAGAGATCTGAACTGCATGGAGAATCTGCGGAACGTATCGCTCGGCAGTATACGTATTTTGTTCGTTCGTCCAAATCTTCCGCCACTCACTCCCGGTCCAGTTGTAGACGTAAGCGGAGTAGTCGAATCCGCACCAAATGCCAACTGCCGTCCGGACTATCAGGAATCCGTTCGACCGGCTGATCCGAACTTCATCTAGGAATCCCAATGAGCTCGGAAAGCATTGAACGTTGTAGTCCATGCAAAACAGATCCGAGGCATCCATTTCGTCGCGGATCTTCGACGTGAGCGCGTCGACATCGTCGGAAGGTCGAAGATCTTTTAGATGCGTTTCAACCCAATCAATCACGCGGTGCTTGAGCGTTGTGAGTTCCGCGGTGGCGCCTCGAGTCTCCTGATTTTCGTCGGGGTGCTCTCGCATCTTCAGGAGTGAGTCGTGAATTGCAGTGAGCTGAACGTTCTGTACCGCTGCCGCCATCCACAGGATGAGTCCAATCTTGATCACGCGTCGTAGTTTATCCGGATCGAACAGACTTCGCGAAACTTGAATTGCGGATCGGCGTTGCGCAGTCTTCGCGCGCTACCTGAGAACGACCACGCCCAAGCCGATCAATCCGGCCAGGATGAGATAAATAGCCACTAGGTAATTCAAGAAACGAGGAAACACCAGAATCAGAATTCCAAACAGAATTGAGAGCATCGGGCCCAGATTCACCATCATGAAATTCCTCCGTAGGACTGTTTCGGTCGTTCTGCAATTGTGCCTAGCAGGTTGGGGGCCAGTGAAATGCTTGGATGTGGGAAAGGGGGGAAGGGAAATAGAAGTTCAGGAAGGAAGTTGTGGGACAGAGCAGACTCGCAGCTCGCGCTCTTGGCGCTGCCACTGCGAATCTGCTGTCGACGCTAGCCGCGAACTACTGAACGATACGTACCTCGCCCACCGTGACCTTGGCTCGCAGGGAATAAACACCCGAACCGCTTTGAGTGAACCCGCGAAAGAAACCGCCTTTGTTGACGCCGAGGGGCTGGGCGTCTATTTCTCCGATCGACACCGATGATTGCACGTCCTTATAGGCTTTGATGTCGTCGACCCGAACTTCCAATTCGCCCGCTCCGATTCGGAGGTCCTTGTTTCCTTCGATGTCTTTGACGTGAAGCTCACCGGCGCTCAAGTTCACATCAAGGTCGGAGCGCGACGGTACTTCAATGGTCACATGGACATTCTTGGTGTGTTTGGTCTCGAGCTCCGCGCGGGTTCGGTTTGAGAACGACACCTCGACGTTTTCGACTTCCTTCGATTTTTCGGAAGACCATGTAACACGGATGCGATTCTCGGGGGTCCCGCGAATTTCGTATTCACCCGCGGAGAGATCCATGCGTATTTTCTCTTCCGGCCTGGAAGTCGTAACTGACCGTGCGTTCATTCTTGGACTGTGCGATTCCCGCACCTGGAAGCAACACCACCAGGTACAGCGTCAGCGTCGCTATTCTGGACATTTCCGCCCTCCTCTTCAGCCTTCCCAGACGTTAACGATATCGGGCGTCAAAGGTTCCAAAGAATTTTTCTTATTTCATGTGCCTAGCAAGGAAATCCAGCACGGCGTCGTACCAGGCCACAGTGTTTCGAGGCTTAAGAATCCAGTGGTTCTCGTCGGGAAACACTAGAAGTTCAGTCTGAACGTTGTGGTAGAGCAGCGCCTCAAAGAGATTTAGGCCTTCGCCGATAGGGCAGCGATAGTCGAGTTCGCCGTGGATAATGAGCGTCGGAGTTTTCCAATTCCGAACATGCTGCACGGGAGCGTAACGGTCGAATCGCGTCTGATTTTCAAACGGGTTCTCGCCGCCCATCTCCAGGTACCACCATGCGGGGTGGTCAGTGACGCCTGTAAAGTGAGCCATGGTGAAAATGCTGGCGTGCGTGATGAGACATCGGAAGCGATCGGTTTGAGAACCGATCCAGTTGGTCATATAGCCGCCAAAAGAACCACCCATCGTCATGATGCGCTGGGGATCGACGTCGTTTCGCGCTTCAATGGCGTCGGCGACGGCCATCAGATCTCTGTAACACTGGTCGCCCCACACGTTTCCCCATATCCCTTGAATAAAGTTTTGGCCAAAGCCTGTCGAGCCACGCGGGTTTGGTAGGACTACCGCATAGCCCTGTGCTGCAGCGAGCAACGGGTTCCATCGCCAATGCCAGCCATCGGCGTTCATGCCGATAGGACCTCCGTGAATCCAAATTAACGTAGGCAGCCGACCCGTGGCGCCTCTCGGTTTCACGACGAAGTACTGGACGGCGGCGCCATCGGTGGAAGGAACGCTGCAGCTTTCCACCTGAACCCAATCCGCACGCGAGAATCCCGAGAGACGGGCGAGCCCCTGCGGGGCCGACCGAGGAGCAGCCGAAGAAACGAAGCATTCAGGGGCGTCGATCAATTCTCCGCGAATGCCCACGACACGATCGTCCGGAAGGACCTCAAGATTTGTATGGACGCCTCCGCCGGCGGTCACTCGATCGACGGATCCATTGCGAGCGTCGATGGAAAAGATCGGCGCCGATCCATTGTCATCGGCGACGACGATGAGCCGAGCGCCGTCATTACTCCACGCCTGCAGGTGTGGCCATCGGTCCCAATCCTTCGCAATAGTGCGCTCCTCGCCGGTCAAAACGTCGACTAGCGTGAGGAGCGGCCGGCTTGCGGCTTCTGCGGAGCGAAAGCTTCGGATTGTTGCGAGAGTTCGGCCGTCGGGGGAAAACAATGCAGCATCGTTGCCGATATTGGTTCCAACTCCAAATTTCTTTTGTGTTCTTGTATCCAGGTCGATGACAAGGAGCACCGTGTCGAGTTCGCGGTCCGCTCCCGGGTATTGAAAGCTGACAGCGGCCAGTCTTCCGTCTCGAGAAATTTCCAGAAACGGTTCAATGGCGAATTCACGACGACCATCCGGCGTCAAATCCACACGATCCTTACCGAACGCGGAGTACGCGATCAGATGCGTGTTGGCGAGATTTTTGTTCTCGTGTAGCCAGTGATCCCAGTGCCGAACTGGTTGTTGCGTGAATCGCCGCGCGGTCGAACCTTTCTTGCCATGCTCGGTCGCTGTTTCTCTCTGTTTGTCGTGCGGAACGTCGGACAGGACAGGAGAGAAGAGGATCAGTCGATCCGCCTTCTTCGCAAACTTGAATCCTTCTACGCCGAGTGGCTCGTCGGTGAGCTGTTGCGGTTCGCCCCCCGTTGAAGGAAAGACCCAGATTTGCATTCGCTTGTCCGCGCCTTCTTCCGGTTTGCGTTCGTTGGGCGCGCGATTGGATAAAAATGCTAAGGCGCCATCATGACGAAATGCGGGAGACACGTCGTTGCTGTCGCCCCGGGTGAGTTGCGTCGGAGGACTGCCATCAAGAGGAAGCCGCCAGATGTCACTGACGTATTTCGTTCCCTCCTGGTCAAGCCGCTGAACGGCGACAGCCAGCCATTCACCGTCGGGCGAAGCGGCGATCGATGAAACGCGTTTCAAGTTGATGTGGTCCTGGACCGAATATGTCATGGCCGAGATCATACACGGCGAATCGTCGCACTGTCGCCAAACAGGTCGGGCGATATTTTCTCCATTTGCACGAGTGCCCTTGCGTTGACAAATCGGCAACGGCGTACAGTCAGGCGCGGCGAGTTTTGACGAAAATGCAAAGGATTCCAGTCGAGCAGAGTAGCGCCGGAGCCTTAATTGGCCTGTTTTCTGAGGGCTCGTGCCTCTGATAGTCTTGGCGCTTTGAGTGCACAAGGAAGGCTCCAGGAGCTGAGGTGAAGATAAAGCTATCGACTATTCCCATTATTCTATTGTTGGCTGCGTTCGTGTCGTCCTCGACTGGAGTCGCGCAGCGATCTGCTAGCCTTCAGCCCGCCGGATGGGATTCGGATTTCAAGCTGCCTGATCCGCAGGATTTGAACTCGGATCCGCACATACTCGAAATCAATCTGCAGGCGCGTGTCGCTCAAGTGGAAGTAGAGCCTGGCCGGAAGATCGAGGCGTGGACGTACGACGGTGGTCTGCCGGGCCCACTTATCCGTCTCCAGGTTGGCGATCGACTCATCGTTCACTTTACGAACAATCTGCCGGCTGCGACTACTGTTCATTGGCATGGCATTCGCGTGCCGATAGCGATGGATGGCGTCCCAGGTATTTCGCAGCCTGAGGTGAAGACAGGCGAGTCTTTTACGTACGACTTTGTCGTGCCCGATGCTGGCCTGTTTTGGTATCACCCGCATGTGCAATCCGCCATGCAAGTGGGCAATGGGCTTTATGGCGCTCTCCTAGTGGAAGATCCTGCTGAATCCGTCGAGGTCTCCGATCAATTAGTGATCGTGTTGAGCGATATCGAAGTTGGCAAGGATGGCAAGCTTGCCCCGGCGAATACCGGAGGGACGGCAGGAATGGCATTCGGGCGTGAAGGGAACGTCGTTTTAGTCAACGGACGCAAAATGCCGAAGTTGTTTGCGCGATCTGGCGCACCCCAGCGCTGGCGAATCGTGAACACAGCCAAGAGTCGATACTTCGAAATGGATCTCGGCGAGGGTAACAATTTTAGAAAGATTGGCGGCGATGGCGGTCTGCAGGAGTACGAGACCGAATTGGAAAGCCTTGTCCTCGCTCCGGGCGAGCGCGCCGATGTGGTTGTGACGCCAAAGGCAAAGCCGGGCGGTGAGATCGTTGTCTTCTCCAGGCTTTTCAATCGAGGGTACGGCAGCGTTGAGTTCCGTATTCCTGAAGATCTGTTTCACCTCGTGTTTGCGGATGCTCCGCAATATCGAGGCGCGTCAGCGCCCCAAGTAAAGCGCGCGATCGAACCCCTCAGCAAAGTCGGGGCAACGGACGTCAAGCTCGACCTTTACATTACGCAGGACCCGCGCGACGGGTCCTTCGAGTACGGCATCAACGGCAAGCCGTATTGGAGAGCTAAACCGATTCCCGCATCGCCGGGTGAGACGCAACTCTGGACCGTCAGCAATACGACCCCGTGGTCGCACCCTTTACACATCCATGGCTTCTTTTTTCAAGTACTGGATAAAAACGGCGAACCTGTCCGACCGCTGGAATGGAAGGACACGGTGAATGTGCCTCTGAAAGATTCCCTGCAACTTCTTGTTCGTTTCGACGATCGTGAAGGAGAGTGGATGGTCCACTGCCACATCCTCGATCATGCTGAAGGCGGGCTCATGACCACTATTCAGTTGGGAAAACCCAACGGGTCCCACCATACGCATTCACCTCTCAAGTTTTAGCCCGAGAGCTATTCAATGAATTGAATTCAAGTTTTCGTCGACGCGGGCCGACTAGCGCACACATGTTCTTGCGCAATTCACGGATTTTCCTTGAAACTAGTTAGAGTCGATCGGAGTGGAGGAAGACTATGCGAACACGAGTGCTGCTGTCCATGTGGATGGTCGTTTTGACCGGTGCGATTTTGATCGCTCCAGTCACGCTTCAAGCGGCCTTGACCTGCGATCCGGGAAACGGAGGAATCACCTTGCCTGCAGGTTTCTGCGCGATTGTCGCGGCAGACAACCTGGGCGCCGCCCGCCATATTGCCGTGGCGCCAAACGGCGACGTGTACGTGGCCTTACAGGACAACCCCGGAGGCGTAGTTGCTTTGCGCGACGCGAACGGCGACGGCAAATTCGAAGTCAAAGAATCGTTCGGGACGGGTAGCGTGACGGGCATCGCGCTCCATAATGGATATGTTTACCTTGGGAAGGTTAACTCGGTGGAAAGATTCAAGATGACTGCCGGGCAATTGAAGCCTTCCGGCGCTGCCGAAGTCGTCGTTTCCGGTCTGGAAGGACAGCGGCAGCATGGCGACAAAGGGATCGCGTTTGATGACAAAGGGTCCTTGTACCTAAACATTGGAGCCCCTTCGAACGCGTGTCAGAACCCCGATCGGCGCCCGGGCGCCAAGGGACAGGATCCGTGCCCGATTCTCGACAATGCCGGCGGGATCTGGAAATTTTCCGACAGCAAACTTGGGCAGAAGCAGGCGGACGGAGTTCGATACGCCACTGGATTGCGTCAGATGCCTGCCATCACGTGGCACGACAACGCGCTTTACGTTGCAATGAACAATCGCGACCAGCTCGATGTGTTCTGGCCGAACAACTTTTCGGCTCAGGAAAATGCGGAGCGTCCAGCCGAGCCTCTATACAGAGTGGAGCAGGGCGCCAACTTCGGATGGCCATATTGCTTCTATGACTACGGACAAAAGAAATTGTTGTTGAATCCCGAATACGGCGGCGACGGCAAAACCGTCGGTCGATGCGCCGGCTTTACCGCGCCGATAGCCGCGTATCCGGCGCACTGGGCGCCGCTGGCGCTTGCGTTTTACTCGGGGAATCAGTTTCCCGCCCATTATCGAAACGGACTATTTATTGCGTTTCATGGATCCTGGAATCGCGCGCCGATGCCGCAGGATGGGTACAACGTCACGTTTCAACCCTTCGCAAACGGGAAGCCGTCTGGAAACTTTGAAGTTTTCGCGAGCGGGTTCGCTGGGAAGACTCCTCTCATGAATCCGAACGATGCCGTTGCCAGAGCCGACGGTGTTGCTCAAGGACCTGATGGATCGTTGTACATCACCGACAGCCAGAAGGGCCGTATCTGGCGAGTGATCTATCAGAGCAAATGAGAATTTTAGTGTTTGCTTTGGCGTTGTTTCTCCAGATGGATCGATCCGTCTGGGATGGCGTCTATTCCGACGCGCAGGCCGCGCGCGGTAAGAATGGGTATACGAGCGCGTGTGCGTCCTGTCACGGAGAAACGCTTGGCGGGCGGGGGCAAACCCCCCCCCTCGTCGGGTCCGAATTTCTGAAAGGCTGGGAAGGACAGTCCCTCAACGATCTGTTTGAAAAAATACAAGCGACGATGCCGGCAGATGCTCCTGGCCGACTCGGCCGCGACGAAAACGCGGATATTCTCGCCTACATTTTATCGTCCAATAAGTATCCCGCGGGTCGCGACGAACTCAGCCCTGAAGGGACAGCGCTGCAGCGCATTCGCATCGAAAGCGCGCCGTCCAAGAAATAGCGGTCTTCGTCACTTATTTCTTAAGGAGTCGGGTTAGGTTTCCCCCGAATATCGCTTTTGCTGCGTCATCATCGATGCCTACTTCCTGGAACGCCCTTACCTGCATTTCGAAAATGGGACGATTCCAACCCCGCGGAAAGAACGACGAGTCTGATCCAAATATCAATCGATTCGGACCGTAGACTTCGAGAGCCTTTCGAAAGACATCGCTCAGCGTGATCTCAGGAAACTGATACTTCATCCACGAGTTCGTACTGGATGTATCCAGGTAGACGTTGGGCGCCAGATCGCCCAGCATGAGCGTCTCTCTGAAGAAACCCGACCCAAAATGCGGAAGGATGAAATTGACTTGCGGGTTTTCCATTGCAATGCGGTGGAGGTCGAGCGGATTCGACAGACTCATGTCGAATCTGGAAGGGAGCCCGAGTTTTTGTCGGACGCCGACGGTCAACACGCCCATGTGAACGAAAACGACCACTCCGCGTCTCTGCGCGGCCAATTCATATAAAGGATCCAGTCGGCGGTCCTGTACCGAAAACCCATGCATTGCGGGAAACAGGCAAATGCCCTGGAGTTGCAGTTCGTCGAATGCGCGCGTCGCTCGTGCGACGGCGTCCGGCGCAAGCGGATTGAACATGAAATAGCCATGGAAGCGGTCCGGATGCGTTCGAACCACTCCGGCAATGGATTCTTCATCGCCCGGAATCGATGCCATCAAAACCGAACGCTCGACGCCCTGGCGATCAAGTTCGGTCCGCCATCGGTCCGCGAGCTGGGAATTTTCCACAGGCGGCGCGTCCCAATTGAGCTGTGTGATGAGTTCATCAATGCGGTCGGGTTGGCCTTTCTGTCTGGCCAATTCGCGAAAGAACGAATGCGAGAACAAATGCGCATGACCATCAGCAACAACGAGATTTCCCCACGGTGAAAGCACTTCGCCTCCTCAATCGAGAGAATAAAAATCGGATCGAGTAAAATCGCGTCCTTTCGTCACTCGTTGTCGTGCACGGAAACGGATTCGATGGACTGAACTTCGGCTGGCGTTAAGGTGAAGCGTTTGCTTTCAAGATCCTGTTTCATGTGGGTTCCGTCGCTCGTTCCGGTCAACGGCAACATGTCTACTGCTTGCGCGAAACTGAACACGATCTGCGCCGGCGTTGCGCCCAGTCGTTTGGAAATTTCGCGCACGACTGACGAGGCTAAGACCTCGGGATTGGCCGTGAGCAGAGAGAACCCCTGATACCGAATGCTGTGCTGGCGGCAGAATGCCCGAACATCGCGATCCCAACCAAGGCGGGCGAAACAGCGATTCTGAACAAAAACAGGAAGCTCAAGTTGAGCAGCGGCCATGTGACGCAAGTGCCGCAAGGAAACATTGCTCACGCCAAGCAATTTTGTTCGCCCGGCGTTACGTTCGTTGATCATCGCGGCCCACACCTCGGAGTCGGCCTCGGTCCACATATATCCAGCCGGTCCATGGAGTACGTAGCTGTCGACGTAGTCGCATCCCAAATGCTGAAGCGAGCTTTCCATGGACTGCGCAACCTGGATGGTGAGTTCAGCGGAGGGATCATAGGGCAGTCGATCATCCTGTCCCGGTCGATACGTGAACTTCGTTTGCAAAAAGACCTTTTCACGTGACGTAACTCCGCTGCGGTACGCGGCGTTCAGTCCTTCACCAACGCCGGCCTCGAAGTAGTGTCGACGTTGATTTGCGGTATCAATGCCGTTGAAGCCGGCGCGCAGGGCGAGTTCGACTAATCCGGCCGTGCGATCTTCCTTCCATGCGGTGCCATAGAGAAATTCGGGAATGGGGGGAGAGGCGTTCGCTTTCATTGCTGAATTCTGCCATGTCGACGGGTGCGGAAGTGAGCAGATTACGCGGTCAAATCATTCTCTGGGAACTGCGCTGCTCTTGTTCAATTCATCCAGTGTTCGCTTCAGTTCGTCCAAACGTTGGCCGGCGTCGCCTAATCGACCCTCAGATGTCAGTCGTTGATAATCCGTGAGCGACTGATTCGCGCGCTCGATAAGCGTGCGCATGGACGAGCCCGGCGTTGAGTTTGCCGATGGAGGTTGCGGAGAGGCGGTCGATGTTATTTGCGGAGCGCCGCCACTAATGCGAAGCAAGTTGGTGAGCGCTTCTGGAAATCTCGATGCATATGCTAAGCGATCTTGCGTCGCCAGGACGACGAGCCGCAATTCCGGCATGGGGCTTCGTTCCGCCTGAAGGTAGATCGGCTCCGCGAAGAGCAGAATGTCGTTGAGCGGAATAACCAGAAGATTTCCGCGAATGACCGTGGATCCTTGTTGGTTCCATAGCGTCAACTGCGAAGAGAGTTGTGGATCCTGGTCAATACGCGCCTGGATTTGAAGCGGTCCATCTACGAAACGCGTTTTAGGAAATTCATACGCTCGAAGCGAACCGTAAGCATCGCCGTCGCTACGCCCCGCGATCCATCCGATCAGGTTGTTTCTATTCGATGGCGTGTAGGGAAGAATATTCACGAACTCCGGATTGTTCTCGCCGGGAAACTGCATCAGGACGTACAACGGCTCAATCGCATTCGACGCCTGCTGCCCTGTTTGCGTGCGGCTCTGTTGCGCCACTGTCCAAACGTCCTCGTGGTTGTAATAAACCTGCTCGTTCTGAACGTGGTAGGTCGCATACATCAAGGCCTGTACTTGGAACAGCAACTCCGGATAACGGACATGTTCCTTTAGAGCCGCAGGCATTTGAGAAGAGGGCATGAACAATGATGGAAAGATCTGACGATACGCCTGGATCAGCGGATCCTGATCGTCAAACACGTAGAAACGCACGTCTCCGTTGTACGCGTCGACAACAGCTTTAACGCTGTTCCGAATGTAGTTGATCGTCTGTCCGCCGGTGTTTACTCCCTGAGCATACGGATAGTTTTCCGAAGCCGTGTAGGCGTCGATCATCCAATAGAGTCTTCCGCCGTCTCCAATAATCATGTAGGGATCGCTGTCGAAGACAAGGAATGGCGCCAGAGTTTGCGCGCGTTCCGCTATGTTTCGGCGAACCAGCAGTGCGCTGTCGGGCGTAATGTCGTCGGAGAAGGGAACCTTCGTCAGATCGCCGACCGACCATGCAAGCAGCAGGCGTCGGAAAAACGACCCCATGCGAATGCCGCCGGTCCCTTCGTAGGTGACGTAGTTGTTGGTTTCACCTTCGGGATAGTTGAATTCCTTTTGTCTCGTGCGGACATACACCGGCCAATCCGTCAGTTGTCCGAAGTAAATTTCTGGACGCGTCACGCCGATTTCAGGCGAAGCGCTTTCGACAGGCATGTTGGAGAGCAGGAGTTCCGGAAGTCCTTCGTTTGTGAACTGACTTACCGGATTCATGGTGACGCCATATCCGTGGGTGTAGATCAGGCGCTCATTCACCCAGTTGCGCGAACCTGCCGGCAACTTATTCAAACTCAGTTCTCGCGCCGCGATCATCATCTGCGTGCGCTTGCCATTGATCGTGTAGCGATCGACGTCCACGTCCGGGAAGTCGTAATAGGTTCGGATTTCCTGAACTTGTCGAAGAGTGGATTGCAACGCGCGCCAATCCCACAAACGAATGTTGTCCAGGGTCGGCTCATGTTCCGCAGGGTTGAAAACTGCGTTGCTCACACGAGGTTCGAAGGGAACCTGCTCCACCCGATCCAACCCATATGCTTTCCGAGTGGATTCGATGGTGTGGTGGATGTATGGCGTTTCGCGAACGAGTTCGTTCGGCCGCACGACAAACGTCGATACATACGCCGGTACAAGGACGCCGGCGACGCCGTACGCCAATAGCGGCGCAGCAGCAGCGGCGATGAGGTTGCGCGGCTGAGCAAGGCGAATATTGATCGCCGCGATCACAGCGCCTGCAAGCAAAGCTGCGATCACGAACCACAACCCCGGGAGAATGACGTGGTCATCCACATAGCGAACGCCCGTAAACAGCGGGTGAGGATCCAGCAACAACTCGTACCGGCTTGTGAACGCCCGGCCGGCCAACGCGGTCAATAGAAGACACAACGCCAGGGACAAGCCGCGGAATTGCGCAGTCATATCCACGACCGTGGCTATGATTGCTGCGATTGCTGAAATCACAGCGATCGCGAGCAGCCACCCGGTAACCGCCTGCAATACCGGAAGAGAGAAGAAGTAAAAAGAAATCGACTTGCCAAGGATAGGTTCCAACTCGTTTGAAGCGGGCTGGCGAAAGAACAAAGCGTATTTCGTCCAGTCGGCGCTGAACACCGCGCCAAACACTAATCCCAAAACAACGGCGATGACAGGCGCGATGGGTTTCAGGATTTGAGCCGGGTTGAGGCTGATCGTTTCGCCTCCGACGGCGAAGAACGGCCGCCGGGGCGCGCCGAGGCCGCGCAACATCATGCGGAAAATCAGCCATAAAGCTAACGTCGTCGCTCCCGCGAAAGCGAGAAATACAAGACCCTGGGTACGCAAGCTATACCAGTAGACGCTTTCATACCCGAGACTCTCAAACCAGAGGCTGTCGACATAAAACGTAATCGCCTGGAAAGCCGCGATCACGAGAACAATGAGACCAACGATCGGGAACAACAGGGAAGGACCACGAGGATTTCCGGGGCGACGATACGGTATGGTGCGTTGCACCCCGACAGGTTATACCAGAACGCGATCTATCAACAGAATGGCGTGTGACGATTCAGAAGCGACCGACGATTGCCGTACTTCGCTTCTGCGTCAACGATGAATAGTGGTGGGGCTCTGCCTCCATTGAAGAATTGGGCGGAGATCTCCCTTCAGGTCCGGCCTCCCGATCCTCCATTTCTACAGACGCAATTTTCAGGATGAGGCGGCATCATACTGCGCTGTGTCGGGGGAAAGCTAGCGCGAAATTGAAAAATTTTTGCCCTCTTTCGGAAACCCGGAGGAGCAATTGAACAGGTGTGAACAAGACTCCCCGACTCCAGCCTGCCGTTCTGACTTTTTATTCTTGCCTGTTGTGCAGTAGGTGCGCACGACGCGCTCTCATTTAGCCGCGAGCAGCGAACTCTTCTTGGCGTCGACCTGCCGGTAGCGTTTTGAGTAACCTTTTTCGAAAACTTCGGTTATCACTGCTGGGAATGACGGAAACCGACGAAAATCTGATGATTGCCGTCCGGGGGGGCGACCTCAGCAAACTCGGCGCGCTATTCGACCGTCATCACCGCAAGCTCTTCGATTTTTTTGTTCGAATGACGGGCAGTCGGTCTGTTGCAGACGATCTTGTGCAGGATGTGTTCATTCGAATTTTGAAGTATCGCAAGACGTTTCGCGACAACAGCCTCTTTCGAGCCTGGATGTTTCAAATAGCGCGCAACGCGAGGCTCGACTACTACCGCCAGCACCCGGCGGAAATGCTTCTCCCGGAGAATCACGCGAACGGCCTTGCAAGTCGCGCGCCGCTGCCTGCACAGGAGATCGAATCGGCGCAGAACGCGGAATTGTTGAAACAGGCGATGTTCCGGCTGTCGTCGGATAAGCGCGAGGTGCTTATTCTGAGTCGATATCACGAGATGAACTACGAACAGATTGCTGAACTCATGTCGTGTGAGGTGGGCACTATCAAGACCCGCGTGCATCGGGCCGTCCGAGAACTGCGAGACATATTTCAGCAACTATCTACGGGGAAAAGTCATGCCATGCGATGAAGTGCGCGGCCAACTTGTTGACTATCTGATTCAGGACGAAGACGACTCGCGTTTTCCTGATGTCGTTATGCATCTCCGTTCATGCGACGCCTGCCGGTCCGAACTCCAGGGGTTGAAGACGGTATGGAGTGGATTGGCGGATATCCCAAATGACGAGCCGCGTCTTGATGCGAGGAATCGGTTTGAACGGACGCTGGATATCTACCGCCATGCGGAGCAGGAGTCTTCCCACACACGAACTCGCTTCAGTTGGTTCAGGGGCGGTCTGTGGTCGAAGCCGCTCCTGCAATTTGGTTTTGGGCTCGCCTTGCTCCTGTTCGGCGTTGCGTTGGGATTCTTTGCGCGCCAGCCGCAGGCGGCGAGTCGCTCCAGCGAAATTGCGGAATTGCGTGGGGAACTGTCTGCAATGCGTGAAATGGTGACCCTCTCGTTAATGCAGCAGCAATCGGCCGCGGAAAGGCTTCGTGGAGTGAATTGGAGTTCTCAATTGCAGCAACCGGGCCAGGAAGTGGTCACAGCCTTACTGGATACGTTAACGCACGATTCGAACGTTAATGTTCGCTTGGCCACGGTGGATGCATTGCGGCAATTCGGAGATCAACCTGTTGTCCGAAAAGGCGTCATCGCCGCTGTCGGGCAGCAAGCTTCTCCAATGGTTCAAGTCGCTCTTATTGATCTTGCAGTGGATCTAGGAGAGAAGGAATCGGCGCCCGTCCTGCGCCGGTTGAGTCAGGATCAAAGCGTTGACGTTGCAGTACGCGACCGCGCCCGGAGAGGACTTGAGGCGCTGGAGTAGTTGGAACAGGAGTTGGAGGAGGAGTTGTGAGAAACAGTTGGCGCATCGCCGCTTTGCTTGTAGTGACGTTTACGATTCGGGTGGAGGCCCAGTCCAATGATTCAAACGGCGTTTCTGTAACCTTTAGCGATCCGTCCCGCCCGGGACTGCTGAAGGTGCACGTGATCAGTGGAAGCATCGTGGTGAAAGCCCACAACGCATCCAATGTCATTGTCGAAGGGAAGAACGCCGCCGTTCGCCGCCGCAGCCCGGCCGTTACTCCCGATGGATTGCGACGAATTTCTCCAAACTCGTCTGCGCTGGCGGTGGAAGAAGAAAGAAACGTCATCGTCATTACCAACGGCGGCCCTTTCGGAGAAGGCAGCGATTTGGAAGTCCAGGTCCCCGTGAAGACCAATCTCGATTTGAGCACAGTTAATGGCGAGTCGATACGCGTCGAAGGCGTGGAAGGCGAGATCGAGGTCTCCAATATTAATGGAGAGGTGGTCTTGAACAACGTCGCGGGCAGCGTCGTCGCTCATGCGATGAACGGGCTTCTCCTGGCGACGGTTCGCGATGTGACGCCCAACAAGCCAATGGCGTTTACGTCGATGAATGGGCGGGTGGATGTAACGTTGCCGGCAAGTATTAAAGCGAATCTAAAAGTGCGCAGCGACAACGATGAGGTTTACAGTGATTTCGATATCCAACTCAAGCCGGCGAATCCACCTACACCCGAGGATGCGCGCAATCGCGGTGGACGTTTTCGATTTCAAACGGAACGCACGATCACTGGAACGATCAATGGCGGCGGCGCCGACATCGAAATTCGCAGCTTCAATGCGAAGGTATTTCTACGGAAAGGAAAGCAGTGATCAGGCGCTATTTCCGTGGATGCGAAGATGCGCGGCTCGCGGTCTACACGCAGCAAAGTGCGGTATGTTCTTCGCAGATCGTTTTGAAGACCGCGCCTTCCGCGATGCTTCGGAAAGCGTGCATAGGATAAGCGCAGAGAATATCTACAGCATGCTTCTGTTGCAGGCTGTTGCACTTCCTTTCGATCTCCATCGCGACATCCATTTGTCCTTCTGCCTGCAGCAACGCCACACATTCACCGAAAACCGCAATGCGAGGCGCGTTTGATCGGCTCGCTTTCGTCGCCGATTCCACGGCATTTTTGATCATTTGAGAGAGCAACTCTCCATCAGGAATACCATTGATCCGGATTAATGACAGCGCGTCGATGGCGTCGATAAAAATACACGAACCGCGATGAATGGCGTCATCAACGTTGGCGTGTTGCCTCAGAATTTGATGTACAGATTCCCGATGTGATTTCGTCGCCAGAACGACGGCGGCTCCATCCGCGTTCAGTACGTCATCGAGGAAGCGGGAGGCGCTCTCGATCAGGAAGACATCGTCGGAGTAGAACTCCACTTCGTGGCGGCGCTGCGCTCTCTTGCCAAATGCGGCGTCAATGCTTTTGAACGGCGCGCCCGCGATGGCCGCTTCTATTGTTGGAAGCAGGTCGGAGCCGGCCCGCCACTTATGAATGTATCCGGAAGCGCCCAGACAATAGGCCTCTCCCACCAACGCCGGAGAGTATTCCATGCTCAGGAACACAAGTCTGGCGTCCGGAACAAGAAGTCGGATTTGCGCCGCCGCCGCCATGCCGCTCAGATTCTTCAATCCGATGTCGAGAAGAATCAGATCGGGTTGGAGTTCTTTGGCTTTTCGAACAGCCTCGTAGCCATCCACCGCCTCGCCGATTATCTTGAACTCGACTCTTCTTTCAAGCGCTGAACGAACATAACTGCGAAAGGGGGCGAAATCCTCGACAAGGAGTATTCGAACTACTTCAAGCATGTCTAAGCGCCCAACGGGAGTTCTTCAACATACATTCGATCGGTCGTGCTGCAAAAACATTTATATATTTTTTCAATTGTTGTTGCTGAAGAAAGAATGCGGGGCGGTTTAACCTGGCCCTGCTGGACTTTTGCACAACTCTTGATGCGATATACGTTGGGTAGGCTGGTGTATAGTGGAAAACCACAACATGAAGTGACTGCTCGACCCCTTGGTCCGGTGAGCCGTATCGACGGTCCTCAATGTACGGCGGAGATTACGTTCCACTCCTACCGACTGAGAAGAGAATAGAGAATGTGGCCGTCGGCATAACGGTCAGAGTTCCGAAGCAGGCGCGGGACGTAGGACATGACCCACGCTCCAACGAGCGCGACCGATCGCGCGATAACGCTGGTCTGAAGATGGGTAAAACTGAAGTCCTTCTGAAGAATAACAGCGTGCGGCTCGGTTGGTTTCAATCGCGCCGACTCAAACTCCCGCAGTCTTTAAAATTACTTCGGTCGCCGCTCCTTGTTGCAATTGGGTACTACTTCGGGGCGCAAGTCGCATTCCTGATAGGAACGCTCTCCGATCGCATCTTTGCGCCGTTCTGGCCGCCAAACGTCATTTTGTTTTGCACCTTGCTTCTTGTCCCTCGTCGCCATTGGTGGCGATACATCGCAGCTGCTTTTCCCGCGCACGTTCTGGCGGAAATCACCGTCGCAATGCCGTTCGGACAGTCGCTGGTCGCATTTGCCACCAATTGCATTCTGGCGTTGTTGAGCGCTTACGGAGTGCGACGAATCCTTAAAGAAGCTCCGTGGTTCGGAACGCTTCGCAACGCCGGCATTTACATTCTCATCACCGCAGGAATCAGTCCGGCGATCGCTGCTTTTGGCGGCGCTTATGTCCAGGTGATGGGGGATGGGACGGCCGCGAACTACTGGGGGTCCTGGGTCAATTGGTGGATCGCGAACGCGCTCGGGTGTGTGACCCTCGGGCCGCTCTTCTTGATCTGGTTTGGCCCCCGGCGCGAATCTCCTCGTCTATCGTCTGGACGGAAAACCGAAGGCATCCTTCTCGCGCTTAGTCTTGTCTTGGCCTGCGCCGTTGCATTTCGCGTAGGGGAGGGAACTATCAGCAAGGGATTTCTGCCGGCCCTTTTGTATTTGCCGCTCCCTTTCATCCTTTGGGCGGGGATCCGTTTTGGGGAACGTGGCGCAAGCGGCGCTATCTTGGTCGTAACGGTCGTTTCGATTTGGCAGAGCCTTCGCGCGTCGACTGTGTTTATCGGAATCGATGCGGGCACGAGCGTACTCGCACTCCAGATCTTCTTACTCGGAATCGCAATCCCCATTTTTTTACTTGGTACAGCTATTGATGAATTGCGGCGTTCGGGGGAGGCAAACCGAAGACTAGCCGGCGACTTGTTGCGCGCCCAGGACGAAGAACGGCGCCGGATCGCGCGAGAGCTTCACGACAGCACGGGACAGAACCTGGTGATGGCGAACTTGATGGCCGGTCAAGTCGAAAGCCTCGCGCCGGCTTCTTGCGGTCCCGTTATTGCGGAACTCAAGGAAACTCTTCAAGGAGCAATTACCGAAATTCGGACGGTTTCTTATTTGTTGCATCCGCCGTTGCTGGATGGCGGCGGGCTGGGTATGGCTTTGCGATCGTACCTCCATGGATTTTCAGAGCGGACCGGAATCAATGTCGATCTTTCAGTGTCTCCGAATCTTGGCCGCATGGCGTCTGAGGTGGAACTCGTACTGTTTCGAGTGATTCAAGAGGCGCTGACGAACATATGGCGCCATTCCGGCAGCAGAACGGCGCGCATTGAATTGGTGCGAGATGTTTCGAATCCCCGGCAGATCACGCTTAGCATTGAGGACGAGGGAAAAGGCATACCGACGAGCATCCGTCGATCCACGTTGTCCAGGAGCAACGGCAGACACAAACCGTCTTCCGGTCTTGGGCTAATCGGCATGCGTGAACGTTTGCACCAAATTGGAGGGAGTCTCGAAATTGATTCGGTACGCGGAAGAACCGTGATTCGAGCCGTGGTGACTTTGTCTAAATAAACGCGCTCGTTCCGTGGACGCACCCAGCGATCAGCGGGGACTAACGAGAAAATACGGCGGTGTGGCTTTCGCAGATGCTCTTGTAGATCGATAGTTCTTCGTCACTCTGAAATGCGCTGAGGGGATAGGCGCACATGACGTCGACCTGTTGGACGCCTGCGGTGGGCTGGCCTTGTTTTTCCATTTGAAGCGCTTCACGTGCGTTGCCTCCGACACACAATAACGCTGCGCACTCTCCAAAAATTGCGACCCGCGGATTCTGCGTTCCGGTCGCTTTCGCCGCCGCCGTGACGAACGGTTCCAACACCTCGTTTATTCTCTGGGCTTCCAGCTTGCCGTTTATCGTCATTCGACAAAACATTTCCTCTACATCGACCCAGAAGTACCGGCCCTGATGAACGATTTTATCGACGTCGACGGATTCGGCCTTGAGTCGTTGAAGAAGGCTGTCGGCATGGGCGCGCGTTGTCGCGGCGATCGCCGCTCCGTTCTCGTTCAACGCTTGGGAGATGAAGCGGGCCCCGGCGTCGAGGAATACGGCATCGGAGGAATAGAACTGGACCTCATGGCGGGATTGAGGTCGGGTCGCGTCAGAAAGATCGACATCCTTACTCACGAATTGCCTGCCTGAAAGCACGGCTTCAATCGCAGGCGCAAGATCCTCCTGAAGGCTCACTTTGTGAATGTATCCGCTTCCGCCAACGCGAAACGATTCACGCACTGCAGTGAACGACGATTCGAGACTGATAAACAGAATCCTGGATTGCGGCGACAGGACGCGAATTTGTTCGGCGGCGGCCAGTCCATTCATTCCGGGTAATCCGATATCCAGGAGGATCAGGTCCGGCTGAAGGTCCTGTGCTTTTTGCACGGCTTCCAGTCCGTCCGCCGCTTCTCCGACGACGGTCAACTCCGGCATCCCGCGGAGTGCGAGATGCAAGAATCTCCGGAACGGCTCAAAATCATCAACTAGGAGTACGCGAAATTGTGGCTTCACTAATCTGGCCTATGAGGGATAACAAAATACCTGCGAATGATTTCGGTCTCAACCACTTTATCGCGGCGCGATGCAATGAGAGTTGCGATGGAGAGTTTTGCGAGTCCGCCGGACGAATTCATCGACGATGTTGAGTCAACTTCAGCTTCACTAGACCGCTCTCCTGCGCGGTGCGCGCCCGCCGCCACGCCGCATAACTCATAACTTTTCACGAGTTGGGTGTGATACCGTCTTGTCTTCATACTTCGAGTCGTGCGCGACGAGGTTTGATCTATGAAGCAGTTGCTTATCGTACTTTTCATGAGTTCCGCCCTTATCGGAATTGCCAATGCCGAGCAACAGCAGGCTTCGGCGGCCGCGCCGCCAGATGGCGGCCTTCCTTTCGATACGCCTCCCAATGCTTCATTGGACGTCGAGCCTTTTGTAATCGGTCCGCAAGACGTTCTTGCTATCGATGTGTGGCGGGAAGCTGACCTTACGGTGAAATCAACCGTGCGGCCGGATGGCAAGATCGGTTTGCCGCTGTTGGGCGATTTTCAGGCGGCCGGCCTCACCACGACGGAGTTAAAGGACCGAATTGCCGAGGGCTACAAGCAATACGTTTCCGCGCCGCAAGTCACCGTAATCGTCGTGGAAGTGCACAGCCACGTCGTTCATGTGACAGGATCGGTTGCAAAACCCGGCATTTATCAAATTGGCGGGCCGTTGACCGTCATCGAATTGTTGGCGCGCGCAGGCGGCCTTTCAGAGTTTGCAAAGTCCAGAGACATCGTCGTCATTCGGACTGATGGCGGCAAGACGCGTCGCTTCCGTTTTAACTACAACTCTTTCGTTGATGGAGACAACCTCCAACAGAATATCCCGCTGCGCAGCGGCGACATGATCGTGGTGCCGTAGCAGATCAAGTTGCTCCCGCACTCTTCGTTTCTTCACGTTCTTGCTGCGAACCTTCGTCTCAGTTTCTCGCGCCTGAATTTCCCGTTTTCCCGTTGCGAAGAGAGAGGAACTTTCCTTTCGCAAATGTTCTCGGTCCCACCCATTTCGATGTAAGATCTCTGGGCCAGAGTCCGGCTGAACCGCTTGGGGGCTGCGTGTTGCGCAGTCCTGGGCCCTCGCGCCGGCTCCGATGGACGGAGTCGTTATCTGAATTTAGAACCCCGTCGCACGCCAGTTGGATTTCCCCGCACGCGTTGACGGTCCTGTCACGAATCCAGGGATGGACGTCGGTTGTTCCCCACTTGGAGGTAATGCAGTTTGAACCGAAATTCAAAGTTCAAGCGCCGAAATGTGCTGACGTGCGTGCTGATCGCTCTATATTTCTTTCAAACAGCGTGGGCTCAGTCCACGGAAGGATTGCGCGTTCAAGTTGTCGAGGGCAGCGGCGCGCAAAATATTGTTGAACAAATTCCCGCCACGCCGCTCTCTGTTCGCGTCGTCGATCGAAACAATCGACCGGTTCGCGGTGCGACGGTTGTTTTTACTTCCCCGAGCGCCGGTCCAAGCGGTGACTTTGCAAATGGGCAGAATGTTCTGTCGACGCTGACCGATGAAGAAGGGATAGCCCTTGCGCCGCAATATCGTCCAAATGACGTACTCGGATCTTATGAAATTCGGGTTCGTGCGGATTACCTCGGACAGAACGCGAGTAATTCCATTCGGCAAACGAATGTTGCACAAAAAAAATCTTTGGGAAAAATTATCGCAATCATGGCTGTCGCGGGAGCGGCCGGCGCTGCCGGCGCAGCGCTCGCAGCTCGCAAGGGCGCCGGGGGCGCGGCTAGTCCGTCAACGTCTCCGACTCCAGTTCCCGGCGGCGGTCCAACGATTACCTTCGGAGGCTCGTCTGTAGCGGGGCCGCCACAATGAAATTGTTTCGACAAGGTATGCCAATGAGTTTCTTATCCAAGTGGACGCGAAGCGTTATTTTTACAATTGGATGCTGCTCTGCAGCTTTTGGTCAAGCGCCCGGCGACTCGATTCGCGGGCCGGTTCTCGGCTTTGTTTCGAGCGCCTCTTCCGTTGACGTTAAACCCATACTCGGAGTTCCTGGCGCATCGGTTCTGGGGAATTCTTATTTAGCGAATTCTCAACTTCGCAAGATGGTGATTTCTCCTGCGCAGAATTATGCGTTCGCCATACTTGGCGAGAAAGCCGAACCCGCCGCCATTCCACTCGATTCGGATTCCACACCGCTGCGTGTTTTTGATTGGCTCTGGAGCAAAGTGGATCACATCGCCGTCAGTCCTTCAGGTAATGCTGCGTTGGCATATGGCCGCGAAACTGGAATTCTTCAATCTCTCGTCAACTGGACGAGCAACCCAGAAGTTGTCATCGACTTGAATCTTGCAAATATGCCGGGCGTAGTTGAAGAAGTTGCGGTTTCTGATGACGGCGTTCTCGCGTTGCTCACGCTGCGAAACGAAAGCACGCTTTCACTGTGGCTGGTAAGCGCGTCCGGCGCTCGATGGCCGATCGCGGCGGATCGCCCGACTGCAGCGACGTTTTTGGCGAACCGGCACGACGCCGTAATTGCCGACAGCGGCGCTCAAACGGTGTACATGATTTCCGGACTCGACCAGGACGCTGCGAGGACGCCGCTGATTTCGTTCGCAGAAGGCTTTGATGCGATTTCCGCTGTGGCCGTGGATGCGAATCGGCTGTTCGTCGTCGGCAGCGCAACGGAGACCGTAACGATTCTTGATCTCGAGACTGGCATTGCCAGCGCTGCTTCATGTCATTGCAAAGCGACAAGCCTGCATCGCTTGAAGGGTTCGCTGTTCCAACTAAGCGATCCAGCTGATGGACCTGTAGCGCTGCTTGACGCATCAGCCGCCGAAGCGCGCATCATTGTCGTTCCTGCGGTTGAAGAGAATGTGGGGGAAGGAGTCCTGCCGCAATGAACCGAATGAATCGTTTGACTGCAGCAAAAATTGTTCAGTACGTCTCCTTATTTTTCGCTGTAGTCATGCTGGCTCTCTCGTTTGCGAGTAATAGCTACGCACAGGGCCCCTTGCGTATTACCACCACGTCGCCGTTGCCATCGGCGATTGCCGGTACGTCCTACCCGGCGACTACGATCAATGGCGCCGGCGGCACGACACCCTACACTTGGACGGTGACCGGTCTGCCCGCGGGTTTATCGTTTACGATCGCAGGCAATGACGTGCGAATCAGTGGAACTCCTTCCAATCCGGCAGCCGTCGGTCCCCATACCGTCGATGTGACCCTCGACGATCCGACACCCACTCCGGTTGTTAATGTTAAATATCAACTCGAAGTGTTGGCTCCGCTTTCCATCACGACTGCGACGCTTCCACCCGCGACGGTTGGCGTTCCATATGTTCCGCCGCCTCTGAATGCAACGGGTGGGAAGACGCCGTACACATGGACGATTGTCGGCGCGAAGCCCGCATGGTTGACGTTGTCGTCCAGCGGGACGATCAGTGGTACTCCAACCACGGCGGGAACCGCGACCCTCACCGTCGAAGTATCCGATGCCGCTGCTGCTCCGGTTCATCAAGCGAAGAACACCAGCTTGTCTATAACCATCGCGGCAGCGCCCGCGCCGCCGTTATCGATCACGAGCAACTCGCCGCTTCCCGGCGGCACAACGAACTCCCCGTATTCGCCGCAAACACTCGGAGCTACCGGTGGAACTGCTCCCTATACTTGGTCGGTTTTGACGGGATCGCTACCGTCAGGACTAACGCTTTCTCCTTCGGGCGTTATCAGCGGCACGCCGACTTCGGCGGGGCCATCTACCGTTTCGATTCAAGTAGCCGACGCCGGAGGCCAAACCGCGTCGAAGTCTTTTTCCATTACGATCGCAGCGGCGCTCTCAATAACGACAACATCGCCACTGCCCGCGGGTTTGGTCAGTGCCACGTACCAGCAGACTCTGGCGGCCGCAGGTGGGAGTGCTCCCTATACATGGTCGGTGGCCGCGGGCTCTCTGCCTTCAGGCTTGACGCTGTCATCGAGTGGAATCGTTAACGGTGTTCCTTCAGGAGCCGGCACATCGACCTTTACCGCTTTGGCGACCGATAGCTTAGGGGCGACGGCTTCCAAGTCATTCACAATTACGATCAATCCGCCGGCGCTTTCAATTGACTCATCCCCGCCTCTGCCTGGGTTAGTGGGAATCGGGTACAGCCACCAGCTGTTTGCCAATGGCGGAACACCGCCCTACGCGTTCAATTTGGTCGGGGGAATATTGCCGCCCGGCACGACTCTTAGCGCTGACGGAGTCTTGAGCGGAACTCCGCAAACAGCGGGTTCGTATTCGCTATCAGTACGGGTGATGGACTCCTCATCACCACGACAAACAGCGACTCAGAACTTCACTGTTGTCATCGGCGCGTTGCTTACGATTACGTCGAGCTCTCCATTGTCAAACGGATCGGTTGGCGCCGCGTATTCAGAGAATCTGACCGCATCCGGTGGATCGGTGCCCTATACATGGTCGGTTACCGGTGGATCGCTTCCGCCTGGCCTGACTTTGTCTGCGGCCGGCAGTTTGTCTGGTTCTCCTACAGCGACGGGAGACTTCAGTTTTACGATTCAGGCCGTCGATTCCGGAGGCGGCTCCGCATCGAAGACATTTACAATCACGATTCAGGCCGGATTGACCATCACCACCACCTCGCCGCTACCGTCGGCGACGGTCGGCGCTTCATATTCCCGGCAGCTGCAGGCATCTTCTTCGATTTCGTTAGCTTGGACGGTGACTGGAGGCAACTTGCCGCCGGGCATCACACTATCGTCGAACGGTCTTTTGAGCGGGACTCCTTCTGGCGCCGGCACTTTCGATTTCACGGTTCAAGTCACCGGCGGATCTCCGCAACAGGCGGCGTCGCAGTCGTTCAGACTGGCAGTTTTAGCAGGCCTGGATATCACAACCGGTTCGACGCCAAATGGATCCACTACGGCGCGATACACACAAACGCTCGACGCGGCCGGCGGAGTGAGTCCTTACACATGGACGTTGTCGAATGGCGCATTGCCGGATGGTTTGTCCTTGTCATCCGGCGGCGTAATCAGCGGGCAACCCACCACAGCAGGAACATTCAATTTCACCGTTCAGGTCTCCGACTCCGCCGGATCGCGTGCGAGTAAGAGCTTCGTGATCACGATTACGGCGGCCCCGAGTGGGGCGCTGTCGCTTTCGGGGTTGCCGGCTACAACGACGAGCGCCCAGCAACTTCCGATGGGCATGACCCTGTCTGCGTCGCAAAGCACAGCCATGACGGGGACGGTGACGATGACGTTCGTTCCAAGTACAGCGATCGGCGGTGATGATCCTACGGTCCGATTCTCTACAGGTTCACGCACCGCATCCTTTACTATCGCACCCAATACCGTGAACGCAGTGTTTCCGGCAAACCTTTTGTTACAGACGGGAACTGTGGCCGGAACAATTACCATTAGCGCCAGTGTTCAGAATGGACCAACGGGAGTCCTCGTCGGAAATATCACGATTCAACCTTCCGCCCCTCAGCTCACGGCAATCTCAGCGACGCGTTCGACGGGCTCCATTCGCATTCAGATAACCGGTTACTCGACTGAACGCAAGGTGATAACCGCTGAGTTTTCTTTTAACGTGAAAAATGCTTCCGGCGGCGCGACGCGAGTGGATCTTTCACGCAACGTTGAAGCGGAGTTCGACGCGTGGTATCGAAGCGCCGCGTCCGCTCCGTTCGGAAGTTCTTTCCTCTTTGATCAAACGTTTGCTGTTCAGGGCGATGCAACGCTGATTGATTCCGTATCCATTCGACTGACGAATTCACAAGGCGGAACTGCATCCGCCTCAACGCTGATCAACTAGCACTACACTCGAACATTCCTGAGTGCGACGGCCCGGAGGCTTCCGGGCCGTTTGTTTTTTGTGTTTAGGGAATGGGACGTGTCCAAGCGGGAACGGGTGCTAGTTCATAGCTCAATTGCCAGGTGTCACCAAGGAAGGGGATTCATTTAAACTCCCCTCCCTTCGATGACAGTTGACAATTGAGCTATGAAGTATGAACTAGCACCCGTTCCCAGCCTTCAGGCCCCGCGAGACTAGGAAATCATGATCTTTCGAGGATGTTGAGAGTTGTCTTCGAGAAATGACTTCTTGTTTTCGAGATCTTTCTCCGTCGGTTGTACGCCGCCGTTCACATCCGTCACTCTTGAAACGACCGTGTGTTCACCCGGCGCCGTGCCGGTCCAGGTGTATGAGAAGAGCTTCCACGAGAACTTTCCATTGGTCGCCGGATCCATAACGGCGGTTTGCCACGGACCTTCGTCCACGCGAACTTCCACGGATTTGATCGGCGTGCCGTCGTTCAAAACGACGCCGACGGCTTTGAAGCGATTTCCGTCCCGCGTCACACGCGCGATAAACGATTTCAACTGCATGTGAGTGACGGAGGTTTCCTTCCATTTCATTTCGCCGTCGATCATTTCGCCCTTGAGGGTTCGATACCATCGTGCTTGAAACTTGCCGAGGTATTGATCTTCCTGGACGTGGATTTGAGAAAGCCATTTTACGTTCGCAACTCCATACCAACCCGGAACGATCAATCGAAGAGGCGCTCCCTGATGGCGAGTCAGCGGTTCGCCGTTCAGGGCATAAGCGAGGAAGGGCTCGTTCGACATCGCTTTTTCGCGCGGCATGCTTCGTCCGAATTGCTGGTCGAGGGTGAACTTTTGGGTCCGCCACTCGATTTCTTCTTCGCCATGGTCGGCGCCGAAGAAAACGAACTCGCGGGCAGTAGACTTGACGCCCGCTGAATCCAAAACAGTTTTTAAGGGGACGCCGGTCCAGCGGCCGTTGCTTGAAAGTCCTTGCAAGGGCCTCCGATTTCCGGAGCACTCGAATCCGGCGACAACCTCGCTGTTGCCCATCTTGCGCAGATCATCGAGTGTCAGCGACTTTGGTCGCTCCACGAGTCCGGTAACCTTTAACCGGAATGTGGCGGGGTCCACTTCGGGGTGGCCGTAATGTTGCGTGGTGAAGAATTGGTCCTTCGGAGTAAACGGACCATCGATTTTACGAATGTCGATGATGCGGCGATCTGGCGTCGGCGCCAGATTGATAGTCTCCGGAAGGTCCGTAAAAGGCACGACGGATTCGCCCTGCGCCAGAGCGGGCAACGCCCATTCCGGCAGACCAAAGATGCTCAATCCGGCGGCTGCGAGGCCGCCCTTCAGGACTTCTCGGCGCGTGGTTCGCTTGCTCATGATCTCTCCTTATGTCCCAAGCACATGCTTGGCACTCTTATCATGAACCGCGAACGTGGGTCTATTTCCAAATCTAATGAGCTAGACAGGACCTTTTAGAAGTCGCTATCCATGTCGGGCAATTCTGAAAATGATTCAAATCTGGCCAAGTTCGCTGCAACCCATCCATCAACTTGCTGGATGGCGGCTCCAAGGCGTGCTTCACCCCGAGTCGATTTCCAGTTATCGAAATCGCTTCTCACGATGAACAGGCGATTGCCGATTTTGCGTACAGGAATGCGATCTTCCTCAATGATTTTGCGGAAATGGCGTGAAGAGAAGCCTGCGAACTCTGCGGCTGTGGGAAGGTCGAGAATGTTTTTCATCCGAGTCTGTGTGCCAACCTGACTACCCATAATGTGTACCTCCAGCCCTCAGATAGCATCGTCAGTTCCAAACTCAACGGGCTGTGTTCGTCTATCATGATGAAGTGAACGAGCTGCCGATCTATGAGGTCGAACAACAACTCATCTCCGAACTGACCGCGACTCGCCGCCTTGTCTTGAGAGCGCCTACCGGATCCGGAAAATCGACTCAAGTTCCCCAAATGCTGCTGAAGCATGGTTTGCTTGATCGAGGTCAGCTCATCACGCTTCAACCTCGAAGGCTTGCTGCCCGAATGCTTGCCGCTCGTGTGGCGCGCGAACTGAACGTCCCACTTGGGAGAGAGGTCGGATATCAAGTTCGGTTCGAGAATTATTCGCGCTCCGAAACGCGCATCAAGTTCGAAACTGAAGGGATTTTGCTGCGGCATTTGATCGAGAACCCGCGACTCGAAGGAATTCAGGCGCTCGTTTTCGACGAATTTCACGAGCGTCACCTTTACGGCGACATTACGCTTGCACGCGCACTCGACATTCAGGAGGCAGTTCGGCCGGACCTGTACTTGATCGTCATGTCCGCAACGCTGGATACCGGAGCGCTTCAGAAATATCTCCAACCGTGTTCCGTTGTGACAACATCGGGCAGGACCCACCCCGTTCATCTGAATTACCTTCAGCGTCGATCCGGGCCCGCCGCGCCTCCAGTCTGGGAATTGGCTGCCCAGGCATTCTCAAAGCACGTAAAAGCGTGTGGCGAGGATGGACATGTCCTGGTCTTCATGCCGGGCGGCTACGAGATTAGCCGAACGATCGAAGCGATCCGCTCGACTCCTGAGTCGAAAGGCCGCGCTGTTCTCCCACTCTATGGTGAGTTGCCGGCGGCGGATCAGGACGCCGCGGTCGAGCCCAGCTCGAAGCCCAAGGTCGTTGTTGCGACGAACGTGGCGGAGACTTCCATCACCATCGAAGGAGTTCGATTAGTGATCGACAGCGGGCTCGCGCGCATTGCGAGCTACGATCCGAATCGAGGCATCAACACTTTGATGATCGAGCGTATCAGCCGCGCCAGCGCCGAACAGCGGGCCGGCCGCGCAGGCCGAACTGGTCCAGGTGAATGCGTGCGCCTTTGGTCGGAGGCTGAACACGCGGAGCGAAGAGCCCAGGACTTGCCCGAAGTGCAACGGCTTGACCTCTCCGAAATCGTTTTGACGTTGAAAGCGGCAGGCGTTGGCGATTTAAGGAAGTTTCGTTGGATGGAACCGCCTCCTGAGGCGGCGCTAAGCCACGCCCATGAATTACTTTCCGATTTGGGGGCCCTTACCGGTTCGCAACCGGACGCCGTCATTACGGACCTGGGCATCCGCATGCTGTCGTTTCCGGTTCATCCCCGATATTCACGAATGTTGCTGGCCGCGCAGGAGTACGGGTGTGTTTATGAAGCATGCCTTGTCGCCGCCCTCACGCAAGGACGGGATTTATTCGTGCGTCGCACGAATCGGGATAAAATGTCTCGTCGCAAGGAAGTCGTTGCAGAAGAGACTCTCTCTGATTTCCGTGCGCTGATTGCGGCATGGGAATTCGCGGCAGAAAATCAGTTCAAGGTTGAGACGCTTCGTGCTGCTGGGATTCACGCGGCGACCGCGCGCCAGGTGTCGATGCTGCATTCCCAATTCTTGAGAATCGCCGAAAACCAGGGACTCCATACAAGGCAAGGCAATCCCCCGGAGGATGCTTTGCGAAAATGCATTCTTATCGCATTCAGTGATCGTGTGGCTCGACGCGTGACCGACGGGGCGTTCCGATGCGAGCTTGTCCATGGGCGTCGTGGTTCGCTCGAGCGCGAGAGCGTCGTTCGGGACAGCGCGCTCATCGTGGCCTCCGAAATTCGAGAGATCGGCGCCCGGGGCGGCGAGGCGTCGACGGTGCTCTCATTGGCGACGGCGATCGAGCCGGCGTGGTTGTTGGAATTGTTTCCGAAGGATCTCCGTTCAGAAGTTCGCTTGGAACTTGATTCTGCAACCCGTCGTGTCGAGGCCACGGAAGCTCTGTGTTTTCGGGGTCTAGCTATCGAGACCCGCCGCATGGACCCTCCGGCTGATGCCGCTGCGCAGATTTTGGCTGAAGAAGTCGTCGCTGGTCGAATGAAGCTCACGCACTGGGACCACGCGTTGGATCAGTGGATTCTACGACTGAATTTGTTGGCCGCTTGGCGGCCTGACCTTCGACTTCCGCCGATTCAAGACGAGGACCGTCGTGCGATCATCGAACAGATCTGTCTGGGGGCGAGGAGTTACAAAGAAATTAAAGACCGTGAAGTGAAAACGACGGTTACTTCCTGGTTGTCCCCATCGCAACGACATCTAGTCGACAAGTTGGCGCCAGAGCGCGTGACTCTACCGAACGGTCGGACCCCGAAAGTCACCTATGAGGCTTCGAGTCCTCCTTTTATCGCGCTACGGATTCAGGAACTGTTCGATGTTCGCGAAACGCCGACGATTGCGGAGGGCCGCGTTCAGCTGAGCGTTCATATTCTGGCTCCGAGTATGCGTCCGGTCCAGGTGACGCGGGACCTTGCGAACTTTTGGCGTGAGCACTATCCGGGTATCAAGTCCGAATTGAAACGACGATACCCAAAGCACGAATGGCGTTAGTCGTTGGCGCGCTAGTGGTTGGCAATGGATCACCAAAGATTGTAGTAGCCGTCTCGTTGCGAAAGTTCGAGCGGCCGACCGAAGAGGGCGGATAGGCGTTCCGCGGTGAGGATCGTCTGTTTTGGACCGTCGGCTTCGATTCGGCCCCGACTCATCAATACAACGCGCTCGATTTCAGGAATGAGATCGGAGAGGTGATGCGTGACCATGACGATTCCAATTCCCGATTGCGCGAGTTTGCGGAGAATCAAACGGAGTTCATGTTGCGCGGTTAAATCAAGCGCCGTCGTTGGCTCATCGAGGATTAGCGATTGAGGGTTGTGGACTAATGCCCGCGCGAGCAACATGCGCCGTGCTTCTCCCGATGACATTTCATCGGTGAACCTCTCCGCCAGATGGCCTGCCTCGATCATCTCCATTGCACGTTCGGCGCGGTCATACATGTCTGCCGTGACTTCGTGATGGGGGAGGATCCCGACGCTGGAAAAGAATCCAGATAGCACGATATCCCGTCCTGAAACGGATCGCGTGCACGTCGTCATCAAATCGCTTGAAACGATACCCATCAGCGTTCGGAGTTTGGCGACATTCCACAGTTCCTGGCCCATAATCCGCATCGATGCGTCGTCGGTGAGAACGGGATAACACTCGCGAGTGATCGCTTTGATCAGCGTCGATTTGCCGCAGCCATTCGGTCCAAGTACTGCGACGTGCTCGCCGGCTCCAATTTTTAGAAATACGTCATTGAGCGCGGTTCTTCCATTGCGGACGATTGAAATGTGTTCGAACTCGATCAGTGGAGGTCGGTTGTCCATAGACTTATTCGGTTCACCAGGAGATAGGGATTAGCTGAAGATTGGAATATTGCTTGGGACGGGCGCCGCCGAAAACGACCCGAGCGATTCGGACTCATTCTCGGCGGTGCAAGGAGAGGACATAAAGCTATCAGCGATCAGCGTTCACCTATCAACTTGTAGAACGAACGTTCCGATCAGCATTCGCCAGCAGGTTCGGCGTGACTTCATGCCCCAAGCTGACAGCTGAAAGCCGATAACTAACAGCTCTACTCATTACTGCGTCATTCCGGCAACGTGCTGTTCCAGAGCGCCGTGAATCAAAGTGATTTGCCAGTCCGTCGCTCCAGCAGGCTTCTTCACGACGAATGATGCCGTGCCCTTGATGGAAACTGGCTTTTCCTTGAAATTTTCGCTCAGCGTGTAATTGAACGAAACCCAGCCGCCGGTATCCCAGGACTGCCCGTGGGTCTGGCTGATTTCGAGCTTCTTCGCGGGAGTTCCGGTCGTCAACTTGGTAACCCAGGCTGCCGGCGGCGGCGCGTGACCGTCTTCGTCGAGATAGATTGCATCGGGCGCGAGCATTTTTTGAAGAGCGGCTGCATCCTGTTTATTGATGGCATCGGCGATTTTGTTGGCAAGCTCGAGCATTGGACCCGTTGCGGCGGGAACCGGCGCCCCTCGTTGAGCGAGCAGAGCCGTGCTCATCAGCGTAACGGTCGCAAGAATGAACAGAAATTTCCTCATGAGTCTCCTTTCGAACAATGTGTTTAATTCCAGTGCAAATAGTTCGACGGAACGATAGTACGAATAGAGTGCCGGCAAATCAAATACTCCGAATTGTTCGGCTCATTCCGTTTCGTCAGGCCGCCAGTCTGGTCGTTGGAAATAGGTCGGTTCGGTTTCAGAAAAGATGAGCGGCATAACGTTGTCCATCCACCGTGGATGAGGCGTCGTTTCTAACTCACGTTTGGAAAAATATCGAAGCTCCAAAATTTCGACGCCGTCCGCTTGAGGATCGCCCTTGACGGTGTGTCCGCGAAAGATCGTTGCGATGTACGTCGCAACGTCGCCATTGCGATATTGGATCCGCAGATCCGGTCCACCAAAAACTCCCATGACGTTGTCGAGTTCGACGGTCAATCCGGTTTCTTCAAAAGCTTCGCGTACAGCGGCGTCCGCAGGCGTTTCTCCGGGCTCCACCAGTCCTCCAGGCAACACCCAAAGCGTTCGATCCGCATGCAAACCCAACAGTACTTCGTTTCGGGTATTCAAGATGATAACGGCGGCGGACGGTAACAAGAGCAGATCGTTGCCGATTTGTGCGCGCAGGCGGCTTAAATAGTTAGACATTTCTCTTCATTAGTTTTTCTGTTGAGGCGAAAGTCGCGTTGATGCCGGCGTTATTGAAAAGATAGCGAGGCTTAGTGCGTCATTGCGTAGAGAACGAAATTGATACCCATCTTGACCCCTTCCGCCGAAGGCTTCAACGGATACATCGGTTGGTCCAGCCACTCCCAGAAATCTCCAATATCGTTGTTCGCGCAGATGATGACGGCCAAGTCTCCCTGAGCGTTGTTGATGCCGAAAAATTCGGCGGGGGCGCCAACGTCGTAAGGGGATTCCACGTAAAGACTGTCGATTTTGTAGTACGTGTTCAAAATGGCGTGCTCGTCGGTCATCCGGAACATTTCGCGGTCGGGAAACACGAGTCGAATATTCTGCTGCATGACCGCGAATTGCCGCGGCCCGTCAAAATCGTCGAGCATCACAAAGCCGCCGCGGTCCACAAACTCGCGGAAGTGCCGGATTTCTTCTTCGTTGAGACGCATCATTCCGGGTTCTGAAATGTAGCCGAACGGATACTTGAATATTTCGTCGCTGCTCATCGGAACGATGCGGTATGACATCTTGTCCACCGCAATCGAGGTGGCGTCTTTAATGAGCTGATTGATGTGCTCTTCCGCTGCTGGATAGTCATGAGACCAGCCATCGCTGCCGCTCGAATATTCCCAGCGGGCGAACGTAAACTCTGTTTGAGGCGGATTGTTGCTGCGTGGACGAAAACCGAAATATCGGTCTTCGAACCGGAACTGTTGGGCGAACAACGCGCCGGCTATCAATACGACAAAGAAACTGGCTGTAAGCAATTTCGCCCGGGACATGCTCCTATTCTTTTCAGTTCATGGTTAAGGAGCAAGCAATTCCGCGAAGGATTTGTCGAATGATCTCGATCTAGATATGGAGGGAGCCCCTATTCGGGCACTGTCACGCGTTTCGAATAAGCAGTTTCGTAGAATTTGATCAAGGCCATCAGTAGCGCGAGAACCAGCGGGCCGATCAGCATTCCGATAAAACCGAAAATCTTAAGGCCCCCTAGAACGCCAATCAGAATCAGGACCGGATGCACTTTTGTTCGACCGCTAACGAGTCGCGGTCGAATGAAGTTATCGATGTTCATCACAATGGTGGCGCCGAAAATCAGCAACCCCACTCCGCGAGCTGTTTCTCCGTCGAGGATCAAACCAACCGCCGCCGGCACCCAGATCAACGGCGTGCCGAGCACCGGCAAGAACGCCATGATCATCATGATCGCTCCCCAGAGAATCCAGTTTGGCACGCCGAAGATCAGCAGCCCGAATCCTCCTAGCGCGCCTTGGATCACAGCGGTCATGACCTGTCCGTAAAGGACAGCTTGGGTAATAGTGCGCATTTCGTAAAACAGCGATTCCTTCAGTGCGGGATCCAGCGGCGTGACTTGTTTGACGTGGCGAACAAATCCTTCACCCTCTCTGAAACCGTAAAACATCACGAAGAACATGATGAACAGGCCGAGTACCAGCGACGTTACCGAACCGAGAATGTCCGGTGCGATTCCGACAATGGATTGTCGAATCTGGTCCAGGGCGGAATTCAGCATTTCCTGGAAGTTGACTCGATTGCCGGTAAGGCCGCTCAAGTAGTCGCCGACTCGCTGCAGATTCTCAACGCGAAAACTGCTGTACGCCCCCGAGACTTGAGCAACCAGTTCGCTGACGAGATACACGGCCGGCAAAACCATGATCAGGAGCGCCAACAGAATTGAGACGGCGGAGCTGAGTTGAGGCTGATGCGTCTTCTGCAGGATGAATCGATAAATCGGGAAGAGCACGTAGGTGAGGATTCCCGCGAGAACGATGTACGTCAGAAACGGCTGCATGATCAGAATGCCGAGAACGCTGACGGTGGCGAACAAAAGGGCAAAGAAGATTCGTTCTTGTCGCATGATCAGCGGGCGGCGTAAGCGGCTCGTGCGCCAAATACAGCCATAACGTAGGACTTTGTTTCGATGAAGCCGATGTCGGAGACGAAGAACGTCGCATCGCCTTCGGGCCATTTGCCTTTCCACCGGCGGACGTTGTCGGGACCACCGTTGTATGCGGCGAGAGCTAATTCGGGTTGTTTGAACTCCGACATCAACGACGCCCAATACCGTGCGCCCAACCGGATGTTCACCGCGGGGTCGTACAAGGCGCCTAATTCGAAGTCTGCGATGCCCAGAGAAGCCGCAACCGTTTCCGCGGTGTCGGGAACAAATTGCATGAGGCCGCGCGCGGACGCCCCGGAACGGGCGAGGGGATTGTATTTGCTTTCCTGCCAGACGATGGCGTGCAGCCAGAGCGGATCGACGTTGTTTTCGGCGGCCATTTGGCAAATCGTCGCTTGAAATCCGCGAGGGTATCGAAGCCTCTGAACGTATGGATCATTCTTAGGCAGCCTGTCCGCATAGCTAATGGCGCGGTCGTAGCGATTCGCAAGATAGGCCAGGCTGGCGGCGGTTCGAGCATCCGGTCGAGGCTGCCGATCGAAAAGAGGGAATGCTTCATCCCACAGCTGAAGAAAGAGCAGTTCGTCAACGGCGCTCTTAAATGTCTCGCCTTCCATCCGCACCGGCCGGCGCAATCCAGCCATCACTGTTTCTGCTTGTGGGAGCACCAGGTCCTCAGTCGTCGCGCATGGAGAGCTGATCGGGTTTCCATTAAGGCTCACGTTTTTACTGATTTGTTCGGCGGCCTTTTGCCCGTAATAGGTCAGAGGATTGGCGGCGAGCTGAGTCCAAATCGTTTTGGCTGCTGCGGTTCGTCCCAATTTTGAGAGAGCCATGGCCTGATGAAACTGAACTTCGTCTTTGGTAGCGCCGCCGGGTATCGAACGAAGGCGAGTACGGCCGAGTTGCTGGAAGAGCGTGAGCGCTGGCGCGTATCGCTTTTGAACGAAGAGAACCTTCGCTTTTGTAAACAACAACACCTGGCGAGTTGAGGCGCTCACCTTTGCGGCAAGACCACGATCGATCCACGTAAGGGCTCTCGTGTTGTCGCCTAGCAGCCGGTAGACATCAATAAGGTTGCGAACGGCGCCTTGTTCTCGAGTTGCGCCGCCGTAGCGCGCGATGTAGTCCACATAGGCCTTCTCGGCACTCTTGTAGTCGCCCATGCGCCAATAGCAATTTGCGGCCTGGTATTCAGCGTCCTTTTGCCAGGACGTGCCGGCGAAGTCCGAAGTGATGGCGTTGAATTCCGCCAGCGCGGTGTCGTAATCCTCACCGAGGAAATGGGCTCGCGCGATTTGAAAGCTGGCCTCGGCTTTTAGCTGGGAATCCGTAACCGCATTTTGAAAATAGCGGATCGCATCCGCGAATTGCCTGTGAACAAGCAGCGCCTGTGCAACTTCAAAAGAATCTTTGGGACTCAGATCCCGCAACGAGAGCGCTCTCGCGGCCTGCAATCCCACGTCATCGGAATTACGCTCATGGAGTACAGCCCAGAGAGTGAGCGAGTCGTTGCGAGCCAGAGCCTGACGCAGGCGCGCTTCGCGCGTATTGACTCCCTGATAGAGGATCATCGCCACTTCGGCCGGGGCGATCTCCGCCAAATCCATTTTCATGTCCTGGGAAAAATCCGGTGGCAATTCAGCGATGAGAGCCTTGGCGTCGTCAACCTGTCCAAGCTGTACAGCTGCCCAAGCGGCATGCCAAGCGGCTAAAGGACGCAGCGGGTGACCGGGACTAACTCGACCGAACTCGAGTTTGGACCGTTGCCAGTCCTGTTGGGTTTCAGCAACTCTGCCGCGGAGGTAAGGAAGGCTGTTCAACTCGAACAGCGCGGGATCCTCCTGCACCGTCTGATCGAGGGTGGTCGCCGCATTCGTCCAGTCGTGACTTCTAACAAACGCAAAAACGCTGTCGAGATTGGTTTGGAACGTCGCGAACAATAGAAATGTCAGCAAAACCTGCATTGAGACCCAGTGTATGATGACAGCTCGGCATATGAGCGCAAATTTTATAGACGGGTCTCAGATCGCAGAAGATATCAAACGCGAAGTCGCCCTTGACGTCGTTGGCCTGAAAAGACAGGGAATTCACCCCGGCCTGGCGGTGATCCTGGTGGGCGACGACGCCGCGTCATCGTCGTATGTCAACATGAAGGCGCGCGCCTGCGAGCAGCTGGGCATATTGAGCCGCAAACTCACGCTGCCGGCGTCATTGACGACCGAAGAAATCGTGGCGCAAGTGAAGTTGCTCAACATGGATGAGCAAATTGACGGCATTCTGATACAGCTCCCCTTGCCCCGACATGTCTCAAAGCATGCCGTTCTGGAAAGCGTGGATCCGGGCAAAGATGTCGACGGTTTCCATTCGAGCAATCTCGGTTCGCTGCTCTTGGGCCACGAGACATTAACCGCGTGCACACCTACGGGCGTCATGGAATTGCTCCGCCGCTCGGAAGTTCCGATTGAAGGCGCCAACGCGGTCGTGCTGGGACGAAGCGACGACGTAGGGAAGCCACAGGCTGTACTTTTGATGCACGCGAACGCGACGGTCACGATTTGCCATTCCAAGACGAGACGTATTGCTGAAGTGGCCCGGCAGGCGGATATTCTGGTTGCTGCGATCGGCCGGCCCGCATTAGTGACTCCGGATTTCGTCAAGCCGGGGGCAGTCGTCATCGACGTTGGAACGAACAAGGTGTCGGACGCAAACGAAGTGCGTCGTTTGTTTGGCGACGACGAGACTCGCTGGCGTGACTTCAACAAGCGAGGATACGTCTGGGTTGGAGACGTCGACGAACGCGCCGTCAAGCAGGTGGCTTCGAAGTTGACGCCGGTGCCGGGCGGCGTTGGGCCAATGACGATCGCTGTCCTGATGAAGAACACGATTAAAGCCGCGCGTCTCCGCCGAGGCCTTTCATGTTAACGGTGGGGTTGACCGGCGGCATCAGCACCGGAAAATCGACGGTTGCAAAAATGTTCGAGGATCTGGGCTGCCACGTTCTGGACTCGGACGCGATTACCCGAGAACTGTTTCAACCGGGACAACCCACGAACGCGCTCGTCACTAAGGCGTTTGGACCTTCCGTCGTTGCGCCTGACGGGTCCATCAACCGGCCGGCGCTGGGCGAGCTCGTCTTTAAAGATGAGACGTTACGAAATCGCCTGAATGGAATTGTTCACCCCGCCATCATCGAGCGTCAGAAGCAGTTTCTGGATTCGGTCGCAAGCACGGATCCTGACGGCATTGCGATCGTTGAAGCGGCGTTGATGGTTGAGGTCGGCACTTACTTAAACTACGACAAGCTCATCGTCGTCGTGACCAAGCCTCAAATACAGAGAAAGCGTTTGCGAGAGCGCTCCGGACTTCCGCTCGATCAAATTCGTTCGCGAATCGCCGCACAAATGCCTATGCAAGAGAAGAGAAAGTTTGCAGACTTCATCGTGGAAAACTCTAAGGACGTGGAGTCGACGCACCGTCAGGTTGAAGAAATCCACCGAGAATTGAAAGCGCTTGTATTGACGCGATCCGGGGAGACGTCCAAGCGCGATTGATTGAAGCGATCAGCGGTCAGCTTTCAATTCTGACGCAACCCTGAAGTTCTCAGTAGTCCATAAGCTGATAGCTCTCTCCCTCAGACGGTTCTCTTTATTTCTACTTCGTTGTACAGTTTCTCCAGGCCTATGAAGAGCAACTCACTCCCGGCCATTGTTGCATAACGCGCGGACCCGGCGCGCAGCGGTCCTCATACCTTCTGTCACCCACTGACATAGAGGAGAGAGTTGTGTTCCATCTACATGAATGGGGTTGGAGTTCGTTTTTTCAAGAACATCTGAAGGATCAGTCGGGTTTGCCGGCGCGGATAGTTGCGCAGCAGCGCGAATCGTTTCGTGTTGTCTGCGCCATCGGTGAAGTTTTTGGGGAAGTGTCCGGGCGCCTGCGGCATCAGGCGGTGGACCCGTCGGCGATGCCCGCAGTAGGCGACTGGGTCATCGTTGATCCGCGCCCCGGTGAAGCGCATGTCACGATTCGTGAAGTCTTGCCGCGCCGGTCGAAGTTCTCGCGGCGTGCGGCCGGCAAAGAGACGCGGAAGCAGATCATTGCGACAAACATCGACGACGTGTTTCTGGTGACGTCGCTCAATGCGGATCTGAACGTGCGCCGCCTTGAACGTTATCTGGCCCTGGTGCGGGAGAGTGGCGCACATCCGGTGGTGATCCTTACAAAGGCGGACCTTTCGGATGACTTGGCGCGAGAGATCGCTTCAGTCGCTGCGGCTTTGCCGGGCGTTCCACTATGCGCCATCAGCGTTTATTCGGGAATGGGGCTGGATGGGCTGCAGACATACCTGCAGCCTGGACGAACCATTGCGCTGCTGGGTTCTTCGGGTGTCGGCAAATCGACGTTGGTGAACTATCTCTTGGGTCACGCGGCCCAGATGGTGAGAGAGATTCGGGAGAACGATAGTCGTGGACGGCACGCCACGACGGCGCGACGTTTGTTCCAGTTGCCTGGCGGCGCCCTATTGATCGACACGCCGGGGATGCGTGAACTCCAACTGTGGGATTCCAGCAACGGCCTCGCTGAGGCCTTCGATGAGATCACCGGGCTCGCACTTCGGTGCCGCTTTCGAGACTGCAACCATGAAGAGGAACCCGGTTGTGCGGTGCGCGCCGCGGTGGATAGTGGTCAGTTGGATGGCGGGCGGCTTGAGAGTTTTCTTAAGCTGGAGCGCGAACTGCGTCACCTCGACCGCAAGCAGGATGTTTTGGCGCGAAAAGCGGAAGAACAGAAGTGGAAGCGCATCCATAAAGCGCAGCGAGCCAATTACAAGCTGCGGGACAAGTCGTAGCCCGCGTCTCACAACGGACTGATGGAAGGACCACCGCGTATCGATCGAAACTGAGGAAGGCGATCGGCGATTAGCAGTTCAACTTCGCCAGCATCGCGTTGTTTTTAAGCGAGCTGATTGCTGATCGCCGAGAGCTGAAGACCTTAAGTCCAAACGCCTGGAATGGCGCGCTGACAGTTGGAGCAGGACCCACTGGCCAGGCCAACCAGTTTTGTCCGAAATCCCCTGCGCTCGACGAGCAGACTTCCGCAGCCTGGGCAGTACGTGTTTTCCAGGTTTCCGACGGCTCCCGGGAGATTTCCGGCATATACAAAGTTCAGCCCTGCACTCTTTCCGATTTCCGCGGCGTGGATCAGCGTCGCGGCGGTGGTGTTCGCAGGGTCCATCATGCGGTAATCCTGATGAAACGCGGTCACATGCCACGGAATATCTTTTGATACTGCGGCGAGAAATTCCGCAATATCGCGCAGTTCCTCTGTGCTGTCGTTGAATCCGGGAATGATCAACGTGACGATTTCGGTCCAAACGCCGAATTGCACCAGTCGCTCAATTGTGTCGAGAACATTGCGTAACACGCCGCCGAGTTTTCGATAGTTCGCGTCTTGAAAGGTCTTCAAGTCCACTTTGTACAAATCGACGTGAGGCCGAATGTAGTTGAGAACCTCCGGCGTTCCGTTTCCATTCGAGACATACGACGTTCTCAGCCCCGCGGCTTTAGCGAGTTTGAAGATCTCGACAGCCCATTCACTCGTGATCAATGGTTCGTTATAGGTGCTGGTGACAATGCGCGCGCCTTGCGCGGAAGCTGTCTTTACGAAATCTTGTGCAGATATCCGATAGGAAGCCGCAGATGCGGCCGGGTCGCGGAGCGCTTGCGACGTGACCCAGTTCTGACAGTAACTGCAGTGAAAGTCGCATCCAAGCATTCCAAAGCTCATCGCCAACGAACCTGGTAATGCATGAAAGAACGGCTTTTTCTCCACAGGATCCAGTTGAAGTCCAGCGACGTAGCCGTGTGGAGCAAGCAGCACGCCGCCACGGTTGAATCGAACGCGACAAATTCCATCGAGGCCATCGAAAATCACGCATCGATGTCCGCAGGCAAAGCAGCGCACTCGTCCGTTTTCGAGCTTCTCGTAGAGTTCCGCTTCCTTCGTGTTTGATTCCAGTACGCTCTTGAGCGTGTCCATCTCTATTGGCATTTGCTAGAGAATCCGCTTTCCAAACGCGGACAGAATCAATTCCATTCCGAAGTGAGCGGTCTTGTTGTGGACATCGAGAATTGGATTGATTTCGGTGATCTCGAATGACTGCATTTTGTTGGTGTCCGCGATCATCTCCATCGCCAAATGCGCCTCGCGATAGTCGGCCCCACCGCGCACAGGCGTCGCCACCCCGGGAGACTCATAGGGATCGAGGAAGTCCGCGTCAAGCGTCACGGAAAAGCCATCAGTCCCCTGCGTGACGATTGAAAGCGCCTCGTCCATAACGGAGCCGATGCCGCGTTTATCGATTTCTTTCATGGTAAACACTCGGACTCCAGATTTTTTGACCATCTCGCGTTCCTCAGGATCGACTTCGCGAATTCCAATCATGACCACCTGCTCAGGGCGGAGCTTCGGCGAGAACCCAAAAATCTCTGTGAGCGCTTTCGGTCCATATCCCAGAATCGACGCCATCGGCATGCCATGAACATTGCCGCTCGGTGATATCTCCGGAGTGTTCATATCGGCGTGGGCGTCGAACCACAAGAGTCCAAGCTGCTTTTTGCGTCGCCGGAAAGCCTCGGCCATGCCCGACATGGTCCCGACCGCTATCGAATGGTCTCCGCCGAGCACGAGCGGCGTCCTACCCAACTCATATGCATTCAGGACAAGGCCGGCAAGTTCGGTGCACGCCTTTGCGATTTCCGTGAGGTACTTCGCGCGTGGGTCCCCGTAGTGCTGAGTTTCGGGAATGATCACGTCGATGTCGCCGAGATCCTGCACCTCGTAACCGAGTTGAGTCAGACGTTCATTGACGTCGGCGTAGCGAAGCGCAGATGGCCCCATATCCACTCCGCGACGGTCTGCGCCAAGATCCATAGGGACGCCGATGATTGAGATTTTGGACATATCCTTATTGTAAGCTACGGACCATATGACGACGCTCGACCTCAAGGAAGTCCATGCCGGAAAAGCTCCCGCTGAACCTTTTCGAATTCAGGGCTGGGTACGCAGCCACCGACAATCCAAACAGGTTTCCTTTATTGAGTTTTACGACGGAACGTCCATACGAACGCTGCAACTTGTCGTTGAGCCTGGTCTCGAGAGCTATGTTTCCATTGCTCCTCAACTGACAACGGGCAGTGCGATCGAGGCTGAAGGCGTGTTGGTAGACTCGCCGGCCAAAGGCCAGCGTTACGAATTTAGAGTTTCCAGTCTCAAGTTGATCGGGGGAGCCGACGCTGAGACATATCCCCTTCAGAAGAAGGGGCACACTCTGGAGTTCCTGCGGGAAATCCAACACTTGCGTCCGAGAACCAATACTCTCGGCGCGGTGTTCCGAGTACGAAGCGCGGCCGCATTTGCCATCCACCGTTTCTTTCACGAACGCGGCTTCTATTACGTCAACACCCCGATTATCACGACTTCGGATTGTGAGGGAGCTGGCGAACTCTTTCGCGTGACCACGTTGGATCTTTCGAATCCGCCAAAAGTGAATGGCGCCGTAAATTTCCATGAGGACTTTTTCAAATCGGAAGCCAGTTTGACGGTGTCGGGACAGCTTGAAGGAGAAATCCTCGCATCCGCCCTCAAGAAGGTTTACACGTTTGGTCCGACGTTTCGTGCGGAAAACTCGAACACGCAGCGGCATCTTTCAGAATTCTGGATGATCGAACCGGAAGTTGCTTTCAGCGATCTCGAGGGCAACATGGCTCTGGCGGAGTCCTTTATTAAGAGCCTCATCAACGACGTCTTGAATGAGTGTGAAGATGAACTTGCTTTTCTTCATCAGCGTGAATGGGTGAAAGAAAAGGGCCTGATGGACGCGCTCAAAAGCCTGGCTTCGTCGAAATTTGAAATCATCGATTACACCGAGGCGGTGCGAATACTGGAACGCAGCGGACGAACCTTTGATTTTCCCGTTCAGTGGGGGATGGATTTGCAGACGGAGCACGAGCGGTATTTAACGGACGAACACGTCAAAGGCCCTCTTTTCGTCGTCAACTATCCGAAGAAAATCAAAGCGTTCTACATGAAGGTGAATGAAGACGGCGAGACCGTTCGCGCGATGGACATGTTGACGCCTCGACTCGGTGAAATCATCGGCGGGTCGCAGCGCGAGGAGCGCCATGACGTATTGCTTGCCCGAATTCGGGAACTCGCTTTGCCGGAAGAGAATTACTGGTGGTACCTCGAGCTGCGAAAGTTCGGCACGATCCCACATTCCGGGTTTGGCCTTGGCTTCGAACGTTTCCTGATGTACGTCACCGGCATTCAGAATATTCGGGACGTTATTCCATTTCCTCGGTTTCCGGGTTTCGCGAAGTTTTGATCTTGTACCGCAGTCGAAACTCCTCAATGGAGTTTTCCGCCTGAAATTCCATTTCATTGAGACGGTCGCTGACTTCGCGGGATCGCTCCAGTGCGCCGCCTTCCGTTTCGAAGATTAACGAGCCTTTGTACTTTGCGAGAGTCAGTTTCTCGACAAAACCCGGCCAGTCGACTCTTCCTTCAAACGGCCATTGATGGCTATCCGAGCGCCCGTCGTTGTCGTTGAGGTGAATCGCGTCCGTATCATTAAGGACGGGCGGTTGGTTCCGAAGATAGCCGTGTCCGACGTCGTAGCAAATGCCGACCTGCTGCAGATGGGCGGCCGAGATGAACTCCCGAACATGCTCATACGTCGAAGCGTCGTTGAGAGTGTTTTCAATCAACACCTTCGCGCCGGAAAATCGCTGCACGGCGGCAATCGCCGCGTAGGCGTACTCCAGCAGCACGGGATTAAACGCCTGGCCATCAACTCCAAAGTGCATGACCACGTAATCGAGTCTGATGAATTCCGCCAACTCCATGCAGCGTTTCAATTCGTCGAGCGCCCGCTGGCGCTGTCGTTCTTCAGGCGCAAATGTCGCGAGGTCGATGGCGCGGTCCCGGCTATATGGCTCCGCAAACGGCAGATGCACCGAGGGCGGGAGCGCTTCATTTTCCTCGAACCACCGGGCGATCGATCGGATCAAAGATCTTTGATGAAAATCAAAGTGAGGACGATTCCCGAAAATCTCAATGCGGCGAAATCTCGCTTTGCGAAATCGTTCGAGGACGTCGACCGTGAGCGGTTCGTTCTGGTAGAAGCGCGTAGAAATCCCAAAGTCCATGTCTAATGATAGCGGCGACTGGCGGTTTGGGCTTCTGAATCTCCTGGGCGCCCTGAACGTCGGCAGGCAAAGGAATCATTTGATATGATGACCGGCATGTTTCCTCGGCTCATAACCATCGTTTTGGCGCTCGTTTTCTTCGTAGTCCCGGCTTCAAGCCAGTCTTCGGGCAACGTCGTTATTGGAAGCGATCTTCGGTTGTTCGCCACGCTTGCAGCCATGAATGCCGCGGGTTTCGACGTTGAACTGGGATCTCAATACCACCCTGTTCGGGCTGAGGTCCGGAAGGCCGTAGAGCAGCTCGATCCAGACTTGAAGCGACGGCTGCAAGAGTTTTACAAGACTCGCCAGGGTTCCGACACCGACGAAGCCCAGATCGCAAAGTACATTTCGCTGGCGCTCAGTCTTACTGACGCGCCCGATTTCAAGCCAGCCTACCGGGAAGAGGTTTTGCCGCCGGATGCCCGGACCGTGCTTGGGTTTGCTGAACTCATTCGAGAGGTTTACAGCAAGGCGGGACTCAGCCAGTTATGGGGACAACTGAATGCTCAGTACGAAAAGGAAATGGATGCAATCGCGCCATCCATTCGACAATCGATTGTTCAAACTGACGCCTACCTTCGAATTCCGCTCGGAGCATCCGGCTATCGCACTATGTCGATCTATGTGGAACTCGCAGCGCCGATCAATAGCGTGAATGTGCGCAGCAACCAGGACAACTATTACGTCGTTTTCGGGAGTTCCGCCTCTCCGCGTCTGGAGGAAATGCGCCATGCGTACCTCCACTTCCAGCTCGACAACATCGTCAATCGCGACTTGACCAAGATCAAGAACAGGGCGTCGCTCCTGGCCATCATGGACGATGAGGATGACATTCAGCGCGAGTTCAAAACGGACTTCCGGCTCATGGTGACGGAATCTTTAATACGCGCGCTCGAAATCCGCATGGACCGTGTGGCGGCGGCTGTGGCCAAGCAAACCGTGGATGGGTACTATCGCAGCGGTCTGTTGCTGGCTCCATACTTTTACGATTCTTTGGCGGCGTTTGAGCAGCAAGAAGAGGGAATTCGGGACTACTTCGGCGATCTCGCAGACGGCATTGATCTCCAGAAGGAGCGGACTCGTTTTCAGACTTCGTTCAGTTCGATACCCCTTCCAGCTCGGCAGACCCTCCGCGCTGAGGTTCCCACTGCGCCCGCGGCGCCCGCCGCAAACCCCGTGCGCGACCTTTTGAAGGAGGCCGAAGCCAAGTTCAATGCAGGGGATAACGCGGGGGCCAAGGTCGCTTTCGAACGCGTCCTCAGCGACTATGATCGCGCCAATGCTTCGGCGTTTTACGGTCTCGCACTGATCGCAAGCAGAGAAGGGGATTCGGAGCAGGCGCAGCAGTATTTTGACCGAACGACGCGGAGTGATTCCGCAGACGCCTCAATGAAAGTGTGGGCTTACATCTATCTGGCGCGTTTGTTCGACCTGCAGTGTGAGAGGGAACGCGCCATCGAGTACTACCAGCAGGCGCTAAAGGTTGGCGACAATACCAAGAATGCTTTAGCTGTTGCGAAGGACGGAATCGCCAAACCTTACGGGGACGCCTGTCGTCAATAACATTTCACCTTAAGTTGGGGGCCTGACGTCCAAGTCGCGCCTACCGTATTTCTACTAGACGGCAACCTTGACAGCCCCGGTCTACAGCCGCTAGTCTTTGAGAGCCATTTCGCGAACTTTTGTAAGGAGATGTATCGGATGACGATTAAAAAGACAACTGCGCTTTTGGCGGCGCTGGCCGTGATTTTGAGTGTGTCGCTGGTCGATGCGGCGCAACGTAACAGGGACAGAGAAGCTGCTCAACCACAGAATTACGCCCCCAAGTTTCAGTCTGAGGATGAGCAAAAGATGTTTCAGGCGACTCAAGTGCCAGACCCCGCTGGCAAGCTGGCGGCTGTCGAAGCATTTCTCGCGAAGTATCCGATGTCCGAACTGGCCGGCTATGCGAACCGTTTCAAGATGCAGGCGCTGACCGAACAGGGAAAGTTCAAAGAAGCCTTTGCCGCTGGTGAAGTTGGATTCCAGCTCGAGACCCAATACGTTGAAAATTTGATCAAGCAAGCAGATGCGGACGCTGCCAACAAAAATAAGCGAGACCGCAACGCTCCACCCCCAATCGACAAGAACTCCGATGCGTTCAAAGCGTTTATGGCGGAGTGGGAAAAGACGCAGATGTACTACTACCAGAACCTCATGCGCACTGCGCAGGAGAGTAATGATCTTGGAAAGGTTCTGGAGTATGGCGACAAAGCCCTCGTAAAGAGCCCGAATGATCCTTACACATTGATCACCGTGTCCAACGTTTTGGCGCGTCGTATCCCCTCTGACGAGAAGCAGGCTGAACAGTCCTTGAAGCGTGCCGAAGAAGTCAGCAAGAAAGCAGTCAACGTCATGACGCAGCTTGTCGGATCTAATCCGAACCTCGCTCCAAGCCAGAAGGCTGCTTATCTGGGCGGCGTCAACGTTTCTCTGGGCCTCGTCTACTTCAATCAAAAGAAATTTGAAGATGCTCAGAAGACGTTCCAAACGGCTCTTGCCGCGGACTCTAAGGACGCTGAAGCCTACATGCTGCTGGGTATGTCCTACGCGAATCAGAAGCCTCCCAAGGTCGACGAAGCTATGGAGAACCTTGCCAAGTCCGTCTTCTTGAAGGGTGAAACGGAGGCTCAGGCGCGTCAGTCGCTCACCCAAATCTTCCAGGCCACGAAGAAATCCGTGGATGGAATGGACCAGTTTATTCAGGCTGCCGGCGCGAAGATCCAGTAGTCGGCGCCAGCCTGCGTAGTAGAATAAAAGGCCAGGAGTCAACTCCTGGCCTTCGCCATTTTTACGCCGGACATATATGACGGAACTCGAGCGGAAGTTAGGTTATCAGTTCGGCGATGTATCGCTTCTGCAGAGAGCTTTGACGCACAGTTCGCACGCTCACGAGCAGAATACGGGCAAGGACAACGAACAGCTTGAATTCTTGGGAGACGCAGTTCTGGGTTTCCTGGTCAGTGACTTTCTGTTTCGCGCTCATCCCGAAATGACGGAGGGGCAGCTCTCCAAGCTCAAAGGCTTTTTTGTGAGTTCCGCCAACCTCGTTAAGTATTCGGAACAGTTGGAACTTGGCGGGTACCTCCATTTGGGCAAGGGTGAGGAGAAGACGGGAGGTCGAGCGAAGCAGGCGCTGTTGGTGGATGCTTTCGAGGCAGTCCTGGGTGCGATGTATATTGACGGCGGCATTGATCCAGTCCGGGAGCTGACTACGCGGTTTTTTCAGCAGCAGATCAATGGCATCGAGGATGCAGCGCCCCATCAGGTTTCAGACTTCAAAACTGCGTTGCAGGAGGGACTCCAGGCTCGGGGCATGGAGCGGGCCCGATATGTCGTGACGGATGAAGTCGGGCCGGATCACGAAAAATTGTTTACCGTGGAAATTCTGATTGGCGATCGGCCGATTGCACGGGGAATTGGTTTAACCAAGAAGGCGGCGGAGCAAGCAGCTGCAAGGCGCGCTCTACAAGAACTCAAAGAAGATCATGACCGAAGGCACGTTCAAGAAATCAACCCTGCGCGAGTACTTTGAATCTCTGGTAATCACGGTCATTCTCGCGTTGTTCGGCACAACGTTCATCGTTCAGGCGTTCAAGATTCCTACGCCTTCGATGGAAGACAATCTCCTCGTCGGCGACCACCTTCTGGTCAACAAATTCGCATTTGGCGCAGGTGGTTCAATTTTGGACGTCGTTCTCCCTTTCAAACAAATCCATCGCGGCGATGTCATCGTTTTCAGATATCCCAAAGATTTGACGAAACACTATGTGAAGCGCGCGATCGGCTTGCCCGGCGACCGCTTGAAGATTGTGGATCGTCAGGTCTACGTCAACGGGGAAGCCTTGAAAGAGCCGTATAAGATCCATAAGGCCTCTCCTGGCTCGTATGCTGATCCGTTTCGCGATTTCTTTCCGCCTCAACCCCATGCCGCCCGGCTCTACGGCCTTGAAGAGGGCGATCCTTATTGGTACGAGAATTTCGTGAAAGGCGATGAGATTGTCGTTCCTGAGGGCCACTACTTTGCGATGGGGGACAATCGCGACAATAGCGCCGACAGCCGTTACTGGGGGTTCGTGCCTCGCGATCTCATCGTCGGAAAGCCGCTGATTGTTTACTGGTCGTATGAAACGGATTCCGACGAGTACCGTCGAACCGAAGTGTCTGACCGGGTTCAACAGTTCACCGATTTATTTACAAATTTCTTTAAGAAAACCCGCTGGTCCAGAACTCTCAAGATCATCAGGTAGGTATGAAGAAAGCTCTACTGATTCTTGCCGGCGCTCTAATCGTTGCCTGTATGGGCGCGTTTGTCTGGTGGAATCTGTTCGAAGGCAGCGCGTCTGCCCGCGCTGGTGAAGTGTCGGAGCGTTCCGCCCGCGAGCTTCAAGTCAAAATTGACGATGTGAAGCAGACGGAAGCCGCCGGCAACCAGGGAAAAGAAATCGAGGTTTCAGATACGGAACTGGAGTCGTACGTTCTTTACGAACTCCGGCAGGATATTCCGACTCAGCTCGATTCAATCGATGTGCAGCTGACTCCAGGCGCGATCAGCGCCGACACTCAGATGACATTTGACGGTTTGAATACGGGAAATCCGGTGGTCGATACATTGGTAACGGGGACCCACAATCTTTTCGTCAAAGGAAAACTCGCCGGCGTCGACAGTAGAGGGAAGTTCGACCTCGAGGAAATTCGAGTGGATGGCATTCCGGTTCCGAAGGTCCTGATCGAGAGCTTGTTTACGAAGTACGTCAAGCCTCGATTTCCGGATGCGGATTTGAAGGAGCCTTTTGATTTGCCCTGGGGAATCGAGCAGCTCACGATCGAGCAGGGGAAAGCGAAGATCCGCTACTGATCTGCACTACTGCAAGCCGCGTCCAGTTCTCTTTTTAGTCCCCGTTCTTTCCGGCCCAGAAAGATGTAATTGATGTTGGACCGCTCTTCCTTAACCAGATTGAAATTGAATCTGAACAATCGTTCCTTCAAATCATCCAAATAGAAGTAGCCGAACTTCAAAACGCGATCCGCGATGCGTACATACAATGGCGGCCGCCGCGGGCCCAGGGTGGTCTGGCAAACGAATTCGCCGCCCGGCTTTAGCACCCGCGCAATCTGCCCCATGGCGTCGTCTTCGGGACGGAACAGCTGAAGCGCGCCGCAGCAACTCACCGCATCGAATGTTTCGGATTTGAAGGGAATCGACAAGGCGCTGCCCCGAATGTAGCAGACGTTCGTTAGTCCTTCCTTCTGCGTCAGCCGGACCGCGCGCTCGAGCATTTCGTGAGACAGATCGAGTCCGACCACGATGGAGTTTGGCATGAGGCGCGCAATTCGGCGCGTGACGTTGCCGGGACCGCAGGCGAGGTCCAGAATGACACCCTTGGGGCCGCGAATGAGAGTCGCAATCCGATCCAGATCCTTCGGAAAGGAATGCTTGCTTGCGATGAAATAGCCCAACGGGCGCCATGTCGCCTCGTAGACCGCCACCACTGGACGCAATTGCATCAGCTTTTGGAACGGTACGACGTCCTCAGCGAACCCCGGATAGAGATCGAGGTAGCCCTTTTCAAAAGGAAAAGTTTTCCGACATCCATTGCAGGTAAGCGCGCCTGAAGACCAGTCAGGATTTCCCGCGCCGCAGAAGGAACACTGGAACAAGGAGAAGATTTCGGTGTTCAGCTCTGTCATCGCTTGTACTGCACAACCTCTGTAAATTGAAGAATCAACAGCGGGTATCACAATTTAGGCGAACAATCCGGGAGTGTCAATACGAGAATTTGAAGCTACAATCGTTCGGTTATGGACTTTAAATTGGTCTCGTCGTACTCCCCCCGCGGTGATCAGGCTACAGCCATTGAGCAGCTGACTCGAGGGTTGGGTGAAGGGGAGAAGCATCAAGTGTTGTTGGGAGTGACGGGTTCGGGGAAAACCTTCACAATGGCCAAGGTCATTGAGAGACTAAACCGACCCTCGATAGTGCTCGCGCACAACAAGACTCTGGCCGCGCAGCTTTACCATGAGTTTCGCGGATTCTTCCCCGAGAATGCCGTCGAGTACTTTGTCAGCTACTACGATTACTACCAGCCGGAAGCGTACATCGCCGCGACCGACACCTACATTGAGAAAGAGTCCACGATCAATGACGAGATTGATCGCCTTCGGTTATCGGCGACGCGGTCGTTGTTCGAGCGCCGCGATGTTGTAATCGTCGCTTCGGTCTCCTGCATTTACGGTTTGGGCTCACCAGAAGCGTACTATGGCATGCTTCTAATGCTTGAACGGGGTAAGCCCGCCACGCGTCGCGACATCCTTTATAAGCTTGTCGAAATTCTGTATGAGCGAAACGACATGGATTTCAAGCGCGGCACTTTTCGGGTTCGCGGCGATACCATCGAGATTCATCCCACCTATGAAAACATCGGCTTTCGGATCGAGCTCTGGGGCGATGACATCGAGCGGCTCAGCACATTTGATCCGCTGACGGGAGACGAAGTCCGTCAGCTGGAAAGACTGACGGTGTATCCGAAGAGTCACTTCGTTATGCCGCGTCCCCGATTAGAGGGCGCCGTCGGAACAATTAAGGATGAACTGAACGGGTGGGAGGCTTTGCTCGAGCAGCAGGGGCGCCTGCTCGAGGCGCAACGTGTTCATCAGCGAACACTTTTTGATTTGGAGATGATCAAAGAGGTGGGCTACTGCCACGGCATCGAAAACTACTCGAGACACCTCACTGGGCGCATGCCTGGACAACCGCCTCCCACGCTGTTGGACTACTTGCCGAATGACTCGCTCATGTTCATCGACGAAAGCCATCAGACTATGCCGCAACTCCGTGGGATGTATCACGGCGACCGCTCCCGCAAAGAGAACCTCGTGGAATATGGGTTTCGCCTCCCGTCGGCTATGGACAATCGTCCCTTGACGTTTGAAGAGTTCCAGAAGCGAACGAACCAAATCATCTATGTCTCTGCGACTCCAGGTCCGTATGAACTGACTCAGACAGGCGGCGTCGTGGTCGAGCAAGTGATTCGGCCGACAGGGTTGACGGATCCACAGGTCGAGGTCCGACCCGTGCGCGGACAAATCGACGATCTTCTACATGAAATCCGTGCACGCTCCGAGCGAAACGAGCGCGTTTTGGTGACGACATTGACGAAGCGGATGGCGGAAGACCTCGCGGAGTATTACACCGAAGTTGGCGTACGTTGCCGTTATCTGCACTCGGAGGTGGACACGCTGGAACGGATCAAAATTCTTCGAGGCCTCAGAAAGGGAGAATTTGACGTCCTGATCGGCATCAATCTGCTTAGGGAGGGACTGGATCTTCCGGAGGTTTCCCTCGTCGCGATTCTCGATGCGGATAAAGAAGGTTTCCTGCGCTCCGGCGACTCGCTCATTCAAACAATGGGGCGCGCCGCCCGCCACTTGAACGGCCGGGCGATTCTCTACGCAGATGTGATGACGGACTCCATGAAACGGGCGATCGACGAGACGAATCGTCGTCGGGCAATTCAGGAACAATACAACGTGGAGAACAACATCACGCCGGAGAGTATCGTGAAGCCGGTGGATATGACGTTGGTTGCGATTGCTGAAGCCGACTACGTACAGCTCCCGGAAGAAGAAGTCGACGAAACGGTAATCGAAGATCCGGAAAAGGCCGCGGAAGTTATCGCCAAGCTCGAGACGGAGATGCGAGAAGCCGCGAAGAGGTTCGAATTTGAACGAGCCGCGCAACTGAGAGACAAGGCGAAGGCGCTTCGAGCCAAGTTGATCGCGGACTGAGTTTCCCGAACTCCTTGAATGAACGGGCCCGGTGATACAATGCGGTCCCAAGGAGAAACCTCAATGGTGCGCGTCATTCTCATGGTCTTGCTGCTGGGCCTGACGAGCTATGCGCAGACCACGGATCAGGCTTCCAACGGCAATCAATTGTTTGCGGAAGGGAAATACAAAGATGCCGCCGCCGCCTATGAACAGACGACGGCCGTACAGAGAACCGCGGAAATATTGAATCGACTGGGCGTCTCCTACCACATGTTGAACCGCTTGAAAGACGCGGAGACGACGTACAAGTCTGCTCTCAAGGTGAACCGTGATTTCGCTCCGGCTCATAACAATCTCGCCACCCTTTATTATTCCCAACGAAAGTTCGGCGATGCCGATGGAGAGTTCCGGGATGCTGCGGAAAACGATCCTCAGAACACGGTGATTCGCAGAAACCTTCGCGCGTCGCGATATGCGCGTGAGAACGGTCGACCTGCACGAACTCGAGCGGACGAATTGGCAAAAGAACGACCCCTGCTCGTGGATGAGCGTTACAGCGACTATCTTGCCGTGGTTTTGCTGGTTCCGCCGAAGGAACTGGAGGCTGCGGGAAACTTCGAAAAGAGAGGCGATGCCTTTCTTGTGCGAAAGATGTTCGATGATGCTGTTGTCGAGTACAAGAAGTCCATTTCGATCGACAAATACAACGCCGGCATAATCAATCGTCTCGGATTGACCTATCACCAAAGCCAGAAATACACCGAAGCGGAGCGGCAATACCGCGAAGCCTTGAAGCTGAACGCGTACTACCTGGACGCATTGAACAATCTCGGCACGATTTTCTACAGCCGCAAGAAGTATCCCGAGGCATTGGAGTACTACCGCAAAGCGCTTAAAATTTGGGCGGACTCTCCTACTGTTTTACAGAATATCGGCGCTTGCCTGTTTGAACTCAAACGCTACGCTGAAGCGGGACAGGCGTATGACCGCGCGTTGGCGCTCGATCCGAAGCTTTTTGAGCGACAGGCTTCGGGGGGAGTGGGAACGCTGATTCAGATGACCCAGCAAAAAGACATGATGGCCAGCTTTGTGATGGCGACGATTTTTGCGGGAAAGGGAGATAAGGATCGCGCGATTTCGTATCTGTATACGGCATACGACAACGGATTCAAAGACGTTGCGAAGATCAAAGCGGAGCCGTCCTTCGCTCCATTGAAGGATGACGAAAGGTTTATCCGACTGATCGAAACAATGTCTGCCCCGGTTCCGCCCACATAAAAAGGGCAGCATTCGGGGAAGAACTCCGAAGCTAATGCGGTACTTGGAGTTGGTTCCCCGAATTTTCGCCCAGGACTTCTAACTTGGAATATCTCGAAACTGCAATCGACCTCGCTCGCGCGGCCGGCGACGTTCTGATGCACTACTTGAGCCGCGATAAGCAGATTCAATTCAAAGGCCGCGCTAACCTCGTCACGATTGCCGATAAGGAAAGCGAGGCCTTGATCATTGGCGGTATTCGGAACCGCTATCCCTCTCACGACATTCTGGCGGAGGAGTCGGGCGCGCTGCCGTCCACCGCCAAGAGCGGTGTGCGCTGGATCATCGACCCTCTCGATGGGACGACAAATTTCGCGCATCAATATCCGTTCTATTCCGTGTCGATCGGCGTGGAAGAAGCTGGAGAGATCGTGTGCGGCGCGGTGTACGATCCGTTTCGTGAAGAACTATTCAGCGGAGTTCGCGGCCATGGAGCTTTTCTCAATGGCGAACGCATTCAAACTTCTGATGTGGACCACCTTTCCCACGCACTGATCATGACGGGATTTCCTTACAATTTTCGGGACCACATCGATCAAGTGATGGCCCAGTTTCGGGGGTTTCTACTAGAGAGTCAGGCAGTGCGTCGTGGAGGATCCGCTGCACTGGATCTTTGTTATGTCGCTGCCGGGCGCGTGGACGGATTCTGGGAGTTGAATCTTCAACCCTGGGATACCGCAGCGGGTCGCGTCATCGCCGAAGAAGCGGGGGCGCGAATCACAAACTTTGCTGGAAATCCGTTTTCTATCTATATGAAGGAAATTCTGGCGTCCAACGGAAGGATTCACGAAGAAATGCAGAGCGTGGTTCAGGCTGCTTCGGTGGCCCGCCCCTAGATCTTCATTCCGCCATCATCTTGACGATGATCAGCGTTCGATCGTCGTGCGGTGGAACGCGGCCAACGAACCCATCGATCGCCTGATTAACGGCGTCGACGATTTCATTGGCGCTCTTCTCATGAACTTCTTTCACCGTCTGCGCAAGCCGCTTCAAACCGAAGTCTTCGTTGTTTTCATCGCGCGCTTCGACCAGGCCGTCCGAATAGAAGACGAGTACATCGCCCGTCTGCAGCTGAAGGTCTAACTCCTCGTATTTAGTTTCCGGAAACAGCCCTACTGGAATACCCGCGAGGTCCAAGAATTTTGGAACGCCGTCGCGCACGAGCAGGGGATAGGGCAACCCCGAGTTTGCCAGAGCGATTCGGCGGGTCTTTGGATCGTAGACGGCATAGGTCAGTGCACAGTACTGGCTTTCGATCGGCCGCTCGTACAGCGTCTTGTTCACCAGTTCAAGCATCTGAGCCGGCGGATATTTTCTTGTCGCTCTTGTTCGAATAATGCCGCTTGAGAGGGCGGCGTAGAGAGCCGCCGGCGCTCCCTTGCCCGTGACGTCGCCAACGACAAATGCCCAACGCCCGTCGTCGAACTCGATGAAGTCGTAGAGGTCGCCTCCAAGGTGAGCGACCGGTTTGAACGTTACTGCGATGCTGAGCGGGGGCACGGATGGGATCTCTTCGGGCATCAAGCGGTGTTGGATTTCGCGCGCGATTTTCATTTCGCGGTCCATTCGCCGCTCGTTTTCCGAAACCTTCGCGTAGAGAGCGGCATTCACCAAAGCCGTAGCGATACGGGACGCCAGCGTCATCAACAGACGTTCGTGATATTCCGTGAAGTAGTTTGGCTCGGTGCTTTCAAGGTCGACGACGCCGATGACGCGCCCATTGTGCGTCAAGGGAACGACAATCTCCGACCGCGTTTCATCGTGAACGTGCAAGTAACGCGAGTCGTTGAGAACGTCTCCGATGCGCACCGCTTCGTTCATTTTTGCCGCGTATCCCACCAAACCGGCGCCCAGAGGAATCGTTGTTTTCAAGAACTCTCGTTCGTTCGATCGAATGACGATGCGCGGGGTGAGCGTCTTCTGGCGTTCGTCCAAATGAAAGATCGAAAAGATGTGATAGTTCACGATGGACTTCACGGCCGCCGCTACTTTGTGAACAACCTCGTCGAGCTGAAGGCTCGAACTCATATCGAGGCTGACGTCGTACAACAGCGCGAGCATTTGCCGGTTTCGCCGCTCGCTTTCATACACGTTGGCGTTTTCGATGGCGATAGCGATCTGGCTTGCCAGCAGATTGAGCAATTGCACCTGTGCGTCGGTGAAGTACCCGACTTCCGGACTCTCGATATCCAGCACGCCAACCACGCGGCCTTTACTGATCAGCGGCACGGCAAGTTCAGATCGGGTCGCCTTGACCGCTTCGATGTATCGCGAGTCGTTGAGAACATCGTCAACCACGACCGGCTTTTGTTCGAGCGCTGCGGTGCCGATAATCCCATCGCCGATCGGAATGCGAAGTGTTTGGACCAGCTCTTTGGAGTGACCGATCGCAAAACGGTAGTAGAGGTGCTGCTGATCGTCGTCCATCAGGAAAATTGCGAAGATCTGATAGGGAACGATGCGTTGCGTCAGTTCGGCGATCTTTCTTAAGAGCTGATCGAGGTCGAGGATGGATGTGATCTCGTGGTTGATCTCCATCAGCGTCTTGAGCAGGGTAGCGTCGGGCCTGGACACCGCTTTCATCCGCGCGACGCCTCTTCGATGATCTTGACCCCGGAACTTGTGCCAAGACGAGAGGCGCCCGCTTTAAGCATTTGCTGGGCTTCACTAAAGGACTTAATGCCGCCTGCAGCTTTGATCTGAATTTCCGGTTGCAGGTTTGTTCGCATGAGTCTCACGTCTTCAATGGTTGCGCCTGTCGGGGCGTACCCGGTCGACGTCTTCATGAAGTCGGGCCGTACTCGATTCGCAATCTTGCACGCCCGGATCTTCTCTTCGTCAGTCAGGTAGGCCGTTTCGATGATGAACTTCGTTTGCACGCCGAGCGTTCTGGAGCGCGCGATCAAATAAACCATTTCATTCTCAATCGCCTTATCGTCGCCCGACTTCAATGCGGCGATGTTGATCACGAAATCCATTTCGTCAGCGCCTCGAGCGGCGCTGGCTTTCATTTCGGCTTCCTTTATTTCAGTGAATGTAACGCCGAACGGAAATGCAATCACGGTAGCGATCTTTACGCGGCTTCCCTGAAGGATCTCGCGCGCCAGAGGAATGTAAGACGGAAAAATGCAGACCGCCGCCATGCCGTATTCCAGGGCTTCAGTGCATAGGCGCCGAATATCTGTCGTTGTCCCGATGGGACGGAGCAGTGTGTGGTCAATGTACCGGCCAAAATCAGACTTCATCAAGAACCCGTATTTCTGGAAGATTGCGATATCGCTGTGCGAAGTCGAGTCCGTATCCCACAACGAACTTATTAGGAATTTCAAAGCCCACGTAGTCGAGCGCGCCTTCGTATTTGAGTCGTCCGGGCTTGACTAAAAGCGTCGCCACGCGCAACGAGTTTGCGCCGCGCGCGGCAAGAATTCTGTGGACATGGAGCAGTGTCAGGCCGGTATCGACGATATCCTCGACGATGATGATGTCGCGGCCTTCGACTTCCACCTCAACATCCTTTTCGATTCGGACCGCGCCGCTCGATTCCGTTCCATTGCCATAGCTCGACACCGACATAAAATCGACTTCGACCGGAATCTCCGGGCTGATTTGCCGGACAAGATCGGCCACGAACACAAAGCAGCCTTTGAGAATGCCGATAACGGTCACCGTCCGTCCGACATAATCTGATGAAATTTGTCTGCCGAGTTCTGAAATCCGGCGCTGAATGTCCTGATGGGAGACAAGGACCTCGCCCACAGACGGCTTCGTCATAAAGGGTGCTAGTGTATCACGCGGTTTCGGCGCCGATCGTGCATGTGCGAAGCTCAGCGGCGCGCCGCAGTGCGCTCAAAATATGGATCACAAATTTTGCGCGCGTATTCTGTCGATAGGAACGTTGACTCCAATTTCAGCGGCAGTATATAAGGTTGATTAAGCTTATGTTCAAACGAAGTATTGTGGCCCTCGCTGCGATTGTCGCCGCCGCAAGCATTCTCTCAGCGCAAATTCGGACGGCCCCCAACGACGTTTCAATCCGCGGTCGAGTGTTTCTGAGCACCGGGGAAGCCGCTGAACGTTTGGAGGTCCGCCTCGAGAGAGTGGAAATGCAGGTTCTTGCGACCACATACACCGACGGCATTGGCAACTTCGAATTTCGCAACCTTCCCTCCGGCTCTTATTACGTCGTCGTTCGCGCTGAAGGTTATGAAGACGCAAGGCAGTACGTGGACATGAGTGGCATCGGTCGAGCCGGCGCTACGGTAACCATCACCCTCAACAAGCCGGCGACGACGTTAGCGGCAGCGTCAAATGGGAACGACAACGTTGTTGATATTACCGATCTCCAGAGAAAGTATCCGAAGAAAGCTGTTCAGGAATACGAGAAGGGGATCGAGGAGATGCGCAAGAGCAGTCTTCCCAGAGCAATCGAACACATGGAGGCTGCCGTGAAGCTTGCGCCCGATTTTTACCAGGCGCACAACAATCTCGGCGTCTTCTATCAGCGGGCAGAGCGTTTCGAAGAAGCGGAGAAGGAATACGGAGTTGCACGTGAGCTGAATCCACGCGCCTCCGAACCTCTCGTCAACATCGGCAGCTTGCTCATTCAAGAATCCGATTCACGGCGAAATGAAGGGCCTCGAGTTGTGGGGCGAATTTTGGACGATGCGCTGGATATCCTGGAAGAAGCCGTGAAAATGGATTCTCGCTCGTCGATGGGGTACTACTATCTCGGTTCCGCCTATTACAAGTCGGACTTCTTTCCGGAAGCGGAACAGAATCTTTTGAAGAGTCAGAAGCTCGAACCAAAATCCCGTCCGGTCCGCCTGATGCTCATCAACGTGTATATGAAAATGGGCAAGTGGGAAAACGTGTTGACCCAACTGAACGCCTACCTGGATGACAATCCAAAAGCGCCCGATCGCGCGCAGATGGAAGAGATGCGCACCAAAGTTCGCGAAGGTCTCGAATCCCTCAAAAAATGACGCTTGTCGAACTCAGGGAATCGGCGCGGCTGATCTGGCAAGCCGGATTGGACGCTGCGAATCCCGAACTGCGTATTCGGGAGACTCTGCACTTTGACGGCGAAACGATGGTCGTCGGCGATGAGGTATTTCCTCTCAAGGGCCGATTGATCGTCGTCGGCGCAGGCAAGGTTGCTGCGCGAATGGCGCAAGTAGTGGAAGCCGTGGCTGGAGACCGCGTCAGCGCGGGGCTCGTGGTGACGAAGTACGATCATCGGCTTCCGCTTCGCAAAATTCGCCTGATCGAAGCCGGACATCCCTTGCCGGATGCTGCGGGGGTTCGTGCGGCGAAAGAGACCCGTCAGCTCGTCGCCGATTTAGCTCCCGAAGACATTGTGCTCTGCCTGATCTCTGGCGGCGCATCCGCGCTATGGGCCGCTCCTGCGCAAGGCGTGTCGCTCGAGGAAAAGCAGGAAGTCACTTCACTTCTGTTGCGGGCGGGAGCTCCAATTCGCGAAGTGAACGCCGTTCGAAAACACCTGTCCGAGATCAAGGGAGGCCAGCTGGCGCGCTGGGCTGCCCCCGCTCGAGTCGTTTCGTTGATCATGTCGGACGTCATTGGCGATCCACTGGATTTTATCGGGTCGGGCCCGACGGCTCCCGACACAACGTCGTTTGCGGATGCGCTGGCGGTTATTCAAAAGTACGGTCTGGATGTTCCGCCTTCGGTGGTCAATCGGCTTCAAGACGGCGCCATGGGACGACTGGCAGAGACTCTCAAGCCCGGCGATCCTGTTTTCTCAAAAGTTCACAACCTCATCATCGCCAACAATCATCTTCTAGTCGAGGGCGCAGGGCGTCGCGCGCGCGACTTGCGATTCAATACTGTGGTGCTTGCGACTGAAATTGAGGGCGAAGCACGGGATGTGGGCCAGGTGTTCGCAGCGGTGGCTCGCGAATCCGCCCATCGTGGCGCTCCGGCTCAGCGGCCGGCCTGTATCCTAGCAGCCGGAGAAACGACAGTGACGATACGCGGTCGCGGCCTCGGCGGAAGAAATCAGGAGATGGCGCTGGCATGGGCCATCAACATGGCGTCTCATCCGACTCCCGGCGTTCTGTGCTTCGCAAGTGTGGCAACCGACGGAACCGATGGTCCAACAAACGCTGCCGGCGGTCTTGTCGATCCGCTGACATGCGCTCGCGCGGTGGAACGGGGACTTACTCCGTCCGACTTTTTGCACAACAATGATTCGTACAATTTTCTGAAAGCGACTGGAGACTTGATTGTCACAGGCCCGACTCAAACGAATCTAATGGACCTTCAGATCCTTCTCGTGGGCTGAGACGTCTTTGCCTAGGCAATGCCTTGGCTAACGGGGTGCGGCAGGCTGTTGCTGGTTCCCGAGGCGATTGAGTTGACGAGCGCGTACTACGAGTTCACGGAGCCGCTGATCGAAGGTGCTTTGAAACATCCGGAAACGCGCCTTCTGCACTGTGGTCAGGAACGGATCGATCTTCGAAAGAAACAACTGCTGCGCCGCTCTGGTTTGACGATCCGCCTCGTCGACTTCCTGGATCTGAGCGTTCAACGCGTCCTCATTCGCACTGCTATTGATCAGTTGTCGGAGGCGATTCTGCGCCACAAGGCTGCGGTTGGCATTCGTTCGTAGAGCATCGATGCCCTGGCGAAGCAGCGGAAGAATCTTCACGTATTGTTCATCGCTGACTTGAACCTGCTCCTGAAATTGACCAATAAACAGGCCTTCCACCATATCGGCGACCGGGGCCTGCGCCCTGGGCCGGAGTGGGCGATTGGGATTTGGTTGGACGTTCTGGGCCGACAGCGCGCCGGCGATCAACAGGGAAACGACGGCGCTGCTCAACAGATGTTTCATTGTTCTTGAAAAGAGTTCGGTCCCTCGGTCGCCAGCAATTGGAGCAGGCTCTCTTCTTCCTCGGACTCTAACGTGGCAAGCTCGTCGAAAACGGTCTTGTTCGACCAGACGCTCAATTCCTCTTCGAATCCGCGGTTTTCAAAAGCAGTTGAATCCACACCCGTTGAAGCTGGCGCTTCCACAACGGAAACGACGGGGGCAGTCTCGGTTCGATTACCGTTCCAAATGAAGGCCCCGGCTGTTACGCCGACGGCAATCATGATGGTCAAACTCCAGGCCAGGGCCGGTCGGAGAGACCATCCCGTCCAACGTCGGATCGCAGTCTGCCGTTGAACCGAGCGGGACAGCATTTCGTCGCGAACGGATGTACGGAATTCCGACCAGTCCGGCTCCGGGACGCTCGCGTCGGTGTTGGCGACCATTGTGTACGCCCCTTCAACCGATTCTTTGGACTTTTGGCATTGGGGGCAGGCTTCCAAATGCGCCCGACTGCGGCTCGTCAAGGAACCGCCTTCGATTAGGGTAATGAACTCTTCAGCTTTGAGATGTCCCCACATGGTTTTAGGACTTTTCCTCATCTTTTACCAACTTTCGCAGCTTTTCGAGAGCGAAAAATACGCTGGCCTTGATGGTTGAAGTCGAGCGGCCGGACATTCGAGCGATTTCTTCGTAGCTGAGCTGTTCGTGAACCCGCATTTCTAAAATGGCCTTTTGCTTCGGAGGAAGCTTCTTAATTAGCTTTCGAAAGAGTTCGACCCTCTCTCGCTCCTCGATGTCGGAGTGAGCTGATGCCCGAATGCTGCCGATCGCCTCGCTCACCTCCACAAACTCCTTGTTGTGCTTCTTGACGTGGTTAATGCAATGGTTCATTGCAATGCGATAGAGCCAAGTCTTGAGACTGGCCTCGCGGCGAAACGTGGGAAGGTGCTCGAAGGCCTTGATAAATACTTCCTGAGCGAGGTCCATGGCGTCTTCCCGGTTATCCACGAACCGATAGCAGATTCGATAGATTTGGCGCTCGTAACGAATCATCAATTCGTCGAACGCCCGAAGGTCGCCCGAGAGGTAACGGTCAACCAGCGCAATATCTTGGGCGGTTTCCTGAGAGTTCAAGGGGTGCGTGGCCGTCAGACTTGCATCCATCGAAACCTGGTCCTCATGCTCACTTTGGACAACTCTTTCAGGGTTTGGGTTTAAAGGCCTTTCCATTGCCGTCGCTCGGCCGTAAAGCTCCAGTAATAGTACTATTAAGACCTATGTCGTCAACGCGCTCGAGCAGATGGCGGTTTGCCGCCCGCTTGCTGCCCTACCTTGCCGCCCACCGATCCAGGCTTGCCCTGGGATTCGTTTGCATTCTCCTGACGAACATATTTTTTCTCGCCACGCCCTGGGTCGTTCGGTACGCCGTGGATGATTTGACGGAGGCTGCCACCCGCGAAAAGTTCGGATTCTACGCCGCCATGATCGTACTTCTGGCGGTCTTCGAGGGCATCTTTCGCTTCGCGATGCGATGGCTGCTCATCGGTGTTTCCCGGGATGTCGAATACACCCTGCGGAACGATATCTTCAGCCATCTTGAACGCCTTTCCACATCGTTCTATCAGAAAAACAAAACCGGCGACCTCATGTCGCGCGCGACGAACGACCTGAGCAATGTCAGGATGCTGTTTGGCCCAGGCATCATGTACAGCGCCAACACGATCATCACTGCGACGATGTCCGTCGGATTGATGTTAACCATTAGCTGGAAGCTTTCGCTTGTGTCCTTGATTCCTCTGCCTCTTGTTTCTTACAGCGTCTGGTATTTCGGTAGACGAATTCACGTACTGACCGAAGAATCACAGGCGCGTCTTGCCGATCTCAGCGCGCGTGTGCAGGAAAGCATGGCCGGAGTGCGAGTGGTCAAGGCGTTTGTCCAGGAGGAGAACGAGATCAGCGACTTTTCCGCGATGAATCGGTCGCTCGTGCAGAAGAACAACGAACTCATTCGAGTCACAAGCGTGTTCTATCCGATCATGCAATTTACGATCGGCCTCGCCACGATCGTGGTTCTGTGGTTTGGCGGCAGGCAGGTCATTCAGTCGTCGATTTCGATTGGCGACTTCGTTGCTTTCACACTGTATCTCTCGATGCTCGCCTGGCCGATGATTGCGCTCGGCTGGGTTGTGAACCTGCTGGAACGCGGACGCGCTTCAATGGAGCGCCTCAATTACATCCTCGATGCAACGCCCGATGTCGCGGACGCCGTCGATGTTTCGCCAGATTTCGAGATTCAGGGGGCGATCGAATTTCGAAATCTAACGTTTGCCTATAATGGCTCGACGGTCCTTCACAACATTGATCTCAGGATCCCCAAAGGAAACACGGTGGCCATTGTCGGCGCCACAGGTTCTGGGAAGTCGTCCCTGGTCCAGCTGATTCCACGTCTTTATAACGCTCCACCGCGGACTCTGTACATCGATGGAGTTCCAATCGAGATGATCCCGCTCGCCACTTTAAGGAAGGCCATTGGCTTCATTCCTCAGGACACATTTCTGTTTGGAGAGACTATCCGCGAGAACATCGCTTTCGGGGTTGAAGAAGTTTCCGACGAAGTCGTCGAGACTGCCGCTCGGATCTCTCGACTTCGCGATGACGTTGAATCGTTTCCAAAGCAGTTCGAAACAGTGGTCGGAGAGCGGGGAATCACACTGTCGGGCGGGCAGAAGCAACGGACGGCCATTGCTCGCGCGGTGATTCGAGACCCGAAGATTTTGATCCTGGACGACGCATTGTCGAGCGTGGATACATACACGGAAGAACAGATCTTGACCGAACTCAAGAGCGTGATGCGGAACCGCACGTCAATCCTGATCAGTCATCGGGTGTCGACTGTAAAGGATGCTGACGAGATTATCGTCCTCGAAAAAGGATCCATCGTTGAGCGCGGGACCCACGACGAGTTGCTTCATCTCGGCGGCTACTATGCCGCATTACACCGCAAACAGTTGCTGGAAGAAGAACTGGCGGTCAGCGAATAGAAATTTGTAGGCGCGATATCTATGCAAGACGAAGACGTACTCGGAAAGGCTTACGATGCACGCTTGATGCGGCGCTTGATTGCATACTTGCGGCCGTATAAAGGGCTCGTCTCGATTGCATTCTTGCTGATCATCTTCGAGTCTGCGCTTGAGACCGCGTTTCCTTGGCTGACGAAGATCGCGATCGACCGGTATATTCGCAATAATAATTTGCCCGGCTTGTTCTGGATCGCATTGGCGGCCTTCGGCGTTTTAATTGTGAAATTCGCCGCTGAAGCTTTGGAAACGCTTACGCTTCAGAGAACTGGTCAGAAAATTATGTACGACATGCGCATGCAGATTTTTACTCATCTGCAGCGATTGTCGCCGTCCTTTTACGATAGGAATCCCGTCGGCCGACTGATTACTCGCGTCATTACGGACGTCGATGTGTTGAATGAACTGTTTTCAGCCGGCATCGTTTCGATTTTTGGCGATATCTTCACGTTGACTGGAATTCTCATCGCGATTCTTGTCTTAGATTGGCGGCTTGGGCTGGTCACTATGCTGGTGCTTCCTCTTATCGGCATTACGACCGCTATCTTTCGCCGGAAAGCACGCGACTCCTATCGACGGGTTCGCATTGCGATCGCCAAGATCAACGCATTCTTGCAAGAGCACATCACGGGTATGCCTGTTGTTCAACTCTATAACCGTGAGCAGAAGAGCTTCGCAAAATTTGACTCGATCAACGACGAGCATCTGGTCGCAAACAAGGCAGGAATTCTCGCCTATTCCTGGTTCTATCCCGCCATAGAGCTGTTCAGCTCTTCCGCGATTGCTTTGATTATTTGGTATGGAGGCGGCCGCGTCGTTCAAGGAGCGATGACGCTGGGATCTCTCGTCGCGTTCATGCAATATTCCCAGCGATTTTTCAGGCCAATCGCCGATATGAGTGAGAAGTACAACATTCTGCAGTCGGCGATGGCGAGTTCCGAGCGCGTTTTCAAGTTGCTGGATACAGAGCCAACCGTTGTCAGTCCGAAGAATCCGATCTTGCCTGCCGTGAAGGCGAAAGGAGAGATCGAATTTAGAAATGTGTGGTTTGCCTATAACGACGAAGACTGGGTGCTGCGGGATGTGTCATTCCACGTCCGTCCAGGTGAGTCCGTGGCGATCGTCGGACACACCGGCGCTGGAAAGACGACAACGACGAGCCTTTTGACGCGGTTCTATGACATTCAAAAAGGTGAAATCCGTTTGGACGGCGCGGATATTGCCTCACTCGATTTGGACTATCTGCGAAGCGCATTTGCTGTGGTGCTGCAGGATGTATTCCTGTTCTCCGGCACGATTGAATCAAATATCCGGCTGGGGTCTCCTATCTCCAGAGAGCGAGTACTGGCAGCCGCTCGTGACGTTAACCTTGGGCCCTTTTTGCAAAGCTTGCCGCTTGGCTTGGATCACCCGGTGAACGAACGCGGGACGACGCTTTCCGTGGGACAGCGTCAGTTAATGGCATTTGCTCGAGCCCTGGCTCACGATCCGCAGATCTTGATTTTGGATGAGGCGACCTCGAGCGTGGACACAGAAACCGAGCTTCAGATTCGGCAGGCGATTGATCGACTCATGGAAGGGCGCACATCAATCATCATCGCGCATCGTTTGTCGACAATTCAGAAGTGCGACAAGATTATCGTGATGCACAAGGGGCGAGTGCGCGAAGTCGGAACGCATCAGCAACTGCTTGGGCAACGGGGTATTTATTACAAGTTGTATCAATTGCAGTACAAGGACCAGGAAGTTGTAGGAGTCGCGAATGACTGACGTTTTAAACGGAAGAGTGGCCGTTGTAACCGGCGCGGGCCGCGGCATCGGTCGAGCGGTGGCAATCGAACTCGCTCGACTGGGCGCGAAGGTCGTAATTGGCGCTCGTACAAGCGCCGAACTTGAAGAGACGGCCGCAGCGGCGGGACAAGCGATGGCGATTCCAACGGATGTCCGACGTCTCGACGAGGTGAAGCGGTTGTTGGAGCAGGCTGCCACCCTTGGCCCGATCGACATTTTGGTTAATGCTGCAGGCGTCGGCATCATGGGAAAACTCGTCGGCTTCAAAGATGAAGACTTTGAAACGTTGATCGAGACGAATCTCCGATCGATCTTCTATACCTGCCGAAGCGTATTGCCATCGATGATCGAGCGGAAGACGGGCGACATCGTCAACATCGCTTCGCTTGCGGGTAAAGTCGGGTCCGCAACCCGCGCGGTGTACTGTGCGTCGAAATTTGGAGTGGTTGGATTTACCGAGTCCGTTGCGGAAGAGGTTCGCGAATTCGGGGTGCGCGTCGCCGTGATCTGTCCCGGATCCACGAATACCGCTTTTCATGCGGGTTCGACGCCGGACCAGGCTTCGCGAATGTTATCGCCGTCGGATGTTGCCCATGCGGTCCGCATGCTCGTGACGCAAGAGCGTAACAGCTTCGTTAGCGAGATCCTGATGCGCCCCACGCGCAAGCCGTGATTTCGAATTTTTAGAAAGGTTATTGGATTCGCTTTCCGACTTCGTCCTCGCCGTTCTGATGAAGGACGAGACTATTCGCGCGGCCATCGCCGTCCAACTCGAACGATATTCGCGCATCGGTGGCTTTCAGAAAAAATTCCTGCGCGTTTTCAGCAAACAGCTCGAGTTTGCCCTGTCCATTTGCCTGTACGAAGAATTGGTTGTTTTCACGCGACAGAGTGAGAACCATTTTGGGTTCACCCGCGAGTTCGTAGGTTCCAGCATAGCGATCGAAGATTTCCGGTTGGATGGAAATTTCAACGGGAGCCGGCCGATCTAGTGAATATCCGGAATCGAGCAAGTGTAGGGAAATGTCCGCGATATCCCGGAACGAAGACGTATTCGAAAGCACAACAACGCCGGCGCGACGTACGGGATCGAATGCAATAGCCGATTGAAAGCCGACGGTGTCTCCGCCATGCCCGATGATTTCTTTTCCGTTTCGCGTGTAGACCAGCCAGCCGAGGCCAATCTCTTTCGCGCGCGGATCGCCTGTGACTCTTCGCGTTGTGACGGCGTCTTTCATCGCGCCGGCGAGAGGCGTATCCATGTAACCTAATTGCGCAGAGAGCAGGGTTAAAAGATCATTCACCGTCGATCGCAGTGCGCCGGCGCCGGAGATGACCGGCATATCCCACGGCGCTACCGCCCGCTGCCGCGTGCTATGTCCAACCGCCATACGCTCAGCCAAATTCGGCCACACCAGCGTCGTCGTATCACTAAGGCCGAGCGGCCCCGTGATGCGATCACGCAGCAAGGACTCGTAGTCCGTGCCTGCTCGCCGGGCGAGCGCCAATCCCAGAAGGCCGTACGCAAGATTGGAATACTCAAAGCGTGAGCCGACGTCTCTCGTCAATTCGTACGTCCGCAAAAAGTTGTAGAGAAGATCCTCGGTGTATCCCTTGTACGGATTGTCGTCGTCTTGCGATGGAAGATTGTTGGGAATTCTCGGCAGACTGGAGAAATGCGTCGCGAGATCATGGAGCGTAATCTTCCGGCCGCGTTCAGGAACGCGGATCCCGTCAGGCAGATATTTTTCGACGGGATCGTCGAGCGCTACGTCGCCGCGCCGGACGGCGTCGGCGAGCAATATCGAAGTGAAAGGCTTGGTAATCGACCCGATCTCAAAAACGGTGTTTCCATCGAGGGGACGAGGGTCCCCCTTGTCACGTTCGCCATAAGCGACGACGCTCCGCCGGCCGGGTTCAATCACGCCGACCACGACTCCCGTGGCCCAGCGATATTCGTCAACACGCTGTTTCAGAATTTTTAGAATTGCGTCATCCGCAGGAATGACTAAGGACTCCGTCTGCGCAAATGCAGCGCTTGTCGCGAAAAAGGCGACCGCAAAGGAAAGGACTCGAAACATGGCGAAAGTAGCTTACACTGAAACGCGCTCGCCCCCTTTACACGAACGAGTCACTAGTGTCGAATACCGAAATTATGAGAAACAAGCTGATCTACGTGTGTCTGTTTGTCCTTTTAGCTGCTACTTCTTCGTTTGCATATCAAACCGGCCCGGATCCGGCATCGAACGGAGTTTTTGGTCAGGCTGCATGTAATGCTGCCGGGTGCCATACGGGGAATCCCCTAAATGCCGCGGGCGGCACTCTGACGTTGACTGGATTGCCGCCGAACTGGACACCGGGACAAACCTATCCGTTGACGGTAACGATCTCTCGGGCCGGCGCAGTTAAATACGGATTCCAATTATCCGCGGTGACAAGTTCGAACACTCAGGCAGGATCGTTCGCCGCTGGCACCGGTAACAGCAAGGTCTCGGTATGTGGCGCCGGCGCGAGTAATTGTCCTTCGATCCCCAGCACTTCCGTCCAATACGCGCAACACAATTTCCTGACGACTTCGTCTCCTCCGTTTACTGGAATTTTCACTGTCAATTGGACCGCTCCGGCAAATGCCGGGACCGGCGCTGTGCGATTCAATCTTGCAGCCAATGCAGCAAACGGAGACGTGAGCAACCAGGGCGACTTTATTTACACTCGAGTGGACACGGTGAATCCTGCAACGACCGCCCCGCCGCCACCGCCGCCTCCTGTCGTTCAAACGTTCTACTACCCACAGATCGCAAACGGCATTCAGACCGACGGAGTGTTCTGGAAGACAACGATCTTCTTGTACAACCCATCACAGACAGCCACCGCGTCGGGCCTGGTAACCTTCACAAAGTCCAATGGCAGCGCGTTTCCAGTGACGTTCGTCAATTCAGCAGGCCAGCCGAGCAGCGGCAACACCATCTCGTTCACGCTTGGTCCAGGGGTTTCGCAGAAGTACGTTTCGAATGGGGCTGGCGCACTCGATGTTGGATTCGCGACAGTGACGTCCAGCGAAATTATTAATGGCACGGCCATTTTTTCAGAATTTGCACCCAACGGGGCTCTGTTGGGAGAGGCTGGAGTGCCGGCCGCAGACGCTATCGCGCGTCAATCCATTTTCGTGGATACGCTCGCAGGGTTCAAAACCGGCGTAGCGTACGCGAATCCGAGCAGCAGTCCGGCAACCGTAACTTTACAGTTGTTCAATAGCGCCGGCGCGGCGGTTCAAGCTGCGTCGACGATAACGCTCGGGCCCGGCCAGCACACCGCGCAATACATCGGTTTGCCAAATCAGCTATTTCCCACAGCGCCGGCGTTCGTAGGCACCATGCAGATCACCAGCAGCTCTCCGCTAGCGGTGATCGCCTTGCGATTTGATCCGAGCTTCGCTCACTTTACGACTCTTCCGCCGGTCACCCTCGCCTCGGTATTCCGAGAAATATTGTCGCCGCTGGCCTGGCTTGAGCGATTCGTCGAAGATAAGCTCGACGCGTTCGCGGCCAGAACGAGAAGTTCCTAAGAGGCGATTGTCTTCACTCGGCCCGGCGGGCATTTGACACGTGCTCGCCGGGTAAGCTAAAAGCTCTGGGTGGACGCGCACCCAACTGGAACTGCCTTTGATCGTCATGCTCTTGTTTACGATGAACAGTTCTCTTCAACGCCGTTAGCGCGTAGAGTTAGGGAACAGGTCTGGCGCATTTCGGACGGAGTGTTTCCTCCGGGTTCGCATTTGTTGGATATTGGATGCGGCTCCGGCGACGATGCGATCCATTTCGCGGCGCAAGGTATCGATGTTGCAGCGATCGATCGAGCGCCGGCGATGATCGCGCGGCTTCGTGAAAAGGCCGCGAAGGCCCGAGTCAGTGATCGTATTACCCCCCACGTTATTGATCTCGAACATTTCGAACCTGACGTCCAATACGATGGATTGTTTTCTAATTTTGCCGCGCTGAACTGCGTCGAACATCTTGATGCGGTGCGGGAGTTAGCTGAAAAAGCGCTACGTCCCGGCTCAGCCGTTGTTCTCGTGACGTTTGGCCGGTTATTTTTGCCGGAAGTCCTGATGTTTTTGTTTAAGGGAGACTTGAAGCGGGCATTCCGTCGACTGCGCAAAGAAGGCGAAGGAGTCGTCGAAGGCGTTCGTTTTCCGGTGTGGTACCACTCATTGAGCGATCTGAAGTCGGAGTTCGGCCCTCGTTTTTCTTTGGAGCGAATACGCGGGCTTCGCTCCGCGGAGCGGCCGCTATCCGCGTGGCCGGCGATGGGAACCTTTTCTGATCATTTTGTTTCTGTGTGGCGATACCGATGAAGCAGCACGTTTTGCTCTTCAATCCGCAATCGGAATTCTACGCAATGCCCCTCGGGTTGCTCGCGGTGGGCTCTGCTTTGCCGTCCGACCGATACGAAGTCTCAATCGTTGACGCAAGGCTCGATGCCTCCGCGGAAGCTCGCCTCATCCGAGATGCCCAATCCGCTGCTTGCGTCGGTATGACCGTGTTTTCGGGACCATCCATTGGCCGCGCCCTCCGCTTGTCTCGAGAGTTGAAACGAAAGTATCCATCGCTGCCAGTCGTTTGGGGTGGTTGGCATCCGTCGATACTGCCTGAGCAATGCGTCGAAAGCGGCGCGGTCGACGCCGTCGTGATTGCACAAGGAGAAGCGACGTTCCGGGAACTCCTCGAGGTAATCGATCGGCCGCAACAGTGGCCCTCCGTCGCCGGACTTTGCGTGACCGTCAATGGCAAGCCGCGACGGACGGCTCCACGTCCGCTTGTTCGGATGGATCAGTTTTCAGCGGTGCGTTATGAACTGCTCGATGTCGAGCAGTATTTCCGCCGGAAGGGGGCGAGGCAGCTCGATTACAGTTCATCCCGCGGGTGTCCTTACAAGTGCACGTTCTGTGCCGACCCGTTGGTCTACGACAGTAAGTGGACGGGATTGGGAGCGGAGCGCATTGTCGCTGAGCTTCAACAGTTGCACAGTCTCTATCGCATGGACGAAGTGTTCTTCCTGGACGATGATCTCTTCGCGAGTCTGAAGAGAATCCAGTCGTTGGCGGGAGCCCTTATTCGAGCCGAAATTCCGTTTTCCTGGAAGGGGACCGCAAGGGCCGACGAACTGTGCCGGTTGCCGGAAGCCTTTTTTAAAGAACTGAAGCGGTCCGGTTGCGCACGAATCAATATTGGCGCCGAATCGGGTTCGCAGCGTGTTCTTGATCGCATTAAGAAGCAGTATCAAGTGGAAGAGATCACGACAGCTGCGGCGCGGGCGGCGTCCGCCGGTATTGCGTTGTCATACAGTTTTATTGCGGGATTTCCCGGGGAGGATGAAAACGACTTTCAGGCCACGATAAACGTGCTCAAGCGGGTCCGGCGCGAAAGCCCGTCGATTGAAGCGCAGATCTTCTTTTACTCGCCGTATCCGGGAACAGAGTTGGTCGGTGAACTGGCGCGAATTGGGGTTCAGTTGCCGGATCGCCTGGAAGGTTGGGAAGACTTCAATATCGATGACGCGTGGATTTCGCCGAATCGAGAAAAACTCGAACGCCGAGTCCGCAATGTAAATTTCTATTTGCGCCACGGATTTTCCGCTGAAGGCTCATCCGCTGGGCGTCGACTGTTGCAGAGTTTGTCGAAAATGCGCTGCAGTCGTGATTGGTACAGCTTTCCGGTGGAAAGATTCGCGGCTGAAGCGTGGCGCAAACGTAAAGCAATTCCAATATGATCAGCGCCGGAGCGATTCGACAGTTCATCCATCCCGCCCTCCTTCGTCTTTGGTTGAGACATGCGCATGAGAAGGAACTTGTCGCTCGTGTCGGAGACTTTCGCTTTCGTGTTTTACCGTCCGTCTTCCATCCCCGCTTTTTTGGCAGCAGCCGGATCTTCGCCGAGTACCTTGTAACGCAAGACATCTCAAACAAACGGTTTCTCGATATGGGGACGGGTTCGGGAATCGTCGCGATGTTTGCCGCGCGCGCAGGCGCCCGCGTGACCGCGGTGGACATCAATCCTTGTGC